>Ga0265314_10002920_pt1 | contig 16957 bp, 12 predicted proteins | sample 4126metaG_FD_203106 | JGI IMG/M metagenome (GOLD analysis project Ga0265314, IMG submission 203106) | Rhizosphere microbial communities from Carex aquatilis grown in University of Washington, Seatle, WA, United States - 4-1-26 metaG | ecosystem: Host-associated > Plants > Roots > Rhizosphere >... | reverse complement strand
TGCTTTCCAAATTTGATTTTAGGTTTCCCACCATCGGGAATTCTAAGAGGCCGTAACTTATCTCCGCACTATGCGCACACATTATTTGGAAGATATGGCCAGGCATTTGTGCTGGCGGATCGTTGCTTTCCGCAAGGCCAAATTCAACTCGGTTGAACAATGACGATATTTTCTTTGCTGGAGAACGCGGATTGATCAACCAAGGGTCAGATTCTTACCCATCTTTATATAAATTTTATACTCTACACATGACCTTTTATGCGGCCCTTATGTCTAATCAGATATTTTGAATTTGGATGATGCAGGCTTGGACCCCGGCTGGAGGTCGAGTGATGTCAGATCTTATTTTCGTAGGGCTCACGGTGCTGTTTTTCGCACTCTCGCTGGCCTTGGTCTGGGTCTGCGACCGGCTCTAAGGGAGAACCCATGTACGTGTTCGTCTCGATCGTGGCGGCAGGACTGCTGCTTTACCTACTCGTCGCGCTGATCAAACCGGAGTGGTTCTAATGAGCGCCAACGGATGGCTGCAAATCGCAATTTACCTGGTCGTGTTGACCGGTTTGTCCATGCCCCTGGGCTGGTACATGGCGAAAGTGTTCGAGGGCAAACCGCCGAAGCTGGTCGGCTGGCTAGTGCCCGTCGAAAAATTTTTCTATTGGCTCTTTGGGGTGAAACCCAATTCCGAAATGAATTGGAAATCCTACGCCATCGGGATGCTGCTCTTTAACATGCTTGGAATGCTGGTGGTCTACGCGCTGCAGCGCCTGCAAGGGTGGCTGCCGATGAACCCGCAGGAATTTACCGCAGTCTCGCCCGACAGTTCATTCAATACTGCCGCTAGTTTCGCCACAAATACCAATTGGCAGGGCTACGCGGGCGAATCCACCATGAGCTACCTGACCCAAATGGCGGCGCTGAGCGTTCAGAATTTCCTTTCGGCGGCCACGGGCATCGCTTGTGTGCTGCCGCTGATTCGCGGGTTTACGCGCAAGAGTTCCCAGGAGTTGGGCAACTTCTGGGTAGATCTGACCCGTAGCACGCTGTATGTCCTGCTGCCGCTTTCCCTGATCCTGGCGGTAATCCTGGTTTCACAGGGCGTAATCCAGAACTTCATTCCCTACCAGACCGTACCGCTGGTCGAAGCGACCGAATACGATAACCCGATCAAGGACGACGCGGGCAATCCGGTGCTAGGCGACGACGGCAAGCCCACAACCGAGAAGGCCACCGCGACGGACCAATCGCTCCCCATGGGTCCGGCCGCATCGCAAATCGCGATCAAGCAGCTCGGCACCAACGGCGGTGGGTTCTTCAACGCCAACTCGGCGCATCCGTATGAAAATCCGACGCCTCTGTCAAATTTCCTCGAGATGCTGGCAATCTTGCTGATCCCCGCCGCGCTCTGCCATACCTTCGGCATGATGGTTAAGGACCCACGCCAAGGTTGGGCGGTATATGCGGCAATGTTTGTGATCTTTGTCGGTTTCCTGGGGCTTTGCACCTGGGCCGAGCAGTCCGGGAATCCAGCGCTCGCTGACCAAAATGTGGATCAGACGGCGCACGACGCTTACACCCAAGAGCGCGTTTCAGAGCGTTGGGGTACTCGACAGAATCCGGACCTCATGCCGAACACCCAAGCCGGCGGCAACATGGAAGGCAAGGAGGTCCGTTTCGGCGTGGTGAATTCGACCATTTGGGCCACCGCGACAACCGCGGCCTCGAATGGCTCGGTCAATTCGATGCACGATTCCTACACGCCGATTGGCGGCATGGTTCCGATGGTACTGATTCAACTGGGCGAAATTATTTTCGGCGGCGTAGGTTCGGGGCTGTACGGGATGCTGATTTTCGCGATCTCCACGGTCTTTATTGCCGGGTTGATGGTAGGCCGCACGCCGGAGTACCTTGGCAAGAAAATTGAAGCGTTCGAAATGAAAATGGCAGCCTTGGTAATTCTAATTCCACCGATTTTGGTGCTTACGGCTACGGCGCTTGCCGTGATTTATGAAGACGGAAACAAGAGTACCTCGAATCCGGGGGCGCACGGCTTCTCCCAGCTACTCTATGCGTATTCGTCCATGGGCAACAACAACGGCAGCGCCTTCGCCGGATTGAGCGCCAACATCCCTTTCCATAATGTACTAGGTGGGATTGTGATGCTGATTTCGCGCTTTTGGCTGGTGATCCCGGTTCTGGCCATCGCTGGTTCGCTGGCCAAGAAGAAATCCGTCCCACCCGGTGCCGGCACGCTACCCACTCACACGCCGCTCTTTGTTGCATTGCTGATAGCCAAGGTCCTGCTGGTTGGCGTTCTGACGTTCATTCCAGCCTTGGCGCTGGGACCGATCGTCGAACATTTGCAGCTACTCAAGTAGGAGTGCGACCATCATGACCACCTCTCAACGTGTACTTGCCGAGCCCAAGGCGAAACCGCTCTTTGACCAGCAATTGGTCAATCGAGCGATTGTGGATTCGTTCAAGAAGCTCAGCCCGCGGATCCAGATTCGCAACCCGGTCATGTTCACCGTGTTTGTGGGAAGCATCCTCACAACGATTCTGTTCTTTCAGGCCCTGGGTGGAGAGGGCGAAGCGCCGGCGGGATTTATTCTGGGCATCTCGCTCTGGCTCTGGTTCACGGTGCTCTTTGCGAATTTCGCCGAAGCCATGGCTGAAGGTCGCGGCAAAGCCCAGGCCGAAACGCTGCGTCGAGCGCGGCAGGACACGACGGCTAAGAAACTTGCCTCGGCCGAACGCACCTCGGCTTCGACCATTGTTTCCTCTTCGGAATTGCGCAAAGGCGACATTGTCCTGGTCTCGGCCGGAGAACCGGTCCCCGGGGATGGTGAAGTGATCGAGGGCGTTGCTTCGGTAAATGAGAGCGCGATCACGGGCGAAAGCGCGCCGGTGATTCGCGAGAGCGGCGGCGACCGAAGTGCGGTTACCGGTGGTACGCAGGTGCTCTCGGACTGGCTGGTCATTCGCATTACCACGAATCCCGGGGAAAGCTTTCTGGACCGCATGATCGGCTTGGTAGAAGGCGCGAAGCGGCAGAAGACGCCCAACGAAATCGCGCTGAACATCCTGCTGGCGGCGCTGACCATCATTTTTCTGGCAGTCTGCGCCACACTCCTGCCGTATTCGCTCTTCAGCGTTGCGGCGGCGGGGCAGGGGAGCGTGATCACGATTACCGTCCTAGTCGCGCTCTTTGTGTGTCTGGCGCCGACGACCATTGGCGGGCTGCTTTCGGCTATCGGCATCGCGGGCATGGACCGCTTAATTCAAGCCAACGTGATTGCAGTCTCCGGACGCGCGGTGGAAGCCGCGGGCGATGTGGACGTGCTATTGCTCGATAAAACCGGCACGATCACTTTGGGCAACCGGCAGGCCGTGGCCTTTGTGCCCGCCTCCGGCGTAAAGATTGAAGACCTGGCGGATGCGGCCCAACTTTCCTCCCTGCCAGACGAAACCCCCGAAGGCCGCAGCATCGTAAAACTCGCCAAGGAAAAATATGGCCTGCGCGGGCGCGACCTGCAGCAACTCGGGGCGACCTTTATTCCCTTCACCGCCCAGACCCGCATGAGCGGCGTGGATTTGAAGGGCCGCGCAATTCGCAAAGGCTCCGCCGATGCGATTGAGAAATACCTGCGCGCTCAAGGCGGCGAATTCCCCGCCGCGCTGCGCACCGAAGTCGACACCATCGCAAAACAGGGCGGCACGCCGCTGGTCGTCACCGACGGCGCCAAGGCGCTCGGCGCCATTCATCTTAAGGACATCGTCAAAGGCGGGATCAAGGAACGCTTCGCCGAGTTGCGGCGCATGGGCATCAAAACGGTGATGATTACTGGCGATAATCCACTGACGGCTGGTGCAATTGCGGCGGAGGCTGGCGTGGACGACTTCCTCGCGCAGGCCACGCCCGAAGCCAAGCTCAAGCTGATCCGGGAATATCAGACCGGCGGGCGGCTCGTTGCAATGACCGGGGACGGCACCAACGATGCACCGGCGCTGGCCCAGGCAGACGTCGCGGTGGCGATGAATTCCGGCACACAAGCCGCCAAAGAAGCCGGAAACATGGTCGACCTGGATTCCAATCCGACCAAGCTGATTGAGATCGTGATGATCGGGAAGCAATTGCTGATGACGCGCGGCAGCCTGACGACCTTCAGCATTGCCAACGACGTTGCCAAGTATTTCGCCATCATCCCGGCCGCATTTGCATCAACCTATCCAGCGCTGCAGGCCCTCAACATTATGGGCCTGCATTCACCGCAGAGCGCGATTTTGTCTGCGGTTATTTTCAATGCATTAGTCATTGTGTGCCTAATTCCGCTGGCGCTTAAGGGCGTGACCTACCGTGCGGTCGGCGCGGCGCGTTTGCTTCGCGACAACTTGCTGATTTACGGAGTGGGCGGCCTGATTGTGCCTTTCGTAGGCATCAAACTCATTGACTTAATCCTGGTTGCCTTGCACCTGGTCTAGAAGGAGAGTTTCCATGTTTAAAGAAATTGGCGCACAGCTCCGGCCGGTCCTGGTTTCGATGCTGGTCCTTACCCTGCTTACGGGGTTTATTTATCCAGCCCTGGTCACGGCCATCGCGCAAGTTTTCTTTGCGAAGCAGGCCAACGGAAGCCTGATTCTGGAGCAAGGCAAACCGGTCGGATCCGAACTGATTGGGCAACCGTTCTCCGATCCGGCGCACTTCTGGAGCCGGCCGTCCGGTACTTCACCCGCTCCGTACAAAGCTGATGCGTCATGTGGCAGCAATCAGGCGCCTTCCAATCCGGACTTCAAGACCGCTGTTGGAGACCGCATCACGGCGCTGCAGGATGCCAATAAGCATGAGGACGATGGCACGCCCGTGCCTGTTGATTTGGTAACGGCCTCCGGAAGCGGACTGGATCCGCATATTAGCCCCGCTGCAGCGCACTACCAGGAAGTCAGGATCGTGCGGGAAACAGGGATCCCGTTTGAAAAGATTCGAGCGCTGATTGCCGAACATACGGAAGGTCGGCAGTTGAGTTTTTTAGGAGAGCCATCCGTGAATGTGCTAAAATTAAACTTGGCCTTGGATAAACTAAGAGCGACTCAAAAATAGAGGTGTAAATGGCTGACCCTCGCCCGAACCCCGACGCGCTGCTGGCACTGGTATCAGAAGAAGACCGGCGCGCACAGCGTGGCAAACTCAAAGTCTTCCTGGGAGCGTGCGCGGGTGTCGGCAAGACCTTTGCAATGCTTGAAGCCGCAAAGGCGCGCAAGAACGACAAACTGGACACGATCATCGGCGTGGTTGAAACCCATGGCCGCAAGGAAACCGAAGCGTTATTGGGTGGTCTGGAAATTCTGCCTCAAAAATCAGTCGTTTATCACAACGTAACGCTCAAGGAATTCGATCTGGATGGTGCATTAAAACGCAGGCCGCAATGGATTTTGGTCGATGAACTTGCGCACACCAATGCACCGGAACAGCGTCATCTAAAGCGCTGGCAGGACATCAAAGAACTCCTCGACAACGGCATCAACGTTTACACCACGGTCAATATTCAGCATCTCGAATCGCTAAACGATCTGGTTGCCCAAATCACCGGCGTGATAGTGCGTGAGACCATTCCAGACAGCGTGCTGGAAGAAGCCGACGAAGTCGAGCTCGTTGACCTGCCGCCGGCGGACCTGCTCAAGCGCCTGCGCGAGGGCCGCGTCTATTTCCCCGAACAGGCGCAGCGCGCTCAGCAAAACTTCTTCAAGGAAGACCGCCTGGCCGCCTTGCGCGAGTTGGCCCTGCGCTACACGGCCGAAAAAGTAAATCAACAGGTCCAATCTTTTCGGGCCGCGCAACAGGGCGGCGCGGCCTGGCCCACTAAGGAACGCATCCTGGTCTGCGTGGGCCCGAGCCCCTCATCGGCACGTCTGATCCGTGCCACCAAACGGCTTGCAGACACCTTGCGGGGCGAATGGATCGCGCTACATGTCGAAACGCCAGCCTCGCTGGCTGCGCCACAGGACGAAAAAGACCGCGTGATTGAACACCTGCGGCTTGCAGAAAAACTCGGCGCGGAAACGGTGACCATCAGCGGCTCGCGTTTGTCTGAAGAAGCCGTGGCATACGCGCGCTCCAGGAATGTCTCCAAGATTGTCGTGGGAAAACCCATCGTTTCGAAATGGCGCCAGGCCCTCTTTGGCACGCTGGTCGACGAATTGATCCGGCGCAGCACGGACATGGATGTTTACGTGATCCGCGGCGGCGAGGAAGATGCGCGCCCGCTGCCAAGTCTGCGCTCGATCAAGCCGCACAGCCCCGGCAGCGCCTACGGCTTGAGTATTGCCGTGGCGGCCACCACCACCGCGGTCTGCTTTGGCGTATTTCCTTACACAAGCCTGACGAACTTGGTCATGATCTATTTATTGGGGGTGGTTTTCGTGGCCTCCCGCGTGGGTCGTGGGCCATCGATCCTTTCCTCTTTTCTGAGTGTCGCCGCCTTCGACTTATTTTTTGTGCCGCCGCGCTTTTCTCTTGCAGTCACCGACATGCAGTACGTAGTTACTTTTGCGGTGATGCTGCTGGTGGCGCTTGTGGTGAGCACTTTGACCGTACAGGTCCGGCAAGCAGCGGAAACCGCCCGCTTACGCGAGCGCCGCACGGCTTCGCTGCACGCGCTCAGCCGCACGCTGGCCAGTACAAGCGGCTCGGCCGCACTCCTGGAAGCCGCGGTTCAGCACATCGCGGAAGTCTTCGACTCCAGTGTGGTGGCTTTGCTCCCTGACGCCCGGGGGAAACTCGCCATCCGAGCAGGCAAAGGTTCCGAATTCGCGATGAATTCCAAGGAGCAGAGCGTGGCGCAGTGGGCCCACGATCTGGGGCAGATCGCGGGCATGGGAACCGACACGCTGCCCACCGCGGAGGCCCTCTATGTGCCGCTTTTGGGTACGCAGGGTCCGGCGGGCGCGCTGGGTGTAAAGCCCAAAGATCCGGAACGATTGCTGATCCCCGATCAGCTCCGGCTGCTGGAAGCATTCGCGAATCAGACCGCACTGGCCCTCGAGCGCGACCGTTTGGCGGAAGCCAGTCAGCAGCAAACCGTGGAGATCGAAACGGAACGCCTGCGCGGCTCGCTCCTCAGTTCGGTCTCGCATGACCTGCGCACACCGCTCACCTCCATTTCTGGCGCCGCCAGCAGCCTGATTGAACAAGACGCGCGGCTTGACGAGCAGACCAAACGTGAACTATTGCACACGATTTTCGAAGAATCAGAACGCCTGGGACGCCAAGTCGGCAATCTGCTCGAAATGACGCGGCTCGAAGCGGGCACACTGAAGGTCACCAAGGAGCTTCAACCGTTGGAAGAGGCATTGGGTGCGGCCATGAACCGCCTGGAGAAAATTTTAAGCGAGCGAAAAGTTGAAACGAAATTCCCGATTGATCTGCCGTTGGTCCCTGCCGATGCGGTGTTGCTGGAGCAGGTCTTCTTTAATCTGGTCGAAAATGCGGCAAAATATACACCGTTGAATTCACCCATAGAAGTCTCCGCAAAGGCCCAATCCGATGCTGTCCTGGTCGAGATTGCCGATCGCGGCCCGGGTCTCGGCGAGGGCGAAGAAGAACGAATCTTCGATAAATTCTATCGTGGCGCGGCGCGGCCCGCGGCCGCCGGGACCGGATTGGGCTTGAGCATCTGCAAAGGTATTGTTCGCGCGCATGGCGGTAAAATCTGGGCCGAAAACCGGCCCGGAGGCGGCACCATATTTCGCTTCACGCTGCCGCTCGACCCGCCTACCACGCCGGTCGAAAACAGGCACGTCGGCTAAGGATCCAACATGTCAGCCATGGTCATTCTGGTCATCGAGGATGAGAAGCCGATCCTGCGCTTCCTGCAATCTGTCCTGACGCTACCCAATTACGAAATGCGCTCGGCGGAAAATGGACAACTGGGCCTTTCGATGGCGGCATCGCACCGCCCGGACCTCGTGCTACTGGATCTCGGCCTGCCTGATATGGATGGGATGGAAGTTCTGAAGCGGCTGCGCGAATGGAGCCAAACGCCGGTCATCATCGTTACCGCGCGTGGCCGCGAGCAGGACAAAATCAAAGGCTTGGACGCCGGCGCAGACGACTACCTCACGAAGCCGTTCAGTACCGGGGAACTGCTGGCGCGCATTCGAGTCTGTATGCGGCGCAGCGAGCAAAACATTTCAGGCCCAAATGCATCCACTTATACTTCGGGCGATTTGAAGGTCGATTTTGCCAAGCGTCAGGTCTTCTTGAAAAGCCAGGAAGTTCATCTGACTCCAATTGAATATGATTTACTTTCAGAATTGGTGCGGCATGTGGGCAAGGTTTTGACGCATGGGCATTTACTCAAGGCCGTTTGGGGTCCCAATAACACTCAGGATGTTCAATATTTGCGCGTATTTATGCGGCAACTTCGCATGAAATTGGAAGCCGAGCCCGCCCATCCCAAATTTATCCTCACCGAGCCGGGCATCGGATACCGGCTGCGCGAGACACTGTAAGTCCTGATCGCTTACTCAAAAATTACATCCTCGCGCAATTTTCAATCCCTTCGGCGGTAGCTGCGTGTTTCACCAGTCTCTGTTTTCAGCACCGGAATTCGTCAAAATTCCGATATCCTCTGCGGTCTTAGCTGGGGGGCTGGGCAAAAAGGCGCGCGGAGAAATGCGCGAAGCTGGTTCATTGTGCCAAGCGTCAGGGCTCGCCCCTGGCGCCATCCCCGCATGCTGTATGCGCAGAAGCGTATTGCGCCTGTCGTGGCTTTTACACGCCAATAGTGGCCGCGCCCAAACCATACTCTGTGCGGCTTGGGGCTTGGTCCTGATAATTTTTCTTCACGCAGGCAACGCCTATGGCGGCGAAAGTTCCTTTGAGAATGATCCGCGCCTGGCGCAGGCGCGCAAAACGGCGCCCGCCGAAGCACTGCCCCTATTTCGCGAATTGACCAAAAGCTACCCACAAGCGCCGGCAGCCTGGTTTGAACTGGGCGATGCGCTTTTCGCGGTCAAACAATTTGCAGAAGCATTGGAGTGCTACGCAAAGGCCCGCACGCTGGGCGCCCCCAGCGCCGCGCTCTGGGTGCGCAGCGGCAAGACTTTGTTGCGAATGGAGCGCTTCCCCGACGCCGAGGCGGCGTTTCAAGAAGCGTTGAAGTTGGAGCCGACTTCACTCGGCGCGCATTCGGGCCTGGGTACGAGCCTCTTCAAGCAGCAGAAGTTAGACGCCGCACTGGTGGAATTTGAAGCGCTTGCCACGCGCAACGATGAATGGGGCGGGGCCGCGCTTGAATATCTGGGTCTCCTGTACACGGAAACAAAGCAACCCGGAAAAGCGGTCAAGGTGCTCGCGGAGCTGCTCACGAAGCAGCCCAAAGACCTCTACTACCGTTGGCTCTATGCGCGCGCGCTTTACAAAGCCAAGCGCTACGCTGACGCGTTGCCTGAATTTCGCCGCGTCGCACAAGAGAGCCCCGAACGCGCTGAGGCTGCGCGCTATTATCAAGCCGCGTGTCTGGAAGGCCTCGGCCATGCTGAAGAGGCGCGACAGCTATACCGAGAATCGGCCAAAGGGTCGAGCGAGTGGGCCGAATCGGCCCGCCAGGTTCTGCGCGATGCGGAAGGCCAGCCATACCGAATCTACGTCGACAGTTTGATCGGATATGACACCGCGATCGTGCAGCCCGGCGATAACGACACTTTTGTGGGCGGAAAGGATTTTTACGAACAAACCTTCGCGGACTTCTCCGGCCGCATCGTGAACCAGGACAAATTCAATTGGTGGCTCGGCGTAGAGCACTTCAATCTCACTTACAAAAAGTTAAACAACAACGATTACTACCAAGACACGGCCAAGAGCACGTTTAACGTTTCCAATGCCGGACCGTTCTACAATGTGGCGTTTGAATACCGCCTGTCATACGCGCAGTTCGATTACCAGGCCTATGAGCAAGTCCACGAAGGCGAAGTATGCGCGAGTTGGAAACACGGGCCCAACCGAGTGAATTTCGGCATCGAGGTGGGCGCGCACCATTATTTTAGGGATTCGGAAGGCTTGACTGGCATGCAAGCAACGCTTTTCGTGGATTACCGGCGCGAGTTACCTGGTTGGGACCACGAGCTGCGGGTTCGCGCGAACCTCGATCAACGCTGGACGGAAGATCCCACGGTGGAGCGCCAAAGCGAGCGCTTACGCCTTCAATATCGATCCAAAATCTGCGGAAAATTGTACGGGCAAGTCGAGTTCTCGGCGCGTTATGACGACTACATGCGCAGTCACGGTTTTGGCGACCCCCGGCGCGTGGATCGGCGCTATTCCGTCGAACCCCGCCTGGAGTACCAACTCCAAAAACACCTCTTCCTGAATGCAGGATACCTCTATGAGTGGCAAGATTCATCGCGCCAAAATCAGGAATACCGCCGACACCAAGTCGATTTGGGCCTATCCATCTCTTTTTAATATAATGAGTTGTGAGATTGCACACGTGCCAATCAACCATTAAGCGTGAAAATTGCTTTATTTACCAACAGGTAAGTCGTTACGTCGTTGATGTTTGTGCTCGGGTGAAGTGCAAGGGGAGCGAAGCTGATTGTAACCCGAACGGAAGAAGAACTGATTCGGGCCAGCCAGGGGGGCGATACTACCGCCGCCGAATCCCTGGTGGATCTCTATTGGGATTATGTATTTCGATTTTCTTACCGGCTTTGTCATTCAAAACCAGACGCTGAAGACATCGCGCAAGAGACTTTTTTCCGCGTGCTCCGAAGCATCAAAAACTACCAACCGGACGGAAAATTCAAGGCATGGCTTTTGCGCATTGCCACAAATATTTTCCTGGATCAGAAGAAGGCGCCACGCTCGCGGGATGTAGTGAATTCGGAGGTTACGGCGCTGGCGCCTTCGAAGAGCAACGATGCCAGCGAGCGCGCATACGATGCGAAGGAAATTATAGAGAGCCTGTGGGAAGCGATCCGTAAGCTCTCGAAAGTGCAGCAGGTGGTGGTGCTCTTGCGGGGCACGGAGCACCTGGAGTATCCGGAAATTGCGACAATTTTGAAGATGAAGGAAGTTACGGTGCGCTGGCACCTGCATGAAGCCCGGCGTATTTTACGACACGAGTTGGGAAAAAAGTTCGACCTGGGGAGTTACGTCGATGAGTAAAGAACCAGCCAACTGCCGGCGCGCGGAAGTCTTAATCAACCGCCGCCTGGACGGTGAATTGTCGCCGCCCGAACATGCAGAGTTCGAAGGCCTGCTCTCGGCATGCCCCCATTGCGCCAGCGAATACCGCAATGCACGTGGGCTGGAACGGCTCATCGCCACCCTTGAAGTTCCCGATTCTTCAGCCGCGAAGCTAGCCACTAAGAACCGCTTAAAGGACGTCCTGAATCGCAACAACGAAGACTTTGCCGTTACGTTCCCATCTGGAAGGCAGAAGCCGCAGCCGCGCCTTGCTTGGCGCTGGGCCGGTGCCGCCGCGGCGCTGTTGGTGTTGAGCGTCGGCGCGATCTTCTTCTCCCGCGCTCAGCATGGAACGCCGGACGTTTCGCAGGTTCCGCCTTCGCCGCCGACAACGAACGCGCAGGTCGATGTGGTGCCCGCTGCGCAAGAATTCCCGGTGCGCTTCGCCGACCGTGTCGAAGCATTCAGTGCCTTTAAGACCGATGTACTGCAAGCCGCCAAGGCGCGCGGTGTACCACCGGTCGGAACATACGAGCAACTGGCCGACCACCAGGTTGCAACCGTAGCGCTTGACCTTCAGTTGCATCGCAATGGCGAAGAACCCGCCCGCGCCTACCTGCGCAATTTGCATTTGGCCATCCTGCCCGCAATTTCCACGAAAGAATTAGGCGTTAGTCGTGATGCGGCGCTGGAACTCCGCCAGAACGAGCTGGCTCGGCTCTCCGCCAATAGTAGCGCGGATGTCGCCGCAGCGGCCACCCTGACCGCCTATGCGCGTGAAGCGTTGCACGGTTCGGCGCAAGGCGCTTCGCTGGTCGGGGTGCCGCCGGCTGGAACTTCATTGGTTGAAAAGTTTAACAACGCGGCGCTGGCCATGCGCGAAGTCACGGACCCGCTGCAGCGTGCGGAAATTCTTAATGCCCTCAATGACGCTCTGGCGGCAGAAACAGCGGCCAACGGCTATACGGATGCGGATCTCTGGCGTCTGCGCAAGCTGGAATTAGAGCTCTCCACCGATGGCATTCAGCCTCTGGTGCAGGCGGCACTGAACGCGCAGACTCCAGGCGCGGAAGTGGAGCGAATCCTAAATAAGGACAACCAACGCCTTAGCGCCATGTTGGCGGCTGCGGATCTTGCGCCCAACGAACAGGCCAACTTTGCCGCTGCCATTCGAACAGCCAGTCAATCCGGCGCCACGCTGGTCCGGCAAGCCAGCACTGCTGCGGGAGCCGGAGACAGCACCGCGCCGCCTGCCAATCCGACAATTCCAGAAGGAAAGAACGGTCAGGGTACAGATGGCCCCCAAGGAAACGGAAATGGTAATGGCAAAGGAAATGACAATTCGAACGGTAATAAGGGGGACCCAAAAGATCACGGCAAGAGCGGCGAACATGGCCCGCCAGTAACGCCTCCGGGGCAGGAAAAGAAGGCCACCGAGTCGCATGGCAACGGTCACGCCTTCGGAATCATGCGGGCATTCAGCCAAGGCGCCGAGTTCCTGCCGCCTGGCCTGTTTAAGGACAAATCCACTGGGGCCGACAAGACTTCTCCCGGACAAGCCAAGAAGGAGGCCACGGGCAGTGGTACGGATTCGATTACGCCAGGCCAAGCTAAGAAGGACTCCACAGGCAGTGGCACAGATTCGACTGCGCCTGCGGGCCCAGGGAATTCCGACAAGGGCGCCGATACGGGCGCATCGGGCAACAGCGACAAAGATCCAGGTTCGGGACCGATTGATAGCAGTTCCAAGGGTAGTGCTGCCGACCGTGCAGACGCTCCCGATAAATTGGATCATCCCGATCACCCGGACAGCGTAGAGAAGCCAGATCGACCCGATAGCCCGGATCACCCGGACCATCCCGATCACCCTAATGGCGTGGACAAGCCAGACCATCCTGACCACCCTGATCATCCCGATAAGGCAGATATTCCGGGCAAGGGCGGTGGAAATGGCGGCGGAGCAGGGGGTGGGGGGGCCGGCGGAAACGGCAAGGGCAATGGAAAGGGTAATGGTAAGGGCGGCAAGAAAGGTGGTTAGCAGTTAATTTCTTGCCGCGAAGATGGCATTAGAAGCATTGTGCATGTACATGCGTTATTTAAGATACCTCCCAAGTGGTCTTATTTATTAACCTTATGTTATTTATTGAGTTGTGAAACGAGCCCTATGCACACGTGCTATTATTTCCTTAAATTTTTCCCCAACAACTACAATTAATGCTCGTTGTGCGTAGCGAGTGAAATTGCTTCCTAGGAGATCGCACCAATATGACGCATCGGGGAATTGTATCAAAACCGCGGGGTCTATCGCTACTTGAGGTCTGTGCTTCGCTGGGTGTATTGGCCATCGCGATTAGCGGCATGACCAGCTTGTTCATCTCTTACCAACGCTCACAGATCCTCGTGCGCGAAGAGCAGATTGCGCTCACGGCGATCCAGCAGGTCATTAATGAAATGCGCGCCTCACCCTTCAGCACGACCACCGGCGAAAAGATTGTCGCCGACTTCAACAAGGAAACGCGCACGGTCAACCTAGACGGACCAGGCGGTCAGAATCAGCGCTTGAGCATGAACCGGCTCAGCGCCCCAGGCGGTGGCGATGGCCTGAAGGTCGACAATGAACTGGGCATCATCATCGTCAATGAAGAGAACCCCAACGAAGCGCACTTTGGTGATGTCGACGGCGATGGCGACCGCGACTTTCCCATCGATCTCAACCAGAACGGCAGAACCGACGATGCGGTGGTAACAGGCTCCATCTTCCCGATGGATCTGGGTGGCGACGCCACCCTGACCAACGAAACGATCACGCCTTCGCTGCTCAAGATCGTCCCGGTCGTCGTGGTTGTGCGTTGGGAAAGCATCTCCAGCTTGGAAGGCCGTGTGCAAGTGCTGACCCTGATCACTGACCGCTCCGGGAAATTCTAACCATGCGACTTCACCTATACTCCCGTCGGGCCCGCGGCATGACCATGGTTGAACTAGCTGTGGCCATGCTGATCTTCTCGATCCTCGTTATCGTGGCGTTCGGGATTACCGCCAGCACCACACGTGCGGCGGCCGACAAAATTGCCGAATCGACGCTACAGGTGAAGGGCGAACGCACGCTGAAGCTGATCACCGAAACGCTCTCGCCTTCGGCACAGCTCGGCGTGGATGCCAATGGCGCTGGGCTGACCTACTACGTGCCTGTAGACATCGACGGCAGCGGCACGGTGCTTTCCGGTGGCACAGGCACGGGGTCCGGCCTGCTCGAATACGGCGCAACCAACGGCTCAACCAGCACGAACGGGACGATGCGCTTTTCGTACGTGGCGTCCACTTTGCTCAATGAAAACCTCGAAGTCGTCGACTTGAATGGCGACGGCGACAGGTTGGACATCTTCGACATTGGTTACGTGCAGCAGTCAACCTCGATTTCCGGCGACCTGCCCAAGATCGTCGGCCTGACCAACATCGCTCAACGGCAAGGCAATTATGGAACGACGATCGACGTGGACAACGGCGCCAGTGGCAGCGGACGCCTATTCAACCTGCCTTCCGGCAGCCGCGTCCTTCAGGTCAGCATCTGGCTTATGACAATCAGTGAAGACCGTCTGCCGCACTTGGTTCAGTGCAAGTCCTACGTCTTCCTTCGCAATCAATAGGAGCCCGAAATGTTTACGCATCTGGGATATGGCCGTCGCCAGCCTCGCGGTACCGCGCTGATTGTTTCGATGGTGCTGGTGCTCTTGCTGAGTGGCTTGGCCGTTGCGCTCTTTGGCGACATGCAGGTTCGCACCACGCGCGCTTCTTACAATATGGAAGACGTGAAGTCCTTTGAAGCCGCCGAAGCCGGCTTGGATTCGGCAATCAAGGACTTGAACAACGGCGGCACAGGATGTCTCGGGGTGGGCTGGACCGACACCAATAAGGATGGCATCCCCCAATCCAGCGAGATCCCAGCCGACGGCTACCGCGGCGGGATCCCTGACACCACCAAGCCCGCCACCGACCCCATGCGCTATCCCAACGATGGCTTGCGCTACACGGGCAACAGCTATATCGCGCCCAAAGGCGGAGCCTTCCACGACAGCATTATCATTCATAGCGTGAAGTATTACATGGCGCGCCCGCAGCCTGCGGAATTCGATTTCTACAAATACTCCGTAAAGCTTGGCGACACCAGCTTCTACACGTGGGCGGTGCCGTGGCAGAACGACGGTATTGACAACGACGGCAGCGGGGTCGCGGACGACGCCTCGGAGAAGGACTGGTACACCATCTATGCCACCGGTTATTGCAGAATGACCAATGGCGAAGGGAAGTTCACAACGGTCGAAGCAATTGTGCAGCGCATCAGTTACGCGGCCGCTTTTAACGTGCCCGCGGCACTGACTATCGAACTGGCGCCGTTTACGCCGGCCCCATAACCCGAGAGGAAAAGGAGAAAGCATCATGAACGTCACCTGGGGAAGTAAAATCCTGTTCACCTTGGCCTTTGTCGCAGCCTTGGGCGCCGGAAACGCCTTTGCCGCGAGCGCCAACGGCAATGGAAATGGTAATGGGAACGGAAACGGCAATGGGAACAGTGGCTCCAGCAGCACTGCCACCAGTACGCCGCCAGCAAACAATACGACTTCGACAGGCAGTTCGACCACGACCACGAGCCAGCCTGCGACGGTCACAACCACGACTACGACAACAACTACCACCAATACCACTACTGGCACGAGTTCAAGTGCCACCAATACCGCAACCACCGTTACTACGGGTAACGGAAATGGGAACGGAAACGGTAATGGGAACGGAAATTCGTCCACGACTACCACAGCCACCACTGGGACGACGACCACCACCACGACAGCGGCGAGCTCTTCCACGGGCACGACCAGCTTCTCGCAGACCAACTCGTTCGACGCCAGCCACAGCATCGACGTTCAATACAATGGCGCACCAACCACGATCAGCGGGCAGGAACATAACGCCGACGGTTCGCTGGCCAGCAACCAGAACACGTCCAAGCCGGGCGTTGGCTTGGTTGGCGTCAACGGCCAATACGTGAACGGCACCGCCGGCGACAACGCCTTCTCTGGCATTACTCTCGGCGGCATCCACAGCGATGCTCAGATCGTCGGCGGTATCGTCAACAACCTCACCCCCGAAGACGCGGACATTGAACGCCTGGTTCAGTCCGTGCGCACCAGCCACGACTATCTTGTCGACCTGTCCAGCGGTTCGGTCTCCAACGGCGGCGACTTCTCCTCCATGGGCGATGCCAGCCATTACAAAGTCGTGTACGCGAAGGGCTCCACGGTCAACGGTCAGCTGGTCGAAAACCCGCTGCAGATTTCGGGCAATGGGCAGGGCTACGGCATTCTGGTCATGGAAGTCGACAACCCCGACCAGGCGCAGCTCATCATCACGGGTTCCTACAAGTGGACCGGGCTGGTCATCGTCGCGGTCAACAAGCGCCTGACAACGAGCAACAACTCGGTGATCGACATCCGCGGCGGCGGCAATTCGACGCATATCGTCGGCGGGGCGATCATCTACATGCGCAACCAGGGCAACTCGAAGTCCAACGCCGGCGCGATTTACGGCAAGAGCCTGTACCGCACACGCGGCACTTCGGACCTGGCCTACTCTTCAGATGCGCTGAACAAGGCACAGGCCGTGATCAAGACCTCCATTCAGAAGCGCTCTTGGCGCAAAATCGACGAGTAACACATCACATCCTGATTCGCAGCAACGGAGGTCATGACAATGGCCGTTGTAGCCCCCACCAACCGCAATCCC
>Ga0265314_10002916_pt1 | contig 16967 bp, 13 predicted proteins | sample 4126metaG_FD_203106 | JGI IMG/M metagenome (GOLD analysis project Ga0265314, IMG submission 203106) | Rhizosphere microbial communities from Carex aquatilis grown in University of Washington, Seatle, WA, United States - 4-1-26 metaG | ecosystem: Host-associated > Plants > Roots > Rhizosphere >... | reverse complement strand
GCTCCCGTCGTACCAGGCCGCTCGCGCGACGCCCCGAAGAGGCCGCGGAAGTCGCCGTCGAAGCCGCGCAGGAACTCGTGCATGGCCAGGACGTCGGACGCCAGCACGTCCGGATCAGCTCCGGGCGCGCCAGGTGGGGCATCGCCAAGGTCGCCCACGTGGAGGTCCGTGGCCACCCCATCGGCCCCGTTCTCGAGCGACACGATGGCCACCGATTCAGCGGCGCAGGCGCGGCAGTCCAGGGCCACGAAGAAGAGGGCCTCGCGCTGCGCCAGCACCCGGATGTGGTCGCGGCGGTAGTGGCGCCCGCAGGCGGCGCAGGTGAAGCCCGAGAGCCGGCTTCGGATCCACGCGGCGGCGTCCATCGGCCCGCAGTCTAACGGTCTCCGGCGGCAGCCGCTGCCCCGCCGACGTGTATACTCCCTCCCAGTATGAGCGAGACGACCTTCCGCCACAGCTACAGCAAGGATCGGGCGCAGCTGGTCCGGCGCCTGTCGCGCATCGAGGGGCAGGTGCGGGGCATCGGCCGCATGATCGAACGCGACGAGTACTGCATCGACATCCTGCAGCAGACGGCCGCCCTGCGCGCCGCCGTGGACGCCGTGGCGCTCCTGGTCCTGGAGGATCACGTCGCGGGCTGCCTGCGCACGGCGGTCGAGACGGGGGATGCGCAGGCCTACACGGACGAGGTGCTCGACGTGGTGCGCCGCTCGCTCGGCCGCCCCGTACGGACGCCGCGGCCCACCGGGGACTGAGCGTCTTTCCACAGCGGCGGCACCCCGCTGGCCAGTTATCCACCACCCCCACGAATGGTCCGTGGCTGGTGGATAAGTCCGTTGACGCGGCTGGTGCCGGAGACCACACTGCGACCCCTGCACCACCGCCCCCGGTCGACCGGCGGCGGCACGGACCAAGTACGGTAACGCCGCCCGCGAGGCGATCCGCGAGATCGGATCGACGTCCCGGACGGACGGCGGAAGACTGAACGGTCCATGGTGCGACGAACGTCCCGCGCTCGGGAGCGGCCCGGGCCAGACGTGCTGGAACGGATGCATGAGGAGCGCCGCTCTGGCCGGGCCCAGCCGCTCCCGACGCGTTCGCCCGCGCCGGAGCGCGACCCCCTTCCTGACGACGCAGCGACGCTGCCGCCCTTGCCCGTCGCGGTCCGCGAACTGATCGAGGCCGGCTGCGCGGCCTGGGGCCTCACCCTGGACGGACCGATGCTCGCGGCGCTGGACGCCCACGCGCGCCTCCTGCTGGCATGGACCGGCTCCATCAACCTCACCTCCGTCCGCGACCCGGAACGCCTGGCCGTGGCCCACATCCTCGACAGCCTCTCCGCCGTGCCTCTGGTGCGCCGCTGGGTCGGCTCCGCGCCGCGGCTGGCCGATATCGGCAGCGGCGGCGGGTACCCCGGTCTGCCCCTGGCGGTCGTGCTGCCCGCCTCCCGCGCGGTCCTCATCGAATCGGTGGGCAAGAAGGCGCGCTTCCTGGACGTGGCCGCAGCGGCTGTGACCCGGGCCCTGGGCGGGGACGGCGCGACGCCGGCGCTGGAAGTCGAGCGGCGCCGGGCGGAGGCGCTGGCTGGTCCGGGCGGCCGGCGGGCCAGCTTCGACCTGGTCACGGTGCGGGCCGTGGGGTCGCTGGCGCGCATCGCCGAGCTCGGCCTGCCCCTGCTGCGCGCCGGAGGCCTGCTGGTCGCCTGGAAGCGCGAGGGCGGCGACGGCGCGCTCCACGCGGAGGTGGATGCGGCACGGGCCACCATCGCCCGCCTGGGGGGCGCCCCTCCGCGGGTCGAGCGCATCCGCCTGCCACGGGGGATCGCCGGGCTGGAGGGGCACCGTCTCGTGCTGGTGCAGGCGGGTCCCGCGGGTACCGCCGCGAGCCGAGGGAGTCGCCTGCTAGGCTGACCCGGTGCGTGTCGCGGTGCTCTCGGACATCCACGCCAACCTGCCTGCGCTCGAGGCGGTCCTGGCCGCCGTCGCACCGTTCGATGCCGTCTGGCACCTCGGCGACACGGTCGGCTACGGGCCCCAGCCCAACGAGGTCGTGGAACGCCTGACCCGCGAAGGCGCCATCGGGGTGCGCGGCAACCATGACTCGGCGGCGACGGGGCTCATCGACGCCGACTGGTTCAACGAGGACGCCCGGGTGGCCATCGAGTGGACCGCGCGCGTCCTCACGCCGGCGTCGAAAGCGGCCCTGCTGGCCCTCCCGGAGCGGCGCACCGAAGGCGCCTTCACCCTGGTCCACGGCAGCCCGCGGGACCCCATCTGGGAGTACATCGCCTCGACCGCCGTCGCCCGGGCCGGGCTCGACGACCTGACCACGCCCTACGGCCTCTTCGGGCACACGCACGATCCCCGTGTCTTCCGCGCCCAGGGCGGCACCGTCGAGACATCGGGCCCCTCGGACCGGGCCGAGCTGCAGCTCGATGAGCGGCCCGTCCTGCTCAACCCCGGCAGCGTCGGCCAGCCCCGTGACGGCGACCCGCGTGCATCGGTCCTCGTCCTGGACGTGGAGGCCCGCCGCGCGACCTGGCATCGCGTGGCGTACGACATCCCCGAAGTGCAGGCCCGCATGCGCGAGGTCGGCCTCCCGAAACGCCTGATCGATCGCCTCGACCGCGGCCTATGAGCGGTCCGCCCGGCCCGCCAGGTCCGCCCGGTCCGCCCGGCCCGCCCGGCCCGGAGGACCCCGCCAGAAGACCGGCGGGTCTGGTCGGCCTCAAGCCAGGCGATCGCCGGGTGCGGGTGGAACGACCCCGGGCGGCCTACTTCCGCTACGAGGGCCCGGGCGTCCTCGTGGCGCGCGCCAAGGCCAGCGAGCCGACGACGCCGCTGGGCAAGGCGCTGGCGCGCATCAGGCGATCACTCCTGGGCCGCCCGCTGGCCACGGAGGAGGAGATCGGGGAGCGCCTCTCCAAGCGCAAGGCGCTGGCCATCTTCAGCTCAGACGCCATCTCGTCGAGCGCCTACGCGACCGAGGAGATCCTGCGCGTCCTGGTCCTGGCCGGCGCGGCCGCCCTGACCTTCAGCCTGGGCATCGCCATCGCCATCGCCATCATGCTGGCCGTCGTCTCCACCAGCTACCGCCAGATCGGCTACGCCTATCCGAACGGCGGCGGGGCGTACGCCGTCGGCAAGGCCAACCTGGGGCGCTACGCCGCCCTGATCGCGGCGGCCGCCCTGCTCGTCGACTACATCATGACCGTCGCCGTGAGCACCTCGTCCGGCGTCGAGCAGATGACCTCGGCCCTGCCGGCACTCGCCCCCTTGAACGTGGAGATCGGCGTCCTCGCCGTGGGTCTCATCACCCTGGGCAACCTCCGGGGCATCCGTGAGTCGGGCAACATCTTCGCCATCCCGACCTACCTGTTCGTGGGCAGCGCCCTCTTGATGGTCGGTATCGGGGTGGCCCGCATCGTCTTCCAGGGCGCCGGCGGGGCGCCGCCGGACCCGCTGCCGGCCGCGCCCATCCACGACACCGTGAGCACGGTGGGCCTGCTGCTGCTGCTGCGCGCCTTCGCCGCCGGCTCGGTGGCCCTGACCGGGACCGAGGCCATCGCCAACGGCGTGACGGCGTTCAAACCCAAGCCGTCCGAGGCCCACAACGCGGCCCAGACGCTGACCGCGATGGCCATCCTCCTGGCCGTCCTCTTCGTGGGCATCACGTTCGTGGCGCAGCACTTCGGCGTGGTCGCGGTGGACGACCCCACGACGGGCAAGGTCCAGTTGACGGTGGTCGCGCAGGTGGCCAGCCTGGTCTACGGCGCCGACTCGCCCGGCTTCTACCTCTTCCAGATCTTCACCGCGCTGATCCTGTTCCTGGCCGCCAACACGAGCTTCAACGCCTTCCCCCGGCTGGCGGCGATCCTGGCCCAGGACGGCTACATGCCGCGCCACTTCGCCTTCCGCGGCGACCGCCTGGCGTTCACCCTGGGCATCCTGCTGCTGGGGGCGATCAGCGCCGGCGTCCTGCTGTTCTTCCGCGGCGAGACGACGGCCCTCATCCCGCTCTATTCGGTGGGTGTCTTCGTGAGCTTCACCATCAGCCAGGGCGGCATGGTCCGCCACTGGCGGCAGACGCGCGAACCCGGTTGGCGCCGGCGGATGGCCATCAACGCCTTCGGCTGTGCCCTGACCGGCGTCGTGTCGGTCGTGGTGCTGGTGGCCAAGGCGCCCGAGTCGCTCCTCGTGGCGGTCATCATCCCCACGCTCGTCGGCCTGATGCTGTTCATCCACCACGAGTACCGCAGCCAGGCCCAGGAACTTGAGGTGCGGCCGGATGTCGTGATCGGCCCGCCGCACCGCAAGCAGCGCGTGGTCATCCCCGTGCCGGGCCTGACGCGGGCGGTGGTGACCGCGGTGAACTTCGGCCGCTCCATCTCCGACAACGTGGTGTGCGTCCACATCACGGACGACCTGGAGGCGGCGGAACGCGTCCGGGCGCGCTTCGAGCGCCAGTTGCCGGGCGTGCCGGTGGTCATCGTCGAGTCCCCGTTCCGGTCCCTGGTGAACCCGTTCGTGGCCTACCTGGACGTCACCTACAACGACCCGTCGATCATCACCATCGTCGTGCTGCCCGAATACGTCGGCCGTCACTGGTGGGATCGCGTGCTGTACAACCAGGTCACCAACCGCCTGCGCCAGGCGCTGGTGGGCCGGCCCCACACGGTCATCGCCACCATCCCCTACCGCCGCGACACTTGACCGTGGGTGCGACCGCGCGGTGCTACCCTTCGCGCCGATGCCCGAGTCCATCACGGCCGTGCCCCTTAAGCGTGTCGTGCTGGGCCTCAGCGGCGGCACGGCGGATCCCTTCGTCGTGCGCCTGGGTTGTCAGCTCGTCCGCGGCCAGCGCGCCGAGCTGATCGGCGTCCACGTCGTCGAAGTCGACTGGAGTCACGACCTGTCCGAGGACATCTCGAGCGGCAATGAGCAGGCGGCGGCCGTCCTGGACCACGCCGAGGCAGCGGCGGAGGACCTCGGGGCGCGCCTCCTGACGAGCCTCCTCCAGGCGCGCCATCCCGGTGCCGCCCTGGTCGACGAGGCCGTCTCCCTGGGCGCCGACATCATGGTCCTGGGTCTCCCCTATCGCACCCGCTTCGGGGGCGATTTCGCCATCGGGCGGACCGTACCGTACGTCTTCCAGAACGCCCCCTGCCGCGTCCTCGTGGCGCGCGAGCAGATGCCCGTGGAGAACCGGGCGCTGCCACCCCTGCCCACCGGCGTGGGCGCGCGGGCCTGAACGATGGCCCCCATGCGCTCCATCGTCGTCGGCTGCGGACGGGTCGGCGCGGGCATCGCCGAGCACCTCGCTCGGGCCGGTCACGAGGTGGTCGTGATCGACATCTCGACCGACGCGTTCTCCCGGCTCGAGCCCGACTTCCCGGGCACCGCCGTACGCGGCGACGGGACCGATGAAGCCGTCCTCCGCCGGGCCGGGACGGAGGGCGCCGACTACTTCTTCGCCCTCACCGAGGGCGACAACCGCAACATCCTGTCAGCCCAGCTGGCCGAAGAGATCTTCGCCGTGCCCCATGTCGTGGCCAAGGTCAACGACCCGGTACGCGCCGAGGCCTACACCACCCTTGGCCTGTCCACCCTGTGCCGGACCACGACCCTGGTCGACGACCTGGGCCGCTTCGCGGGGCTGCCGGCGATGCCCGGCGCCGAGGGGGTGCGCACCGCGTCCGGTCATCACGCCCACGGCCCGGCCGATATCGGCGGCGCCGCGACGAACCTGCCCGGCAGCGTCGGCGCACCTGCCTCCTCCGCCAGGGAGCGCTGAGCGTGTACGTCATCGTCGTCGGCGGCGGCAAGGTCGGCTACTTCCTGACCAAGGAGCTGCTGGCTGCCGGCCACGAGCTCGTCCTGCTGGAGAAGGACCCTCGCCGCGCCCATCAGATCGCCGATGAGTTCGGCAGCATCGTGATGGCCAAGGACGGCTGTGAGGGCAAGCACCTCGCCGAGGCCGGGGCGAGCCGGGCCTCCATCGTGGCCGCCGTGACCGGCGACGATGAGGACAACCTCGTCGTGTGCCAGATGGCCAAACACCACTTCGCCGTGCCGCGGACCATCGCTCGCGTCAACAACCCGCGCAACGAGCCGCTCTTCCGCCACCTGGGGGTAGACGAGATCATCAGCCCCACGCGGATGGTCCTGGGCGCGATCGAGCAGGACATCCCCGTCCATGAGCTGCTCCACCTGGCCCAGCTGGAAGGCGGCGAGCTGGAGGTCCTGGAGGCGCAGATCGGCCCCGGCTCGCCGGCCGTCGGCAGACATCCCGGCGACATCCACCTGCCCGACGGCTGCACCCTCTTCATCCTCATCCGCGACGAGATCGCCCAGGCGATCCGCCCTGACAGCGTCTTCGAGGTCGGCGACAAGGTCATCGCCATCACCCGCACGGACTGCAGCGCCGAGCTGCACGAGCAGCTGATCGGCGACGAGCCGACCCCCGAACTGGTGGGCCAGCCCTAGTTTCCTGACGCTCCCGTGCCCTGACCTGGGAGGTCGGATCCGTCGATCCTTGACCTGCCAGGACCGGAAATGGCGGCATCAGCCGCTGTCCGCGCCCTACGGCCATGTCCCCGCCTGTTACTGACCCCCCACGTCACGCAACACTCTTGACAATGCCATTGATAGGGTTTTACCATTCCCAGTGTCTGGTGCTGTAGGCCGGACGGACCGCGGCCCTCACCGGCGACGGTCCACCAAACGCCCCTGTGGAGGTGCAGACATGAGCCTGATCCGGCGTCCGTCGCCGTCCGGCGATATGCCTGCCCTGCGCCACGCGGCCCCCTGACATCCGCGGCGCGTCCGGCATGCGTGACCGGCTGGAGCGAGACCCTCATCGGCCCGTCTACGTGATCAGCGTGGCGGCCAGCATCGTGCGGGCCCACCCCCGCACGCTGCGCATCTACGAGGATGAGGGCCTGCTCTGCCCGGCGCGCACGCCGACCAACATCCGCCTCTATTCGGAAGAAGACATCCGGCGGCTCCTCTGGATCCGCCACCTGACCCAGAACCTGGGCGTCAACCTGGCCGGTATCCGCATCCTCTTCGAGCTCGAAGAGCGTATGGGGACCCGGATCCTGGAGGCGCTCTTCGAGGCGACCGACGAACCCGACCCGGCCAAGGTCGAGGCCCCGGCGGCCGCGAGCCCACCGCCCATCAGCAACAGGCCCACGCGGTGACCCGCGCCCGCCCCCAAGGAGACATCATGGCTGAGACCAAGAAGGCCCCCCAGCGCAAGCCCGACGTGGCACCGGAAGCGACGCCCGACATGCCGGTCGTCCAGGCGGCCGATCCGGCGACCGGTGACCTGCCGCTCGTCGCCCTCCGCGAGACGGTCATCTTCCCCGAGATGATCGTGCCCCTCCAGGTGGGCCGCGACAAGTCGGTGCAGGCCCTCAACGCCGCCGTGGCGGAGGGCTCGCCGATCGTGCTGGTGACCCAGCGCACGCCGGAGAAGGAGGACATCGCCGACCCGTCCGAGCTCTACGAGATCGGCACTCTGGCCAAGATCGCCCAGGTGGTGCAGCTCCAGGACGGCACCGTGCGCGCCATCGTGCAGGGCCAGCAGCGCCTGCGCGTCAAGCGCTTCACCCAGGTCGAGCCGTTCATCCGCTCCGAGGTCGCCCTCCTCGAGGACGAGAAGCCGTCGAGCCTGGAGGTCCAGGCCCTGATGCGTAACGTCCAGGGCCAGATCGAGACCTACGTCCAGTCGGGAGCCCCCGTGCCGCCCGAGGCCGCCGTCGCGGCTCGCAACATCACCGAGCCGGGACTCCTGGCCGATATGGTGGCCTACAGCCCCGACCTGACGACCGAGCAGCGCCAGGAGCTGCTGGAGACGATCGACATCGTCGAGCGGCTCAAGCTGGTCAGCACCTTCCTCGCCCGCCAGATCGAGATCCTGGAGCTGAAGGGCAAGATCCAGTCCGAAGTCAAGTCCGAGATGGACAAGACGCAGCGCGAGTACATCCTGCGCGAGCAGCTCAAGGCCATCCAGCGTGAGCTCGGCGAGGACGACCCGCAGCAGGCCGAGATCAGCGAACTGCGCGATAAGGTCGAGCAGGCCGGCATGCCCGAGGAGGTCAAGGCGCGGGCGATCAAGGAGATCGACCGCATGAGCCGGATCCCGTCCGCCTCACCGGAGGTGGGGGTCATCCGGACCTACGTCGACTGGCTCGTGGGCCTGCCCTGGAACGTCGCCACGGTCGACCAGCTGGACATCCGTGAGGCCGCCCAAATACTTGACGAGGACCACTACGGCCTGGAGAAGATCAAGGAGCGCATCCTCGAGTACCTCGCCGTGCGAACCCTGGCGGACACCATCCGCAGCCCCATCCTGGCCTTCGTGGGACCGCCAGGCGTGGGCAAGACCTCGCTCGGCAAGAGCATCGCCCGCGCCATGGGCCGCAAGTTCGTGCGCATGAGCCTGGGCGGCATCCATGACGAGGCCGAGATCCGCGGCCACCGCCGCACCTACATCGGGGCCCTCCCCGGCCGCATCATCCAGAACATCAAGACGGCCGGCACCAACAACCCCGTCTTCATGCTCGATGAGGTCGACAAGATCGGCATGGACTTCCGCGGCGACCCCAGCTCGGCGCTGCTGGAAGTGCTCGATCCGGAGCAGAACAACACCTTCCAGGACAACTACCTGGAGGTGCCGTTCGACCTCTCCAAGGTGCTCTTCATCGCCACCGGCAACCTCCTCGACCCCATCCCCAACGCCCTGCGCGACCGCATGGAGATCGTGCAGCTGCCCGGTTACACCGAGCAGGAGAAGATCGAGATCGGCAAGCGCTTCCTGGTGCCGAAGCAGATGGGCAACCACGGCCTCAAGGCCAAGCACATCGAGATCACCAACGAGGCCATGGTCGAGCTCGTCCGCTCATACACCCACGAGGCCGGCGTCCGCAACCTCGAGCGCGAGCTCGCCAACGTCATGCGCAAGATCGCCCGGCAGGTCGCCGAGGGTCGCACGCGCAAGGTCGTCGTGGACAAGAAGAAGCTGGCCGACCTGCTCGGCCCGAACCGCTTCGAGTACGGCGAGCTGGAGGCCGAGGACCAGGTGGGGGCCGCCACCGGTCTGGTCGTCACCGAAGTCGGCGGCGACGTCGTCTCGGTCGAGGTCACCCGCATGGAGGGCAAGGAGGACTTCATCCTCACCGGCCAGCTGGGCGAGGTGATGCGCGAGTCGGCCCGGGCGGGCCTGTCCTGGACGCGGGCCAATGCGGCCCAGCTGGGCATCCCGCGCGAGGTCTTCGAGAAGAACACCCTGCATATCCACGTGCCCGCCGGCGCCACCCCCAAGGACGGCCCGTCGGCCGGCATCACGATGGCCACCGCCATCGTCAGCGCCCTTACCGGCATCCCCGTCCGCAAGGACGCGGCCATGACCGGCGAGATCACGCTGCGCGGCAGAGTGCTGCCGATCGGCGGCCTCAAGAGCAAGATCCTGGCGGCCCACCTCTCGGGCGCCCGCATGGTCATCCTTCCGCGCAAGAACGAGAAGGACCTGCGGGACATCCCGGAGGAGATCCGCAAGCAGATCAAGCTCGTCCTCGTCGACTCCATGGACCAGGTCCTGGAAGCGGCCCTCCGGCGCAAGCCGACGCCGCTTCCGCAGGGCCGGCCCCAGCCGGCCGACGAGCCCACGACCACCCGCCTCCCGGCGGCGGCCGCGGTGCGCCCGACGTTCCCGCCGGCCGATCAGCCTCCCGCGGTCGCCTGAGGCCGCGGACCCGTACCGCCGATGGAATACCGCGACTACTACGCCACCCTGGGGGTCGCGCGCGACGCCAGCCCGGCCGACATCAAGAAGGCCTTTCGCAAGCTCGCGCGCGCCAACCACCCGGACCTGAACAAGGGTGACGCGGCCGCGGAGGCGCGTTTCAAGGAGGTCAACGAGGCCCACGAGGTGCTCAGCGATCCCCAGAAGCGCAAGGCGTACGACGAGCTGGGGGCCAACTGGGAACAGGTCCAGCGCGCCGGCCGCGCCGGCCGTGCCGGGGCCGATCCGTTCGCCGGCTACACCGGGTTCGGCGGGGCCGGTGGGCCGGGCGTCCGCTTCGAGTACCGCGGCAACGTGGAGGACCTGTCCGGCTTCAGCGACTTCTTCCAGACGTTCTTCGGGGCGGCCGGTCCGGCCGACGGCGCGACCGGGGCCCGCGGCTCACGCCGCGCGACCCGTACCCAGACGGCCGGCCTCGACTTCGGCGACATCCTGGCCGGCCTCGGCCTGGACCAGGCCGAGGCCACCAGTGCGCCGCGCCAGCAACGGGTCGCGCCGCTCGAGCGGCAACACCTGGAGGCCCGCGTCGACGTCTCCCTGGAGGAGGCGTACCACGGCGCGACGCGCCTGGTCCAGGTCGGCGACCGGCGCCTGGAGGTGACGATCCCGCGCGGCGTCGCCTCCGGCCAGCGGATCCGCCTGACCGGCAAGGCCGGCCGGGGCCCCGAGGCCGGGCACGTCTACCTGGAGATCCACGTGGCGGACCACCCCGAGTTCGTGCGGCGTGGCGCCGACCTGCAGCGCGAGGTGCCGGTGACGCTGGCCGAGGCGCTCCTTGGCGCCGAGGTGCCGGTGCGCACCCTCAAGGGCCGCGTGATGCTGCGGATCCCGGCCGAGACGCAGGCCGGCCGGACCTTCCGCCTGACCGGCCAGGGCATGCCCCGCTTCAAGGCTGAGGGCTTCGGCGACCTGCTGGTCAGGATCCGTGTCGTCCTGCCGACGGGCCTCTCCGCGGACGACCGCCGCCGCTTCCAGGAGTTCGCCGACCACATCCACCAGGCCGATCCCCGCCAGGCGGACCGGAGCGAACGACCGACTCATGCCCGCCCGACCGCGGACACCACGGGAGCACTCGCTGCATGAACCTCGACCGCTATACCCAGAAGGCCCAGGAGGCCATCCTGGCCGCCCAGCGCCTCGCCACCGAGGCGCACAGCCCCGTGCTCGATGCCGAGCACCTCCTCGCCGCTCTGCTCGATGACGACCAGGGCGTGCCCGCCACGACCCTGCGCCGGGTGGGTGTCGACGTGCCGCGCCTGCGCATGGACCTGGCCGCGGCCCTCAGCCGCCGCGCCAGTGTCGAGGGCAGCTCGATGAGCCTGGACCGGCGCGCCCAGCAGCTGCTGCAGCGGGCGGAGGACGAGGCGCGTCGGCTCAAGGATGAGTACGTCTCGACCGAGCACCTGCTGATCGCGGCCAGCGAGTCGGGCGGCGACGCCCAGCGCCTGCTGGAGGCGGCCGGCGCCGGCAAGGAGGCTCTCCTCGGCGCGCTCGCCAGCGTGCGGGGCGGGCAGCGCGTCACCAGCCAGAACCCCGAATCGACCTACCAGGCCCTGGAGCGCTACGGCCGCGACCTGACCGCCGACGCGCGCGCCGGCAAGCTCGATCCGGTCATCGGCCGCGACGAGGAGATCCGGCGCGTCATCCAGGTCCTCAGCCGGCGCACCAAGAACAACCCCGTCCTGATCGGCGAGCCGGGTGTCGGCAAGACGGCCATCGCGGAGGGCCTGGCCCAGCGCATCGTGCGCGGCGACGTGCCCGAGTCGCTCAAGGAGAAGCGCGTCGTGTCGCTGGACCTGGGCGCCCTGATCGCCGGCGCCAAGTACCGCGGCGAGTTCGAGGAGCGCCTCAAGGCCGTCCTCAAGGAGATCAAGGACTCCAACGGCCAGGTGATCCTCTTCATCGACGAGCTGCACACCGTGGTCGGGGCCGGCGCCGCCGAGGGCGCCATGGACGCCAGCAACCTGCTCAAGCCCATGCTGGCGCGCGGCGAACTGCACACCATCGGCGCGACGACGCTCGACGAGTACCGCAAGCACATCGAGAAGGACGCCGCCCTGGAGCGGCGCTTCCAGCCCGTCTTCGTGGACCAGCCCTCGGTGGAGGAGACCATCTCCATCCTGCGCGGCCTGCGCGAGCGGTACGAGGTCCACCACGGCGTCCGCATCACCGACTCGGCGCTCGTCGCGGCGGCCACCCTGAGCAACCGCTACATCAGCGACCGCTTCCTGCCCGACAAGGCGATCGACCTGGTCGACGAGGCCGCCAGCCGCATGCGGATCGAGATCGACTCGATGCCCACCGAGCTCGACGAACTGGAGCGGCGGCGCATCCAGCTGGAGATCGAGCGGGAGGCCCTGCGCAAGGAGAAGGACGACGCCTCCAAGGCGCGCCTCGCGGCCCTGGAGAAGGAGCTGGCCGAGATCAGCGAGGAGGGCGGCGGCCTCAAGCAGCAGTGGGAGACGGAGAAGGCCGCCATCGCTGCCCTGCGCCAGACGAAGTCCGACCTGGAGGCCCTCCAGCACGAGATCGAGGCGGCCGAACGCGCCGCCGACTACGGCCGCGCCGCCGAGCTCAAGTACGGGCGGCAGGTGGAGCTGCAGAACCGTCTCAAGGAGCAGGAGGCGGCCGTGGCCGCTGCCGGCGGCGCCAGCCGCATGCTCAAGGAGGAGGTCGACGCGGACGATATCGCCCGCATCGTGGCCACCTGGACGGGCATCCCCGTGACCCGCCTTCTGGAGGGCGAGGCGGGCAAGCTGATCCACATGGAGGATCGTCTGCACGAGCGGGTGATCGGCCAGGACGATGCCATCGCCGCCGTCTCGGACGCCGTCCGCCGCGCCCGCGCCGGGCTCAAGGATCCCAAGCGGCCCATCGGCTCGTTCATCTTCCTGGGCCCCACCGGCGTGGGCAAGACCGAGCTGGCGCGAGCCCTGGCGGGCTTCCTCTTCGACGACGACACGGCCATGACCCGCCTGGACATGAGCGAGTACATGGAGAAGTACTCGGTCAGCCGGCTCATCGGCGCACCACCCGGCTACGTCGGCTACGACGAGGGCGGCCAGCTGACCGAGGCCGTCCGACGCCGGCCCTATCAGGTCGTCCTGCTCGACGAGATCGAGAAGGCCCACCCGGACGTGTTCAACGTGCTGCTCCAGGTCCTCGACGACGGGCGCCTCACCGACGGCCAGGGCCGCACGGTGAACTTCAAGGACACCGTCATCATCATGACCAGCAACATCGGCAGCCAGTTCATCGCCGCCTACGGGGGGCGCACGGATGAGGCCGCGTACGAGGACATGAAGCGCCAGGTGACGGAAGCCCTGCGCCTCCAGTTTCGGCCCGAGTTCCTCAACCGCGTCGACGAGGTCATCGTCTTCCATGCCCTCACGGAGACCGACCTGGCGGCCATCGTGGACCTCCTGCTGGCCGACCTCCAGCGGCGCCTCGCCGACCACGAGCTGACCATGGAGCTGACGCCCGCGGCGCGGCGCATGATCGCGGCCGAGGGCCACGATCCCGCCTTCGGCGCCCGCCCGCTCAAGCGGTCGGTACAGCGCCTGGTGGAGAACCCGCTGGCCCGCGCGCTCCTGGAGGGTCGCTTCCCGCCCGGGTCGCACATCCTGGCCGACGCGGACGCGCTCTCCGGGACGCTCCTCTTCCGGGCCGGCGGCGAGACGGTGGTCGCCACGGCCGGCGAACGCCGCGACGCCCGCGCCCGCGCGGCGACGCCCGCCGCGCCGGCCGATCCGGTGGAGGCGGCCATCGAGCGAGCCTCGCGCCCGCGCAAGAAGCCCGACGACGGGGGCGACCTCCTCAACTAGGTGTCGGCGACGGCCGCGCCCTAGCATCTGCGCGTGACCGATCCGCTCCTCGGCGTCCGAAGCCCGCTGCCATCGGCCGCGCCGACGATCGAGGAGCTGTGGTCGGAGAGCCGCCGGCCGCTGGTCGAGCAGCTGCGCGACCAGATCCTGGCCGAAGGACCTATCCCCTTCGCGGTCTTCATGGGGGCGGCCCTCTACGACCCCGCCGACGGCTACTACGTGACCCGGGCGGATCGGACGACCCGGTCCGGCGACTTCTTGACCGCGCCGGAGATGGACCCTCTCTTCGGCGCGGCCCTGGCGGCCCACCTCGAGGCCGGCTGGGAACGCATGGGTCGGCCGGATCCGTTCGCCGTGCACGAGTTCGGCGCGGGTAGCGGCGCCCTCGCCTCCGGACTCCTGCACGAGCTTCGGGCGCGCCATTCCCCGCTGCTCGACGCGATCCGCTACCGCCCGCTGGAGGCCGACCCGGCGCGCGAGGCTACCGTCCTCCGGCGGCTGGAGACGGAGGGGTTCGGGCCCGAACCAATGCAGCTCGACCGCGACGCCCTGATCACCGGCGTGGTCGTGGCCAACGAGCTGCTCGACGCCCTGCCGGTCCACCGCGTGACCGTGGTCGGTGGCGAGGTGTGCGAGCTGTACACCACGTGGCGTGATGGCTGGTTCGACGACGAGCCGGGCCCGCCGTCCCACCCCGGCCTGGAGGCGACCCTGGCGGCGTCCGGGATCGAGCTGCGGGAGGGCGACCGGGCAGAGGTCGCGCTCGCCTCGCGCGAGTGGATCCAGCGGGTCGGCGCACTCCTGGCCCGCGGCTGGCTGCTGCTGATCGACTATGGCGGCCCCGGCGCAGGGCTGTGGGGCGCGCCGCATCCGGAGGGGTTGCTGCGCACCTATCGGGCGCACCATGTCGGCGCCGACCCGTACCGCGCCGTCGGCCTCCAGGACCTGACCGCCCATGTGGACACGACGGCGATGGAGGCGGCCGCCGAGGCCGCCGGCCTGACACCGATCGGCCGCACCACCCTGGCCGAGTTCATGGCCGGACTCGACGCGGGCGAGCTCCTCGTGCGCCTTGGCAGCGACCCGGCGACGACCGCCGAGCGGTACCGGACGGCTCGCGGCGCGCTGCTGCGCCTGCTGGATCCGGGCGCCATGGGCCGCTTCGCCGTGCTCGGGTTCGGGCGCGGCATGGCGGCCGAACCGCCGCTGCGCGGCTTCGACTTCCGGCTCTCGCGCGGCTGACGGCGCGATGCGCTTCGTGGATGCCGCCCGGCGGCTGGCACGCCTGCCCCACCCCCTCCCGCCTCCACCGGCAGGGCTTCAGCCCGGCATCGCCGCCGACGCGAGTGGCGACCCGTCACGCGCCCGACCCTCGTGGCCGGCCCCGACGCGCGAGAGCGCCGTCCTGGTGCTGGTCTATCCGGACGCGACGGGGGAGGCGCGGCTCGTGCTCACCGAGCGCCCCGCCACGGTGACCCACCATGCCGGCGAGGTCAGCTTCCCGGGCGGTGCGCGCGAGGCGAGCGACGACTCACCCGAGGCGACCGCCCTGCGTGAGGCGGCCGAAGAGGTGGGTCTGGACGCCGCGGCGGCGGGGGTGCGGCTCGTGGGACGGCTCGAGGAGGTCGCCATCGGTCCGAGCGGCTTCCGGCTCATCCCCGTCCTGGCGCTCGCCGATCGCGAACCGCACTTCGTGCCCGATGCCCGCGAGGTGGCCGCCATCCTGACCCCGCCGCTGGCGGCGTTCCTGCCCGGAGCGCCGATCAGCCAGGGCGAGCTCGAGCGGGACGGCTGGCGCCTGCACTTCGGGGCCTACGCGGTCCAGGGCCGGCTCGTCTGGGGGGCCACGGCACGCATCCTGGGCCAGCTGGGCGCGACCGTGGCGGCCGGGGAGGTCTGAGGCTCAGTCCTTCGCCGGACCGCCGCCAGGCGCGGTGATGAGGGCCACCAGCTGGGCCACGATGACGTCCGGATCAGGGCCGTCGATGTTGGTCAGGACGGCGATCGAGGCGCCGAGCAGGGGGAAGTAGCGCAGGGCCGCCCGGTAGCCCGAGCAGGCGCCGCCGTGGCCGAAGCTCGTGAAGCCGTCGATGGTCAGGCGCTGCGTGCCCAGTCCGTAGGTGAAGCGTGGCTTCCAGGGCGCGGAGATCGAGGTGTCCTCCATGGCCTGCAGCGACGCAGCCGTGAGGAGTGAACCCCCGTACAGGTCGGCCCCCCAGTGCGCCAGGTCGGCGGACGTGCTGACCAGCGAACCGGCCGCGTCCAGCGAGGTGGCCAACGAGGTGAACGGCAGGTAGCCGGTCCCGTCGGCCAGGTCCTTGAAGGCGACCTTGGGCGCCGCGAGGCGCTCATAAGGGTGCGCCAGCGGCCCCAGCGCCGGGGCGGGGGCCGTCGTCGTCCCGCTCTGCAGGGCGGTCGAGTGGAGGGTCAGCGGCCCCAGGAACCCTGCGGCGAGCTCGTCCCCGACGTCACGACCGGTGGCGGCCTGGATGACCTCGCCAAGGAGCAGGTAGTTCGTGTTCGAGTAGTACCAGCCCTTGCCGGGCGGGAACAGCGGCTTGCCCACGTACGGCAGCAGGGCCGCCGGCTGCCACGGTGTCCGCGGCGCCGCGCCAAGGTGGATCAGCAGCTTCTCGTTGGCGAAGTAGTCGGCGAGGCCGCTCGTGTGGGCCAGCAGCTCACGCACGGTGATGGCCGCCGCCCCCGGATAGGCCGGCAGCCAGCGGCTGAGGGGATCGTCAAGGTGGAGCGTGCCCGCATCGGCGAGGCGGAGGACCTCCGCCCCGACGAACGTCTTGGTGATACTGCCCACGTCGAAGACGTCGGACGTGGTCATGGCCCGTCCGACCGCGATGTCGGCAAGGCCGGCCGCCCCGCTCCATGACGCGCCGTCCGACAGCAGGACCGTGGCCTGCACGCCCGGGATGTGCAGCCGCTTGACGGCCGCGGCCAGTTGCGCCTGGAGCTGCGCGGCGAGGCCGGTGAGCTGGGGCAGCGGCCCGTCGGGCGACAGGCCGGCGGGTCTCACGGTCGGGGTGGGCGACGCCGACGGGCCGGGCGTGACGGTCGGTTCGGGCGAAGCGGACGTCCCGGGCGAACCCGGCGAGGGGCTGGCCGCCACGCTGGCCGTCACGATGGGCTCCAGGGAGGGTGTGACCACCGGCGCGCTGGCGCATGCCGCGGACGCCAGCCCCAGCAGGAGCACCGCGGCCGTGACCCGCGCTGGGGCACGGCGCTTCGCCCGCCCGATCCGCGCGGCAGCCGGCATCTCGCCTACCAGGGTTCGCCGGAGGAGCGGTCGTGATCGGCGGGTGGACTGGCGGGTCGACTCAGGGT
>Ga0265314_10002914_pt1 | contig 16979 bp, 15 predicted proteins | sample 4126metaG_FD_203106 | JGI IMG/M metagenome (GOLD analysis project Ga0265314, IMG submission 203106) | Rhizosphere microbial communities from Carex aquatilis grown in University of Washington, Seatle, WA, United States - 4-1-26 metaG | ecosystem: Host-associated > Plants > Roots > Rhizosphere >... | reverse complement strand
CGCATATCGACATCGTGCACGTGCCGTACAAAGGCGGCGGCCCGGCGCTCGTCGATCTGATCAGCGGCCAGGTGCAGATGACGTTTTCCGGCGTGCCGCAGATCCTGCCGCACGTGAAGGCGGGCCGCGTGAAAATCATCGCGATCGGTCATCCGGTGCGCATCAAGTCGCTGCCCGACACGCCGCCGGTTGCCGACGTGCTGCCCGGCTTCAACAATACCTCGTGGTACGGACTGCTCGCACCGGCCGGCACGCCGGTGGCGATCGTCAATCGCATCAACGCCGCGATGAATCAGGTGCTCGCGCAGCCGGAATTCGGCCAGCGCCTGTTGCTGCAGGGCGTCGAGCCCGTCACCAGCACGCCGCAGGGCATGCAGGACATGATACGCAGCGAGTTGGCGCGCTGGCGCAAGGTGATCAAGGACGCGGGTATCACGGTCGAAACGGCGCAATAAAAAACGCGGCCGGAGTTTTAGCGCCGGCCGCGTCTGCGCAAAGTACTTCGTAGTGACCGTCATTCCCGCGAAGGCGGGAATCCAGGAAAACTAAACCGCTCTGGATGCCCTCCTGCGAGGGCATGACGGCAGGACTTAATTCAGCCCCTTTGCGATGCGGTCGATGCCCGCCTGCGCGCACACCGCATCCTTCTCGCCGCCCGGTGCGCCCGAGACGCCGATCGCGCCGATGACTTCATTGCCGGACTTGATCGGCAATGCGCCTGCGAGCGTAGTGATGCGGTCCAAATGCAGCGCGCCTACGCTTTGCGGACTGGCGATTGCGTTTTTGCCGTATTCGTCCGAGGTGCGGCCCGACGTAAGCGAAGTATAAGCTTTGCGCATGCTGTTCTCGATGGTGTGAGGACGCGCGCCGTCGTCGTGCAATACGACCTTCGTGCCGCCGCCGGCGTCGAGGACCGTCACGGTGACCTTGTAGCCTGTCTTGCGGCATTGCTCGAGCGCGGCTACCGCCGCATCGTGCGCGGCCTCGTAGGAGATCGAACGTTGCGTGACGTACGATTGCTGCGCGAGTGCCGCGGCGGGCAGGCAGGCGAGCGCGAATGCAATGGCGATAGAGTTCTTGCTGAACATGGAATCCTCCGTGAGTTGGTAAAACTGGTTTATTGCGGGCTCTTGTATTCGGCCGGCCGCTTAAGGATTCAGAATACAACAAACTGCGCAATGTGGCGCCCGCTGGCAAACGCACGCGAGCAATTCACCGGTAAAATGCGGAAAGTACGGCGAAAACCCTGAGGAGAAGAAGCGCATGCCGCAAGTCGCGATCGCCGACGGCGAAATTCATTACGAAGTCGCCGGCCGGGGCGATCCGCTGATCCTGGTCAGCGGCTTGAACGGCGTGGCACGCTATTGGGAACCGCAGCTCGCCGGGTTTTCCGCGCGCTATCGCGTCATTACCTACGATCAGCGCGGCACAGGCGCGAGCGACCACCGGCAGCGTGAATTCTCGGTCGACCGGATGACGAACGAACTCGTCGCGCTGATGGATGCGCTGAAGATAGCGCGCGCCCACATCGTCGGGCTGTCGACGGGCGGCGCGATCGGCCAGACGCTCGCGATCGAGCATCCCGCGCGCGTTGCGCGCCTCGTGCTGGTCAGCACGTGGACGCACTGCGACCCGTGGTTTCGGCGGCTATTTGAAGCGCGCCGGCGCATGTACGAAGTCGCCGGTCCCGAACTGCACGCGATGTTTCATCCGCTGTTTCTCTATCCGCCCGACTACGTCAACGCGCACGACGCCGAGATCGCGGAAGAGCAGAATCGCGCGCCGACCAAGTCGGCGCCGGTCGCGGCGTCGATCGGGCGCATCGATGCTCTCTTGAAATTCGACCGGCGCGCGGGGCTGCAATGCATCAAGGCGCCGACGTTGATCGTCGCGGGCGACAACGACTACATCACGCCGAGCTATCACGCCGCGGCGCTTGCACAAGCGATACCCGGATCGAAACTCGTTGTTTTCCGCGGCGGCGGTCATTCGCTGTCGAAGACGCGCGCCGCGGAATTCAACCAAACCGTGCTCGACTTTCTGGGCCCAAATTAGCAACTATAGAGATCTCATGAATCGAATCCATTGCTTTATCGCACTTGCATTGGCGTGCAGCACTTCATTCGCCTCCGCGCAGGATTATCCGAACAAGCCGATCCGCTTTGTCGTGCCGTCGTCCGCCGGCGGCGGCAGCGACGTGCTCGCACGCATGTTCGCGCAGAAAATGTCCGAGCACTGGGGCCAGCAGGTCGTCATCGACAACCGTTCGGGTGCGGGCGGCATCATTGGTTCCGAGATTGCGGCGAAAGCGCCGCCGGACGGTTACACGATACTGACGGTCGCGCCCGGTTATTCGTACAACTCGCTGCTCTACGCAAAGCTCCCGTACGACACGCTGAAAGATTTCTCGCGCGTCACCCACCTCGCCAACGCGCCCACGGTGCTCGTCGTGCATACAAGCGTGCCGGCGAAGGCCGTGCCCGAATTGATCGGCATGGCGAAAGCGAAACCGGGCGGCTTGAATTGTGCGACCTCCGGCATCGGCACCAGCGGCTATCTCTCGGTCATCCTGTTCAAGCGCATGGCGGGCATCGATTTGACGCTCGTGCCGTATAAAGGCGCGGGCGATTCGACCACTGCGATTGTTAGCGGTCAGGTGCAGATGCTGTTCACCGCACCCGGCCCCGCGATTCCGCACATCCGCAGCGGCCGGCTGCGCGCGCTTGGCGTCACCAGCAGCAAGCGCGTGACGAGCCTGCCCGACGTGCCGACGATCGCGGAAACATTGCCGGGTTATGCGCTCGAGGGCGCGTACGGCATCCTCGCGCCGCCGAAGACGCCGCGCGCCATCATCGACAAGCTGAATGCGGAATTTCTGCGGGTGCTGCAATTGCCGGACATCCGCGCGAAGCTGGTCGATCTCGGCTTCGAACCGGTCGGCAGCACGCCAGAGCAGTACACCGCGCTGGTTGTCGCCGACATGGCGAACTGGTCCAGGATTTTCAAGGAAATCGGCATCAAGCCGGAATAACGACTTGCCAGAACTGGAGAACCCTTTTGGTCGTCGATTCGCAAGTGCATATCCGGGCCGCCGACACTCCTGAGCGGCCGTGGCCGGCGCGGCAAAAGCCGCAGCGTGCGGAACCGATCGGCGCCGGCGAACTGTTGCGCGAAATGGACAAGGCGGGTGTGCGAATGGCTCGGGTGGAAAACTTGAACGCCAGTACCCTGTGGGCGGCCGCCATTGTGCTGGGGCTTGTTGCGCCCGCAGCGCCCGCACAACAATATCCCAACCGCGCGATCCGCCTCGTCGTTCCATTCGCGCCCGGCGGTTCCACCGACACGCTCGCCCGCATCATGGGACAGCGCATGACCGAGAGCATGGGACAGCCGGTGATCATCGACAACCGCCCGTCGGCGGGCGGCACCACCGGCACCGACCTCGTGGCGAAAGCGCAGCCCGACGGCTATACGCTGACGGTAGGCTCCATCGCGACGATGGCGATGGCCACAGCGATGTACGCGAATCTGCCGTACGATCCGCAGCGGGATTTCGAGCATATCGGTCTGTGGGTGACGTTCCCGTTGGCGCTCGTGGTGCCTGCGGCGTCGCCGATAACAAGTCTGAGGGATCTGATCGAGCGGGCGAAGGCGAGGCCCGGTACGCTGCGCTACGGCTCGCAGGGTATCGGAACATCGGCACATATCTTCGGCGACCTGATGAGCAGCATGGCGGGCATCAAGGTTATCAGCGTGCCTTACCGGGGAGGCGGGCCCGCATTGACGGGAGTGCTCGTCGGCGAGGTCAACTACGCGATGATCGCGGTGTCGACGGCGCTGGCGCAGGTCAACGCCGGCCGACTCCATGCACTCGGCGTGACCAGCGCGAAGCCGACGGCAAGCATGCCGAACGTACCGCCCATTGCCACCGTCGTGCCCGGTTACGAAGGGCTTAATTTCCACGGCCTGCATGCGCCCGCGAAAACCCCGCGCGCGATCGTCGCCAGGTTGCACGACGAAACGACCCGGATTTTGCTGAGCCCGGATGTGCGGGAACGCCTGAACGGGCTTGCGATGGATATTACCGCATCGGGGCCTGCGGAATATCGCGCCTTTATCAAGGCGCAGATCGACCAGTGGACGCCGCTGGTAAAGTCTTCGGGCGCGCGTGCGGACTGAGGTCGACCGGATGGCCAATGGACACCGCGCGCGATCGATTCGATAATCCGGTTGCATACCGGTTTGCAGAAAACTTTCCAACAGGAGGACCCATGTCGAAAAAAATATCCACGATTACGCTGGCGGCGGCTTTGCTGTGCGCCGGCGTTGCGGCGCGCGGTGAAGACACCTTGCCCGCAGGCGCGGGTAAACAACTGGTCGAAGGCGCGTGCGCGGCCTGCCACGAGCTCGACCGCGTGAGCGCGGCCGGCTATACGGAAGAAGAGTGGCGCAACAACATCAACATGATGGTCAACGTCGGCGCGCCGTTGTCCAAAGACCAGATGAATACGGTAATCCAGTACCTGGCGAAAAGTTTTCCGGCGAAGCCCAAGCCCAATGCCGTGATAGTGCCCGGGCCGGTAAAAGTATCCATCGAGGAATGGCTCGTGCCGACACCCGGTTCGCGCCCGCACGATCCGCTCGCAACACCGGACGGCGCGATCTGGTACACGGGGCAGTTTGCCAACCTGCTCGGGCGGATGGATCCGAAGACGCACGAGATCAAGGAATACAAGCTGCCGCCCAACGCCGGGCCGCATGGCCTGATCAACGACAACGACGGCAACATCTGGTACGCGGCGAACTTCGGCAGCCACATCGGCAGGCTCGATCCGAAAACCGGCAAGGTCACGCAGTACCCGATGCCCGATCCAAAAGTGAAGGACGTCCATACGCTCGTGTGGGACCAGAAGGGCATGATGTTCTTCACCGCGCAGAACGCGAACGTGGTGGGGCGCCTGAATCCGCAGACCGGCGAAGTGAAGATCGTCAACTCGCCGACGCCGAAGTCGCGGCCGTACGGGATCGTCATCAATTCGAAAAATATTCCGTACTTCGTCGAGTTCGGCGCGAACAAGATCGCGAGCATCAATTCGGAGACGCTAGAAATAAAAGAGTACGCGCTGCCGCACGCCGATTCGCGTCCGCGCCGCCTCGCGCTCACCAGCGACGACGTGATCTGGTACGCGGATTTCTCGCGCGGCTATCTCGGCCGCTTCGATCCGGCGACCGGCAAGGCGTCCGAGTGGGCGTCACCCGGCGGCCCGCGCTCGCAGCCTTACGGCATCGCGGTGATCAACGACGTCGTCTGGTACAACGAGTCGGGCACCAAGCCGAACACGATGGTGCGCTTCGACCCGAAGACCGAAAAATTCCAGACCTGGGTCATTCCGTCCGGCGGCAACGTCGTGCGCAACGTGAGCGTCACCAAGGACGGCAATCTCGCGCTCGCGTGCAGCGGCGTCAATCGCATCGGGCTGATGAAAATCGATTAAGGAAATAGAGATTCGTCACTCCCGCGCAGACGGGAGTCCAGGAAACGACGATACGTCGAATTAAGATCGTCTGGATTCCCGCCTGCGCGGGAATGACGGCACTCTTGTTGTACCTAGCTCCAGTAAAGCGTCGTCGGATTGTCGACGAGGATTTTGCGGCGCAGCGCCTCGTCCGCGACCGTCAGCGCGAAGAGATCGACCTGCTCGCCGTCGTTCGGCATCTCTTTCACGTTCGGATGCGGATAGTCGGTGCCCCACAGCACGCGGTCGGGCGCCGCGGCGACCAATGCGCGCGCGTACGGCATCGCGTCGTGGTACGGCCTGCCCGTCGACGAGACGCGTTCGCTTCCGCTCACTTTCACCCACACGCGTTCGTCCTTCATCAGGTCGAGCAGCAGCTTGAACGGCTTTTGCTCAAGTCCGTTCTTCGCAACGACGCGGCCCATGTGGTCGATGATGAACACGATATCGAGGCCCAGCAGAAAGTCGCGGTAGGCGGCGATGTCCTGCGCATCGAGATGCACCTGCAGGTGCCAGCCCAGCGGCTTGATGCGCTTGACGACCGCCTCAATCACTTTTAGATCCGGCGCGCCGCCGAGGTGCGCGACGAAATTGAAGCGCGCGCCGCGCACGCCGGCCGCGTGCAGTGTGTTGAGTTCGGCGTCGGTGACATTGTTATCGATCATGCAGACGCCGCGCCACGCGCCGCGCGACCAGTTCAGCGCATCGATGACCGCGGCGTTGTCGGTGCCGTGGCAGCTCGCCTGCACGAGCACCGCGCGCGAGAAACCGAGCTGCTTATGCAGCGCCGCGAGCTGTTCCTTCGGCGCATCGGGCGGCGTATAGCTGCGGTTGGGCGAGTACGGAAATTTCGCGCCGGGTCCGAAGACATGGCAGTGCGCATCGCACGCGCCGGGCGGCGGCACGTACTTCGGTTTGATCGGATTCGGATCGGGGGCGAGGATGGTTTTCATCGGTCAGGGGCCTTTTTCTCCCGCCACCACGTACGACCACAATGCTTCGATGTCGTCGGGCTTCAACTGGCCGCGCCACGGCGGCATCGCGTTCTTGCCGTTCGTGACCGAGTTGATGAAGCGCGCGCGCTGGTCGGCCGGAAATGTTTTGAGGTTGAATAACTCCGGGTTGCTCATGCGTTCGCCGTGACAAGGCGTGCAGTACTCGGAAAAGGTGTCCGCGCCGCGCTTGATCTGTTCCTGTGGAAACGTTTCAGCCGGCGGGCTTTGCGCCGCCGCCGCCGGCGCAATCGCGCACGCCGCGGCAATCATCAATGCGACTCTCATCGTGCTGTGTCCCGGCGCTTCAATCCGGCATCAACGCAAAAGTCCACATCGAGCCGCCGGTCGGCACCGTGCCCTTGGCCATGCGGCGCGCGGAATTGCCGGCCAGCCCCGATGCGATGCTCACGTACTGGCGGCCATTGTGGGTATAGGTCACCGCCGTCGCGTTGATGGAAGAACTGGTCTGGAATTGCCACAACGTCTTGCCGGTGTCTTCATCCAGTGCGATGAATTTTCCGTTCACGTCGCCGGTGAACAACAATCCGCCGCCGGTGGCGAGCATGCCGGCGGAACTCGCGCGCTCGACGAGCGGGATTTCCCATTTTTTCGCGCCCGAAACCGGGTCCATCGCAATGTGATGGCCGACGACTTCGCCCGGTTGAACGGCGTACTCGCGCGTCGTCACTCCCGTCGAGCGCCCGCCGATGCGCTGATTGGCCGGCACCGGCGCAAGTTTGACGATGCGTCCGATCTGCCAGCTGCTGGTATAGATCAAACCGGTATTCGGGTTGAACGCCACCGGCACGGCATTGACGCCGCGTTGCGGGTATATCGTCACTTCCTCGCCCTTGACCATCCTGTCGAGCAGATCGGTCAATACCGGGCGGCCGGTTTTCAGATCGATATGGCTGGCCCAGTTTACCTTCGTGAACGGATGCGCCGCGAGCAGCTTGCCGTTGGTGCGGTCTATCGTGTACATGAAGCCGTTCTTGTTGACCTGAAACAGCACCTTGCGCGGCCGGCCTTCGAACATGATATCGGCCAGCACCGGTTCATCGGTGGCGTCCACGTCATACACATCGTTCGGCGTGTATTGATAATGCCACACGATCTCGCCGGTTTTCGGGCGTATGGCTATCACGCTGCTGGCGTAAAGACTGTCGAGCCCGCCGCGATTGGCTGGATTCCACGGCTCCGCGTTGCCGGTCCCCCAGTAGACGAGGTCGAGTTCCGGATCGTACGCACCGCTGCGCCAGGTGGGCGCGCCGCCGTACTTCCAGGCGTCGCCGTCCCTGGGCCAGGTTTCCGAGCCCGGCTCGCCCGGCGCGGGTATGGTGTAACGGCGCCACAGGTGCTTGCCGGTGTCCGGGTCCCAGCCGTTCAAAAAGCCGCGCGTGGTGAATTCGCCGCCCGCCATGCCGGTGATCAGCACGCCGTTGGCGATGAGCGGCGCGCTGGTGGCGGTGTAGCCTTCCTTGTAATCGGCGAATTGCTGCTTCCAGATCTGTTTGCCGGTTTTCATATCGAGCGCCAGCACGTGGTTGTCGAGCGTGATGCGAAACAGTTTGCCGTTGTAAATCGTCGCGGTGCCGCGGCTGATGACGCCGCAGCAGGCCTGCGCCGCGGCTTCCGGCGGCCATTCGGCTTCCGTGCGCCACAGTTGCTGGCCGGTCGCGACATCGATGGCGAACGTCCATTTGGCGTTGATCACGTACATCACGCCGTTGTAGATCGTGGGCTGCGCGGTTTCGCCAAAGTCGTTCATCAGGCTCATGCTCCATATCGGCACGAGGCGCTTCACGTTCGACTTGTTGATCTCTTTAAGCGGGCTGTAATTTTTCAGGTCATAGCCCATGCCCTGGGTGGTCACGTTCTCGGTGTTCTTGTTTTTGTTGAGCAGGTCGTCGGCGGTCTGCGCGACCGCGAGCGCGCACCACGAACACAACCAGACGGACAGTAGTTTTTTCATCGTTTCCCCCTTGCGGCGCTACGGTTCAATAAAAATTTTGTCGCTCCCGCGTGCTCTTGGCGTGACGTCGAGGCGCAAGTTTACCCGTCTTTACGGATTCTTCACGTGCTTTACCAATTGCCGCGGCCCGACTTCGCCGCCATAGACATTGCCGTGCGCGTCGACCGCCACGCCTTCTGCGGCGCTGGTGCCTTTCAATTCGAGCGGGTCGGGAATGCGGTAGAGCACGGCGCCGTCGCTCAACCGGCCGACGCGAATGCCGCGCAGCCAGCCCGGATGCGGCGCGACGCCGTTGGATTCCGAGTCGGCGACGTAGATCATCTCGTTGCGCAGGTAGACGCCGCTCGGGCGGCCGAACTGTTTCCACTCGGTGAGGAACGTTCCGTTCTGGTCGAGAAACTGGATGCGATGGTTGCCGCGATCGGCTACGAGCAGGCGGCCCTGCGGATCCATCGCGAGGTCGTGCGGCGTGCGGAACTCGCCGGGGCCGGTGCCCAGTTTGCCGAACGACCTGATGAACTTGCCGTCCTTTGTGAATTTTGAAATCCGCGCAACCGTGTCCGGCGTCGCGGTGGGTTGCTGCCCGCTGTGTCCTTCGGCGATGAAGATATCGCCGTTGGGCGCGACGACGATGCTGGTTGGCTCAGTCAGCGCGTCGGGTGGATCGCCGGCTACGCCTGCCTTGCCGATCGTAAGCAGCACTTTGCCTTCCGGACTGAACTTGACGACGGTGTGGCCCTTCGTTGCATCCTGCGGAAACAGTTTGCGTTCGCGATCGTTGACGCTACGCCCGTCGACCACCCACACGTTGCCATCGCGATCGATGTAAATCTTGTGCGGGAAAATGAACATGCCGGCGCCGAAGCTTTTTAGCAGATTGCCCGCCGCATCGAATTTCATCACCGGCGCGAGCTTCGAGCCGGCGCAACTGTCGTACGCGACGGGCGACACGCCTGGCGGCACATCCGGATTTGCGCCGCAGCGGTCGACGACCCACACCGACACGCCGTCGTTGTCGATCGCCACGCCGTTCAACGCGCCCCATTTGCGGTCGCTGACCTTGCCCCACGGCGCAGTGGTTTGATAGGGGTTCGGCAGATCGTTGGTGGGTTGCACGTCGGCGGCGATGGCATCGGCGGCGCACAGCGCGAGCGCCGCGGCGAACAGCGCGTACGATTTTTTCATGCCGCCCTCCCTGGAATTTTGAATTTTTTCAAGGCGCGCCTCCCCTACAACCGCGGAATGTTGGCTTTGTCGATGAGCGCATTCCATTTCGCGATATCGTCGACGAGCACCTTGCGCATGCCGTCGGTCGTCGAGAGATTCTGGCTCACGCCGAGCTCCTGGAAGCGTTGAGATATCAGCGGCGAATTGACGGCCGCGTGAATTTCCCTGTTGAGGCGCTCGACGATCGCCTTGGGCGTTTTCGCGGCAACCGCAATACCGTTCCACGAATTCACTTCGTAACCGCTCAATCCGCTTTCGCTGAGGGTGGGTACATTGGGCAGCATCGGCGAGCGCGTCAGCGAGGTCACCGCGACTGCGCGCAGCGTGTTGGCGCGGATCTGGCCCAACACGGGCGGCAGGAATTCCATCGCAACTTGAATGCTGTTCCCTCTCAGCGCGGTCAGCACGCCGGCGGTGTTGTTGAAAGGCACGGTTGCGGCGTCGAGCGCCGCCATCGATTTCAGGAGTTCCGCCGAGAGATGCTGGGTCGTGCCGATATTGATCGAGCCGATGTTGAACTTGCCGCCCGCGCTTTTCGCCTGCGCGATCAAATCTTTCACCGATTTCACCGGGGAATCCGGACTGACCAGCACGCCGAGGCTGAATGCGCCGATGGTGGAGACCATCGCGAAATCTTTCACGGTGTCGTAAGGCAGTTTCCTGAACATCGCCGCGCTGACGGCGTTCGTGTTGTTCATCAGGTACAGCGTGTAGCCGTCGGGCTCCGACTTGGCGACCGTTTCGGTGGCGACGATGCCGCCCGCACTCGGGCGGTTGTCGATGATGATCTGCTGGTTCATCGCTTCGCTCATCTTCTGCATGACGGCGCGCGACGTGATGTCGCCGACGCCGCCGGGGCCGAACGGTACCAGAAGACGTATCGGCTTGACCGGATAGGTTTGCGCGTAAAGCGGCGCGGCTGCCAGGCATGCGGTAATTACAGTGGCGCTGTATTTGAGCAGTTGCATCTCTCTCCTCCGAGAATAATTTTGTTGTGAGTTTTCCTTTGCGTCCTTCGCGGCAAGGCTTTAGTTGACTTTAATCCCGGCCGCCTTCACCAGCGTCGCATTCGTGCCGATTTCCATTTTTATATAAGCGTCGAATTCCTTCGGCGTCATCAGCATCGGCTCGGCGCCGATTTTCGCCATGCGCTCCTTCAAGTCCGGCGCCTGCAGCGCCTTCACAGTGTTCTGATAAAGCTTGTCGACGATGTCGCGCGGCGTTTTGGCCGGCACCATCATGCCGACCCAGAAGTTGTAATCCGAATTCGGAATGCCGGCCTCGAGCGTGGTCGCCACGTCGGGCAGCGCGGACGAGCGTTTCGTGCTGCCGGCGGCGAGCGCGAGCAGTTTGCCTTCCTTGATGAACTGCAGCACCGAAATCACCGGGCAGAAATAGTAATCGACGCGGCCGGTGAGTATCTCGGTCAGCGCTTCGGGCGTGCCTTTGAACGGCACGTGCACCGCTTCGAATCCCGCGCCGAGGCGGAAGCGCTCGGCGTTCAACTGGGTCGCGCTGCCCGCGCCCGCCGATGCGTACGAAAGCGCGTTGGGCTTCGCTTTCGCCGCCGTCACGAGTTCCTTAACCGAGCGTATGCCTTTCGACGGCGCGATCACCAGCACGTTCGGCAGATTGGCGAGCGGCGTGACGCCGGCGAAATCGCGCAGCGTGTTGTACGGCGTGTCCGGATACGTCGACGGCGTCACGGTGAACGACGACGAGTGCACGAGTATCGTGTAGCCGTCGGGTTCCGCCTTGGCGACGACGCCGACGCCGATCGTGCCGCCGGCGCCCGGCCGGTTCTCGACGACGAAGGTCTGGCCGAGCTGCGACGACAATCGTTCGACGACTACCCGTGCCGTGGTGTCGGTCGCGCTCGCAGCGGTGAAGGGTACCACTACGCGCAGCGATTTGGTCGGCCAGGTCTGGGCCGTACCTTGGGCGAAGACGCTGCCGTGCATGGCGACGAGTATCGCGGCAGCAATGCCGATGTAATGGGTTATGGGCGATGGGCGATGGGTGATGTGTGAAGGGGCAAGAGAGAATTTACCCATTACCCATTGCCCATCACTCATCGCCGGTTTGCTTATTTCCGGGATTTCTAAACATCCCATGATCAACTCCGCGTCCACGCGTCGGCCCGCAAGCGAAACACTTTTTTCGCGGTCTCCGACAAAATCATTTTCCTCTGCGCGTCATTCAATTTCGCGCCGTTGAAAACTTTGAGCGGCTCGGGATCGCCGATCGGGAACGGCGCATCGGAGCCGAGCATCACACGTTCGACGCCGGCTTTCTGCACCAGGTAATCGAGCGAGTCGGTGTCGAACACGCACGAATCGAAATACATCGTCGCGAAACCTTTGCGCGGATCGGCGACTTTGCCGGCCTGCGCCGTGTGGCTGCGCGCGAGGCGGCCGAGCCCGAACGGCAGCGCAGCACCCCCGTGGCACAGCACGAATTTCATGCCCGTGTGTTTCAGTAGGTGACCGGAAAACAAGAGGCGCGACACCGCTATCGTCGAATCGACGAGCCGGCCGATCGCATTGACGAGATCGTAGTCCGCCAGCCGCGGCTCGCCGCAGACGAACATCGGATGCATGACCACCGCGGCGCCGAGTTTCGCCGCGGTTTCCCAGAACGGATCGAGCGACGGATCGTCGAGATTGCCGCCGTGCTCGCCGTGCGGCAGCGTGCCGACCATGACGCCGGCGAACCCGCGTTCCATTGCTTCGCCGAGCACTTCGGCAGCGAGCTTGCCGTCCTGCAGCGGGACGGTGGCGAGCGTGGAAAAGCGGCGCTCGTCGCGAAACTGCTCCCACATGCAATCGTTGAGGTAGCGGCTCCACGCCGCGCCCTGCGCCGCCGGCAGTTCATAACCGAAACTGTCGAGCCAGCCGCCGATCACCTGGTGGTCGATGCCGGTCTTGTCCATCCATGCCTGGCGGCCGGCGAGATCGGAGAGCCCGGGCATGATCGGCCGCGTCGGCTGGGTGCCCGGAAACTGCAGCGTCACGCCCTTGTCGCTCTTCACGAGCTTGACGTCGGGGAATTTCGCGGCGTGGGCGTCGAAACGCTCGCTCATGAGTTTGGGCGTGAAGTGCGCGTGTACGTCGATGACGATGGATTTCATTGATTAGACCATTGATAAGGTGATAAGGTGATTAAGTGATTCGGTGATTAAGTGACTCAATCGCTCAATTGCTCAATCACTTAATTACTCAATTACGCGACGAGGCGGCGCCTCGAATAACTTGCCACAGCGCATCGTGCGTGATCGGCAAAGTGTCGATGCGTGCATTGATCGGCGCGAGTGCGTCGTTGATCGCATTGGCGATTGCCGCGGGCGCGCCGAGATAGCCGGCTTCGCCCGAGCCTTTCTGGCCGAAGGTCGTCAGCGGCGAGGGCGTGCAGTGATCGACGATGGTGATCGTCGGCACTTCCATCGCGCTCGGCAATAGATAATCCATGAACGTGCCGCTTTCGAGCTGGCCGTCGGCGGTGTAGCTGAATTTTTCGTAGAGCGCGGCGCCGATGCCGTGCGCGATGCCGCCGTACGTCATGCCGTGCACGATGTCGGGCGTAATCATCACGCCGCAATCGTGGCCGCATACGTACTTGCGCAATACCGGCGCCGCGGTGTCCGGATCGATCTCGACATACACGACATGCGCCTCGAACGAATAGCACGGATAAATCTGGACCGTGTTGTCGGCGGCGGGCAGCTTGCCGCCGGTCGGCACCTCCCATACGAACTTCGCTTGCAGGCCCGGCTCGATGCCCGGCGGCATCTGGTGGATTTTGCGGTGCGCGATTGCGATCAGTTCGTCCCACGTCATGCGCTGGTCGGGATGGCCGCGCACGGACGCATTGCCCTCGCTGTATTCGATCGATTCGATCGTGCACTTCAGGTTGTGCGCGGCGATTTCGATCAGCGTGTCTTTGATTTTGCGCGCCGCACCCGCCGCGGCGCCGCCGAGCATGATCGCCATGCGGCTGCCGACCGGGCTGTTCGACGGCAGCGCCTGCAGCGAATCCGCGCGCACCACGCGAATGTCGCCCGGTTCGCGCTCCAACACTTCGCCGATCACGGTCGAGACGAGCGTCTCATGGCCTTGCCCCGACGAAGACGTGCCCATCACGCCGGTGATCGCGCCCGACAAGTCGACGCGCACGACGCACGAATCCATCCACGTCGTCGTGTCGTTCTTGGGATTGAGCAATGGCTCGAAGCCGGAGTTGCCGCCGTTGGGCTCGAGGCACGCCGAAATGCCGATGCCGGCGAGCTTGCCTGCGCGGCGCGCGCTGTCGCGCTCTTTCACCAACGCGGGATAGTCGATAGCGTTGAGCGCCTTGTCGAGCACCGTATGGTAATCGCCGGAATCGTAGGTCGAGCCGCTCGGGATCAGGTACGGAAACTCTTCCTTGCGGATGAGGTTTTTGCGGCGCACTTCGATCGGATTCATCTTGAGATGCCGCGCCACGCAATCGATGGTGCGTTCGAGCGCGAAGTTGGTCGGCGCCTGGCCGAATCCGCGCACCGCTTCTTCAGGCGTCTTGTTGGTCAGCACCGCGGTCGGTTCGTATTCGATGGCGGCGATCCGGTACGGTCCGCAGATTGCGGTCACCGGTTTGCCGAGCTGGAACGGCGAGCGGCCCGCGTACGCGCCGACGTCGTCGAGCGCGCGGATCTTGAGTCCGCGCAGCGTGCCGTCGTGGTCGAATGCGATTTGCATGTCGAATATGCGGTCGGGGCCGTGCATGTCGCCGCCGCGCATGTTCTCGAGCCGGTCTTCGATCAGGCGCACCGGCATGCCGAGCCGTTTCGCGAGATAGCCGACCAACACCGTGTGCTTGATGCCGCGCTTGACGCCGTAGCTGCCGCCGACGTCGACGTCGAAATGCACGCGCACCGCGTTGCCGGGCAGGCGCAACGCGCGCGCCGCCTGGTCCGGGAATTTCGGCATCTGGATCGACGCCCAGATATCGAGGATCTGCTGGCCGGCGTCCCACTGCGCCGCCACGCCGAAAGTTTCGATCGGTACCGTCGAACTGCGTCCCCAGACCGCGCGCAATGACAGTTTATGTTTGGCCCGCGCAAATGCGTCTTCGACCGGCCCCCACTTAAAGTGCTTTTTGAGTATCACGTTCGAGCCGTGCGCCGGATGTACGAGAGGGCTGCCATCCTTGACGGCTTCCTCCGGATCGATCACGTGCGGCGTCGGCTCGTATTCGACTTCGACAAGTTCCGCCGCATCTTCGGCAATCGCGCGCGTGTCGGCGACGACCGCGGCGACCCATTCGCCCGCGTAGCGAACAACACCGTTCGCGAGCGAATACCGCGCGACCTTGGGCGCATCGACGCCGATCGCGAGCGCATCGGTGGCGGCGCAGAATTCCTCGCCCGTTAATACATAGTGCACACCGGGCAGCGCGAGCGCGGCGTCGGTCTTGATCGAAAGTATGCGTGCGCTCGGATAGGGTGATGCGACGAGCGCGACGTGTTTCATGCCGGCCAGCGCGATGTCTGCGACATAACGGCCGCGGCCGGTGACGAAACGCGGATCTTCTTTCGTCCGGCGGTGCTTGCCGATATAACGGAAGTTTTGCGGATTGAGGTCAGTTTTCAATTTAAAACCCAATGCAAAAACTATTTGCCGCAGATAAACGCGGATAAACGCCGATGAAATCCCCGCTGCAAATGACGGTGACCTGTTTTGAATTTATCTGCGTTCATCTGCGTTTATCTGCGGCTGATGAATTGTCGTTGGCGAGCCGAGCGGCAGCGTGTTTGACCGCGTCGACAATCTGCTGGTAACCGGTGCAGCGGCACAGATTGCCGCCGATCGCTTCGCGGATCTGTTCGTCGGTAGGTTGCGCGACGATTTGCAGGAGCGCGTGCGCTGCGATCAGCATGCCGGGCGTGCAATAGCCGCATTGCAGCGCGTGCTTCTCGCAGAAACTGTCCTGCAGTACGCCGGGCGTGCCGTCCGCATTGGCGAGGCCTTCGACGGTGGTCACCTTGTGGCCGTCGGCCTGCACCGCGAACATCAGGCACGATCGCACCGGCTCGCCGTCGAGCAGCACCGAGCACGCGCCGCAGATGCCGTGCTCGCAGCCGATATGCGTGCCGGTGAGCCGCAATTCGTCGCGCAGGCAGTCGACGAGCGACAGGCGTGCCGGTACGTGCGCCGTGCACAACTTGCCGTTGACGTCGAGCGTGACCGCGTAAAGTTTTTCGCTCACGGTTTGCCCCTTGCTTCTTCGTACGCGGCGCGCAGCACGCGCGTAGCGAGCACCGCGGCCAGATGCCTGCGATAGCCGGCGCTCGCGTGGAGATCGCTGCCCGGATCGAGTTCGGTTGCCGCTTCTCGCGCAACGTCTTGCAGCACGGCGTCTTCCAGCAGGGTTCCATTAAGGCGCGAAGCCAGCTCCGGAAACGCGAGCGGTATCGTGCCGCCGCCGCCGAGACCGAAGTTTGCGCGAGTGCAGCGTCCTTCGTCATCGAGAGCGATTTGCGCGCACGCTTCGATGATCGCGAAATCGCCATGCCGGCGGCTGACTTCCGTGAAAGCGGAGCCGAGGCGGTGCCCGGTCCACATCGGCCAATGGATCTCTTCGAGACATTCGTCCGCTGCGAGCGCGGTCGTCAGCGGGCCGACGAAGAATTCCGCGGCGGGCAGGGTGCGGGTGCCGGTCGTCGACCGGATTTGCATGCGTGCGTCGAGCACTTGCGCGACTAGCGGCAGTTCCGCTGCCGGGTCCGCATGCGCGAGACTGCCGCCCACAGTGCCGCGGTTGCGCGTCTGCACGTGACCGACCCACGCGAGCGCCTGGCGCAAGAGCGGCACCTGCGCGGCGAGCGCCTTGTCGCGCGCGACCACGCTTTGGCGCGTGCATGCGCCGATGCGCGCCACGTTTTCGCCGAACGCGATGAACTTGAGCGCGCCGATTTCGTTGATATCGATGAGGCGCGACGGCCGCGTCAGGCGCATCGCCATCATCGGCGTCAGGCTCTGTCCGCCCGCGATCAGCTTGACGTCGTCGCCGTCCTGCCGCAGCATTTCGCACGCCTCGGCCACCGACGTGGCGCGCACATAATCGAATGCTGCTGCTTTCAACGGTCTCCTCCGCGAATCACGGACATACCCTGTTAGAATCATCGATCAAAAAAAGCGATGAATTATCTCATACGTTTTAACGGGTGGAATCGAATATGACAGACGCCACGCGCGGCTATCCGGACCTGCATGCCCACCTCGCAGCGCTGAA
>Ga0265314_10002913_pt1 | contig 16980 bp, 15 predicted proteins | sample 4126metaG_FD_203106 | JGI IMG/M metagenome (GOLD analysis project Ga0265314, IMG submission 203106) | Rhizosphere microbial communities from Carex aquatilis grown in University of Washington, Seatle, WA, United States - 4-1-26 metaG | ecosystem: Host-associated > Plants > Roots > Rhizosphere >... | reverse complement strand
ATTGTCCGTTCCGGCGCGCAAAATCGAATAGACGAATTTGAGTCAAAACTACCCGTCAGGACTTAATGCGTCGTGAATTCAATTGATGAAAAGACGACATTCCGTTCAGGAAACCCTGTAAAACATGCGATCTTCTGTACGAAACCGAACAGAAACCGGGTTAACAGGGCACGCCGTCAATCGACAAACTGTTCAGCCAGGATGCGCTCGTCGAGGCTGTGCCCGGCGTCGAACAGCATGGTCATGGCAATCGAGCGATCTTCTGCAACATCGACGCTCGCGACGTTGCGCACTTCGCGGTCGTCGGCCACGGCGCTGACGGGCCGTTTGACGGGCTCCAAAATCTCGAAACGCGCGCGCGCGCGATGCGGGAGCAGGGCGCCGTGCCAGCGGCGCGGGCGGAAGGCGCTGATCGGCGTCAGTGCGAGAAGCGCCGCGTCGATGGGCAGGATGGGGCCATGCGCGGAAAGATTATAGGCCGTGCTGCCCGCCGGCGTGCAGATCAGCACGCCATCGCAGATCAGCTCCTTGATGCGGACCTTGTCGTCCACGCTGATGCGGATCTTCGCCGCCTGCCGGGTTTCGCGCAGCAGCGACACTTCGTTGAACGCCACCGCCTCGTGGGTTTGTCCCGATGCCGTCACGGCCTTCATGCGCAGCGGGTGGACGTGCGCCGGTTCTGCGGCGGCGAGGCGTGCTTGCAGTCCGTCGTCCCGGTATTCGTTCATCAGGAACCCGACGGAGCCGAGGTTCATGCCGTAGATCGGCTTCCGGGTTCCCAGGAACCGGTGCAGCGTCTGCAACATGAATCCGTCGCCGCCGAGCGCAACAATGACGTCCGCCGCCTTTTCGCCGGCGTCCTCATGACGTGCGCGCATCGCGGCCAGCGCGGCTTGCGCGTCCGGAGCATCCGAGGCCACGAAATGTAGTGCGGTCATGGTATCAGCCGCCCGTCAGCGACATGTTGCGGGACACCGCCGGCCGGTCGTGGCGGCGGTCGATGATGAAGTCGTGTCCTTTCGGCTTGCGCCCGATGGCTTCGCCGATGGCGGCCTCAAGCACCGCGTCGTCGGCAGATGCCCGCAAGGGCTTTCGCAGATCGGCGTCGTCATTCTGGCCGAGGCACATATAGAGCATGCCCGTGCAGGTGAGCCGTACGCGGTTGCAGCTTTCGCAGAAATTGTGCGTGAGCGGCGTGATGAAGCCGAGCCGCCCGCCCGTCTCCGCCACCTGCACATAACGCGCGGGACCGCCCGTGCGGTGATCGCTCTCCGACAGCGTGTATTTGCGTTCAAGGTTCGCGCGCACCAGCGACAGCGGCATGTATTGGGTCACGCGGTCGGCGTCGATATCGCCCATCGGCATGGTCTCGATCAGCGTGAGGTCCATGCCTTCGCCATGCGCCCATTCCAGCATGTCGGATATCTCGTCGTCGTTGATTCCGCGCAGCGCGACAGTGTTGATCTTCACGTTCAGGCCCGCGGCGCGCGCCGCATCGATGCCGGCGAGAACCTTGTTCAGATCGCCCCAACGGGTTATCGCGCGAAACTTGTTCGGATCGCGTGTGTCCAGCGAGACGTTCACGCGCTCAACGCCTGCCGCTTTAAGCTGCCCGGCAAACCGCGAAAGCTGGCTGCCATTGGTGGTCAACGTCAATTCCTTCAACCCGGCACCGACGCGCCTGCCCAGGTTCTCGATCAGCGACATCACATTGCGCCGGACCAGCGGCTCGCCGCCCGTCAGGCGAATGCGGTCCACGCCTTTGCGGATGAAGGCCGCGCACAACCGCTCAAGCTCTTCCAGCGTCAGAAGGTCGGACTTCGGCAGGAAGGTCATGTGTTCGGGCATGCAGTACACGCAGCGGAAATCGCAGCGGTCCGTCACCGAAACGCGCAAATAGGTGATGTGACGGCCGAAAGGGTCGATCATGACTCCACCCTATCAGGGTGGAGGGCGCTTCATCCAGCGGCGCCGGGCGCCTGCAGGATGGCGATGGCGTCGGTCTTGGAGAACGCCTTGAACACGTTCTCCACTTCCGCGCGTTGCTCGGGCGAGATTGCGGGCGGGATCGAGCGGGATTGCCGTGAAAGATTGAAGACCGTCGCGAACACCGCGCGGTCTATGCCGACAGAGCGGCAGGCCAATGCGACGGCGCGCGGGCCGTGCTGATAAAATGCACGGCGGAAAGCGTTCAATTCCATCCCGACAAGACGGGCGAAGGCGAGGTCGAACAGGTCGATCTGGCCCTGATGCAAAACCCGCAAAAGGAATCCGGCTTTGAGCTGTCCGGCGGTGTGAAGCTTGTCCACGAGCCTGCTCGTCGCGTCGCCGGCCTCGATCGGCGCGGCGGCGGGCATTGCCTGGACGACGTAGCGGGCTTCGTTGATCGCGGAGTTCGTTTTCTGGGTATCGACGTGAAAATGGGTGGCGATGTGCGTCTTCAGCGTCTCGGACACCCATTCGGACATCTTTGTCGCGAGAACCGGCGGCAGGTCGCGGCGGGTGACGAGCGGTGCCTGCAGGCTCTCCAACGCGCGGGACTTTTCGACCAGCGCTTCAAATGTGTGCGCGCCGATGCGCGCGGTGGCGTTGCGCACGAGCGCGACCAGAACAGACTCCGTGCCGCTCCGCGCCAGCACCTCGGTGACAGGTTCGCCGATATTGGGCCGCGCCGCGACGCTCGCCTGATGGTCGACGGAGGCCTCACGGATGAATTTCAGGATTTCGGCGTCGGTCAGCTTGCGGCTGCGCATGATGACCGGGCGCGCGACCTCGATGCGGTCGTCGCATAGCATGAGAATGAGATCGACGGGCGCGTCTTCATCGTCGGCCAGCCGCTCGGCCAGCGCGATGCGTACTGCCATCTCCACGTCGCGCGAAAGCTTGAGAAGGATTTCCCGCATCAGCAGGCGTTCGCGCTCGGAAAGGTGCGCGCCCTGCGCGCGGAACAGCGAAGCGATGGCGACATAGATTTCGTCCCGGCCCACGCCCTGCGGGTTCGCCGCAAGTTGTGCCAGCCGCCCCATGCTGCTCATGTCGTGTGCCGTCAAAGCCATAACGCCCCCGCGTCGCGCAATTCGGTGCCCTTCGAGGCAGGAACTTAGCCAAAACGGCATTAACAGCGTGTTAAGCTAAACGGCGTCGAAACCATGCCGAGTCGGGAAATGACCTTCGAACCGCCCTTCGTCCTCGCCATCGACCAGGGGACGACCTCCAGCCGCGCCATCCTCTTCGACGCCGTGGCACGGCCGGTAGCGCAGCACGCCATCGAGATACGCCAGATCTATCCCGCCAATGGCTGGGTCGAGCACGACCCCGAGGAAATCTGGCAGACCACGCTCGCCTGCTGCCGCGTCGCCGCCAAGGGCGTCGATCCGAAGGACATCGTGGCGATTGGCATCACCAACCAGCGGGAGACCACGGTGCTGTGGGACCGCGCCACCGGCGTGCCGCTGCACAATGCCATCGTCTGGCAGGACCGGCGCACCGCGGACCGTTGCCGCGCGCTCAAGGCGGCGGGATGGGAAGCGCGCGTTTCCGCGACGACCGGCTTGCTGCTCGATCCTTATTTCTCCGGCACCAAGGTGGAATGGCTCCTCGATCACACGCCCGGCGCCCGCGCACGGGCGGAGCGTGGAGAGCTCGCATTCGGCACGATCGATTCCTGGCTGGTCTACAAACTCACCGGGGGGAAACTCCACGCAACGGATGTCACCAATGCCTCGCGCACGCTGCTTCTCAATCTGAAAACGCTGGCATGGGACGATGACATGCTGCGGATGTTCAAGGTGCCGCGCGCCATTCTTCCCGAAGTGCGCGACAGCGCCGGCGACTATGGGGAGACCGTGCCCGATCTTCTGGGCCGCGCCATTCCCATTCGCGGCGTCGCGGGGGATCAGCAGGCGGCGATGTTCGGGCAGGTCTGCTTCAATCCGGGTGACGTCAAGTCGACTTATGGCACGGGATGCTTCGCGCTGGTGAATACCGGCGGCACCGCGCCGTTGTCGAAGAACCGTTTGCTTGCGACCTGCGCCTATCGTGCGGGCGGGCAGACCGCTTACGCCATCGAAGGCAGCATCTTCGTCGCCGGCGCGGTGGTGCAGTGGCTGCGCGATGCGGTGGGCGTGATCCGCAGCGCCGCCGAAATCGAGGCGCTGGCGAAGACGGCCAAACCCGCCGACGGACTCTATTTCGTGCCGGCGTTCACGGGCCTCGGCGCACCCTATTGGGACCCCGAGGCGCGCGGCGCGATTTTGGGACTGACGCGCGACATGGGCGCCGCGGAGATTGCCCGCGCGGCGCTGGACTCGGTGTGCTTCCAGACCCGCGATCTTCTGGAAGCGATGGCGCGCGACATGCGCGAAGCTGGCCTCGATGCCCCCAAAGCGCTGAAAGTCGATGGCGGGATGGTGCGCAACGACTGGTTCTGCCAGCGGCTGGCCGATATCACGGGGCTACCGGTCGATCGTCCGCAAGTCACCGAAACTACCGCGCTGGGGGCGGCCTATCTCGCTGGCCTTTCGGCGGGCATCTTCAGCGACTTTTCCGACATCGCCAAAGGGTGGGCGTTGGACCGCCGCTTCGTCCCGGAGATGGGCCGCGCGGCGCGCGATGCGCTCTATGACGGCTGGATGAAAGCGGTGGCCCGGGTGCGCGAAGCCGGCGTTTGACAGGAAAGCCGGGCCGGGACCACTCTAGAGACAGTCGATATTGGGAGTACTGCGATGATGCAGAGCGAAGCCGAAATCCGCAAAAAGATGGAGACGCGTGTGCCCGCGGCCGACCGGATTGCATCGCTGGAAGGCAAAGTTTCCGCCGAGGAATGGCAGTTGCGTGTCGATCTCGCCGCCACCTACCGGCTCGTCGCGCATTACGGCTGGGACGACATGATTTTCACCCATATCTCCGCGCGCGTGCCAGGCCCCGAGCACCACTTTCTTATCAATCCCTATGGCCTTCTGTTCGACGAAATCACCGCATCGAGTCTCGTGAAGATCGATGTGAACGGCAACAAGGTCCAGGACTCGCCTTATCCGGTGAATCCGGCCGGGTTCACCATCCATAGCGCCGTTCATATGAACCGCGACGACGCACATTGCGTCATCCACCTGCACACCACAGACGGCGTGGCCGTATCGGCGCAGGCGGACGGCCTTCTGCCGCTCGACCAGCACGCGATGATGCTCCTGGGCGACATCGCCTATCACGACTATGAAGGCATCGCACTCGATCTCGACGAACGCGACAGGCTGGTGCACGACATCGGCCAGAAGCATGTGATGCTGCTGCGCAATCACGGTACGCTCGCGATTGGAAAGTCCTGCGCCGATGCGTTTCTGCGCATGTTCTATCTGGAACGCGCCTGCTCGATGCAGACGCGCGCGCTGGCCGGCGGGGCAAAGCCCAACTGGCCGAACCAGGGCGTGCCGGAGAAGACGGCCATGCAAGGCGCGGTGGCCTTTGAGGGAATGGTAGGGCCGCTGGCATGGCCGGCGTTGCTGCGCAAACTCGACCGCATCGATCCGAGCTACAAGCACTAGGAACACATGATGAAATTCGGCACAGGCCAATCCGTCCGCCGGACGGAAGACATCCGCTTTGTCACCGGTCACGGTCAGTACACGGACGATCTGCATTTCGACAACGAGACGCAGGTCGTGTTTGCGCGCAGTCCGCATGCCCACGCGAAGATCAGGTCCATCGACACGTCGGCGGCGAAATCCGCGCCGGGCGTCGTGGCCGTGCTCACCATCGCCGATCTGAACGCCGCCGGTGCCAGGCCGATGGTCACGAAGACGCCGGTGAAAGCACGGGACGGATCGTTTCCAAAAGGCGTTGCCAAGAACTTCCTCGCGAAGGATCAGGTGACGTTCGTCGGCGAGGCCGTGGCGATGGTCGTGGCCGAAACGCTGGCGCAGGCGCGCGACGCCGCGGAGATGATCGAGGTCGACTACGAAACGCTCGACGCCGTCGGTACGCTGGCAGGTGCGCCGAAAGGCGCCCAGATCTGGTCCGAAGTTCCGAACAACGAATGCCTCGACTGGGCCGACGGCAAGGAAGACGAAACCGCCGCCGCCTTCGCGAAAGCCGCCTACACCGCCAGCGTCGACATGGTGCAGAACCGCATCGTCGTGAACTCGATGGAAACGCGCAACGCCATAGGCGTCTATGACAAGGCGGGCGATCATTTCACGCTCTATTCCGGTAATCAGGGCTCGGGCGGATTGCGCACGAACATCGCGGCCTGCCTCGATATCCCGCCGGAGAAGCTGCGCGTCGTATCCTCGGATGTGGGCGGCGGCTTCGGCATGAAGGCCGGATTCTATCCGGAGCAGGGCGCCGTTCTCATCGCATCGAAGATCACAGGCCGCCCCGCGCGCTGGTCATCAGATCGCACGGAGGCGTTTCTCTCCGATCACCACGGCCGCGACATGCTCACGCGCGCGGAAGGCGCGTTCGACAAGGACGGAAAGATCCTGGCGTTGCGCTTCACCGGTACGGCGAATATCGGCGGCTATCTGTCGGGCTTCGCGCCGTTCATTCCCACGCTGGCGGGCTCGCGCATTTTCGGCGGCGTCTATCGGGTCCCGGCTTTCTTCACGCACATCAAGCTTTATTTCTCCAACACCGCGCCGATCAACGCCTATCGCGGTGCGGGCCGCCCGGAGGCCGCTTATTACATGGAACGGCTGATGGATGTGGCGGCAAAGAAGATCGGCATCGACCGCGTTGAAATCCGCAAGCGCAATCTCATCACGCCGGACGAGCTGCCTTACAAGAACTGGTGGGGCGTCTCCTTCGACTCCGGCGACTATCCGCGCCTGCTCGAAGAAGGCCTGAAGCGCGCGGACCAGGCAGGCTTCGCCGAACGCCGCCGGCAATCCGAAGCGCGCGGAAAGAAGCGCGGCTTCGGCATCGCCTACTATGTCGAGATCACCGCCGCCGCGGGCAGCGAACCCGCGCGCGTGCAGTTCACCGACAATGGCGGCGTGGAGCTTCTCGTCGGCACGCAATCGAACGGGCAGGGCCATGAGACGGCGTTTGCGCAGGTCGTGGCCGAAAAGCTCGGCGTGCCGTTCGAAGCCATCACCGTGAAGCAGGGCGACAGCGATTGGGTGAACGGCGGCGGCACGGGCGGTTCGCGCTCGCTGAACATGTCGGGCGGCGCGCTGCTCGGCGCATCCGACGAAGTCATCAAGAAGGGCAAGGCGGCGGCCGGCCAGGTGATGCAGGCGGGCGGCAAGGACGTCACCTTCGATGTTGTGGAAGGCATCGGCCGGTTCAAAGTCACGGGCGAAGACCGCGCGATGACGGTGCAGGAACTGGCGGTCACCTTGAAACGCGAAAAGCTTCCGGGCTTTGAAACAGGTCTCGACAGCGAAGCCCTGTTCCAGGGACCGGCGTCAACTTTCCCGAACGGCTGCCACATCTGCGAAGTGGAGGTCGACAAGGATACCGGCAAGGTCGACATCGTGTCCTATCGCGTGCTCGACGACTTCGGCCGCGTCATCAATCCGATGCTTGTCGCCGGGCAGGTGCATGGCGGCGTGGTGCAAGGTCTTGGCCAGGCGGTGATGGAGAATTGCGTCTACGACCCGGAGACCGGACAGGCGCTGACGGCCAGCTTCACCGACTATGCCATGCCGCGTGCCAGCGACATGCCGGACATCGATTTCGCTTATGAGGAAATCCCCTGCAAGACACACGCGATGGGCGCCAAGGGCTGCGGGGAAGCGGGAACGGTTGGCGCGCTTCCGGTGCTGATGAGCGCAGTGTGCGACGCCATCAATGTCGAGCATCTCGACATGCCGGCGACGCCGGAGCGCGTCTGGCGGGCGATGCAGCAGGCTTAATGCGCGGCAGGTGTGCCCGCATCAGCCATCGCTTTTGAGAGCGCGTCCTTCTCGTCGCAACCGGTCGGGCATAGCTGGTTGAGTGCGGCCATCTGCATGTCGGCGGATGCCCGGTCGTGCGTGGCGAGATAGACTTCGCCCAGGTCCTGATGCACCAGCCTGTTGTCCTCATCGAGGGACAAGGCCTTCTGGAGGGAAGCAATCGCGCCGGGATAATCGCCGGTCATCATTTGCGCGAAGCCAAGCTTTTCGAGGATGTCCACGCTGCGCGGCCGTCCTTCGCGCACCTTTTCGAGATAGGGAATCGCGTCGTCATATTTTTGCGCGTGAAGCAGGCGCAACGCCGTCGCGTAGATCTGGAAATCTCCCGAAGCCGAATTGCCGCCACCGAAACTGGCGTTGCCGGACGGGTCCATGCCGCCGGCCTGGCCGCTGTATTGCGCCATTCCCTGCGTCGATGACCAAAGCAGAATCGCCGCGGCGGCCGCCCATAGCGTTGGCTTTTTCATATTTATTTCCCCCTCAAAGCCATCGTTCTTATAGCAGCGTCGGCATGCGATTTCACCGGCTCGAAGGCCGCGCTGCCGCGTCCTCGCTGAACGTTCGGCGTTTTAAGGTTGCGTTGTCTGCGCCGGTTGCGGTGCAGCAACGCTGGCTTGCGCGGTGGAAGACGCTGCCTGCGCTGCGGCATGCGCGGCCGCATGGTAATCCGCAATCGCTTTCGTCAGCACGTCCTTCTCCGTGCAGCCATCGGGACAGAGCCGCGTCAGTTCCGCGAGTTGCCCATCGGCCGATCCCGAGTCGTGCATCATGAGATAGAGTTCGCCGAGATATTCATGCGCGCCCTTGTGGTCGGGGTTGATGGCGAGCGCCTTCTGATAGAAATCGAGCGAGCCGGGATAGTCGCCGAGCATGCGATGGGTGTAGCCAAGATAGTTGAGCACATTCGCGCTGCGCGGATTGTGCGACAGCGCGCGATTGAGGTAGCCCGTGGCGTCCAGATATTTCCCCGCTTGGATCAGGCGAACGGCGGTGGAGTAGTCGTCCTGCATGTTCATCATTCCGCCCGTTCCGCCCATCATGCCGCCGCCGCCCCCATAGCCGCCCATCGCGAAGAGGGATGTGGAAGAAGACGTCAGGATAAGGGCCGCACTCGCAGCCAGAAAAATGCTTTTGCGCATCATGTCCTCCGGTCTGAAAGATGGTTTACTTTACCAGCGCCGAGGTCCTTCCGCATTGACTTGACAGCGTACAACGGTTGAAAGTCGCTGCATGAGTTCGATTTCCAACGTAAAATCCATCACCGAACGCCCGCCGCGGCGCAAACCGGAAAGCTTGGCCAAGATCAAGCGCGCGGCGCGCAAGCTGTTCGTGGAGCGCGGGTACCACGCCACGCGGCCGCAGGATATCGCGCGCGAAGCGGGACTGGGTCACGGCACATTCTATCTGCACTATCCCGACAAGCGCGCCTGCTTTCTCGCGTTCGTGGACGATGCGCGTGAAGAGCTGGATGAATATCTGCGCGAGCGGCGCCATCCGGGCCAGACGCTGGAGCAGATGATCGCCGGTGCGCTGCACGCGATTTTCGAATATGCGGAGAGCCATCCGGGCGTTTTGAACGCGGCAATGACCGACGAAGCGATCATCGATGCGGAAGGCGTGGCGGCCAAGCCGCTGCTGGACCGCTGGGGCGAGGATTGGGGCATTATCCTGAGCGAGCTTGCGCGCGATGGCCGCGCCGCGGAAGGTTACGACACCGAGATCGCCGGTCAGGCAATCCTGGGTGCGATCCATCAGACGGCGAGCGAAGGCGGCCGTTCGGGCCGCAACCGCGAGGACGTCGTGAAAAACCTCACGCGCTTTCTCGTTCGCGCGCTGGCGCCGTAACTTCGGGTGATGCCCCCGCCGAGACTGCGGCCCCCCGCAGCCTCGGTCGAAGCGTCATTCTCCCATGTGATAGGTCAGGCCGGCCAGAACGCCATGATCGGCGAAGTGCTGGTGTGCGCTCGCGCCGCCAAGCGACAGATCCGCCGCTTCGCTTTGCGAGAAACGGTATTCGCCGAACAGCGAGACCTTGTCGGAGATGTTCGTGCGCAACCCGGCTTCCGCCTGATAGGCGGGCTTCCAGTCGGCATCGTGCACGCCGTTGATGCTGGCGCCGATGTTCTGCGCGCCGATGCCCACGCCGACATAAGGCGTGAACTGCGAACCCTGCATCAGATCATATTGGCCGTTGACCATCAGGCTGGTCGATTGCAGGTGCCCGCTGGCGGACACCCCGCCGACGCTTTTGAGGCTCGACATCTGATGCAGCGCGTCGAGTTCCACGCGCATGCCGTTGCCCATGTCGTATCCGGCGCCGCCGCCATAGGCATAACCGGTGTCGAAATGCTCATGCGTGGTCGTGGCGCCGCTTTTCAGTTGCAGATTGGGGAGAAAGGACGCGCCGCCTTCGCCAGTAATGTAATAACCCGGCTGGCTTTGCGCCGAAGCCGCGCCCGCAAGGCCGAGGATTGCCGCCGAAACCGTGGCCGCAAACCAGAACCGTCGATGCATGGGATTCATTCGATACTCCTTTACGCTGGCTCGCCGCCCAGTGCGGCCGAGTCATGCGTACGGTATGCGAAGCCCCCCTCACCAGTTCCTTCAATTCGCCGTAACTTATTGAAAAATATGTACGAATTTGTCACGTCGTCATGGAATGGTAATGAACGCGCCATGCGCCGGATTGACAGGTTCAGGTAACTGACAAACTATCAGTTCATGGTTACGCGCGGGAAAAGCTGCGAACCGGGAGGAAACAGACGATGGCGAAGCTCACTTACTCCACGGACGAAATTCTCGCCGATCATCCCTATGCAAAACCCCACGTCGAAGCCGGCTACACGCTGCATGGCGGTTTCGATGCGGACGGCAACTACATTTCCCCCCGCACGCTGAACCGCTGGCCCGCGATCAAAGCGTGGAGCGATGCGCTGAAAACGCGCGGCCATGCGCTTGTCGACTCCTCGCAGCAATTGATGACACGGGGCAGCTATCCGAATGTGGAGCAGCAGCGCCTGCTGCTCGATCTCGGGCTCGGCCAGACGTTGTGGGACTCGCTCAGCGTAACAGGCGTTGTCGAAGCGCGCGGCAAGATGCTGGCCACCGCCGAAGCGCCGGACTTCCAGTCCGTCGTCGTCGAAGACATCTCTCAGACGGCAACGGCGCATCTGAACAAGGGGCTGCTGCGCGCGCACGGATTGGACGAGGGCGGAGATGGTGTTGTCGGCGGCCATGATGCCATGTGGTTCGCGGTGCGCGACATGCTGTTCGGCAGCCACGCCTATCCCCATGCCGAAGTGCCCGCTTCGCTGTCGAAGCCCGATGCCGGCCGCCTCATGCCGCAACTGCCGCCCGATCATGAGCGCTGGATTCTGCTGCTCATGAATGTGCTGATGATCGAAGTGCGGGCGGAGAATTTCTTCAATTTCTGCACCACCGTGATGCGCGATCCACGCAATTTCCGCGATCGCCGTGATGTCGCCATGCACGCCGCCGATCTGGTCGATCGCATCCGCCAGGATGAAGCACCGCATGTCGGCTATCTCACCGTGGTCATCTCCGAGCTGCGCAGCTTCACCTTCAGGACGGTGGACGGCAAAGAGGTCAAAGGCGCCAGCTTCATCGATCCGGTGTGGCGCGGCATGGTGCAGTGGCATTCGGTGACGAATGTCGAATGGGACCGGGCGCAGACGCGCAAGGAATTCCAGCAGATGTTCGATGCGCGCGGCAACGGCGCCGATCTGATGCGGCAGTTTGAAAATCTCGGGCAGAAGGAAGCCGCATAATGAAGGATTTCAGAGGCAAGACCGCATTCATCACCGGCGGCGCCAGCGGCATCGGCCTCGGCATGGCGCGCGCTTTCGGCCATGCGGGCATGAACGTCGTCCTCGCCGATATCGATGACAAGCTTGCGAAGGATGTCGCCGAAAAACTCGCCTCCGAACAGGTCAAGGCCGTGGGCGTGCGCTGCGATGTGTCGGAGCGCGCCAGCGTGCGCGAAGCCGCGCTGGAAGCGGTGGCCGCATTCGGCAAGGTGCATATCCTCTGCAACAACGCCGGTGTCGCGGTGGGCGGCCCGATAGGCACGATCAAGGCCAGCGATTGGGACTGGATCATCGATGTCAATCTGAAAGGCGTCGTCTACGGCACCGAGACCTTCGTGCCCCTCATCAAGAGCCACGGCGAAGGCGGTCATATCGTCAGCACAGCCTCGATGGCCGGCATGATCTCGCCGCCGGACATGGAGCCTTACACCGCTACCAAGTTCGCGGTCGTCGCCATGAGCGAAGGCTGGGCGCAACAGCTTGCACCGGCGAACATCGGCGTGTCGGTGCTCTGTCCCGGCTTCGTGAAGACGCGCATCCATGAGTCCGGCCGCGCGCGGCAGGACAAATATGGCGGGCAGGGCGAAGTCGATGCGCTGGGCAACGGCCCCAGCGAAGCGGCGCAGATGGTTCTGTCCGGCATCGATCCGGACATCGTGGGCAGGCGCGTGCTGGAAGCGGTGCGCGACAACGACCTCTATATTTTCACCCATCCGATGTTCAAGGATTTCGTCGCCGCACGCTTTGCCGGGATCATGGCAGGTTTCGACAAGGCGGCGCAGAGCGAGGCGCTGAAAGCCGTGAAGGAATGGGCGCCGATGCTGCCGCGGGCGCAGCAGTAACGACGTCTTTCGCCTCTCCTTGTAAGCCCGTGCGAATTCCGCTCAATTCCTGGGATGGCTGACGAGCGGAAAACGGACTCGATGATCCCCGGCGCGCGCGCATTTGCGAAGGAGCTCGCGCCGTCCTTTATCGATCACACCTGTATCGTGAACGGCTTTGCGCCGCCGGATGGCTCGCCTCTGGGCGAAGGCGTGGGCGCCGGTTTCGCCTGGTGCGAGCTGCACTGCGGCTCGGCCGTGACCGCGACGCTTCTCGCGGGCTGCAATCCGGTGGGCGATTTCCACGCCATCGACACGCGGACGGCGCTGCTCGAACAGGCGCGCAGGCTCGCGAAGGATGCGAATGTCCGCAACATCGCGTTTCATGAGATGGGCGTGGAGCAGGCGCTGGCCGCATCGTTCCCCATGTTCGACTACATCGTGCTCAACGGCATCTATTCGTGGGTGCCGATGATGGAGCGCGGCATGATCCTCGCGTTCGTCCGCAAGTATCTCAAACCCGGCGGCGCGGTTCTGGTCACCTACAATGCGCGCCCCGGCTGGAACCGGCTCGATCCGTTCCGCCGCATCTTCCGCGAAGCCACGCGCGGCCGGAACATGGATGCGAAGGCGCGCTTCGATGCCGCGCGCGACATCTATGCGAAGCTTCTCGACGCAAAGGCACCTGCCGTCATGGCCACCGGGGTCACGCCCGCGACGATTGCGGAGATCGAGCGTATCCCACTGGAAGCGATCGCCGCGGACTATGCCAATGATTTCGCGGAACCGCTCTACGTCACCGAAGCGTTCTCCGATTTCGCCGCCATCGATTGCGCCTTTGCCGGTCCCATCGAGATGGCGGAATCCGCCGCCGTCCTGATGGGCCATGAGCCGTTCAAATCGGTGATGGAGCGCATGCCGCATGTCGCGGGCAAGGAACTCGCCAAGGACATGCTGCGCGACACGCGCTTTCGCCGCGATGTGTTCGTGCGCGGCGGCCGCCGCATGGCTGCCGACAACCGCGCCATGGTGATGACAGGGCTGGCCTTCGCCTTGGAGCACTCCGCCGCCACAACGCGCTATGAGACCAAGGTGCCGTATGGCGAAATCCGCTTCGACAATCCGCACGCGCAGGCGCTCGTCGCCGCGCTGGAGAAATCGCCGCGCACGCTGGGCGATCTGATCGCGGACGCGATGGCGCGCGGCGCGGAGCCGGATTCCGTCGTTGCCAATGTTCATGCCTTGCTGGTGACCGGGCAGGTGCGTCCCGTCTATCGCGCCACGCCGGAGGCGGAGAAGGGCGCGCGTGCGCTGCAATCGGCGATCCGCGCGCGGGCCGGAATGCCGGATGCGATCGGCTTCATGCCCACGGCGTTCGGAACGGCTTTTGCCGTGCCGGTGCCCGATCAGATTTTCCTCGGCCTGCCGCGCAACATGCCGGCGGACGAGATGGCGCGCACCGCATCGGAAGCCTTGCCGCCGATAGGCGATGTGATCGTCCAGCGTGCCCGCGCCTTCGCGCGCAATCTTCCGCGCTATAAGGCCCTGGGCATTTCGGCCTGAAGTCGCGAATCACTTTTTCATTGCCTTCTCCTTAAAAATTTGAAGTATAGGCAAAGTAAAGCGGCGTCCTGCGCTGCGCGTTGTTGCGTCTCCAAAACAGTATTGGCGTTCAAAAAAGAACCGGGCCGTTCCCGGCGTCTTGGGCTGTCTTTTGCCGCCGCTGCAGGTGGGGGATTTTTGATGATCGATGTGCCTGGGCCGGAGGCAGCTCCGCCCATCTCCGCGAGCTTGTCTGCGGCACAGGGCGAACCGGACCTGTTTCTGTCACGCCTCTATCTGCCGGTGACGGCCGGAACGATCCTGAGCGGCAATCCTGCCGGCGAAGACTGGCTTCGCGCGACCTATGGGCAGAACATTCGCATTATCGCTTGTTCACCGCGCACCGTTCTTGCCGCGATAGAGCAAAGGTTTTGCGCCGTCTTTCGCGAACGTGCGGTCCATGAGCTGGCCGGATGCGAGCCGCAATTTTCGGCGTCTGTCGTTATTACGCCAGGGCAGATCGTGGCGTTCGCGGCGATTGCGGCGTTGGCGGCCTGGACGTTTCTCGCCCTGCCGCAATCTGCAGGCACCGTCGCCGCTGCGATATGTGTGGCGCTTTTCATGGCCAACAGCTTGTTTCGCGCCTTGCTGCTTTGCGCCGGAGCGGATTTTTGGACCGCGACGGCTTCTGCTCCACCATCGCCGCCGGACGCCGGGCTTCCGACCTATTCCATTCTCGTCCCGCTTTACCGGGAAGCGAATGTCATGCCCGCATTGCTGCGCGCTTTGCGGGCGATCGATTATCCGCCGGATCGCCTGGACATAAAGCTCATCGTGGAATCCGACGACCGGGAAACCGCGGCCGCTGCGGATTCGGCCGCCGTCTCCGACGAGCGGTTCAGCGTCATTCGTGTGCCGCCGGGGACGCCGCGCACGAAGCCGCGCGCCTGCAATTATGCGATGCCGTTCGCGCTGGGCGAATTCACGGTGATCTTCGATGCGGAAGACCGGCCCGAGCCGGATCAGTTGCGCAAGGCCGTTGCCGCGTTTCGCGCGGCACCCGACAGCGTCGCATGCCTGCAGGCGCGGCTGAATTTCTACAACGCAAACCAGAACTGGCTGACCAAAATGTTCGCGCTCGATTATGCGCTGTGGTTCGACTACCTGCTGCGCGGGCTCGACCGCCTCAATATCCCGATGCCGCTTGGCGGAACGTCAAACCATTTTCGCACATCGGCGTTGCGGGCGATCCATGCCTGGGATCCCTACAATGTGACCGAGGACGCCGATCTGGGAATTCGCCTGGCGCGCGTGGGGCTTCGAGTCCGCGTTCTGGATTCCACGACCTTCGAGGAAGCGACCAGCCAGCTGGGTCCGTGGCTGCGCCAGCGCTCGCGCTGGATGAAGGGCTACATGCAAACCTGGCTCGTGCACATGCGCTCGCCGAGGGCGCTTTTTCGAAACGCCGGCTTTGGCGGCTTCGTCGGTTTTCAGCTTTTCATCGGCGGCACAGTCCTCACCGCGCTGGCCAATCCGCTGTTGTGGGGAATGTTTCTCTACGCGCAGTTTTGTGGCGATCCGGCCGGGTCGGAAACGGTGACCCATCTGTCGATTGTCGGGCTGGCGATCGGCAACGGGCTGTTCGCTTATCTGGCGATGCTCAGTCCGGTGCGCCGCGGATGGCTGGACCTTGCGCCGCTGGGTCTTACCGCGCCGGTCTATTGGCTTTTGATCTCCTGCGCGGGAATTCGCGCGTTGTTTCAGCTCTGCACGCGGCCGTGGCATTGGGACAAGACCCCGCACGGTTTGAGCGCATCGCGCGTCACGCCGTTGCGCACGGAAGCCGCGACATGCGCCTGATCGCGGGCCTGGCTCTTTGCCTTTTGCCCACGCTGGCGCACGCCGGTGCCTGGACGCTGGACAGCGGCGCCGGGCAGATCATCAGCGCAACCACGGTCAGCGACGCGCGCAAAAGCTACGATGCTCACGGCAACCCGACGGACGATGTCACCTTCCGCAAGACGTTCACGTCGCTTTACGCAGAATATGGCTGGACGGATTGGCTGACTCTGGTTGCCGTGCCGGAATATGCCAGCGCTCTCTCGGCGGGGACGGGACGGAGGACGGAGCGGGCCAACGACTTTGCCTTCAGCGGCGGTGCGCGGGTGCGCCTGCTGGACGATGTGGGCGTGCTGTCCGTCGAGGCGATGGCGCGCAGCGCGGGCGCTTTCGAACTCGATACCTCTTTCCAGCAACGGCCGGGCGAGGATTTCGAGCTGCGGCTTCTCTACGGAACGCATTTCGAACTGTTCGGCCGCCAGGGTTGTTTCGACGCGGAAGTTTCGCAGCGCTGGACGACCGGCGGGCGGCCCCACGAAACGCCGGTCGATCTCACCCTGATTTATGACATCGGATGGAAGATGCAGGCGCTGGTGCAGAGCTTCAACGTCATCAGCGAAGGCGGTGGGCAGCCGCCTTTCGTTCATTACCGCTATCACAAGCTGGCGCTGTCCTTCGTGCGGCCGGTCTGGGGCCACACCTCCTTGCAGCTGGGCGGCTTCATCTCGCCCGCTGGCCAGAACGCCTTGGAAGAACAGGGAATATTCCTTTCTTTGTGGACAAAGTTTTAGGGGCCGCGACCTGTTGCCTGCTTGTTAATGAGAATGAGTTGCGATAGACCGGGCGCGCAAGTTCCAGAGTTCGTCCCATGGCCCGTGCTGCCTTTGCCGCCCTCGTTCTCGCCACTGTCGTTTCCGCGCCGGCGCTGGTCGGCGCGCCGATCCCTGTCACGCTGCAGAACCATCGGTTCACGCCGAATGTGATCCACGTCAAGGCGAACGAGTCCTTCGCCATCCATCTTTTCAACAAGGATGCGACGGCGGACGAGTTCGATTC
>Ga0265314_10002912_pt1 | contig 16980 bp, 14 predicted proteins | sample 4126metaG_FD_203106 | JGI IMG/M metagenome (GOLD analysis project Ga0265314, IMG submission 203106) | Rhizosphere microbial communities from Carex aquatilis grown in University of Washington, Seatle, WA, United States - 4-1-26 metaG | ecosystem: Host-associated > Plants > Roots > Rhizosphere >... | reverse complement strand
GTTTCTGTCCACCCTGGGCTGCCGCCAAATAGCTCTCAGCCGCGGTTTGCAGCTCGGGCAAGGGTTGCTCCGCGGCTTTGGCCTCGGCGACTAGGCGCTGGCAAAGGGCCAGCTCTTCTCCGCGCAGGCGTCCGTGCCCCTTCTTCCCCTCGATCTTGCCCTCGGCCTTGCCCTCAGCGCTCGCGTCCCCGGCCAGGGCCAGGCAGTCGGCGTAGCGGTCGAGCTTGGCAAAAGCATGTTCAATCTCGGCTTGCTCCAGCGGATCGTCGGGGTAATCCGCGGCCAGCTCGACGGGCAAGGGCGGCGGATCGGTGGGCGACGGCAGGGGCAGGGTGTGGCGAAGGTTCACGAAAATTTCGAGACCAGCTTTGGCCTCGAAAGCAAAGCGCCGAGTCACGCGTCCAGGGGCCGCGACGTTGAGAACGTGGGGCGCGCCCGAGTCCAGGGCCAGCTCGCGCTGCGCGGTCGGAACGTGGTCGATCTGAACGCTGGCTTGGCTGGGCTCTACAGCCAGCCGGACCTTGACCGTCGCGCCCCGATGCAAGGCCGGGCTTCCATCGCTGGCTGGACGCAAGTAGCTGTAGGCAACGCGCGCACCAACCGCCAACGCAAGCAGCGCCATGGCCATGACCAGCCGCGATCGAGTGCGCGCCGAGAGCAAGCGCTGTGGCGCCATGGTCTTCTTGCCCCTTGCGACCGCGCGAGGCCGCGCTGACTCCTCCACCACGATCTCGCGCGGCTCTTGGCGTGGCTTGGGCTCGGCACGCAGGTCCGGCGACTTTTGCAGGGCCAAGGGCCGGTCGAGGTCATCGGCCAGAAGTGGCGAGGCCTCGTTGTCGGGCGGTGGCGCAAAGGGATCGATGCTGCCACTGGCGCGGCGGCGAGCTGACAGAGAATGTGGCGAGGGTTCTGAAAGCAGGTCGGTGGAGGCCGATCCTTGGTCTGGACCGTCGGCCTCGGCGAGCGAAATGTGCAGGGGATCGCCCACCGATGCGGAGATCATGATCGGACTCGGCGTGACCTCGGCCGTACCGCCAGAGATGGCGTCGCGCATGGCCGCAGCGCTGGGGAAGCGGTTCTCGATGTCGCGCTCGAGCGCGCGCATGATGGCTGTTTCCAGCGCCTGGGGAATCTCGGGCCGCAGGTTGCGCGGTGGCGGATACTTGCCTTCGAGCAAGCTGCCCAGAATTTGCGCGTAACCTTCGCCCACGAACGGCGTGCGGCCACACAGCATTTCGTACAGCACCACGCCGGCCGAATAGATGTCGGCGCGGCGGTCGATGGCCGCCACTTGCCCGATGGCCTGTTCGGGCGACATATAGAGCGGCGTGCCCAGAATCGAGCCCACCATGGTGCCCGAACCCTTGACCGTGACCGCCGGGCCTGGGCCCTGCGGAACGAGCACCTTGGAAATGCCAAAGTCGACGATCTTGACGAAGTTCGGCCGTTCGTCGCTGCTTAGGATAAAGATGTTGTCGGGCTTGAGATCGCGGTGGACGATGCCATTTTTGTGCGCGGCCGAAAGTCCGCTGAGCACTTGAACCATGACGTGCGTGGCCAGCGGAATGGGGAGGCGCGGAGTCCTTTTTAGGGTGTCGCCCAACGACTCGCCGTCGAGCAACTCCATCACCATGAACAAGAGGCCGTCTTGCGTGCGGCCGAGGTCGAAGACATCGACAATGTGCGGGTGGCCGATGGCGCTCGCCGCGCGCGCCTCGCGCTCGAAACGTTCGCCGAGCTGAACGTTGGCGCTCATTTCTTCGAGCAAGGTCTTGACCGCCACGCGCCGGCCCAGCGCCACATGCAGGGCTTCGTAGACCACGCCCATGGCGCCGCGCCCGATCTCGCGCGTGATCTGGTACTTGCCGTCCAGGACATCGCCCGGGAAAAGTCCGCCAGGGCGCTTGGTCGCCATGGCCAGTCCCGTTACAGGGCAGACCTTAGTTTCCTTGGGATGGGGACTACCGCAGTGCGGACACGCCACCCGGCCAGAATATCAGCAGGTCGCTTCCCTGTCAGCGAACCCACCCAACCCACAAAGCGTTCAAACCCCAACACCTCGGGTGGTGAATTCCTAACACCTACCAGTTCATACACAGCCTTGCTTCCATGATTTCCAATAGTTACGGGCTTCCTATAGCTGGCGCGCACATTGCTGGAATGTGATTTCGCCATGGAATCGATCGCCACCTCTCGCCAGACCAACCGCATCTTTCCACCCAGCCGGGCGCGCACTGCGTCGGCTTTGGCTCTGCCCAAGGTGCTACTGTGCGATCTCGACGGCACGCTGATCGACACCATGCCCGTGCTGGCTGACCTGGCCACGGAAGTCATGGTGGGCATGTACGGCGTGCCCAAGACGCTGGCGCGCGAGCTGTACCTGGCCACCTGCGGCCTGCCCTTCATCGCGCAGCTTGAGGACATCTTTCCAGGTGACGCCCGCAATCAGGTGGCCTCGGATCTGTTCGAGAGCGGCAAGCCGGCGCGCTGCAATTCGGCGCGCATGCCGGCGGACACCCGCGCGGCCCTGGTCGAGTTGCGACGGCGGGGTGTGCGTATAGCGGTTTCGTCGAACAACGGCCGCGAAAATGTCGAAACCTTTGCCAGCACCGCCGATTTCCCGTTCGACCTGGTCATGGGCTATGGCAACGGACTGTCCAAGGGCCGGCCGCACGTCCAGATGGTCGAGCGCGTGTTCGGCGTGGGTCGCGGCGAGATGCTTTTTATCGGTGACTCGCTTCACGACGGCGAAATCGCGCACGTCGAGGGACTGCCCTTCGTCGGCGTGGCCGGTACTTTCTCGAAAGAGAGCTTTTTGCTCCGCTTTCCTGGGCAGCCGGTCGTGCATCGCTTCGCCGAACTGCTCGGCCTCTTCGAGGTCCAAGCCGCGGCGGCCGTGGCTTCCTTCTAGGGCGCACCATGAACGTCGTGCTGCTGGCAGCCGGGCTGGGAAGCCGACTCGGCACGCTCACCCGGGATCTGCCCAAGGCGCTGATTGCCGTCGGCGGCAAACCGCTCTTGCTTCATGCGCTGTCCTTCGCCGCGCGCCTGCGGCCTGCGCGCATCATCGTGGTCGGTGGCTTCTGCTTCGCGCAGGTGAAAGACACCCTGGCGGCCTTCCGTGCGACTGATATGGAAACCCTGGGAGGGTTTCCATGCCTTCCCGCGACGGTACGCCGCCAGCAAAGCTGGCGGGCTCCCCACGCGACTGACCAGTCCGCCGCCGCGCTGCCCATCGAATTGGTCGAGAACACGCAGTTCCGCGACGGCAATCTGGTTTCGCTCTTGACCGCGAAGCCGCTCATCTCTGAGGGTTTTCTGGTCATGAACGTGGATCACATCTACCGGCCTGCGATCGCCGACGTGGTCGCGCCGGAGGTCAGCCGAGTCACCGCGTTCATCGACACCGACCGCACACTGGGCAACGACGACATGAAGGTCGAACGTGGCGACGGTGGCAACATTGTCGCCATTGCCAAAACCCTGACCAAGTTCGACTGCGGCTACGTGGGCATGACCCGCGTGCCGACGGCTTTGCTTGGCCGCTACTTCGAGGAGGCCGATCGCGCACTCGCCGAAGAAGGCCGCGCCATCCACGTCGAGCGCATCTTGGGCCGGCTGGCCAAGACCGACGTCAAGACAGATTTGGCCCCCACCTGCCGCGACATCAGCGGCCACGGCTGGCTGGAAGTCGACACCCCCGACGAGCGCACGGCCGCCGAGGCCGCCCTCGCCAAGGCCGGCTGGGCTTGACCCTGGCATGAAGGATTCTCAAACTCTTTGGTTCCCCTACGCCCAGATGCGTGGGCTGGAGATCCAGAATGAGGTCGTGCGCGCCGAGGGCGTTCGCTTGTACCTGCGCGATGGCCGAACTTTGGTCGACGCCATCGCGAGCTGGTGGTGTGTGATCCACGGCTACAACCATCCTGAACTGAATGCGGCCCTGCGTGCGCAGGCGGACGATTTCGCGCACGTCATGCTGGGCGGGCTCACGCACACGCCGGCGCAGATTCTGGCCGATCGATTGGTTGACCTAGCGCCGCCCGGCCTGGCGCACGTGTTTTTCGCGGACTCGGGTTCTGTGGGCATGGAAGTGGCCATGAAGATGGCGGTCCAGTACTGGAAGAACCTCGGCGTGCCGGGCAAACACGTATTCCTTTCCTTGCGCCACGGCTACCACGGTGACACGACCGGCGTGATGAGCCTCGGCGATCCCGACGACGGCATGCACCGCCTGTTCGCCGGTTACTTGCCCAAGCAGCACTTCGTGCCGCCGCCCGAGGGCATGGGCCATGGACGCGGCGAGATCCGACGCTCTGTCGACGAGGCGCTTTCCGCGCTGGCAACGGCCCTGCGCCAACACGCGCACGAGATCGCCGCATTCGCCTGCGAGCCGCTTTTGCAAGGCGCAGGCGGTTTCAATTTCTATCCGCCCGCCTACCTGGCCGAGGCGCGACGGCTGTGCGACGAGCATGGGGTTCTACTGATCTGCGACGAGGTGGCCACAGGCTTTGGCCGCACCGGAACCCTGTTCGCGTGCGAGCAGGCGGGTATCACGCCGGACATCATGGTGCTGGGCAAGGGCCTCAGTGCGGGCTACCTCGGTCTTTCTGCCACTCTGGCCACCGACCGCGTGTTTGAGGCGTTTCTCGGCGACGGGCAAGAAAACGCGTTCATGCACGGGCCGACCTTCATGGGCAATGCTTTGGCCTGTGCCGTGGCATTGGCCAGCATTCGCATCTTCGAGCGCGACGGGTATCTCAAGAAGATCCAGCGCATCGAAGAGATCTTGCGCGAGGAGCTGCTCGGCCTGCGGGCGGACGCCATTGCCGAGACGCGCGTTTTCGGCGCGTGCGGCGTGATCGAGGTTCACGAGCCCAAGGCGTGGCAAGGCATTCAAGCCTTTGCTGGCGAGCGTGGCGTGTGGCTGCGGCCTTTCGACAAGGTCGTCTACACCATGCCGGCTTACGTGATCGACGAGGACGACCTGCGCCGAGTTTGTCAGACCATGCGCGCCTGGTTCGATCCAGGCTAGGGAGTCCATGGCCGCCGACGCTGCATCCGTTCTTCGCAATCGAAACGTTTTTCTGTTCCTGGCCGCGCGCTTCTGCTCGGCCATGGCGGTCATGATGTTCAGCGTAGCCGTGGGCTGGCAGGTGTACGCGCTCACGGGCAGCGCCTTTGCCCTCGGCATGGTGGGCCTGGCGCAGTTCCTGCCCGCCTTCTTGCTCACCTTGCCAGGCGGTCTTGCCGCCGACCGCTTCGACCGGCGTACCTTGCTGCTGGCGTCGTATGGGCTCGATATTCTTGTCGGGGTCGCCCTGCTCGCGCTGTCCCTGCAGCGCTCGCCCAGCGCGGTTTGGATCTTCGCCGTCATCGCATTCGTCGGCGTGGGGCGCGCGTTCATGGCGCCGGCCAACGGGTCGCTTCTGCCCTTGCTGGTCGGACCCGAAGTCTTCCCGCGCGCGGTGGCCTGGAATTCTACCGTGTTTCAGGTCGCCACCATCGCAGGTCCGGCGCTGGGCGGAATCCTCTACGCGCTTGGCCCGTGGCTGGTTTACGGAATCGCGACCGCACTCTTGATTTCTGGTTTCGTTTTCATCGCCAACATGAGCGGACAGTGGAAGGTTCGCAGTAGCTCCGCGGGCTGGGGTGGGCTGCTCGAAGGCGTTCGCTTTGTGTTCGCGAAAAGAGCCATCCTAGGCGCCATCTCGCTCGACCTCTTCGCGGTCCTCTTCGGCGGTGCCACCGCGCTCTTGCCCATTTTCACCCGCGATATCCTGCACACCGGGCCATGGGGACTCGGCGTCTTGCGCAGCTCCCCCGCCGTCGGCGCCGCGCTGATGGCGCTGTGGCTGGCGCACTATCCGATCCGCGGTCGCGCTGGCCGGCGCATGTTCACCTGCGTGGCGGTGTTCGGCGTGTGCACGATCGCCTTCGCGCTCTCGCGCAACTTCTGGCTCTCGATTGTTACGCTCATCGTCCTCGGTGGCGTCGACATGGTCAGCGTGATCATCCGCGGCACGCTCGTGCAGGTCTCCACGCCCGATGCCATGCGCGGCCGGGTGAGTGCAGTCAACATGTTGTTCATCGGTGCCTCGAACGAACTCGGCGAATTCGAGTCCGGCGTCACCGCGGCCTGGTTCGGTACAGTCCCAGCCACGGTGCTGGGCGGTGTGGGAACCTTGGTCGTTGTCCTTTTGTGGTGGCGCCTGTTTCCGACCTTACGCCGAGCCGACCGACTGGAAAACGCTGTCGAATAGCGGGAAGGTAATGGCCATGCAACGTCGCATTTTCCTGTTCGCGCTCGTGCTCGTCGGCACGGCGGCCTTCAATTCCAAGACCCGCCCCCAAGAGCGCAACGCCATTCTCATTTCTTGGGACGGGGCCTTGCGCGAGCACATCCGAGACGACCTTGCACGAGGCAAGCTTCCCAATCTCGCGCGCCTCGCGAAGTCGGGTGCGCTGGTGGACATCGATGTCACCGGCCACCAGACCGACACCAAGGCCGGGCACACGCAGATGCTGACGGGCTACGGTCCCGAGCTCACCGGTGTGTACTCGGATGGCAAGTTCGATCCGATTCCAAGCGGCTATTCGATCTTCGAGCGCCTGGTCCAGGCCTACGGCAAGCAAGGCATTACGACCATCATGCTGACCGGCAAGGATCACAACCTCGGCTCGCGCGCGCCCGGCCTGCTCAGCCACGGCGAGCCCTTCTTCTTGTCCCGCGCGGGCATCACGGTTTGGGATGGCGACCAGATGCGCCCGGCTAGCGTGGTCGGTGAAAAGGCGGTGAATTACGTTCGCAGCTACGCAAGCAAAGGGAGGTTCTTTCTTTTCATCCATTTCGCAGACGTCGACCTCGGCGGCCACCGCGATGGAGAGGGCTCGGAGGCGTACGACAACGCTTTGGTCGAATGCGATCGATGGCTGGGCAAGATCCTGACCGAGCTCGAAACCCAAGGCATCGACGGTCGTACCCTGGTCTACGTCAGCGCGGATCACGGATTCGATGTCGGAACCAACCACCACGGCAACGCGCCCCACATTATCCTGGCCACCAGCGATCCGACGGTGGCGCAACCTGGCCAGCAGCGCGACATCGCACCGACCATCCTAAGCGCCATGGGCGTGGATCTAGGCAAGGTCAGTCCTGCGCTGCCTGGCAAGGCGCTGGGCAAGTAGCTCGGGAAGGGGATCGCTCTATCGCCGGCGCGATTCCGTGTCGAGCGGCCGCCAGCGTCGGATTTCGAGGGGGACTTCGCAGGCTCCGCACGCGCATGCCTACGCGCGGCCGGTACGGCGGCGAAGTGTCCATTCCGCCACCAAGAGACCGATGGCCACGAGAAGTAGCAAGGGATTCGACCAGACCTCGACCGTGCGCAGGCTGCCAACCCGTACCTTGCGCGGCGGCCGTACACTGGGATCGCCGAGGGCACCGTCGTGGAACTCGCCGCCGCTCGCCTTGGCGATCTCGCGTAGCACGCTTTCGCGCGCGACCACGTCGTCCAGCTCGTGCCCTTCGGGGCGGATGACGAAGGTGGTCTGCTCCTCGACGGGCCGGCCGTCGAGCGCCGCGCGCCCGACCAGTCGGTAGGCGCCGGGATCGAGCCCGCCGAGCTCGACTTGGGCCTCGCCTTCGCTGCTGGTCGTAACCTTGAGGGCGCGCAGGGGATTGGCGGTTTCGGCGGCGTCGGCCGGCCTCAATTCCAGCCCGACCTCGACGGACGCGGCGGGACTGTAGTCGGCGCGCAACGTGCGCACGCGCAAGGACACGATCTGGCCACGATGGTATTCGACCTTGTCGAGGTCGATGCGCAAATGGGTCAGGGCCGGGTCGCGAACCAGCCAGCGAATCGCGCCCTCCCAAAAACGCTGAAAGGCGCGTCCGTCGTCGCCTGCGCCGGCCGCTTGAAAACCCCAGTTCCAGGCCGCATCGGTCAACAGAGCGAGAGTGCGCCCTTTGCCAACGTCGGCGGTGGCCAGCACGGGGGCGGGCTTGCCGTCACCGCTCTTCTGCGACGGGTGGACGAGCAGCGCGCGTGCGCCGGGCCGCAGCCCGACCACGCGGTTGATGCCCGTGAGCTGGGGCAAGGCCGCCCAGCGCGATTCGTTGATTTTTTCTTCGAGGCTCAGCGAAGTCACCGGGTGGGTTCGGCCCTCTGTGGTCAGGCGGGGGCGAAAAGTGTCGGTGCTGAAAGAACCGGCACCCTCGCGTGGAATGCCGCTGAGCTCGACGGGCAGAACATCGTGAAGAGCGCTGTCGCCGTAGCCGCCGCTGGCAAACGAGAGATCGCCGCCCACCATAGCCAGGGCACCGCCGGCCTCGATGTAGGCGCGCACCCCGGGCAGGTAGGGTTCGACCCAATAGGGTTTGAAATTGAAATTGTCGAAGATGAGCAGGTCGAATGACTTGAGCTGATCGTCGAAGATTTCCTTGTACGGAAATGGAATCAGCGACATCTCGTCGGGACCCATGGTCATGTCGTCGGTGTCGGTGCGCAGAATGAAGAACGACACCAGGTCGACGTTGGGATCCAGGCGCAACATCGAGCGCAGGAAGCGTTCGTTCCACGACGGCCGGCCGCACACGTGTAGCACGCGCACGCGGTCGCGGATGACCTTGAGGGTGAAGGCCTGACTGTTATTGCTGTCGATGGCCTCGCCGGAAAGCACCGGCGTCTTGATCTCGAAGACGTGGTTGCCGGGATGGTCGGGCGTGAAATCGAAGACCACGCTCACCTGCGGCGCATCCTTGCGCAGAACCACCGCCTTGGCGTCGATCAGGCGCCCGTCGCGCAAGAGCGACACCTCGACCATGCGCCCGCCAAGACCGCTGTGGCGAAGCACGGCCTCCAGCTTCACCGGCGTACGCACGAAGGCGAAGTCGTCGGCCAGCACCGCGGCCACGGACAGGTCGCGCAGCTCTTCTTCCCCGACGAAGACGGTGTGCACGGGCGCGGCCAACGCTTCCAGGGTCTTTTGCGTGTCGGCGTCGAGCGGGCCCCGGCCGATGCGGCCGGTATCGATGCCGTCGGAGATGAGCACGACAGCGCCGAGATCGCGGCCGCCGAAGCGCGTGCGCAGCTCGGACAGTGCCTCGCCGATACGCGTCGCCTCGGCTTTGGGCGCGGGCAAGGCGGCGCGCGACGCCGGCACAAGTCCCTCGCCAAAGCCGTACACCTCGACCTTGTGACCGCTGCTTTCCCACGCGGCGAAGGTGGGCGCAGCGCTGGCCAAGAGCCCGGCCACGCGCTCCGAACGCGTGGGGCCGCGGTCGGGCGGCGAGACGCTCATCGAGCGCGAAGCATCTACCAGCACTGCGATGTAGTTCGGCACCACGCTGACCTGACCGAATTCGAGCCGCGGTTGCACGCAGACCAGCAGACAGGCAGCCACCGCGAGAAGGCGCAGGGTCAGAATCGCCAGGGTCCGGCCGCGCCGTCGTTCGCGCCACAGCGAAATGGCGGAAACGGCCACGGTCAGCGCGGCGGCCACGGCCAGTAAGACCAAGGTACTTCGTCCGAGCTGGGTGCCAAAGGTCAGGCGCCAGTCGGCGATGAGCCCAAGGCGATTCACGGCAGGGCTCTCCGCGTGCGCATGATGAAATCGATGTGCGCCTGCTCGGTCTTGTAGTCGAGGCAAAGCGCATACATCACGGCGTTCACGGCGAAGCGGAAGGTGCGCTCGCGCTGCTCGTCGCCGCCCGGAACCACGTCGTGTTCCCAGCGCCCAAATCCGTCGCGCGCCATGGCCCCGCAAAGGTCGTTCTGGGTGTAGATGACCGCCAAGCGTCGGTCGCGCTCGATGCCCTCCAAGGTGGGCGAAGCCAGCACGCGGCCGGGAACACCATGCAAGACGTAGAAGGATTTCCACAGCACATGGTCGTCGGAGACCGGTTTGGGCAGATCCCCGGGAAGCGTGCGCGCCAGTAGCCTGCGCACGGATTCGTCGAAGCCGCCGCCGGCTCTCCCCTCGGCCGAGTCGACCAGCATGCAGCCGCCGAAGGTCAAATAGCGACGTAGGCGAATGGTGTCGGCCTCGGACGGCATGGCAAACCCGCGATCCCCGGATAGCACGCACAGCGGGTAGTGGAAGAGCTCGGGACTGGCCAAGGGAAGCTCGATGGGGTCGGGCGTCGTCACGAGGCTGGTCCGTCGTTCCAGTTCCCAGGCCAGGCGGCGCAGGGCACTTGGCCTGGGATCGGGCAAGTCCGCGAAGCGCAGGCGCAGAAGGCGGAACTTGGACAGATCGCCGAGAGCTCGGGCGCCGCGCGAGGAAAGCAGTAGGCTAGCAGCGGCGAGGCCGGCCAGGAACCGGCGGCGGGGCAAAACGGCTATGCCGCACCCGGCAGACGCCGAATGCTCGCCAATCGATCGCGGCCCTGGCAAACCACGCGCACTCATTCGATACTAGCGTCTGTCATGAGGAACCTGTCGGTCATCGCCCTGAGTATGATGGTAGTCGTTCCCGCTGTCGCGCCCAACTCCGCGCGTGCGCAGGATCCCGAGGCCAGCGCGCCGCCGGCCACGGGGCAACAGGCCGCCGGGCCCGTCGCCGCGGAGGTGCCGGCCACCGAGGCGCCAGAGCCGGCACGCAAGCCCAAGCGTAAGGCGACGTCGGCTCAGGCGTCCACCGAGGCGACCGAGGCGCCGAAGTTCTTCGGTGGGCCAGCCGAGTCCAACCACAGATTTCAGACCGGCCTGTCCGTCATGCCAGGCTTCGGTTACCGCCTGATCGTGCCCTACAAGGACAACCAAGACTGTGGTGACTCGTCCGGCATCCAGAGCAAGCGGGTGTGCGCTCACAGTGTTCCGCTCTTCCTGGATTTCCAACTCTCCTTCGGCGTGGCGTCGCGGGCCGACCTCATCTTGGACCTTCGCTTCGGTTTGCAGAGCGATCCGACCATCGCGGGCGGCCACCAATTCGCTCTGGCCCCAGGGCTGCGCTTCTGGCTGGATCAGGACGTAGCGCTCAAATTCTACACGACCCTGCAGTTCGTATTCGACTACATGAATTACATGAACACGGGGCCGAGCAACAGCGACTATGGCGTGCGCAACGCCAACGGACTGATGTACGACCCGATTCGCAATGCGGGGTTCTACGTTCAGTTCGGCGAGACCATCGGATTCGCGCGCTGGTTCCGCATCGATCTCGACATCGGCCTGGGGGCTCAGATCCGCTTCCCCTAGAAATGGATACCCGGCTATTCGGCCAGGGCGGGACGGGTGCGGCGCTTGCGGACCATTTTGTAGGCGAGGAACAACGCGGCCAAGCCGACCAGAACCAGGATGCCGTATTCCGAGCGTCGGGCCCACTTGACGACGTGGTCGATGTTGTCCCCGAAGTAGTAGGCCAGGTAGACCAAGAAAGGAACCGAGAGCAAGGCGGCCAGCGCATCGTAGACGATGAAGACGTAGGGCCGCACGTGCAGCATGCCCGCGGATAGGAAAATCGAGAAGCGCAGACCGGGCAGAAATCGGGCGATGAAGATCACCTTGCTGCCGTAGGTGCGAAAATAGGCGCGCACGCGGCGCTGCCTCTTCGGGTTGAAGTAGCGATGGCCGAAGCGGCTGGCGAGCAACTTGGTGCCAAAAGTGCGGCCCATGGCGAAGGCCAGGCTGTCGCCGCCGAGCACCGCGGCAAAACAAACCAGGAACACGGTGTGGAGATCGACGGTTCCCAGGTGTGCAAGGTATCCGGCGGAGATGAGGGAAATATCCTCGGGAATGGGCACGCCGAGGCCACACAGCAGCAAGATCCCCGCCAGCTTGGCGTAGACATGAGACGTAAGTTGACTGAGCAACCACTCCATCGGATCGGCTTTGGCCGAAACCCATAGCACGGATTAGGGCCACGCGAGGGGATGACGTGATATTCTCCTGCCCGCGACTGAGCATTGACAGCGAGGCGAGACCGCCCTAGAAGCCCTTCAGAAAGCCATGCACATGAAAAACTACCAATGGAAGCTAGGATTTCTTGCGGCCACTCTTTTCTTGGCCACGACGGCATGCAAGCCCGAGTACCCGGCTTGCGATACCGACAAGGACTGCAAGACCAAAGAATTCTGCGTTGCTCGCAAGTGCCAGCAGTGCCGCGACAGCAATGATTGCGGCGAGGGGCGCGAGTGCAGCAACGGTAAGTGCAACGTCATCGTCGGATTCTGCAAAGACAACTCGCAGTGTCCCGCTGGCCAGGTTTGCTCGGCCAATCGCTGCGGCCCGTGCCAGTCGGACATGCAGTGTCCCGCCGGCTCGATCTGCAATGGCGGCACATGCGGCAGGGCCCAGTGCATGAAGGATGACGATTGCCCGCAGGACATGGACTGCAAGCGCGGTCGCTGCGTGGGTGGGGAAAAGAAGGCCGTCATCGAAGGTCCGCCGTGCCCGCTCGACACCGTGTACTTCGGATTCAACATTTCCTCGCTCAGCCAAGATGCGCGGACCTCGCTATCCAAGAACGCGTCTTGCCTCAAGAAGACCGGGCGAAGCATCGACCTCCTCGGCCACGCGGATCCGCGCGGAACAACTGAGTACAACATGGCGCTCTCGGATCGTCGCGCTCAGGCGGTGCGGGACTACCTGCGCCAGGCCGGCATCGAAAGCTCACGCCTCAAGCCAGTTCCTCGCGGCAACTTGGACGCGACTGGCAGCGATGAATCGGGCTGGGCCAAAGATCGCCGCGTCGACTCCGAATGGAAGTAGGCGCTTCGCCGCCTCGATCCGGAAGGGAAGGAACCGTGCGCTTCCAAGCAACATGCGCACTCGTGGGTCTTGCCCTGGCTGGTTGTGTGACGACCGGCCAGGGTGACAAGATGGCCTCCGACATCGGCCAGTTGCGCAAGCGGCTGGACATCATGGAAGTCCGCGATCGCGACATCAACGAGAAAGTCGGCCAGCTTCGCACCGTGCTCGACGAGGCCACGGCGCTGCTCGGACGCAATTCGGCGGATCTCGGCGCCCGCATGGCAAAGAACGAAACCGACATCGCGGCCATGACCGGGAAGATCGAGGAAGCCAAGTACCTCGTCAGCGAGTTGCAAAAACAGGTGGGTCAGGCCACAACCAAGGTGGCCACCATCGAACAGACACAGGGGCAGCTCCTGCAGAATCAGCAGCGCATCGTGGATCGCGTGGCGCCCACCATGCCCGAGGACAAAGAAGCGCTGTGGAAGGAGTCGCAAAAGCGCCTTACCGACGGCCAGCGCGACGACGCCCGCCGCTTCCTGCGTTCGTTCATCCAGCGTTTTCCCGATGATCCGCGCGCTCCGCAGGGTCAGCTCCAGGTCGGCATCTCGTTCGTGCAAGAGCTCAAGCACAGCAACGCCGTGGCCGAGTTCTCCAATTTGATCCAGCGCTTCTCGCGCTCGCCCGAGGTGCCCGAGGCCATGTGGCAGCTCGCCGAATCGTTCGTGGTACTCAAATTCTGCAGCGACGCCAAGGCCATGTACCAGGACCTAGCCAAGCGCTATCCCAAGTCGCCGCGCGCGCCTCAGGTCAAAGAGCGCCTGCGCAACATCCAGAAGATCGGGAGAGACAAGAATTCGTGCACGAGCTGAGTACAGCTCGGAGAGGGCACGCTCTCTTATAGCCCGAAGAGTTCGAGGACCTTGGCGAAGCGGGCGCTGACCGCTTGACAGATGCGCGTTTCGAGCTGGGCGTCGATACCTAGTTTCTGGAACGAGGCCGTGTGATCCTCAGGATAGGGCGGCGGCGCTTCGGTTTCGGGCAGGACGGTTTTGGCCAACACGTTGGCCACGCACACCACGTGGCAGACCAGGGGGTGCTCGTCGGTCGGCGTATGGTGGTACTGAATGCCAAGCGCGATGGTGCTAGGCAGGCCCCAGTGGCGCGCGATGAGCCCGCCGAGCTCGGCGTGGTTGACTTCCAAGATCTCCATCTCGGCTTCGAGCGGGTGGCAGCGACCCTCGCTTTGCGCGCGCTGCAAGTAGGACAGCAAGTCGGGATCGAGGAAACGCGCGAGCACGAGCTTGCCGACGTCGTGCAGAAGCGCGGCCGCGTAGGATTCCGGCGGAATCTGGACCTTGCACAGCGAGCCCATGGATTCGGCCGTGAGCGCCGCGGCCACCGAATGGCGCCACAGCATGTTCTCGGCCAGCCCGAATTCGGGCAGGGCTTGCTGCAATTGTTGGCGCACCTTGGTCCCGAATCCAAGCGTCAGCATGGTGCTGCGTCCGAGGCGAACCACCGCGTCTTTCACTGTCGTGATGGTCGACCGCGCGGCGCTGGCCGCGGAGTTCGCGGCGCGCAGGGCACGGCCGGTCAGTGCCTGGTCCAGGCTGACCACCTCAATGAGGCTCTCTAGGGTGGAATCGGGGTCGGCGATGAGATTCGCAAGCTTCGTCCCGCTCATGGGGATGGGCTCGAGATCGTAGGCCTTGGCGATAAGTTGATGAAGGTCGAGCACGGAAGCCTCACCCAATTCTAGATCAGGCGCTCCTCACATTCGACGCGCACCAAGTCGTCGACGGTTTCCCGGCGGGCGACAAGGGTCGTCTTTCCGTTGTCCCACAGGACTTGTGGAACCCGGCCTTGCGACACGTAGTTCGAACTCATGGCCGCGCCGTAGGCGCCGGCGTCGTGGAGCACTAGCAGGTCGCCGCGCTCGGGAAGGGGCAGAAGCCGCGGGTCGAGCAGCTCGTGCTCGTCGCGCGTAAACACGTCGCCGCTTTCGCACAAGGGGCCGGCCACCACCAGCGGCTCGGGCGTGCGGCCGGCGCCTTTGCCCAGGATCGAGATGTGGTGGTAGGCGCCGTACATGGCGGGCCGAACGAGATCGCAAAAACCACCGTCGACCATGACGAAGCGATGGCCCTTGCCCTTGTCGTTGTCTTGCGTGCTTTTCACGTCGTGCACGCGGCACACAAGGATGCCCATGCCTGCCACCGGATAGCGACCCGGTTCGATTTCGACGCGCACCGGCCGCCCGCGCACCGCCGCGAAGCGAGCGACGGCTTCGGTGAGCACGGGTTTGAGCCAGTCGAGGTCGTAGGGTTCGCGGCCGGGTCGGTACGGGTGCGGGATGCCGCCGCCGAAGTTGACTGCCTCGACATCGGGAAAACTTGGCAAGATGCCGGCGAAGAAATCCACCAGCTTGCGCGCGTTGCGATCGAATTCGCGCGGGTCGGGGCCGGTGCCGATGTGCGCGTGCAGGGCGACGATCGTCAGCCCTGCCGAAGCCGCCTGTTTGCGCGCATCGGCCAGGATGGGATCTTCGTACCAGATTCCGTGCTTCGACGAAGGGCCGCCGGTGTCGCAGGCCTCCACGTGACCGTGGCCGAAGCCGGGATTGGCGCGCATGGCGATGGGACCCCGGTAGCCGGCCTCAGCCAGCTGTCCGATTTGGCCAGGGGAGCCCACGTTGGGCATCACGCCGTGGCGGAGAATCACGTCGAGCGAGTTGTCGCGGTACACGTCCGAGGTCAGCATGATGACCGGCGGGTTGTTGCCCAGCGGGAAGCCTGCGCGGGCCGCGCGCAGAACTTCGTTGCCACTGACGGCGTCGATCCACAGGCCCGCCTCGCGCACGATTTGCAACACGGCACGCGCGGAGTTTGCCTTCATCGCATAGCGCACGACCAGGTTTGGGCCGCTGGCCATGGCGGTCAGTCGCTTCAAAGCCGAGCGCAAAATGGCGGCGTCGTAGAGGTAGAACGGCGTGCCCACGCGGGCCGCGATTGCTTCGAGGGGATAGGCGTTGAGATTCATCGGAAGCGCTCATCATAGACGATGATTGGCCCAGAATCTTGCCTGCCGTCTCGTGCTCGTCGTAACTTCTGCCCCACCATCAAGTGCAGGAGTGTCCATGCCTACCACCGCCGAAAATCTCAAGACCGCCTTCGCTGGCGAAAGCCAGGCCAACCGCAAGTATCTCGCCTATGCGAGCAAGGCCGACAAGGAAGGTTATCCGCAGATCGCCAAGCTGTTTCGCGCCGCTGCCGACGCCGAAACCATTCACGCCCTCGCCCATTTGCAAAACCTGGGCGGCGTGGGTTCCACGCTGGACAACTTGAAGGACGCCATCGCGGGCGAGACCCACGAATTTACATCCATGTATCCGCCCATGATCGCGCAGGCCGAACAAGAGGGTCACCGTGGCAAGAACATGCTCAAGTGGGCAGGCGCGGTCGAAAAAGTGCATGCCGAGCTGTACCAGCAGGCCCTGGAAGCCTTGCAAGCCGGCAAGGATCTCTCGACCATGGAGATCTATTTGTGCCCAGTATGCGGCTATCTGGAACTCGGCACCGCGCCCGACAAGTGCCCGATGTGCGGCCTGGCGGGAACCAAGTTTCAAAAAGCCGCGTAGTTCACTATTTGATGGAGTAGTCGAGGATGGCGATGTTGGGTGAGCTCTTCAGCGGGTAGAAGACCGTCAGTTTGTCCTCGGACAAAAGCCGAGCAGTGTCGATGAGCGGATCCGAGAAGAAGCGACCCGCATCGGAACTGTCAAGGACCGTCCAGGTGGCGAAATTGGAAGCGACCGTTGCGGCCGCGATTCGCAAATCGGGCAAGACGGCGTAGAGGTTGTTGCTGCTGGCGATGGCGAGCTTTCCACGGAAACTCGCGACGACGGGCAGGCCCATGGCCACGCGGGTCCAGGTGCCGCTGGTGTTTCGCCAGTAGTGGAAGAACTGGCTCTTGGTCCTCGCACTATCGAAGGTGGCGTCGTCGGCCTGCGCGTCGGGCATGTGCGACAGCAGCACGTGGACTCGTCCGGTGCTGTCGACGGCCATGTGCTCTTGGTTGATGAGTCCGCGGTTCTGGTTGATGGTCCACACCTTGATACCCGGCGAACTCTTCGTGACGTAGGTCGACCCGGTCGTGGCGACGGTGGCGCCCGCGTTGTTCTTCCAGGTTCGTCCGTGGTCGTCGCTGGTGATGTAGTAGAGGTCGTGGTTGGTGGACGCGTCTGGCGTTTCCCGCCAGCACCAGGACATGTGCAGGCGCGTGCCGC
>Ga0265314_10002910_pt1 | contig 16986 bp, 11 predicted proteins | sample 4126metaG_FD_203106 | JGI IMG/M metagenome (GOLD analysis project Ga0265314, IMG submission 203106) | Rhizosphere microbial communities from Carex aquatilis grown in University of Washington, Seatle, WA, United States - 4-1-26 metaG | ecosystem: Host-associated > Plants > Roots > Rhizosphere >... | reverse complement strand
ACTGTCTTGTTATAAATTGGTTACAATGACATCCACCACTTGGAAGGCGGATGATAACACCCTTGCCCGGAGCCGGGTACTCCACACAAGGGGCTGGAGCACCTAGACGATGGAAGGATAAAAAGAAAGCATTGCAATATTTCTATTGATTTCGATCTGCTTCTAATGTATCTATGTTCCGTCGATTCTTTCCGGGAATCTTGTCGTGCAGGATCGCACCGATCCAGTGGAGGAGCAGTTATGAGCGCACGGGTTCTTCGAGGCATGGCCATTCTGGCATTCTGTTTTCTGTTTGTTCCATCCGGCCTATTCGGGCAGGGCACTGACCTGGGCACTATTCGCGGTACCGTAACCGACGCAACGGGAGCGGTAGTCGCCAAGGCCGAGGTTGTGATTACCGATCTCAAGACCAATAAGTCGCGCTCGACAGCGACGAACGGAGAAGGCGCCTACGACGTCTTCGGGTTGAATTCCGGAGACTATTTAGTGACCGTCACAGCTCCCGGTTTTGAGGTCAAGAAGATTTCCGGGATTGTCGTCGCAGGCAGTGCGGTCGTGGGTGTCAACGCGGTTCTTCGTGTGTCCGCCAAGAATGAGACGATGGAGGTCACCGCCGAGGTAGCCGAGATTCACACCGAGGACCAGACGATCAGTCAGACTCTGACCAACCAATCGGTGATCGACTTGCCGCGCGACAGCCGCGATGTCTACTCGTTCCTCTACCTGAACCCGAATATCACGCAGGGCGCTGACGCGGGCGAGTTCAAGTTCATCGGCGCGCAGAGCTACGGCGCGAATTTCACTGTGGACGGACAGCGCTCGAACGGCGGGATTTTCGGCACCCAGACAGCGAGCCAACCGCCACTGGACGCAGTCGCAGAGATCAACGTTCTGTCCAATGACTTCAGCGCCGAGTATGGCGGAATTTCGAACATTCGCGTGACCACCAAGCGCGGCGGCGCAGCCTATCACGGAACTATGTTTTACGAAAACAAGAACTCGGCGCTAGCCGCCTGGACCGTGCAGGACATACTCAACAAGCAGAATTTCCAACCAACTGCCTTCCAGAGCAAGTACCCCACACCGTATTTCAACTACAACGTAATTGGCGCCAGCCTGGGCGGACCGATACCCAAGCTGAAGAACACATGGTTCTACATGGCCTACGAGCGGGATTACGGCGATTTCCCGTTGAACATGCTGTCCAGCTCGCTGCCCCATCCGTCGTTACTCGCCGGCGATTTCTCGCAAGTTGACATCGTGTACAAACCAGTCGTGCCTGCGGACATTTACTCGCAGTTGACCCCGGATGAGATCGCCAATGATACGGTAACCAGACAAACCCAAAGCGACCCGCCCATTACCCAGGTCGTTTTCAATACAATTCCAACGCGGTTCCTGAACCCGTATACCCAGGCTTTGATCAACAAGTATTTCCCACATATCGGAACAGATGCGCCCATGAGCACAAAAGGCCGCGTGGTGGACTACGGGACCTTGCTCCCGACCTTGGGAATCCAGGATCTGGGGACGCTGCGCCTGGACCATGACTTCACGGACAACGATCGCGTGTTTCTGGTGTACAACGGGTCTGGCGACTCTGATAATTCAAGCCAACTCGTGCAGTCTCCATACACAGGGCTGGGTTTGACAAAGACGGACCGCCAGGACCACACGTTCTCAGCGTCGTACACGCACGTGATCTCATCGCATCTGGTCAATGAGATGCGTGGCGGTTTCAATCGGGAACAGTTGTACCGTCACAGTAATACGACGCTCGACAGTTTCCTTTCGAGTATCGGTTTCACTTCGGACCAAACCGCCGCGTACGGTGCCGTGGTTGGCCCGGGCGAATTGACCACGAACGGTCACGCCGCGATCAGTTTTAACGGGGCATTTGCGACCTTCGGAACCGGCGGGCGCAACACGGACCGTCCCATGCACCAGAAACTGGCAACCTTTGGCGACACCTTGACTTGGATCAAGGGAAAGCACGGCTTGCGTTTCGGCGCCGACGTGGTGCGCAATGCCGGCGTTGACGGTTTCGCCGTCAACCGCGGGAACGTGCGCGGCTTGATGACTTATACCGAAGATCCGAATAGCGACAAACTGGGAACCACGCCGCTGGCAGACTTTCTTCTTGGCGAGGCGCCAACCACGGTTAGTTCGGTTCTGCAGCCCCGTCCGCCCATGAACGTGCACAACTGGGAGACGGGATTCTTCGCTCAGGATGACTGGAAGGTCAATCCACACCTGACCGTGAATCTTGGTATGCGCTACGAGGTCAATACTCCGTTCGTCGATGCCAACGACATCATGGTGAATTTCGATCCGAACTACGTCGATGCACAAACTGGCCAGAAGGGGCGCTTTGTCGTGCCTTCGTCCAAGACTACCCAATATCTTTCTCCTCTGGTGGTGAACTACGGCGTAGTGACGGCGGCACAATCGGGACTTGGGGTCGGGCCCGGGTTGATCCGCCAGAGTTGGGACAAGATCGCGCCCCGGCTGGGGTTTGCATGGAGTCTGAACGACAAGACGGTTCTGCGCGGTGGTTGGGGTCTTTACTATCCGACGTCGGCTGCACAGGGGATTCGCGATCCATTGGCGACGAATACCTTCAACCAGATCGTTACCAAGAAAGCGGCCCAGGACGGTAGTAACCCGATTTCCCGGTGGCCAGGCAGCAGCGCGGACAATTGGAGTCCTATTACCGGCGGCGCTATTAACAGTTTCGGCAGTCAACCGGTCGCCTCGGTCGTGGACATCAAGCTAAAAGACCCGCGAGTCCATCAGTTCAACGTGACGCTGGAGCGGGAAGTCGGATGGAAGAGTGTGGTTCGGGCGTCCTATCTGGGGTCTGTGATGCATCGTCTGATCTCCACCACGGACCTCGATGCCCTTCATCCGAGCACTACTCCGATCGGAGTCACGACGGGCGATGGCTTCACGATATGCGATCCGTCCAGCGGCGACTGCGCCTACTCGGCCGCTGATCTGGCCCGCATCCCGTTCCCCGGAGCTCCCGACGGCCTAACCGCGTTCGGCAACTACGGCCACGGGCGCTCCAGCGCGTTCCAGGCGGAGTTTAACCACCGCGCTGGCTCGGGGCTTATGTTCTCCGCCAGCTATACGTACCTGGACCAGAAATCGGCACCGTCCGATTCGGGGAATTCCAGTCTGGGCAGTTCAGCCTACGACCTGTTCAATCCTGGCTCGGACTATGGCGAAGATTCGTTCGTGTCCCACCATCGCTTTGTGGCGTATGGAACCTATGACTTGCCGGTCGGCCGCTCGCACAAGGCCGGCGCGGACATGCCGAAATGGCTGAACTTCATCGTCGGGGACTGGCAGACCAGCTTCAACATGTTTGCGAAGTCGGGGACCTACTTCACGCCTTACATGATCTGCGATGACTGCGATCCGGTTGAGCCCGGGAACATCGCCACCAGCAACATCGATGCCGTGGGCGATTACAGCAACTTCTCGTACCGGCCTGTGCTGGTCAGCGGTAACTACAAGCAGAAGGTCGGCAACCAGATTTGGAATCCGGCCGCCTTTGGCCCGCCGCCGGTCGGGGCCGACTTGTTCTCGAATTCCAGCGTCGCCAAACGCAACCTCCTGCAAGGACCCGGAGCGTGGGGGGTAAACCTCGGACTGCACAAACAATTCCACGCTGGCGAACGAGTTACCCTATTGTTCGGCGCCGATGTGGACAACCTCTTCAACCATCCTCTTTTCATGCCCACGTCGGACTTCGCCGGCGGCGGCGGACCTCTGGCGTTTGTCGGCGATTTCAATATCGCCGTGGATCAAACCACGGGTCAGCTGCTGCCCATCACCGACGTATCGCCAAATCCCGACTTTGGCGTACTGAACACTACGTTCTCTCAGGAGGGAATCGACAGCCGGCGGACCGTCCGCCTGAGGTTTCGGGTCACGTTCTGATCTGTGGCGAGCGTCACTGGCAGGGCAGGCGGCTGATATGGCCTCCTGTCCTGCGGTGGCTGGACAGCGTAGTTTCAATGTGCCCCGCATGGTGGCCGCAAGACGTGGCAGCGGAAGAGCGCAGTACGTCTCGCAGGCGGTTTTCTAATCGGATCTCTATATGCTGTTGCATTCGGCGGAAGACAAAGATCCAACTGGTGCAAGCGAACTACTGGTGGCGGGCCGAACTGAGCGTGCGTTTCTGGACGTACTAGCCGGGAGTCAGGTGGGCGCCCACGATCTGCTCAGTGCCGAAACGGAAGGAAAGAAGCAGCGAGGCTACTTCCATACGCTCCACGAGATCTTGCAGCAACCGTGGACGTGGCTGGATACTTGCGACCGCATGAGCTCCCAAGCGGCCGAACTCAAGAAGATCATCGCCGGAATCCGCAGTCTCGTGCTGACGGGTTCCGGAAGCTCCGAATACGCGGGAGACTGCGTCCGGCAAACCCTGCAGCGGGAGTTGGCAGTTTCAGCCCAAGTGATTGGCGGGGGCGCGCTGCTGATGCACGGCCGGGCGGTATTCCCACCCGAACGTCCCGCCTTGATGGTTTCGCTGGCGCGATCCGGAGATAGCCCGGAGAGCGACGGTGCCCTGTCTCAATTGCTGGAACAGGAGCCATCGATCCGGCATCTTGTGCTCACTTGCAACCAGCGCGGAGCCTTGGCGGCGCGCTATGCGCGAGATCCCCGGGTCGGAGTCATGGTACTGGATGACCGCACCAATGACCGCAGCCTGGTGATGACCAGCAGCCTGACGAACCTGGTGCTGGCAGTTCGATTCCTCGGCTTGCTCGATAGCCCAGAAACCTGCCAGCGTATCTGTGCTCGCTTGAGCACAATTTGCTGTCAGTTATTTCTGGAGAACTTCGACGTACTCGCTCGTATAGCGGAAAAACCATACAACCGGATCGTGTACCTCGGCAGTGGACCAATGTGGGGCGCCGTTCGGGAGTCCGCTCTAAAGATGTTGGAGATGACCGCCGGCCGCGTCTCAGCTATCTGTGAAACCTATCTCGGACTTCGTCACGGCCCGATGAGCTATATTACGGATGAGACGCTGATCGTATGCTTTTTGTCGTCGAACCCATCACTCCGTGCCTACGAAACGGACTTGCTTGCCGAGTTGACGCGAAAGCAGCTTGGGTTTGCCCGCATCATCGTGGGGGAAGGTCTTCCCAACGATTCGCTGCGAGAGAATGATGTAGCAATCGAGATACCGGGGCTTTCGGAACTCGGCGACGAGAACGCTACGATCATAGACGTTGTTGTAGGGCAGTTGCTCGCGTTCAGCCGCTGTTTGAGAGAGGGATTGCGGCCGGATTCGCCGTCTGTAGACGGGGTTATCAATCGGGTGGTGGAGAGCTTTAGCGTCTACAACCATCGGACTATGTAGGCCAAGGCAGTATCTTGCCCGCGCGTCGAATGAGGCCGAAGGTCCGCAATATGTATGAAGGAGAGGCAATGAACAAGTTCAGCCGGCGCCAAGCCTTGTCTGTCGCCGGAATGGGCATACTAGCAGGTGCGGTAGGCGCGCCGGGAAATCTCATGGCGGAGGCAGAACAATCCCAGGGCCGCAAGTCCTTGGATATCGCCGACTATGAGCCGGCCAGCATGTTGCACGTGAAGGAAACGGCGGTGGAACATGCGCGGTATCCAGTCATTGACGTGCACACTCATCTTTCTTTCTCCGTGAAAAACGTGAACGGGGTCGACCTGGCACCCGAGCGTACCTTCCCAGCCCCGGCCTCCGAACTGTTAGCCGTGATGGAACGCAGGAACATTCTCGCTATGGTGAATCTCACCGGAGGATTTGGCACAGGGCTGACGGATGCGATCTCGCGTTACGATCGAGCTTTTCCCGGACGGTTCTATACGCTAACTGAACCTTGCTACAACCGTTTTCTGGAGCCGGGTTACCCGACGCTCCAGGCGCAGGCCATCGAACAGGCTCGGAGCGAGGGGGCGAGAGGGCTTAAGATCCTGAAAACTCTCGGCCTGTATCTGCGCGAGAGTATCACCTTCGGCAAGCTCGTCAAGATCGACGACCCGCGATTCGATCCGATGTGGGATGCCTGCGGCCAGCTGGGGATGCCGGTCGCCATCCACGTTTCGGATCCCATTGCTTTTTTTACTCCGACCGACAAATACAACGAGCGCTACGAAGAGTTGAACAACCACCCCGACTGGTCGTTCTACGGCGGGGGCTTCCCGAGCAATGCCGATTTGCTGGAGGCGCGCAACCGCGTGATGGCGCGCCATTCCAAGACGCAATTCCTTGTCCTGCATGTGGGCAATTTCGCCGAAAACCTCGAGAATGTCTCGCAGAACCTGGACCGGTTCCCGAATATGACCGTCGAACTGGGAGCGAGGATCGGGGAACTCGGGCGGCAGCCACGCACGGCGCGCCGGTTCTTCGAACGCTATCAGGACCGCATTCTGTTCGGGACCGACGCGGTTCCTCACGGGGATGACACCCCACAGCAGGTGTTCGGGGACAAGCTCTATCAGATCTATTACCGTTTTCTTGAGACCGGCGATGAATACTTCGACTACGCGCCTGCGCGCGTTCCTCCGCAGGGCCGATGGAGAATCTACGGTCTCGAACTGCCCGACCAGATTCTGCGCAAGGTCTATCAGCAGAATGCTGCGCGTCTGCTGGGGATTGCGATCTAGTTTAAGGAGGAGTTCCTTGCGACTGCGGAGATACCTGTTGGTTGCAATCCTTGCCGCTGCCTGCGCTCAGGTAACGGCTCAGGTTCGGGTGTGGGAGGGTGTCCTTACGCTTCCCACCTATGAGGAAGGCCCACCAGACCAGAATCCACCGTTCGATCAGTTCTCGACTACGCAGTTCAGCTATCCCTATACCCTTCGCGAAAACCTTACGAACCGGCGAGTGAACCATGCGTGGCGAGCGGTATTTCTGGAGAACGAATACCTGCAATGCTCCATTTTGCCCGACCTCGGCGGCCACCTGTATACGTGCATCGACAAGATCAGCGGCCAGCCCATGTTTTATGCGAACCCTTCGATCAAGAAAGCCAGAGTTGGATATCGAGGGGCTTGGGCCGCGTTTGGCATCGAGTTTAACTTTCCCGTGTCGCACAACTGGGTTTCCATGTCGCCGGTCGCGTACGACTATTCCAGGAACCTCGATGGCAGCGCTTCTGTGCGCGTGGGGAACATCGATCGCGTGTATGGGATGGAGTGGACGGTTGAACTGGTTCTGCGGCCGGGTAGCACGGTGCTCGAAGAGCGCGTCACCCTGAACAATCGCAGCGATACGCGACACCGATTCTACTGGTGGAACAACGCCGCGATTGAGGTCAAGGACGATTCACGCATCGCCTATCCGATGCGGTTCACTGCCAGTCACGGGTTCAAGGAAGTCGACACCTGGCCGGTGGATTCGTCCGGCGCTGATCTCAGTGTCATCCGAAACCAAACTAAAGGCCCAGTTTCGCTATTTGCCCACGGCAGCCGGGAAACGTTCATGGGAGTGTGGCGTCCCGACACTGGTACCGGCGCGGTTCACTATGCCGACTATGGTTCGCTTCCGGCGAAGAAGATCTGGTCGTGGGGAGTGGACGCGGACGGGCTGGATTGGCGAAATGCTCTCTCCGACAACAACAGCGCGTATGTGGAGGTGCAAGCGGGGCTTTTCCGAAACCAGGAAACCTATGCCTTTCTCGAACCCAGGCAAACAATCCACTTTAGCGAGTATTGGATGCCCGTCCGCGGCATCGGCGGTATCACGCGGGCGAATCTGGCGGGCGTGCTCAACCTCAGTCGGACTGGAACGGCACTTACCGTGGCCTTCAACGCGAACCAGGCTTACCCGGGGGCTGTGATCCGCATTCTTGACGCATCTCGCCTCGTGGCCGAAGAGAAAGTGGATCTTCAGCCACAGCGGCCCTGGAGCAAGAAAATCGATCCCGCTGGCGCCGGGGCTTATTCCTTTGAAGTGCGTGATGCTGGCGGGCGCTTGTTGTTGCAGCACACCGAAAACAGATACGACTGGACGCCTGCTTCGGAGATTCGCACCGGGCCGCAACCTGCCTACCGAATTCCCCCGCCCGCGAAGAGAACCGAGGACGACTGGGTCGAGCAAGGGGAAGAAGAGGAACTAAACGGGAAGTTGCTGGTGGCCATGGTCACCTATGAGAACGGTCTTGCCAGCTTCCCGCGAAGTTTCGCCCTGGAAAAAGCGGCGGGGCGGCTTGCGGTCAGCCTGCTTTGCTACGCCGATGCCGTCCGGTATCTCGAATCGGCTGCCGCTCGTGCCACCCAGGATCCAGAAGTGGCATACTATCTCGGCCTCGCCTATGAAGAACTCGGCAGGAACCGTGATGCTCAAACGATGTATGAGAGCGCCGCGCTCCTGCCGGCATTTCGCGACGCCGCCCATTTGCGGTTGGCTGAGTTGCTCGCACGGACCGGCCGGGGCAACGAAGCTCTGACCCTGCTGCATTCGATCCCGGACGATCTGCGCGCGGTTGAAGAAACCGTGGCGCTCGATAACGCCATGGGGCGCCCTGATGAGGCGCGAGTTCTCTTTCGCGGCGAAGCACCGGCACTCAGTCCGTTTCTGGAATTCGAACAAGCCAAGCAACCCAGCCAGGATGAGCGGTTGATGCGCTTCCTCGCCGCGGACCCGGATCGTGTTCTGAACATTGCAGCCGAGTACATGCGCCTGGGGCTTTATCGCCGGGCTCTTGAGGTCTTGTCATTGCAGTATCCGGCCGTGCCGGCGGATCGGACTGAACCCGGCGCTGTGCTCCCTCAGCGCCATCCCCTGGTCGCCTACTATCGCGCCTATTGCCGGGAGAAATTGAACGAGTCGCCCAACGCTGATGACGCACTCGCCGAAAAGATGCCTCTTGCCTACATATTCCCGAGCGGCGCGATCACGCTGGACGTGCTCCAATCGGCGCTGCAACGAGATTCGCAAGATGCGACGGCGCACTACCTGCTCGGAACACTGTATCTTTCATACGGGCAGACCGATCCGGCGATTTCTTCCTGGGAGAAGGCGGGTCGTCTCAATCCTCGCCTTCCCACTCTGCATGCGGACCTTGGCAGGGCTTTGCTCCATATCCGAAATGACCCCGCGCGTGCGCGCGAAGTATTTCAGGAAGGTATGTCTGCCGATCCAGAGAATCCAGAAATCTACATTGGCATGGACCAGACGCTCAGTCTCCTTGGCCGCAGTGCTCGTGAAAGAGTAGAGGCCTTGCAGCGCTATCCAGATTCGGCGGGAATGCCCACCGAACTGGTTTACAAACTCGCACTCAACCGCGCTGAATCCGGAGACTATGATGGCGCGCTGGCGCTTTTTCCGGGACGATTCTTTCCGCGCCAGGAAGGCGGGACGAACGTACGTCAAGTTTGGCTGGAAGTCAAAATCCTCCAATTGCTGGACTTTGCCCGCGCCGGTCACTGCGACGCGTTTCATTCCATCGCACCAGACTTGGGGAAAGGCGTCGCTGCCCTGGATTTCACGCAGGACGGAATGGACCCATTGATTCAGTCTGCGCGCGTGCAATATTTGCTGGGAACGGGGGAATCTCAGTGTGGCCGGCCCGACGAGGCGGCAGCCCACTTCCGCGCGGCAGCCGATTCGATTAGTCCCGCTGAGATCGTCTGGGCACGGCGCGCGGCGCATATGTTGCCTGGCTACGACGACTCAACCTGGCAGCCGCGGTTGGAAGCCGCCTTGGCTGGCATTGAAGGAGAGATCGAGACCAGATCGCTGAAAGGGATATGGATCTACGCCGCCGGCATGATCGAGCGGGAACTCGGAAGACAGGAAGCGGCGATGGAACGTTTCCGGCAAGCCTCGCTTCTTGCTGACCGCATGCTTTCGCTTCACCTGAGCCGGCTGGCGATTGCAGAAAGTGCAAAGCCGTAGTGGTGTTCAAGAATGACTCCCCGCCAGCGCTGCGATCTGAACTTCGGACCAAGGGTCCACTAGCGCCGATGGGCGGGGTTATTCCCGGGACGTCGAGTGCTCTCTCCACCACTGCATAAACTGTGGGACGGCAATATCGGCATCGGCGATCTGCGGGTGCCACTTCTTCTCCCATTCCAGCGAGACGAAACGGTCGTACTTCTGCTCGTGCAAAGCGGCGAGGACCTCGAGCAACGGAAAGTCGCCGTGGCCCGTGAGGGCAGGTGACCAATCGTCCTGCCGGTTGTGGCATAAATCCTTGATGTGCACGTGTCGAATCGCCCGTCCCAGAGCTTTTGCTCCATGGGCCGGCCGTTCGCCGGTTTCCGCCATGCAATTGGCGGGGTCCCAGACCGTGCCGATCATGGTCGACGCTGCCTTATTCAATATGGCGAGAGTGCCGTGCGAACTGGCAAAATCACCGTGAGTTTCCAGCCAGACTTCAACCCCTTTCGGGCGAGCGATCTCGGCCAGACTGCACATACCTTCCGCGATCCACGCCGTCGTGGCTTCCGCGGTGGCGCCTGGCTGTACGCGATCCCCAAATACTCGAATTCCCGGTGACCGCAACGCTGCGGCGAGATCGGTCATGCGCTCACCTTCCGTCTTCGACCGGAGGCGTTCCTCCGCGCTCGGATAGTGGAAAAAGCAGCCGGTGTCGACACAAGAAACTTCAAGTCCGCGATCCGCGAATCCTCGTCGCGTTTCCTTCAACGCTGTCCCGCTAAAGGCAGGCAGTTTCCACAGCGAGCCCTCGCCCTCGACAAAGCGTAGTTCGATGCCGTCGTAGCCAGAGCAGGTTGCTAGTTCAACGATTCGTTCGATCTTCCAATCCGGACAGGCCAAGGTAGAAAAGCTTATCTTCATTCTTCTCGCAGCACCTTCCCTCACAGGGTTGCGTGCGGCGGATGCCCTCGGCCGCCCGTGCCCGACTATACCCATCTTTCTATTGATTTCGAACCACGAAAGCGCCGGTGATTCCTGAGGAGAATGTCGGCCAATGTTCCGAATCCGTCGTTCCCTGTGATCTTGCCACCGGCCCAACCGGCCAGCGCTGCGGCAAGTAACCAAATGGAATAGAACATCCCCAGCCTCGATAAACCTACGTCACGCGGCGCAGACATCTTGGGCCAGGATGGGAATGCTTTGAGAAGCTGAACATGGTCGCTCCCCGCCGTGGCAAGAACGTTCCTCCGCGAGCTTTGTCTCATTTAGCCGCACAATGCGTCTGCTCAAAATTGCACACTCCCATTTCGGATGCTTCGCTACACTCTCGGCGAAGTGTGCTTTGCAACCCGCTACGGGCAAAGTGCCCGGTTCCTTATAGACTGAATGGTTGTGCGAGCCGGCAGCTGAATGAAGGTTGCTGCAAACAACTCCGCCTGCTGCGACCGGGAATGCCTGTTGCGGGCCGTCTAGGTCCGCTTGTATCTCATTCAGAGAGTGCATCCGAGTTTCCTTAACGATTTTTTGCTTGCTTTCTTAAGCGGAACTCTGACTGTTTCGCAGAGAATCGTACCCGTCCTGTCCGGCGGCGTTGTCCCTGATTCCGCAGCTCGTGGGATCCCATGGGCAGGCATCATTCTGATCGGCCGCATCCTGAGTCGTGAAGTCAGAACCTTCGATGGGCAGGTCGCGCCGGACACTTTCCCGCGGAATGCCGCGGATGATGTGAATGCCGAACTTGAGCCCCATCGAATGGACCCAACTCCCCATTTGCTTGAAGCCGGTGTTTTTGCCGTTTTGCAGGGACAATGGAAACCGTTGGGGAACGGGGATGAAACGACCGTAACCGTCCACAGCGTATTTCAGCAACTCGGGTTTCGGCCGGTCCTCGGGATTCAACATATACCAGCCTTCATCGATCACGGCGTAGGCGCAGCCCGAGGGCTTCAGCTTGGCGGCCATCGCCTCCACATTGGCCCGGAACTGCTCTTCGTTGATGCGCAGGCCGTAGGAGTCCCAGCTATTCCAGCCCATTGGCGGCGTTTGCGCGAGTATCTTCTTCGCCGAGGGGGCATCTGTGCGGTCAGCGTGGCCGCCGTGTACAGAATCTGGCAGGCGAAAAGCACCATGCCGATGAAATCACCGCGTCTAGACTTCTGGTTCTTGCTCACAGGACCTCCTTGGACTGGAACGGGTGCACAAACCGCATTCTTAAATCGGCATCCGACAAATCCTTTTGAGTGGCATTCATTTCCGACCGTCGCGGATCACCAGATGGAAGCCGGTAAGGTTCAAGCATGGATGTGAATCTCTCCAACACAGTGCGCACCGCAGGCATGTCCGGCACACTGTCTCGCAAGCGTTCCACTTGCGTGGTGGGGGGATCGTTCATCGCGGCCAATTGGGCAGCCTCGAGAAGATTTGCCGAAACCTCGGCCAGATCCAACCCTGTCTTCCAATCGGCGTTTGGCTCTGCCAGCCACTTTTTGTTTTTCGACACGACCTCCGTGAGATGGTTCTCCCGGTCGGGAGCCACTTCCACAACGTCTCTACCGCGATTGCGGAATATCCCCAGCAACGCTGCGACGATCGAAGGGTCGCGGACCGTGCCATCCGGGTAGAATACGCCGTGGACCGGGCCCCAGTAGCCGGTGATCATCAATTCCCAGATATACCATCCAACGTGGGCTTGCATGTGCTCCTGGAGCGCGATGTCATATGGATTGGCACGGGCGATACATCCGATCTCAGTATCGACCAGCGGCTTTCCAGTCTTTGCAGCGTACTGCTTCGCTTTTTCGATACTCGCGCGAATCTGTGCGCGAGTGGGACTGTAATCGTGGAACGAGAGCACATCCACCGCATCGCCCATTTCGATCATGTTCTCTACCAAGGCCGCGCCAATTGTCACCGGGGTCACGGGGTCAAGCTCGTGGAACACCTTGGCCATGTACACGGCATGCTCCATGTGAAGGCGATTCTCCGGAGTCGGGGGCAGAGAACAACACTCGGGCTCGTTATCCACATCCCAGATCACGAGCCCCGGTTCCTCCCCAATCGTAGTCACAAGGTCGACAGCGAAATCCCGTGAGTTGGCCCACGCAGTCTTGTCTTTCCATTCATCAGACTCGTACTGCAGCGTCGGCATGACGCCGATGCCGCGCCCGTACGCGGCGCGCACAAAGTGGAGGAGATTCTTTCGGAACGCCTCTTTGTTTCTCTCCCAGGCCTTGGAGGTCACGAACACTCGAACCTGATTCAACTGAAGGCGCTTGGCGTAGTCCAAGTCACGCTCCGCCACCGCAGGGTTGTACTGAAGCCAATGTTCAGTTTCTCCGTTGCTTTCGGCGGACTCGTAATTGAACCCTCTGACGTTGCTCAGATCCTTTGGTATACGACGCTGCGCGGACACTGGCAGGGAAAGTGCGAGAACAACGATAAGCATTGCTATTTCATAGAGATAAGTTCGCATGGAGCCTCTCGTGCACTTATGGCAAGTCGCATTGCGGGACACCGTGCCTTTCTTTCTTCTTTGCTGTCCGCATGCCGTGCCAGGCCTAGAAAGTTCGCCGGGACGAACATGATCCTATCCCGAGACCAAGCAAGCCATGCGCGTTCGCGGGAACTCGATGCTCAACGAGCTCTCCGCAGTCGTGATCTTGATGCCGAGGTCAACGGGATACACGAGTTTGGGACCTGGCACCCGCCAAGGCACTACCGTCGTCGCGGGACCATCGATCCTCCAGACAGCGAGCAAAGTCCGGGTCTGCGACCGCATTCCCAAGGCAACTGGTTTTTGCGAGTCGGTTACGTCCGAAAATCCCAGCGGATAAAAGGGGAGTGCGTTGGGAATGTCCTTGCGAAGGAGCTCCCTGTATATTCGGATGCCCTCTGTTACCCCGGTCGACCTCAAGAATGCTCTGCGATCCATAACCATGGCGGACGGTTTCACCTCGGTTGTTTCTCAGTTTCTTGAAATCCGTTCGGCCCAGAAGACATGTGACCGGTACGTCGGGTAACACATCGCCCGGTCGGACCTACTGCACCGCGACCACGCACTCATTTCGCAGTCTCGACCAGCGGAACAATAACGGTGTCAATCCAGCTTTCGGTTTCACCGGCTTGAACGTCCTTGAAGAGCCACCAATGCTCAGTATGTTCTGCCGTTTCTCCCGGCTCCAGATTTCGCAGTGGCCCCAAGGTTTCTAGTTCGAGCGAGTGCGCATTCGTGTATATTTCGAAATTACATCCGAAATCAGGGTATGTTGCGCCTTCTTCCACCTTGGTCTTCTTAACGAACAAGTGGCCCCTTCGGAAGTAAGCGCCCCACCCGAGCGGATTGAAGATTCCGGCCATCTGCTGTTCGAATTTGCTTGCAGAGTTGGTGGCCTGGTGGAGCTGAATATACTTAGTACCGAGATTCCAACGCGGGTCCGCCAAATCCGTGTAGGACCAAAGCGTCAGGACTCCTTCAGGCAGTAATCTGTCGGCCGACATCGGTGCCCGCGGCGGAAGGGGAAGAATAGCTGTCCCATGACCAGCCATTACGGAGAGTGCCCATGGAGCCATCTCGGTCGGTTGTCTTCCAAGGTTGCGAATGCGATGGGTGACGCTAACCCGTGTTTCTGTTTCCGCCAGTTTGATCTCAACCTCCTTTTGCAGATTTGTACCGGGATGTGCGGATTCCGGAGGAGCAGTAAAGACAAAAGCGTCGCCCTGCCTTCGCACTGAAACAGGCACATTGTCGGGATAATAGGTGCGCGCGATTTCTGGCGCTACCCAAAGTCGGTGGCCTCCGTAGACTCTAAAGGCTTCATCGCCGCTCTTCCCGGAATGTTCGGGAACCTCGTGGAACTCGTTGTCTTCTCCCCTGTAGCCAAAGAAGAGGATCCGTGGACCAACTTCGGTCAAAACGACCAGTTCCACAGTGTCGTTGCAGATTTTGAATGCCTTTTTCCATTTCTTGTACGCTACTTCTTCGGCTTGTACGGTACCGACTTTGGCAAGCTCTTGCATGTCTTTGTGCCTCCCTGCTCAGTCCGTCGGACAAGCAATAGGTCCCGGCGAGTGTCTCGAATTCAACCCTTCAAGGCGCTTGCACGGAAATTGCTTTCCCGGTGTATTCAAGGGTGTTGTCCGGAGTGGCCACTAGGGCAGGCCCCGAGCCATGCCCGGCGGACACCCAAACAATATTGATTTGGATCGTTGCAGGCATTCCGGAATAGCTCCCTTTCCGGTCCCCAATTGTGAGAGTTCGCTTTGCCTGCGACCAATGAATGGGAATTACCGCGTGGGCTCCGGTTTCATAGTCGTAGCTATCGCCGGCATCCTGATATAGCTCGAAACTGCCGTCGGCTCCGGGGAAGATGCGTAGTTCGATGGGTCCTGCAGGCTTTTCGTCGGCATACTCAATTTCCGGGCCGAGAGGAAGAATCGAACCGGAACGTACATAGAGTGGAATGCGATCGAGAGGGGAGTCGGCGTCAATCTCACGCCCTCCGTTTTGAGATGCTCCCGTCCAAAAGTCATACCATGCGGCAGAATCCGGCAAATACAGACTCCTGCGAGTTGCGTTTGCCTCAAGCACTGGGCTAACGAGAATCGAGGGCCCAAACATGAACTGGTCGCCAATGTCACGAACCCTCGGATCCGTGCGCCAATCCATGACCAGCGGGCGCTGGATGGTGTAGTCCTCCTTTGTAACTCGCCAAGCGAGGGAATAGATGTAGGGCATGAGGCGGTAGCGAAGCTTGTCGAAGTTGACCAGGATCGGTTTGACCTTGTCATAAGACCAAATCTCGTTTTCCGGTCTGTGTCCGTGCGTGCGGAAGATCGGGCAGAAGACTCCATACTCGAACCAGCGTGCGTAGAGTTCTTGAAACTTGGGATCGTCAAGAGGTTTGTCATGAGGTGGCCAGTAACCACCGATGTCAGTTGTCCAGTAGGGATATCCGGAAAGTGCAAAGTTGAGCCCAGCCGCGACTTGATGCCTTAAACCCCAATACGAGCCATAAACATCACCCGACCACACCGTCGCGCCGACGCGCTGCTGACCGAGGAACGCTGATCGCGTCAACAGGAAGACTCGTTTGCGATCTGTCGTCGCCTTCCAGTGCTGCTGGATTCCTGTAGTGTGCATGAATGGAAATATGTTCGTGTACTCCGCGCCGTTGCCGATTGCAATCTGCTTGTTCTGGAGGATCGCATCTCCCATGTGGGGCCAATATTCTTCGGGCTCCGCGCTGTCGAGCCAAAACGCGTCCCAGCCCTGTGAGAACAACTTGCCGGCCAAGTTGTTCCAATAAAAGTCGCGGGCTTCAGGGTTTGTAGAATCGTAGACGTGAGCATTGGGTACGAGGAAATGTTGCGCGTCAAGTTGCTGATAGTTCTGTGCCTTGGTGTCGAATATTCCCCAGACCGAGAGCATGGCGTGAATGTGCTCATCATGCAGGCGATTCAATTCGCCGGGGACATCTGTAAAGTTCGAATTGAAGATCGGGTCTCCCTCTGTTTTCCACCAGTACCAGTCCTGCACGATGGCATCGAGCGGGATGTGCTCCTTGCGATAGCGATCTGCAATCCCCAGGACCTCATCCTGAGAGACGTAGCGATCCTTCGACTGGAAAAACCCATAGGCCCACTTGGGAAGCAGGGGTGTGTGCCCAGTGAGGCTTCGATATTCATGGATGATCGAATCCAGTTCGGGACCGTAAATGAAGTAGTAATCGATGGAATGGCCTGCGAGTGAGTCCAGGTTCAATTCGAGCGGGAAGCGGTTATCGACATAGGTCAGGGAGGCGGTGTTCCACATCACCGCATAACCCTTGCTCGACAACAACAGGGGAATGGCGACGTCAGTGTTGTTCTGTCCCAGTTCGACTGTCGATCCCCGGTAGTTGAACATTCCGCTTTGGTGCTGGCCAAGTCCGTAGAAGCCCTCACCGAAATCGGGCGAAAACCTGTCTTCAACGTGAAAGGTCCTTTCGCCATTCAAATCGGCCGGGTCATAAGTGCGCGGAATTGAATTCCGCTCTCGCAGCAGGCTATCGCTTCCAATGGTGCTGTACTGCACGCTCCCCCACTTCAGAGAGAGCTCGACCTTC
>Ga0265314_10002909_pt1 | contig 16989 bp, 19 predicted proteins | sample 4126metaG_FD_203106 | JGI IMG/M metagenome (GOLD analysis project Ga0265314, IMG submission 203106) | Rhizosphere microbial communities from Carex aquatilis grown in University of Washington, Seatle, WA, United States - 4-1-26 metaG | ecosystem: Host-associated > Plants > Roots > Rhizosphere >... | reverse complement strand
TGAGCGCGGGCGGTGAAACAAACCGGCCCGCCAGGAACACAACATAAAATGAACGCCACAACAACAGCGAAAGCCCTGCGCACGTCTAGCCTTTCTGCAATGTCCAATGAGGACGATAAAAATTGGTGCTGATTCAAGGTTAACGCTTTTTGATGAGGCGATGCAGATACGCGAGTTAGCGCGATCGGACCCACCGCAGCAAATTTCGCGGTTCATCTTCGCTCCATTTACACTGGATAAGCATGATTCCCACCCTCACCTGGACCGAAGACGGCGTTCGCTTTATCGATCAAACCAAGCTCCCGCTCGACGAGAGCTATGTTCTAGCCACTACTTATGAACAAGTGGCTGACGTGATTGTCACCATGGTAGTGCGCGGCGCACCGGCCATCGGAGTCTCTGCAGCCTACGGCGTTGCGCTCGGGGTGCAAGCCAGCCACGCGGCCACACCGGCAGAGTTTCAACCGGAATTCGACAAGATTTGCGCGCGACTGGCCGGAACGCGGCCCACGGCGGTAAATCTCTTCTGGGCCATCGACCGCATGAAGAGCCTTTTCCGCAAGCTGCTTGCCGCCGGCGCAACCATGGCCGAAGTGAAAGAAAAGATTCTGGCCGAAGCCCATGCCATGTACGAAGAAGATATCCAGGCATGCAAAACAATGGGCGCGCACGGCGCGGCTCTCTTGCCCGATGAAGGCGGAGTGCTGACCCACTGCAACGCGGGCGCGCTGGCCACCTGCGGATACGGCACAGCCCTGGGCGTCATTCGCGCGGCTGTTGAGCGCGGCAAAAAGATTCACGTGTATGCAGACGAGACCCGCCCGTTCTTGCAGGGTGCGCGACTCACGGCGTGGGAACTGATGGCCGACGGCATTCCCACCACCGTCATCTGCGACAACATGGCGGCCAGCCTCATGCGCGCCGGCAAAATCAAGGCCGTGGTAGTTGGCGCAGACCGCATTGCGGCCAACGGCGACACCGCCAACAAGATCGGCACCTACAACGTTGCGATCCTCGCCAAAGAGCACGGCATCCCGTTCTACGTGGCCGCGCCGTGGTCCACCATCGACTTGGCCACCGCGACAGGCGAACAGATCCCAATTGAAGAGCGGCCCCACGTTGAGGTGACCCACCACGCCGGTAAACAGCTAACGCCAAACGGAGTGGGCATCTGCAACCCGGCCTTCGACGTGACCCCGGCAAAATATATCTCCGTCATCATCACCGAGCGCGGCGTGCTGCGGGCGCCATACAGGGAATCGCTGCGCGAGATGGAGCCGGTGGCTCGATAACTCGAACGATCGCCGCGTCGAAGTTGCGGGACCTCTGCAAACTCATGACTCAGCGGGTTGGTCGTCGAATTTCTGCCGCTCGGGCAACATGCTTTGGTGCAGGACGCGCACGATGAGAATTCCGGCTTTCTCGGTGCGGTAAAAGATCACGTGCCGGCCAGTTTCAAATCGACGTAGTCCGGGTCGGACCCAGTCGCACTCACGGCCTGATGAAGGATTCGCCGCAATCGTATTTGCGCAATCTTCAAGGCCGCTTAAATAGCGAAGAGCCTGCGCCTCGCCCCACGTATCGAGGGTATAAGAACCTATCTTAAGTAGGTCGGCCTTGGCTCTGCCCGAAAAGCGTACTCTCGGCAATTCAGCGTTTCTTGCCAGTGAGTTTCAACTGCCGGCGAACCTGTGCGAAAGCATTGCCTGCGACAACGCCGCTCGCATCGCCTTCATCGATAGCAATCCGTAGCGCATCGAGTTTCGCTTCGTAAAGTCGTTCTTCGCGCTCGAGCGTGCGTAAGGCGGTACGGACAACTTCGCTTGCATTCTCAAAACGGCCGCTCTCAACGCGGGCCAGAACGAAGCGGTCGAGCTCAGGAGTGAGATTCACATTGCGTGTGGGCATTTAAATAATGTCTCCCCGGCAAAACACCTATTTGATTTCAATCTTAGCGTGATTGGCAAAGATTGCCAACAATGGAACCTGAACGAATCACGGCAATCGCAGTTGAAACTCCATGGCAGATGAACGCCTCAAATTGCCGCAAATACTCCATCGTAGTGAGTACTGAAACAGGGCATCAATTCAGTCGTGCCGCCAAACGCGCCCTAAAAAGAACCCGGGCTTTAGCCCCTGCCACATCTCGAGATGTAGTTAGGTCTGTTCTGCGGCGCGCAAGCAGATTTTCCTCCGAATCCCAAAATAGGCACTTTCGAATGCGATTGCCCTGCCGTGGCGAACGCGCATCTGGTAGCCGCTGCTCCTGAATCTCTCGCTCTCAAGCGCGATACTGGAATGTGAGGTTCCCGGTACCATCCATCTTCCGCATGCGGCAACCATCCATTGCCCGCGGCATTCTGCTCGCGTTGGGCGCCTTCTTCGGCAGCCTGAAGCTGGCCGGATTTCCTCGCATTGAAGACCTGCATCCGTCGCACTGGCAGATTCTCGCGTTGCTCGTCGCCGCATGGGGCATGTTTGAAACCGCACGCTGCCTGCGCCGCAAATGGAGCCTCTACCATGCGGGCGTTCTAATCCTGCTTTACTCCGACCTCATGATCCTGGCCGCCATTGTGGCGCTGATGACGCTGGCGTGAGCCAAGTCCGCCCTCACCCGCCACGTGCCATCTCTTACCCGCTCCGTGTAGCATGAGCAGGAGAAACGAGCTGCGAGCCAATTCGGCGTCTCGAGTACAGGCTTAATGCTCCCATCGACCCAGGCTTTGCAACTTCGGACTTTCAAGATCCTGACGTTCCAATTTCAGGCCTTTCCGGCCCTTGGAATTTCTTATTGCCCTTGCCTCGGGATTCAACCCCAAACCATGTACGGGAGGAACAAATGCTGAAAGGATTTCGCGATTTCATTCTGCGCGGCAACGTCGTCGATCTGGCGGTCGCGGTCATTATCGGCGCGGCATTTGGGGCCATCACAGCTTCAGTGACCGCTGATGTCATCACACCCATGATCTCGGCGCTGGTTGGCGCGCCCGATTTCTCTTCTCTCGTGATTCACATCCCGGTGCTGCATCAGGTTCCGCCGCCGCCCAATCCGCTGCCAGCCAATTACATTCGGCCTGGCGAAATTCATATCGGCAAGCTGCTGAACGCGCTCATCAATTTTGTGCTGGTGGCCGCCGCCATCTACTTTGCCATCGTGCTGCCGATGCAATACATGGTGAAGAGAATCAACAAGCCGGCGCCGCCCGCTCCCCCAAGCACCAAGCCATGCCCCGAGTGCCTGAGTGATATTCCACTGGCCGCGCGACGCTGCGCGCACTGCGCTCAGCCAGTAGCCTGACTTCATGCGCAGGCGTAAGCTGCCCGGAGCGAAGTCAAAAGGGACTCGCCGCGAGCTGTCTCCGCTTCGCGATGGCTGAAACATTGGGTGCCCCATGTCTCGTCCGCCGCGGCGGAGAGACATGGGATAACACGAACTCCAATGCGGGGTCTTGTAACAGGGCACGACTTTAGTCGTGCCGACAAGGCCAGCAAAATGAGGTGGGCTTTAGCCCCTGCTGAGTCGATGGTTGAGAAATTGATCCTTTCAATAACTATTTCCACGGCCTGGGCAGTCCGGGGCTAAATCCTATTTTCACTCCCGTTCAACCGCCATCGCCACCGCCTCGCCGCCGCCGATGCAAAGCGTTGCCATGCCGCGCCTCAGGCCGTACTTCTCGAGCGCGGCCAGCAGCGTAACAATAAGCCGCGCGCCCGATGCGCCAATCGGATGCCCCAGCGCGCAAGCCCCGCCGTGCACATTCACTTTCGAGTGCGGCAACCCCAGTTCGCGCATCGCCGCCATCGCCACCACCGCAAAAGCTTCGCTGATCTCGAACAGGTCAACCTCATCGAGCGTCCATCCCGTTCGCTCAAGCAGCCTGCGAATAGCGCCGATGGGCGCAGTGGTAAAAAGGCTAGGCTCCTGCGAGTAAGTAGCGTGGCCCACAATCACAGCGTTGGCCGCAACACCGCGCAGCTCGGCTTCAGTCCGCCGCATAAGCACCAGCGCCGCCGCCCCGTCTGATATCGAGCTAGAGTTTCCCGCGGTGACCGTGCCGTTCTCGTCAAATGCCGGCTTCAGCAAAGGAATCTTTTCGGGCCGCGCCTTCAACGGTTGTTCGTCCTGGCTCACCACGCGCTCAACGCCTCGCTCCTTTACGGTCACCGGCACAATTTCAGCGGCAAACGTGCCATCGCTGGCCGCCTTTTGCGCCCGCTTCAAAGATTCCAGAGAGTATGCATCCTGCTCAGCACGCGAGAACGAGTACATGCTCGCGCATTTCTCAGCGAATGTCCCCATCAGCCGGCCCTTGTCGTACGCGTCTTCCAGACCGTCAAGAAACATGTGGTCCAGTACGCGCTGGTGTCCCAACCGGTATCCAGCACGTGCGCGGTCCAGCAGATAAGGGGCGTTGGTCATGCTCTCCATCCCGCCCGCAACCGCAATACGCGCACTACCGGCAATCAGCAAATCGTGCGCCAGCATCGCAGCCTTCATACCCGATCCGCAAACCTTGTTCACGGTGGTTGCGCCGGTTGAAAGCTTCAGCCCCGCCCCAAGCGCAGCCTGCCGGGCAGGCGCCTGCCCCACTCCAGCGGGAAGCACGCAGCCCATCAGCACCTCGTCAATCGCATCCGGACCCAGCCCCGCGCGCTCTACAGCCGCACGAATAGCGTTTGCGCCGAGTTGTGGAGCAGTCAGGTCTTTCAAGTCGCCCTGAAAGCCCCCAATGGGCGTACGTGCCGCACCGCATATCACTATGGGATCGTCCGGATTCATCGATCACTCCTCTTGCGCCCTACCGCGGCGCCATCCGCAGCGCGCCATCCAGCCGAATCGTTTCGCCGTTCAAATACGCGTTCTCGCAAATATGTCTCACCAGCGCCGCATATTCATCAGGTTTTCCCAGCCGCCCAGGAAACGGCACGCTCTTGCCCAGCGCCTCCTGCACTTCAACAGGAAAACCCGCCACCATCGGCGTCTCAAACACTCCCGGCGCAATGGTCACCACGCGAATTCCAACTCGCGCCAACTCACGCGCAATGGGCAGCGTTAGGCCAACCACTCCACCCTTTGATGCCGCATAAGCCGCCTGGCCAATCTGCCCGTCGAACGCCGCGATCGAAGCCGTATTCACAATCACGCCGCGTTCGCCGTCCGCGCCGGCATCTTCGCGCGCAATCGCTTCTGCCGCCAACCGGATCATGTTGAATGTCCCCACCAGGTTGATGTTCACCGCGCGCGCAAACGACTCCAGCCGGTGCGGGCCCTTGCTCCCCAGCACTTTCTCGCCCGGTGCAACTCCCGCGCAATTCACCAGCGCATGCAGATGCCCAAACTCAGCCAGCGCCACTGCCACTGCCGCGTTGCCATCGGCCTCGCTGGTTACGTCGGTCGGGGCAAACCGCGCGGCTTCTCCCAACTCGCCCGCCAGCGCCACGCCGGCCTCGCGATTCAGGTCGGCAAGCACCACGCGCCCGCCGCCGCCGGCCACCATGCGCGCAACGGCTGCCCCAAGGCCCGAGGCTGCTCCAGTTATCAAAAATACATGATCCTTTATCTGCATGCGAAACCGCGAAAATCCTCTGTAATAATACTCCAGGCAATCAACCGTCTTCAGGGAGGCGCTGAACGTGAATCCAGAAACATCAACAAACGCTCTTACCGAACTAAGCGAAGACGAAAACCTGTTCCTCTCAACCGTGCGCCAATTCGCGCTCGAGCAAATCGCGCCGCTGGTCCACCGCATGGATGAAGAACAGCACATGGATTCGGCCCTCGTTCGCCGTCTCTTTGAGCTGGGCCTCATGGGCATCGGCATTCCCGAGCAATACGGCGGCAGTGCCGGAACATTCTTCGATTCGGTGCTAGCCGTCGAAGCCATATCAGCCGTCGATCCCGCAGTAGGCGTGCTGGTCGACGTGCAAAACACCCTTGCCGTGTCGGCCCTCATGCGCTGGGCAACCGAGGAGCAAAAGAAGAAGTATCTCTCGCGCCTCGCCGCTGACACCGTCGGCGCCTATGCGCTCAGTGAAGCAGGTTCCGGCTCAGACGCCTTTGCCCTGCAAACCCGCGCCGAGTTGCGCGGCGATGCGTACGCGCTCAACGGCCGCAAAATTTTCATCACCAACGGCAACGAGGCCGGCATCTTTATCGTCTTCGCCACCATCGATCCAGCCGCTGGCTACAAGGGCGTCACCGCCTTCATCGTTGAAAAGGGCACACCGGGATTTACCATCGGCCACAAAGAAGACAAGCTAGGCATTCGTGCATCAAGCACCTGCGAGCTCATCTTCGACGACTGCGCCATTCCCGCCACTCAACTCCTCGGCGCTCAAGGCCAGGGCTACAAGATTGCGATGGAGACGCTGAATGAGGGTCGCATCGGCATCGGCGCGCAGATGCTGGGCCTGGCAGAAGGCGCGTGGGCACACGCAGCCAAATACGCCAAAGAGCGCAAGCAGTTCGGTAAGCCCATCGCGGAGTTCCAGGCCATGCAGTTCCAACTTGCCGAAATGGCTACAGACATTGAGGCCGCCCGGCTAATGGTCTACAACGCGGCGCGCCTCCGCGACGCAGGCAAGGAGTTCCGCAAAGAAGCCGCGATGTGCAAGTATTTTGCCTCGCACACAGCCGAGCGCGTCGCCAGCCTTGCCGTCGAGGTCTTCGGCGGTTCGGGCTTTGTGCGCGATTACCCAGTCGAAAAGCTCTATCGCGATGCCAAAATCGGCAAAATCTACGAAGGAACTTCGTTCATGCAGTTAGCGACGATCGCCAAGTTGACGCTGGGGTGAGAGCGCCGGTCTGGAGACCGGCGCTACACTGCGTCCGCTCATCCATGAAAAAATCAATGCATGACCGCAAGCGCCGGCAACTCGTTGGGAATTTACATCTCCATCCCTTTCTGCCGGTCGAAGTGTACCTACTGCAACTTCGCTTCGGGCGTATTTCCCGCCAGCGATCACGCACGCTATGTTGACCGAGTCGTCCGGGACCTCAAGAGCAGCGCAGAGTTGGCCCGCGAATTTGCCGTCGAGCTGCCACGCAACGTCGACACGGTCTACTTCGGCGGTGGAACTCCCAGCCTGCTCGCGCCCGAGTTGATTGCGAAACTCTTCGCCGCGATGCGCAACAACTTCGCCTTCGATTCAGACTGCGAAATCACCATGGAGTGTGCACCAGGGCAGTTGCCCACAGCCACGATTGAAGCCATGGTCAGCGCCGGCGTGAATCGCGTCAGCCTCGGCGTGCAGTCCTTCATCGATCGCGAGGCCCAGGTAAGCGGCAGGCTGCACAGCCGCGCCGTTGTTCTTGAAGATATCGCGCGCCTGCGCAGCGCGGGCATTACCAACATCAACATTGATCTGATCGCCGGCCTGGCGGGGCAAACCCTGGCGTCATGGCAAGAATCTCTCGATGTGTTACTCGCTGCTGAAACTCCCCATGCCAGCGTATACATGCTCGAGGTCGACGAGGACTCGCGCCTGGGTCGCGAAATGCTTGCCGGCGGCGCGCGCTACTACGCGGAACTGGTGCCCCACGATGAATCCATAGCAACCATGTACGAGCGCGCCATTCAGCGGCTCAGCAGTGCTGGCCTGATGCAATACGAGATTTCGAATTTCGCGCGGTGCGGATCGGAATCGCGCCACAACCTGCGCTACTGGCAGCGGCGTCCCTATCTCGGCGTCGGGCTCGATGCATCGTCAGCGCTCTTCGCAGCAAATGCTGATGATGAACTGCGGCCGCTGCTCCGCGCCAAAACCACAGACGATCTGAAAGAGTATCTAGCCGGCCCGCGCAGTTCCCACTCAGCATGGGTAGAGACAGCGTGGATGGGCCACATACAGCAGCACGAAGAAGCGTGGTTCCTCGGCCTTCGCCTAAACACCGGAGTCCACGTAGCAGATATCGAACGCGAGTTTGGTCCCGCCCTCGTCAGACCCGCATGTGAAGTAGCCAGTCAATTGGCGCAAAACGGCCTACTCAAGTTTGACGGCCAACATGCACGCCTAACCCCGCGCGGAAGGCTGATGTCGAACGACGTATTTCAAGAGTTCCTCACAGCGGCTGCCCCATCCTGAACAATGTGGGTGCCCCATCCTTTCGCGTCCTTTGCGAAAGGGTGGGAGACCACAAATCCCACCCACCCATCACTACCAAGCCAGCAACTCATCCCCCGACGTCGGCGACAAAAACGTAACCGGAGGCGCCGCGGGCCGGGTTGACTCGCCAAAGCACTGTATCGTCTCCGGCCCCAACTGTTTGGCGCGCACCAGCGCCTCTTCCGCCTCGCGCAATACAACCACCGGCGAACGCCCATGGCTCGACGAGATTCCAAAGCACGCTGACAGCCGGATCGCCTCGCCGCCCACGTGAAACGGCTGGCTGAAAACCTCCAGCCGCAGCCGCTCCGCCAGCATCACGGCATTCGCATTTCCGCAGCCCGGCAGCGCAATCAGGAACGCATCCATACCCGGCCGCCCCAGCAAATCGTAGCTGCGCAGCAGCCGGTTGGTGCGAGCCACAATCTGGCATAGCAGTTCGTCGCAGGCATCCACGCCCAGTCGCGAGTTCCAGTGCCCGAAATCATCCACATCGAACAGCACCAGGCACATGGCCCCGTTTTGCCGCTGCACGCGGTCGGTCTCTCGAAACAGCATCGCCAGCATCGCTTCGCGGTTAAACACGCCGGTCAGCCGGTCGCGCTGCGCATTCAGCACTACTGACTCGCGCAGAATCTCGGCCTCTCTTCGCCCATGGTGCAGCCGTATCGCCTGGTTCAGCCGGAACTGCATCCACGATGCCTGTGCGCGATTCGGAACCAGGTCGTCCAACATGCCCTCGGCCACGCGGTCGATCCAGGTTTGGGTCATTACGTCCGTGACCAGCACAATCGGGAAGCTCTGCCCATCTTGAGAGGCGCGCGCCGCCGCCAGCAGCCGTTCGATCGGCATGCCAGGCAGATCCACATCCAGCAGCACAAGGTCAGGCGGTTTAGCCACCAACATGGCCGCCAGCGCTGCCGGCGCCGTCATCACCACCTGCACTTGAGCGCCCATCCCTAACATCAGCGGCTCATACTTGTTCAGCATTTCCGGCTCGGGAGAGGCAAGTAAAAAGACGGGAGACTTTTCAGCCAGCATAATCAGGTTTTCTCCTCTGCTTGGCTGCATCGGCCCAGATTAGAGAAAACTTAAACCACCATCCCGAAATTAAGGTTCTCCATCATGACCTTCGCGCGTACCGATGAGTACCGAAGGAAACCCATCCGCATTTGTGAACAGGAAAGTGTCCCAAATCGCGACAGTCAATCAAAAGCGCCGCAAACGCGGCGCTTACATTCCGAAAAAAGCTGGCGCTTTGAAAGGGCACGACTTTAGTCGTGCCAACAAGGTCATTCAAGGTAAATGGGCTTTACAGGCTGCGGAAAAACTCGTTCAGGCACAGGTAAAGGGAGCTTTGTAACAGGGCATGACTTTAGTCGTGCCGATAAAGCCAACAAAATGAGGCGGGCTTCAGCCCCTGCTGTGCCTGCGGTTGTGAAATTGCCTCGATTAGTGAGTTTTTCCGCAGCCTCTTTAGGCCCAGAGGGACGGTCTCCTTGCCATGCGGCGATACTTCGCGACATTTGCCCCCGCGCCTCAATCCACAAAGTCAACCCGCGGAGCAATGGGAATAATGCCCTTCTCGTAGCCCATATCCAGCAGCTTGCGGATAGCATCGCGGCCGTCGGCTCCGTAATCCAGGGTCCGCTCATTCACGTACATGCTCACAAAGCGGCTCGCCAGGTTCACATCAAGGTCGCGGGCAAACTGCATTGCGTATTCCAGCGCCTGTTCGCGATGGTCGAGCGCGTGCTGGATCGAGTCGCGAAGCGCCTTCGAGATAATCTTGTGCGACTCCGCCCCGAGCGACCGCCGAATGGCGTTACCGCCCAGCGGCAGCACCAGTCCCGTAGTTTCCTTCCACCAAATGCCCAGGTCGATCACCTTGTAAAGTCCGCTAGTCGAATAGGTCAACTGGCCCTCGTGAATAATCAATCCGGCATCGTACTCCCCTGACAGAATCGACGGAATGATTTTGTCGAACGGAACGGTCTCGGTCTTGATCTCCGGGTTAAAAATCTTGAGCGCCAAAAAGGCGGTGGTAAGCTCACCTGGCACAGCCACCTTAGTGCGGCTCAGGTCGGCGGGCGTCAACGGGCCTCGCGACACAACCATCGGCCCGTAGCCCTCGCCGACACTTCCTCCGCAGCCCATCAGCGTGTAGCTCTGCTGCAGGTAGGGGTAAGCGTGGAAGCTGATGGCCGTCACGTCGAAAAAGGCTTCCTGCTCAGCGCGGCGGTTCAGCGTCTCAATGTCGCACAGGGTGTGGGTAAAACGATAGCCCGGCACCCGCACCTTGTTCGTGGCCAAGCCATAAAACATAAAGGCGTCATCGGAGTCGGGACTATGGGCGATGGAGATTTCAAGCACGCCATCGGCGGCAGGGGTCTGGGTCAGGGGAGCGCTCACAGGCAAAATGATCCTTTCAATTCAAAAAGCGAAACAATGTCGCCAAGAAAGTTGGATGCGTTCAGGCGTTGCGACGGCGCAATCGGGCAGCGCCGGATGCAATCCCCGCGGCAGCGGCAATCTTGAGCGCATCGCCGGCCAGAAACGGCAGCACGGCGAGCGCGGTTGCCTGCATAACCGCAATGTGAGTAAGCGCGGCGAGCCAAAGCGCGCCGCAGGACAAAATCAGGAGATCGCCGATCACCGCTGCTGCGAAAGCCGGAACATATCCACGGCCCATGCGGCGGTAAAGAAACGAAATAAGAGCCGCAGCCAGGGGATAGGCCAGCAGATAACCACCTGTAGGTCCAAAGAGATGCGCAAGTCCGGCTGAAGCCGGATTGGGCGAGAAGACCGGCAGTCCCGCCGCGCCCTCGGCCAGGTAGGCGGCGAAGGTGCCGGCGGCCATCCGCGGACTCAGCAGCAGCCCAAGCACCAGCACGGCCAGCGGCGCCAGCGACAACGGAACCGGCGTAAAGAACAGCGGCAGCGTAACATGCGCGCAGATGGCCGCAAAGGCGCTACCAGCCAGCACAATTCCTGCGCCGCGCAGCCACGCCGGCGTCCTCAAGAGCGACTCAAAGGGGGATCTCAGTGCTGCCGTCGTCTCTTTGCTCATTAAAACCTCGCCGAATCGTTTGGGATGGGTTTAACTGCCCTGGAAATTCTCTCCGCCGCAGGCCTTACGGTTCATTCTCAGTCTCGTGCGCCGACTCTACCGTCGACGGGCCTTGTCGCTTCAGCTTGCTGCGTTGCAGCCAGATATGACGCACAATTCCCGCGACCGCAAGAAGCAGCGCAGCCAGCGAAGCCAATAGGGCAATCATTAACCAGCGCATACCAGATGAACTCCCCAAGAATAACAGAGCAGCCGCCCTCGTTTTGCTCTTTGCGTTCGCCACTCCAGGGCAATCGCATTTGGAGCTCAAAGGCAGATGAACGCCTCAAATTGCCGCAATGACTCCATCGAATCGAGCACTGCATCAGGGCATGACTGGTAGGTCAGGGCTTTACAGGCTGCGGAAAAACTCGGCGGAATAAGGTCTTGTATCAGGGCGCGACTTTAGTCGCGCCGATAAGGTCCATAAAATGAGTCTGGGGCTTTAGCCCCTGCCACACATCGAGCCGCCTGTGGTCATTGGTTAGGCCTCTTCTGCGACGCGCAAGCAGCTCTTCCTCCAAATTCCAATCTGATCCATTTCAAATGCGATTGCCTCGGTCGCTACTCCAGCCTCCATCGCGCCTTGCTTCTGGTGCTCTATCCTGCAGTCCCCGTCCCGGCGCCGGCCGCAGGCGCTTTTACTGAAGCATGCAGCCACTCAAGATACGCATGGCTGCCCGATTCAACCTCCAGAACCAGGAACTCAGGCACCTGGTAAGTGTGCAGCTCGTGCAGGCGTACCTCAAGCGCGGGCAGCTTGTCGGCCTCCGTTTTAATCAGCAGCAGCGTTTCGGTCGACGACTCAACCTCACCTTGCCACCGATAAATCGACTGCACCGCCGGAATCAGCGTAACGCAGGCCGCCAGCCTCTCATCCACCAGCACGCGAGCCAGGCTCGCAGCCTCCTCCGGCCCCGGTGCCGTAGTAAGAACAATGCGTGCTTGCGGAATCGGGTCCGACATAATGGTTGAATCCAAATTAAGCGTTTCCAGGCAAATCAGGGTAGGGGATTCGCTAAAAGGTCTTCCAGAACAAGGAACTGTATCCCCGGTATTGGGTGGAGCTCGGTGTCATTCGTGATGAAAGAGGTTGCTCGGCCTGCACGTGCTGTTGCCAGTTGGATGGCGTCTGGCGTTCTCATTCCATGTGCTGACCTGATTCGGGCCGCTTCTTCGGCGATCGGCGATGAAACCGGAAGCATCGTAAGGTTCGGCGCAAAATGCAGAATCCGCGAATAATTCTGTGCGAGCGCCAAATCGCCGTGACGATATGGATGGACCAGAACTTCGCATAACGTAAGCGTGGAAGTGACCGCCTGGAACTCGCCGCGTTCCAAAGCTTGGAAGAAGGGCGCGACGATTGGCAGGTATTTTGAATTTTTCTCGATCAGATAGATAAGAGGCGCGGTATCAAGGCCGATGATCGATCCGCTGAGCCGCTTCAGCCATTCCATGACATGCGCTCTTGCCGGACGTACTCCTGCGCGTCAACGTCGCTCCAGATTTCTTTGCCCAGGCCGCACAACTCCATGATGCTATGTGCCGGCTCATCTGCAGCAGATGAGCCCGGCAGGCCAGTCAGCTCGCGGATCAGGCGCAACCGTTCGGCCTGAGTGAGCGAAGCCGCGATTTCAAGAGCCTGCTGGTAAGATTGTGTCGCCATTGAAGCCTCTTCAGACGATTATGATAGCGCACTCCTGACTAATCTGCGCCGGGTCACCCCGGATTTCAGCCCCCATCGGCTTGCCGAACCCGCCCCACTGTTACAGTATTGAAGGTTGCGGCCCGGCAGATAGAAGACCGCACGGAGAACACCATGGCATCCATCAAATTTGGCACCTCAGGCTGGCGCGCAATTGTGGCCGACGAATTCACAATCGCCAACATCCGTCTGGCCGTCGCAGGCATTGCGGCTTACGTCAAAACCCTCCCTGAACCGCGCATGGTCCTGGTGGGCCGCGACCCCCGTTTCCTCGGCGAGCGATTTGTCGACGAAGCCGCCTCCGTCCTGGCCGGCGCCGGCGTCTCGCCCATGATCATTCGAGAGCCCGCGCCCACCCCCGCCATCTCCTACGCCGTGCGCAGGCTCAATGCCTCAGGCGCTATCAACTTCACCGCTTCCCACAATCCGCCGGAGTACAACGGCATCAAGTACTCCACTCCCGACGGCGCGCCCGCCCTGCCTGAAGTTACAAAGCAGATCGAGGCCGCCATCGCCAGCCTGCAGGCTTCCGGCGCGGCGATTCCCACCGTTGCTGCGCCGCCCGAAGGCTGTGAAGCCGTCGCTGTGAAACATGCGTTCCTCAAGCGCCTGGCCGAACTAGTCGACCTAAAAGCCATCGCCAAGTCAGGCATCAAAGTCGTCTACGATCCCTTCTGGGGCGCTGGCCGCGGATACCCATCAGACCTCCTCCGCCAAGCCGGCGTCACCGTTGAAACCGTCCACGACTATCGCGACGTGCTCTTCGGCGGCCATGCTCCCGAGCCCGACGACCACCTGCTCGGCGACGCCAAAAAGAAAATGAAAGAAATCGGCGCAGCCCTCGGCATCGCTACAGACGGCGACGCAGACCGCTTCGGCATCGTCGACAGCGACGGCACCTTCATCCAGCCCAACTACATCATCGCCCTCCTCTTCGACTACCTCGTCGAAACCCGCAACTGGCGCAACGGAGTAGCCAAGAGCGTCGCCACCACCAACCTCGTCAACGCCCTCGCCGACCACCACAAGGTCCCGCTCTACGAAACTCCCGTAGGCTTCAAATACATCGGCGAGCTCATCAATCAGGACAAGATCGCCATCGGCGGCGAAGAGTCGGCCGGCCTCACCATTCGCGGCCACGTCCCTGAGAAAGACGGCATCATCGCCGGCCTTCTCGTTGCTGAAATGGTAGCCACGCGCGGCAAGAGCCTGGGCACCCAGCTCAAGGAACTATTTGCCAAGGTTGGTTCCTATTATCCCGTTCGCGAGAACTTCCACTTGACCGACGATCAGAAAGCCGCGTTCACTGAGAAGTTGAAGGTTGATCCAACTGAGCTCGGCGGCCGAAAAGTTGTATCGGTAGTCCGCACCGACGGCCTCAAGCTCGTGCTAAATGACGGCTCCTGGGTTTGCTACCGTCTATCGGGAACTGAGCCCGTGATGCGCGCCTACACTGAAGCGCGCGACGAGTACGATATGGAAGCGCTAAGCGCCGCCGCCAAACACTTCGTAGTCGGGTGAAGATTTTCTATTTGGCAGTCCGCGGTGGCAACAAAACATCGGGTGCCCCATGTCTCGATTTTGAGACATGGGATAACACGAATTTTACGGGCGGGTCTTGTATCAGGGCACGACTTTAGTCGTGCCGAAAAGTCCCATAAACAAATCCGGGCTTTAGCCCCGGACAGATTTGAAAGGGCACGAGTTTACTCGTGCCAAAAAGCCCTCAAAATAATCTCCGCGGGCTTTAGCCCCTGAGGGATGCATTAAACAACGATTCGACGCCTCTCAAGCCCACAAGGCCCGCGCCACAAAGACTGGAAAATCCAATGCCGAACGAAACGCCTCAAACCGCCGAACCAGAAGAGCCCCTCCGCGAGCGCGCCAAAGATTGGGTGCAGCGCATCTGGCGCCCGGTCGGCACCGGCATCGCCGTAATACTGGCCCTCCTGCTCACCTGGCACGTCATCCACGGCAAGCACGGCCTGTCCGTCTGGCAGCAGGAGCGAGCCCAGGACAAAACCCTCCAAAAGCAAATCCAGGACCTGCAGACTGAGAACTCAGCCATGAAAGACCGCATCGAGCACCTAAAGTCCGATCCCGACGCCATCGAGCGCGAAGCCCGCGAAAAACTCCACTACGCCAAGCCCGGCGAAGTAATCTACGCCCTACCCGCCGCAACGCCGCAACCGACGGCCAAGTAGCGAGGACTCACGTTTGTGAGGGAATAGCCTCGCCCAGGCCGCCGCCGCCTTTGCTTCGAATTGAGCGCCTTGCCCCGCGAGAGGTTCAACGCGGGGCTTCCGCATTCTTCTTCCGAGCAATGTGCAACGCATCCCCCACATGCTGAGCGACGGCGCCAAGGGCATGCCAGGTACTCTGGCAGGTCTTCTGCAGGGCGTTGCCGGTCGAGGCGCCAGAAGTCGAGATCGCCTCACCGGTCGAACCGCTGGCAACTGCAAGAGAATTCTGCGTTGAGTTGACGGCCAGCGAGATTGCGGTCGTGGTGTTTCGCTCGCTGCCGGCAATGGCCTGCTCAGTAGCGCTACTTATTGCAATCACACCCTGTGCGGGATGCCGTCCCGGGTTGAACCAGGCGATATCGGTGTCTGGAATCTGGTTCAGGCGCTCCACCGCGGCGCCTGGAAAGTTGGTGGCCGACATCTTCGCCATGAGCGGCCATTGTTTGGATGAAACAAAAAGCGCACCGTTCACGGGGTGGTTCGGTTCGCCCAGATTAATCACGGCCCCCGTTTTAAGCGGCACCATGTTTTCGCACCGGTCCGCGCCGCACCCTCGCCGGCACAGCGTTTCATTCAGGTATGAAGCATGCTTGCCCGGCGAGATCCAGACGGTGGCTCCTCGATCCTCTGCATGCAGCGTTGCTGCGCGCGCAATCTGGCTGACGTCGCAGACTGTATTCTCATGAGCCGCCGCATACCAATAAACGGCCTTCCAGCTTGCCGTGGCTAGGTCCCGATCCGAGGCACGTACAAGCACTGCGACATGTTCCGCGTCGAGCGGATGTCCGTGGCCACCGCAATCCTTTCGCCACAAGTGGTAGAAGTGAATCTCCACCAAAGTGCCGCGATCGGCCACGTCGGTGAACGGGAATACCTGTCCGTAGATTGTGCCGTTATCGGCGCGGACGTTGGCCGTCTGCACCTCGGGCTCAAACTCGGCTGGACTGATAGAGCAGTCGTGCTCCCCAACCATGAACGTGGGTGCAAACTGATCGAGCAACCGCTGTTCCAATGCGTCACTTAGCCCGTCACTATCGGAATCGGCATGGAATAATGGTTCAGTTGCAGGTTGCTGGCCACGCAGAAGCGCGATTGCCAGAAGCACGCAAGCGGCGCCAACGCACAGCATGGCTTTACTAGAAAGCGGAATCGTCATTTGAGCCCACCCCGCTACTAGTCTAGGCCTCAGGTTGGCCCCACACATCCAAAGCCGGCACACAACTCTTGGCAATCGCGTTTGGATTTTGCGATCGCGAGCCGCAGCGGTTTTCGAGTGCGAAACCTGCAAGTCCCCAGGTGGCGTCCAGGCAGCGATCATCGGATATCACGATTGCGCTTCTGCGGACCGCATCGCCAACTCCACGCCAGCTTCGCGGAAAAGCTCCTCTGTATATCGGAAGCTTTCAGCCCAGCGCTCGCTCTCGCTGGGCACCGTAACCACGCGCCGGATGCCGGACTGGATGATGATGGAGGCGCACTGCGAACAGGGCATGAAAGGCCAAACGTAGAGCGTGCATCCTTCGAGCGGCTTCCCGGCAGACAGGATGGCATTGATTTCGGCGTGGATGATGGTGCGGTATTTGACTTCGCGGATTTCAAGGCGCTCAGCCGAGTCAGCCACGCCGGCCGGGTGGCCGTTGAATCCGAGCGACACAACAAATTTGCCGTTGGCGATGACCGTCCCAACTTTGGTGCTGGGGTCCTTGCTCCACTTCGATACGAAAACCGCCATTTCAAGAAAACGCGCATCCCAATCAGCCATCAACTGTTCTCCTCTACCGATCCTTCGATGAGCTATGAATAATTCATCATTTCACCCTGCGATC
>Ga0265314_10002907_pt1 | contig 16995 bp, 18 predicted proteins | sample 4126metaG_FD_203106 | JGI IMG/M metagenome (GOLD analysis project Ga0265314, IMG submission 203106) | Rhizosphere microbial communities from Carex aquatilis grown in University of Washington, Seatle, WA, United States - 4-1-26 metaG | ecosystem: Host-associated > Plants > Roots > Rhizosphere >... | reverse complement strand
CCAAGCTGCGCGAGTCCACGATCTCGTTGGCACAGAAATAGACCAGCGGGTCGCGCGAACCGGCGCTGCCGAGTTCGGTATCGGTCGTGGTCAGCATGACGACCGGAAGGCTGGGCCAGTCCTGGCGCAGGCGTTCGAGGATGAGCAGGCCCTGGCGGCGGCGCAGGGCCTCGATAGCCTGGCGGCGTGCCTTGGACTCGGTGGGCAGCTCGGACTTGTCCTCGGGCAAAAGGCGGCTCTCGGGCACGGCAAAGTGCAGATCGAGGATCACCAAGTCGGGCAGCGTGGCTGCCTTGCGCAGCACCTCGGCCGCTTCGCCGTAATCGTGCGCGCACCTGAGCGGGCAGCCGCGCTCGCGTTCTTCACAGACCTGGCAAGGGATCGGACGATCGCACCTCGTCAGATAGTCGAACTGGGGAAGCTGCCGGTGGCACATGGCCACGGTTTCGTCGCGATCGTCGACGACCAGAATCTTGGGCACAGGTCACCTTCCCTTCCCTTGCGCTTGCAAGTGTCCTTGCACTTTCACTTGGCGTGCCAGCTCGTCGAATGCCGCTTCCAGCGCCAGAACCGGTTCAAGTCGATCCGTCCGCGCGCCTGCCTCGGCGGTCGCAAGCGCTGCGGCGAAGGCACGGAAGACCTCGTTGGAAATACCCGCGGGTGCATCGTCGAGCAAGGCCTGCCAAAGCTCGCTTGCGCCGACGGGTTGGCCTTCGTCGTCGACAAGCTTGGCCACGAACTCCCCCGCGTTCACCGGTCCACCGAGGTCGCGTCGATCGCGCGCCGGCCACACCATGCGTTTCACCAGATCGTGGCGAACCCGTGCCAGCCATGCCTGGACGGTCACTTGCATAGAATATGTATAAACGATATTCCAATTTGTAGATAGACATTCGGCGGGCGCGGGAAAAGGAAGGCTTCGGTCTGGCACGGCCGCTGCAAGGGTCAGGGATATCCAACCAAAGGAGATCCCCATGATGATGATGACTGGACTCGCGTTCTTCCTTTCCGCAACCTCCATTCCCGGCGACATCGCCATGGCCGCAAACCCCGAGGTCAAACTGGCGCTCGGCTACAAGGTCAAGGATCGTCAGATCGAAGCCGAAAGCGCCGAGCACTGCTACCAACCCGGCGAAACCGTGATCGCGTGGACTCAGATTTCCGGCCTCTCCTCGGGTTTCGTCGAACACGCCTGGTTCCGCAACGGCGAGGAGGTGGCTCGTCACTACCTGCCCGTGGGTTCCGGCCGAAGCTGGCGGACCTGGTCACGCCACAAGTTGCAAACTGGCGAATACAAGGTGCAGGTGCTCGGCCCCGACGGGAAGGAACTAGCCGTGAGCACCTTCAGTGCAAAGGTCTGCGATTAGTGGATCTACGGCCGCCAGGTCACGAACCACAGACGGTGATTGGCGGCGGCCGTGCTCAGCGAGAACTCTCCCCACACCGGCGCGTAGAAGATCGACACGGCCAGCGCCAGGCCAATGTAGCCAGCGATGAGCTTGCCGTGCTTTTTTTCCAGGTGCGAGGCAAAGCCGGCGAGCATCACCAGAAGGAAGGCGTAACAGGGAAGGTAATAGTGGTGGAAGGTGTAGTTGCCGCGTGTGCTGCGGGTTGCGAGCCACGGTGCCATGAAGGAAAACCACCCAACCAGCATCAACAGGGCGCCACGCGTGGTGGGCGCGTCGAGGAAGCTTAGCCAGTAGCGTTTGAAGCGGGTGCGGATGGCCAGAAATAGTGTGGTCAGTGGATAAACAATCACAAGCAGGGTGGTTGTGCTCCAAAGCAGAAGATTACCCACGCTGGACGAATAGCGCGATTTCAGCCCCGAGGTCGAAGCCTTGATCACCACGGGATGCATGAGGATCGGCCAGCCATACCAGGGCGAGGTCAGCTCGTTCTTGTAATGCCCGAGATCCAAGTGGTGCTTGTACAGGCCAATGATCACCTTCCAGGTGGAAACCGGATCGCTTGGCTTGCCCGTAATACGAAGCGCGCCCATCCAGATCAGCGTGTGCACGATGGGCACGACGGCGAGCCACAGAATCGAGAAGATGGAAACCCGACGGAAAAGCAGGATGCCGACCGCGGCGGGCACGGCGGTCATGGCGCCGCTCCATTTTACCGAGGTGGAAAAGCCAATCAGGATGCCCGCAGCCAGCACGCCCTTCCAGGTGCGCGCGCCAATAGCGGCCACCATGCCCCACAGCATGAACGAGATCATCATCCCGTCGAGCAGACCCGAGCGAGAGTAGGAAATGAAGAAACCGTCCGCCGCAATGAACGCCGCGGCCATCCAGCCGGCCCGCTTGCTGTCAAACAGGGTCCGGGCAAGCCAGTAACCCAGACACACTGTCTGCAATCCAAAAAGCAGCGGAACAAAACGCCAGCCCAGGGAATTGTAGCCGAAGATCAACATGCCCACGGCAATGAGCATTTTGCCGAAGGGCGGGTGGTCGTTGTTGTCGGCAATGGCCAGCGCGTAGCTGTGAGCGTTCTTGACGAAGGGCTCTTCGTCGAAAGTGAACCAGGTTGGCCACGGCACGCCCTGAATTCGAATCACGACCCCGCCCATGATCATGGCAGCTAGGAACGCCGTGACCCAGCGCTCTGCCGCCGGCATGGCCTGCCACGCACGCCGCAGCTCTGCAACCTTCGCGCGCACAGCCTCGGCCACTCCCTGGGCAGTGGGCATCTTCATTGGGGAATTACGCAGTCCGTGAGGTTGCCGACCGCGACGCTTTGATCGACTGGGCCGAAATTGCCCGTGGCCGACCAGCGCAAGGAAACCGCCTTGAGCACGCCGAGCACGTGGTAGTTGCAGACCACGGTAAAGCGCTCGGCCGGAAGGGTTCCCTGTAAGATAGGCGACTGCCACAGACCCGCGGCGAGGAACAGCTCGTTCTTCACGGTGTTGAAGGGTTGCAGTACGTGCGGGTCGGATTCCGGCGACCCCCAGAACTGGTTGTTGCTGTGGTAGCCGCAGTGGATACCGCCGAAGATTTTCTCCGATGCGCAGGCGAGGTTCTTCCTATCGTCGCGAATGAGCGTAATTTCCAGCATCTTGGTGGAGCCCAAGTGCCAGCCTTCGGTCTGCTGGGAGTACTTCTCCTTGTAGCCGGCCCAGGCCAGGATCAGCCAGAGCGCGACCCCAATGCACAGAAACCCAAACACGGTGTAAAGGAGCAGGTTTTTCGGTGGATCGGGCCGTTTCTCGACGACCGGTGTGGTGGCTTGCGCAGCGATCTCCGGGTTTGCCGTTTGGGCAGGTGGCGGGACCGCACTGGCCTCTGCTGGTGCGGATGGGGCATCTGCGGCAGCGACTTGGGAATCGCCTGCCACCTCTTCAGGCGAAGGACTCATGTCAACCGACTATTCTATCTTTCGCCTGCCGTCAACTCGTACCTGCGGCTTGGACCGGGCGTGCCCAACTGCTGAGGATCGTGGCGTGACAATCGTCACCAGAGCTGGGTCATCTTGCATAACGCAGCCCTGCCGACGCGCGACGTGCCGCGACCAGTCCGAAAAGGCTTCGGACCTGGCAGCGCCAGTGATCGTCGGACAAGATTTGCAGTGCGGAGTACGCGATGACAGGCAGCACGGAATCCAGAGTGGGAAGGAACTCCTATTTGCTTCGCGACATCCTGGTTGGGTGCGCGCTCTGCGGTTTGATCTTCTTGCTGGTCGCCGAGCTTCGGCAGCCCCGTGCTATCGTCGGCCGATGCAATTCTCTGGTCTGCTCCTTCCTGTGGCGCTAGTTGCCGCCGCGTGCGCGGCGAACTGCGCCCGCGGGGGACGGAAGCCGGGCGCCGAGAACATGGTGGCGATTCCGGGTGGAACCTTCGCCATGGGTAGCGACGGCGCGGATGCGAACCCAAGCGAGAAGCCGATTCACGGCGTGACTGTCGCTGCTTTCCGTCTCGATCGCACCGAGGTGACGGTCGCGGAATACGGCGAATGCGTGCGCGCCAGGGCCTGCAGCGAGCCCGAGCCCTACACCAACGAGCCGGCCAACTACCGCGTCTTCTGCAACTGGCATCACCCCGAAGGCAGGGCATCCCATCCCATCAATTGCGTGGACTACGACCAGGCGAGGACATTTTGCGCCTGGGCCGGCAAGCGCCTGCCCACCGAAGAGGAATGGGAATACGCCGCCCGCGCCGGCGCCGAAGGGCGGAAATTCCCGTGGGGCAACGACAAACCGGACCAGACACGTCTGAATGGCTGCGGCGAGGAATGCACGAAGAACCTGCGCGCGCACCGCTTTCCAAGCGGCGCGGCCCTATATCCCGCCAGCGACGGCTGGCCCGAAACCGCACCGGTGGGTAGCTTTCCCGCCGGTGCTTCCAAAGACGGCGTTCTGGACATGGCCGGCAACGTGTGGGAATGGACCGCGTCCCAGTTCGCCACCTACGACGGCACCAGCACCGAGCCCAAGCGCGTCTTGCGCGGGGGCAGCTGGGGCGGCGGCGACGCCCGCACCGAACGAACCACCAACCGCTTCCGCCTAGTTCCCACAGGCCGCGCGCAGTTCCTCGGGTTCCGCTGCGCGAAGTAGTCACTTCGCTGCTGGCAGGCCGTGTGCCTCCGCAAATTCGGTCGTCACAAACACCACCGCGACCGCGTCCGCATGCACGCGGCGCCAGCGGGGATCTTGGGCCAGGACGTCGGCGGCGCGGCCGAGAACGCCGCGTTCGATGAGTAGGGCGGGGATTTCGTCGGGGCGGGCGTAGTCGATGCCGAGGGGAGCTTCCCAGTCGGGCTGGCCGCGCCAGAGTTTGCGGATGCCGGCCAGGTAGCGCTCGAAGGTTTCCTGCGAGTTCAGTTCCAGGCGCGGATCCATGAATTGCTTGTGCGCCGGTGCCGTGTGGGCAATGCAGACCGCGGCTTGGCTGATGTTGAAGGCTGCTATGCGCTCGGGCAGATCCGGGCGCGCCAGAAACGCACAGGCGTCGTGCGCGTACCATTGCTTGCGCTCGCCGAAGCCGATGGTGCGATCTTCGCCGGCCCAGGCGTAAAGTCCGCCTGAAGCCGTGGCGATGCCGAGGATGACGATGGCGACAAGCAGGACAGGGTCGAGGTTGCGTTTGCCCGCAACCCCAGCCCCGGCGCGACGACCTTTCTTCGACGATTTCGCGGCCGGCTGAACGCGTATTGAAAGCGAAACCTCGTCGAGGTTCCACGCGATGACAAAAGCCGCGACCAGGGCGAACAAGGCACTGTTGCGCGTGGCTTGCCATCCCAGATAGGCGGCAGCAGTGAAGATCAGCAGGCGGAAGATGCTCAGCCGCGCTCGCCGGCGTTGCAAGACGAAGCTGACGATGCCCAGGCCAAGAACCGCGAAGTACGCCAGCAAGTAGGGATTGTTGATGCCGGCGATGGCCACGAAATCACCGATAGTCTTGAGCTCGCCAATGTTTTGGCGGTAGATGCCTGTGCTGCCCAGTTTTTGGAACTGTTCGAGGGGCAAGGTGACGGCCTTGATGCCGTAGGGATTCAACAAGCACGCGGCCAGGGTCGCAGCGCTGGCGAGAAGAACCTGTTTGATTGGCGGGCGCGCTACGTTTACGGCTGGCGGCCAATGGCGGTCGACGAGCAATTCCGCGACATAGGCGGCCAAGACCATGGGCCCAAGGACGAAGAAGCCGTGGCAATTGACCCACAGGACCTGAATCGCGGGCAGCAGCCACAGTAAGCGCGGCCGCCCGCCCGCGCGGCCGAGCACGGTGAGAAACCCGGCGAGAAAGAGCAGCGAAAAGAGTTCGGGACGTTCGCACAGCCGTCCCGTGAACATCACCACGGCGGGCAACCAGGCAACCACGATGGGCCAGGTCTTGTCGTTCTTTCGGCGCGCGACCAGCGACAGCGCGACGATAGCGGTTCCGCAAACCGCCTTGAGCAGAACCAGCGCCGAGGCACCCCCGACGTGGAAGAGCAAGGCGATGCCAACCTGGAACAACCAATAGACGTCGATCCACGGCCGGTCGGCGTTGGTGTAAGTAAACCAATCCGTGCGTGGGACTTCCCCGCGTTCGAGAATGAGCTGGCCGGTACGCAGGTGCCACCAGACGTCGAAATCGCCCATGGGAAAACAGCCGAGCAGGAACGCCAGCGCGAGCAAGGCGCCGAGCACGGCCAAGCGCCAGCGATGGTTCGCATGTGCGGGAGACAAAGTTACGGCCGCCTCCGCTTGCCTTCGAGCCGAATTTGGAGAAGCACCCAAAGCGCGCGCAAGCCATCCCTGGGTCTGACCTTCTTGCCTTCCTTGAAGGTGCGCGGCTGGTAGCGCACGGGGATCTCGTGGATGGTGTGGCCCGCTTGCAGCAGGCGCGCCACCAACTCTGGATCGAAATCGAACCCGTCGGCCGTGAGAGCGATGCCGTCGAGCACCTGGCGCCGAAAAGATTTCATTCCGGTGGGCTCGTCGGTGATGTGGCTGCCGAAAAGCCAATTCGTCCAGACGCTGACCATGCGCCCGCCGAGATAGTAGTGGTAGTAGATGCAAGCGGCCTGGTCGCCGAGCAGGCGCGAACCAAACACCACCGACACGGCGGGATCGGCATAGGGCGCCAGCAGGCGCGCGTAATCGGCGGGATCCCATTCCAGGTCGGCGTCCTGAATCACGACAATGTCTCCCTTTGCCGTGGCCAGGCCCGCCCGCATGGCGGCCCCTTTGCCCCGGTTATTCGCCAGGGTGACGAGCCGGGCGGTATCTGGATTACGGCGGACGAAATCGGCCGCGATGGCATGCGAGCCGTCGCGCGAGCCGTCGTCGACGAGCACGAACTCGCGGGTCATTCCAGGCGGCAGTGCAGCCGTGGCGGCCCTCTCGATGAGGACCGCCAGCGTCTGCTCTTCGTTGAGAAAAGGTGTGACGATGGAGACCAGCACAGCTTACTTCAGGGCCAAGAAGATATCGGTTGGCGTCGTGCCCTCGTCGTTCCACACCAGGATGTGCGAATGTGGGGTGTGGCCGTCGAATTCGACGGTCCAGCCACCGGAATCGAAGATGTTGAAGGGCACGCCGCAGATGCCGGCCTGCACGGTCGTGCCCAGGTGGTCGTGGCCGAAGACGAAGCAAGACGGTTTGTTGAAGGCCGTGTCCACCGTGGGCGAACGCAGCGAACCCACCGGCGTCGGCAGATTCGGGTCGGTGATCGCCGTCTCCAGAAACCACGAGGCTTGCGCCATTTGTCCGTCGCGTGGCGAGGACGGGTGGTCCGTGGGATCGACGGGCGTCGTGGGTTTGCCGGCCAGGGGACAGCACTGCGGATGGGCAAGCCGGCGCGAGATCAGGTTCCAGTAGGTGTAGTCGACGGTCGAGTCCTGCTTCCACAGCGCCAAAGTGAACCCGTCGGTGGCTTCGGCGATCTGGGTGATGGTCAGGGTCTGCGCCGGATCGTTCGGCAGCTCGGGCCGCCGGCAGCCGAGCGCCCGCAGGGCGAGGTAGATGGCGTCGGATTCGCGCCCCTGCACCAGGGGATCCATGACATGACCGTGCGTGAACAGAATGTAGGGGAAGTCGTCGGGGTAGGCGCCAGCCACCAGGAGAATGGGGTAGGCGATGCTGAAGGCCGGCAGCGGGCCCGTGCTCTTGAAGAGAACGTCGAAGAACTTTTGCGCCGCGGGACTCGAATCGCGCGCCAGGGTCACGCCCGTGGGCGCCGTGCGGAAGGGCAGCTTGCTGGCGTCGGAGAGTCGCTTCCACAGCGACAGGTCGTGGTTGCCCGGCACCCAGACCATCTTGCCGATCTTGACCTTGGCGAGGAGCGCCGAGAAAAAGCCGCGCGAGGCCGCTGCCACCGACGAGCAGAAGCCGTCGCCGGGATTCTCCTCGAGCGTACCGGCTGGGATGCACTGCTCCCAGATGTCGCCGTTGAGCACCAACGTGTCGATGGCGCCGTTGGTTCCGTTCGCGATGTCCTGAGCGACCTTGGCCACCACGGCCGGGTTGTTTAGCGCGGATTTGTTGTCGCCCATGTGAAGATCGGAAATGCACGCCATTCTTGCCATGACCAAGCTCCTTTGTAGTTGCGCCGCCACGCCGCTCGGAACTGCCGGCTCTGCGGGGCGGCTTCGGGTTTTGAAGCGGGCCGAAGCATAGGACGAAACCGAGGCGGTTCAAAGCGAGGGTTCGGCTGCGTGTCGTCAGGTCATCGCCACCGTCGGCCTTGGCAAGATCGTAGTGGTTGAATTTTCGGACGGTCGTAAACTTGTTCTTGGGACCATGAAGAACGGTGAGCGAGAAAAGGCCGACGGCGTGGTAGGGCTTGCGCGCGAAACGGCGGATGCCCTGGGGCGGCTTACGGTTCAGCACTTGCGGCTCGCGCGCCTGGAAATCAAGGCCGACTTGCGCTCCATGGGGCTGCAGGCCGGACTCATCGCGGTGCTGGCCGCGCTGACGACCGTCGGCTACGGCCTAACCATGGTCGGGCTCGCGACTATTCTCGACGGAGGTTCGCCAGGTGGGATCCCCTTGCTCGTCATCGGCCTCGTCCACGTGGTGGGGGCTGGCCTGGGCATTGTCATCACCGTGCTGCGCTTGCGCCGATTGCGGCCGATGAACGCCACGGCCGGCGAGGTCAAGGAAAGCCTGGCCCCGTTGGGAATTGGGACCGCCACCAAACCGACGTCCAATCACACGGGGGACAATCCATGACCGCTGCCAAGGACGACAGCGACAGCGTTCGCGATCCAGAGATCGTGCGCGCCGAGGCCGAGATTGCCCGAACGCGAGAGACCGTCGCGCTGTCCGTGGCGGCGCTGCAGCGAGAGATCTCGCGCACGCTCGATTGGCGCGAATGGGTTCGGCAACGGCCGATGCTGGCAGTGGCCCTGGCATTCGGTGCCGGCGCCCTGCTGGGCGGCTGGCGACCAGGATTCCGCCGCAGGAGCAGATGAGCGGCAAGCATCAAGGAGGCTCGGCATGGACACTACGGTAGGCGAGGAACAACAACGGCGAAATGACGGCCAAAATGGCGACAACGGCGGGTTGCGCCCACGCATCGAAGAACTGAAGGAGCGGATCGTGTCGCTCAATGACCGGGCGAAAGGGTTCATCAAGGAACACCCCGCAGCTTGTTTGATGGGCGCCTTGGGGGTGGGGTACATCTTTGCGCGCATCGCCCGCCGCAGGAGCTAGGTGGTCACCATGAAACCAGACGAGCGCAGTCTTGTTGAGATCGTGCGGGACATCGTCGACATCAAGGGCCGCGTGGAGCGCAACCCCTACGGGATGATGGCCGGGGCCATGGGCGCCGGATTTATCTTGGGCGGCGGGCTGTTCACGAGGCTGACCGAGAAGATCGCGGGCGCGGTCGTGCGCGCGGGCGTGATAGCCGCGCTGCCGCGCCTGGAAAAAGAGTTAGAACGGTACTTGGGGCGGGACGCCGAAACGGCGAGTCCGTCAACTGGCAAAGGAGAGTGATCATGAAACTGCATGACTTGAAGGACATGGATAAAGACGACTTCCTGGGACTGATCGGGCTGCAGAGCAAGCGCACCTTTACGAGCGAACTGCTGGGCACCCTGGGCACGTTTGGCATTGGCCTCTTGGTCGGGGCCGGCGTAGCGTTGCTGCTCGCCCCCAAACCCGGCCGCGACCTGCGCCACGACATCCGCGCGAAGATCCGCCACGGAAAAGACGAAGAAAGTCGCCCCGACGGCGCGAGCGCAAGCGCGAGCGAGGTGTAGAGGAGCTTGGCCACAGGGCCGGCGCCTATAGGTGCGTCCGCTACTTGACGAAGCGATCGTCGTATTTCCCTGCCTCGCCCCTCGCCCATGGGCGGTAGCTATTGATGAAGTCCACGCGTTCGCCGATGGGCGGATGGCTGGCGCGAAAGATTTTGTATAGCGGGCTGGGGCGGGGAACGGCGAGGTTTTGCTGCTGCAGGGCTACGAAGGCGGTTGCGGCCGCCCGGTTGTCGTGGGTGAGTTCGAGACCGAAGCGGTCGGCTTCGTGTTCGTGGTAGCGCGAGAAGGCGAGCGCGGCGGGAGTAATGACAAGCGAGAACAAGGTCAGTAGCAACATCAGTAGGGGCATTGAGGCCACGTCCGAGAGTTGATGAAAACCCATGCGATTGCCGAAATGGCCGAGCACGAAGCCAGACATGCGATGGGCACCGAAAAGGCCGATGAAGGTCAGCCCCGTGGACAGAAGCACGCTGGTCCACACATGGCCAAGCACGTAGTGGCCGAGTTCGTGGCCGACCACGTACTTGGCCTGCGCGGGCGACAGCCGGGCGATGAGCGTGTCCCACAGCACGATGCGCTTGCTGCTGCCGACACCCGTGACGTAGGCGTTGACCTTGGCCGTGTCGACGCTCTTGTCGACCTCGAATACGCGCGCGCCCTCGACGCCCGCGCGCCTGGCCACGCCCAGCACCTCGGATTCGAGCACCTTGTCTTTCATGGGGCCGAACTTGTTGAAGAGCGGCGCGATCCACAGGGGCGTGATGATGAGGGTGAGCGTGTAGAAGGGCAGGGCCAGGGCGCTCGTCCACAACCACCAGCGCTGCGGGCTTTTGGCCAAGAGCCAGTAGGGAACCCACAGCACGAGCAATCCGATCAGCAGGCCCACGCCGAGACCCTTCATTTGATCGCCGGCCCATTTGGAAAAGCGCTGGGTCGAAAGCCCGTAAGCGTGCTCGCGTGCGAAGCCGACATAGTATGACAGCGGTAGCTCGACGAAGAAGAGCAGCAGCGAAATCAGTACGAAGTAGATTGCCAGGGTCGGGTAGAAGCGCCCGCGCCCAAGCTGGCTGGCGATGGTGCGAAGCCAGGCCGAGAGCCCGGTAAAGAGCAGCAGCAAGGGCAGGGCGATCGACAACACTTGCTCCGCGGCCCAGATGGCGTTGTTGCCGTGGTGATAGTGCAGGGCCTGGTCCGAGGGCTCTGGCACGTTCACGGGCCCATCGTCGCTCGCGGCTACATTCGCCGCGATTGGGCCACTCGGGGGCGGCGGCGATGGTGCGATGGGTGTGTCGTCGGCGACCGCCGTTTTCGCGCCCGCCACCGAGTTCCACAAACCCGTGATGGCCGCCAGGCCAAGCGCAATCCTTTTCACATCAAGCATGGCAGGACTATAGCGCACGAGATCGCGCCGGGGACTGCCTGCGGTTGCTACGGTTGGCAGACCCCGGCGACGCAGGCCTTGCCGGTCGGGCAACGGACATCGCAGCCACCGCAATAGTTGGCGTTCGTCATCGTGTCCACACAGGCTGCACCGCAACGCTTGAGGCCGGCGCCGCAGGTGGTGGCGCAAATGCCCTTGGCACAGAACTGGCCGGATGGGCAGGCGTTGCCGCAAGCGCCGCAATTGTTACTGTCAGTAGTCGTGTTTACGCACAAGCCAGCGCAGGGTTGAACACTGGCCTGGCTTCCGCAATTCTGAGTGCAGGTTCCTTTGAGGCAGATCTCTCCAGGCAGGCAGACGTAGCCACAACCGGAGCAATTGGTCTCCGAAGTTTGCGTGTCGACACATCCAATGAGTGGACAGGCGGTGAGCGTTCCCGCGCAGTCCGTGCTGCACGTGCCATTGGCGCACACCTGGTTGAGCGGGCATTCGTTGCCGCATTGGCCGCAGTTGGCGCGGTCGGACCTGATGTCGGCGTAGGAGGTTCCGCAGTTCGCGAAGGCGCCGTCCATGGTGCTGACATAGGTTGTGATGTCTACGCACGCGGCGTCGACGCAGGCCTGGCCGAGCTGGCAGGGCACCCCGCATTGACCGCAGTTCCAGAAGTCGTTGCGCAGATCCGCGCATCCTCCGCCGCATGGGCTCGCGTCCGGTCCGCAGTTGTCGATGCAGGCGGATTGGGCGCAGATCTGGCCCGCCTTGCATACCGTTCCGCAGCCACCGCAATTGTTGCGGTCGACGGTGGTGTTGGCGGGCCGGCCAAAGCAATTCCTGATGGGCGCGCTTTCCACGAAGGGCACGCACTGCCCTTCGATGCATGTCGTTTGGGCGGGACATGTGTTGCCAATCGAGCCGCAGTTGTTTTCATCCGAGGCCGTGGCCACGCAGCTTGCGCTGACGAGCGTCTGATTGACGGGACAAGTATTCGTGCATGTGCCCGCCGAACAGGTTTGTCCGGGTAGGCAGATCGTGGCGCAATCGCCGCACTGACCAAACGATGACATCGAGGCGCAGCGGCCGGGATCGGTTGCCGTCGCCCCGCAAAGTTGCGCGTTGTCCACGCGGCAGGAATCTGCGCAGGTGCCACCGATGCAACTTTGTGCTGGACCACAAGGGGTGCCGCAAGCGCCACAATTGTAGTTGTCGGTCGGCAGAAAAGCGCAAGTGCCGGCACAATATGTCGACGGCGGCGGACAGGTGGTGGTGCACTGGCCGTTGACACAAACTTGTCCAGTCGTGCATTCGTGGTAGCACGCGCCGCAGTTGGTGGCGGACGTGGCGGTGTTCACGCAGGTGCGAGCGCATTGCGTGAGGCCCGAGGGACAAGCAGCCTGGCATGCGCCACCCGAGCAGACTTGACTGACGGTACAGGTGACATCGCAAGATCCGCAATGGTTGGGATCCGCGGTCACGTCCACGCACTGACCCTGGCAATTGGGCCCGGCAGGGCAGGCGCTTGTGCAAGTTCCATCCGCGCAGGCCGTACCGGCGGGGCAGACAGTGCCGACCGATCCACAATTGTTGGAACTTGATCGCAACGCCACGCAGGCGTAGGTCGGGCCTTCGTTGGAATACACTTTGGCAGGGACAAGGTTCGCCGCGCAGGCGGAGGCGCACGTGCCGTTGATGCAAATTTGTCCGTCCGCGCAGGCTGTGCCACACGCACCACAGTGTTTGGCCGAGTTCTCCAGATTCACGCACAGCGAATCGCACGAGTCGAGGCCGGTTGGGCAAGCCGGCGAACAGGTTCCGCCCACGCACACCTGTCCGGAACCGCAACTATGGCCGCACGTGCCGCAGTTCTGCGGATGCGTAAACAAGTCCGCACAGCCGCTGCCGCACTTGGTGCGCCCAACGGAGCACAAACCATCGCTGAAGTCGGTGTAGACGGGCAAATCGGAGCTGCTCGACGAGCACGCTCCGCACAATGTGACGAATAGGGCGGCGACGACTGAGAAGGATCGTTTTGACATCGCAGACTCCCACAGGTTCAGAGGTTTTGGAACGCACCATGCTAGCAGCGAAAACCACCATGACCCACTTTGAACGTTGCCGTTTGATCTGCCATTCTTGCATTTGTGGCACGCCTCCTTCACGCCGGTATTGAAGAACCGCGCCCGTGCTCGTACCTGCCAGATGTCCCCGCCTCGCTGGAACACAGGGTGATGGTGGACGTCCTGCCCGACGAGGCGGATGCGTTGCTTTGCCGCGGGTGGCGCCACTTTGGCCCGGGCTGGTTCCGGCCCGCCTGCGTGGGCTGCGAAAAGTGTCTGTCCGCGCGTATCGTGGTGAACGCCTTTTCGCCCAGCCGCAGCCAGCGCCGCGCCCAGCGCGTGGCCCGCCATCTGCGCGCGGTCATCGGCAAACCCATCGTCGACGACGCTCGCCTGAATCTGTTTCACGCCTGGCAGCGCGCTCGCGCGCAAACCCGCGGATGGGAAATGGCCGACCTGTCGGCGCAGGACTACTTCATGCGCTTCGCGTTCCCTTCCTCGGTCGCGCGCGAGGTCGCCTATTACGATGTCGCGGCCGACAACCGCCTGGTGATGGTGTCGATCTGCGACGAGACGCCGCAGGCGTGGAGCGCTATCTTCTGCTTCTACGATCCAGCCTACGCGCGCATTTCGCCCGGCATCGCCAACATTCTCAAGCTGGTGGATCTGGCGCGAGTGTCATCGCGGCCCTTCGTCTACCTTGGCTATTGCGTACTCGCTTGTCAGTCGCTGCGTTATAAAGCCGCGTTTCATCCCCAGGAGCTGCTGGTGGGGCTGCCCAAGGACGACGAGACGCCGCGCTGGGATCGCATCGCTACGTTTCCCGAGGCGGGTCTGGTAATTTCCCGACCATGAAGCTCCCGATTTCGCGATCTGGCTCAGGCGCTCTTTTCCCTGGCTTTCTCCTCGCGTTCGCAATGGTTGGAACCGGCCAGCTCGGCTGCGCCACCGGGCAGGGTCGCGGTGCCGCGACGAAACCCGGCTCGCCGGGCACGGCCGCGGCAGCTTGCAATTGCCCCTGCGCGCGCCGCGATGGACAAGACAGACAAGACGGACAAGACAAGGCGCCTCCGGCAGCCGGACCTTCCTTGCCCGATCGCGCGGTGCCCGTGACGGCCAAGGATCCGATCTGGGGCAACCCCGATGCGCCGGTCACCATCGTCGAATTCAGCGACTTTCAGTGCCCGTTCTGCGCGCGCGTGGGCGAAACCCTGGACGAATTGCGACGAGCCTACGGGCCCGCTCAGCTTCGTCTGGTGTGGAAGAACTATCCCCTGCCGTTCCACAACCAAGCCCGGGCCGCCGCGGACGCGGCCATGACCGTGTTTGCCCTTGGCGGCGCAGACGCTTTTTGGAAGTTCCACGAACTCGTCTTCGCCAACCAGCGCGAGCTGTCGGCCGAGAACTACCGGCGTTGGGCCGCCCTGGCCGGTGTCGACGTGGCCAAATTCGAGACGGAACTCTCCGCCAAGCAGCGATCGTCCAAGGTCGATGAGGACGTGGCGCTAGCCATGCGGCTTGGAATCCGGGGCACGCCCGTGTTTCGCATCAATGGCGTTCCCCTGATGGGGGCACAGCCCATCGATGCTTTCAAGGAGATCATCGACGCCCAGTTGGCGGCGGCCAAGGTGCTCGCGGCGAGCGGCACGCCGAAAAGCCAGATCTATGGCGTGCTTTCGGCCAAGAACGCCGAGGAGGTCCAGGCCGAGGAGGAAAAGGTCACCGCGCCCGAACCAGAGGACACGGCAATCTGGCCGGTACCCGTGACAAAGTCCGACCCCACACGCGGCCCGGCCGATGCCCTGGTCACGCTCGTGCTCTTCAGCGATTTCCAGTGTCCATTCTGCAAGCGCGTAGAAGAGACTTTGCTTGCCCTCGAACAGAAGTACGGGACGAAGCTTCGCATCGTGTGGAAGGACTACCCGCTGCCCTTCCACGATAGGGCGGTTCCCGCCGCGGTGTTGGCCAGGGTCGCGCTGGCCAAGAAGGGGACCAAGGGCTTTTGGCAGGCCCACCAAGCTCTGTTCGAGGGCCAAGACGATCTCGACGACGGGGCGCTCAAGGTCATCGCCAAGGGCCTCGGGCTGTCGTGGGCAGAGATCCAGAAAGCCATCGCCGACCGTCGCTTCAAAGATGTCTTCAAAGAGTCTGAGGAGCTGGCCAAGACCCTCAACGTCAGCGGCACGCCGTGCGCATTCGTGAACGGCTACCGGGTGGCCGGTGCGGTGCCCGTCGAGAAATTCGTCGAAGTGATCGACACCCAGCTTGCCAAGAAGCGATGACGAGGTGATGACGAGGTGATGACGAAGCGATGACGCGCGCGGGGGTGCGCAGAGGTGGCTGCACGGTGACCGTTGGCCCGGTGCGCTGTCGAAGTTCTATCCTTGTGGCCAGCGCGCGGCAGTGCGAAAATGTAGAACTCGCGAGGTCTATGACCTCTGCGTGAGATCCCGGCGAATTTCGGATTCATCAACTCCTTTCCGGACAACAGCTCATGACGATTCGTTTTGCTCTTGCCGCCATCACCGTGTTCCTGACCGCCAGCTCCGTGCGGGCCGAGGAGTGTCCTAACGACATTTCCGAAGACAGCGGAGTGCGGCGGGTGCAAGCCAAGAAATGGTTCTCCAAAGGTCAGACGGCCTCAAGCGAAGGCGACGACGTCGCCGCGCTCAAGGCCTATCAATGCTCGCTCAGGTTCGTGCCGCACGGATTCACCGCCTACAACATCGCGCAGATTGCAGAACGAATCGGCGATCTCGAGGTTGCCATCGCCAGCTATGGCCAGTACTTGCTACTGGTTCCCGACGCCAAGGATGCGCAAGAGGTCAACGAAAAGGTCAATGCGCTGAAGGAGCGATTGCTCAAGGCACGGCAGAAGGAGAAGGAGATTACCGCAATATCACCGCTCGCGAGCGAACCCCCGCCCGCGCGGAGCGGCGCCAATGGGAGCGAGGGCACGGACCAAGTCGCCGCAGCGCCTGCCGTCGAGGCGACAGGTCCCAAGCCCGTGGAATCGGTCACCCAGGAGAAGCCGGAGGTGACGAACTATCGCACGGCTGCCTGGATCGTCTATGGCGGTGCTGGGGTGGCGGTGGTCGCGGGTGTGATCACGAATGTCCTCGCCCGCAGCAAGATGGACAACTGCAACTCGCTGTATAAAAAGGATCCAAACAACCTTTCTCCCGCTGAGTCCGCGTGCAGCGGTGCCAAGCCCCTTGCCTATATGTCCTATGGTTTTTTCGGCGTGGGCGCGGCCGCGGCCGTGGTGGGCACGGTTCTTGTGCTTCGCCCCACCCCGTCCAGCGAGGTGGCGATGATCCCGCTACGCGAAGGCGGCCTGGCGCTCGGTTGGTCGGGCCGGTATTAGCTCGCGACTCAACTTCCCTGCCAGGTGCGGATCTTGCCCGTGTCGGCGTGGATGAAGCGCGTGCGCGGATAGTAGCCCACGCCGCCCAGGTGGAGTCCGCGCACGAATTCGCGCAGAGTCTCGGTATCCACCCCGTGGATGCGGAAGTCGACCGCGGTGCCCTGCATGTGCTGGCTTTCGCGCGCCACCTGGTGGCCTTTCTTTCTCAGCATCAGGTTGTATTTCGGCGAGCGGAAGCCCGACACGATGTCGATTCGTGGTGCGCGAAATCGGATGGCCGCCGCGGCAAGAATCGATGCGAGCCGAGTGTCGGCTTGGGTTGCCTGCTTGGTGTAATGGTCGCGCAGAAATAGCTGGAACCGGTGCTTGTAGGGCCGCCCGGCGATGAGTGGCAAGGCTTCGCGGTTCCAGATGTTGAACAGGGTCGTGACAGGGTGAATGCACGTTCCGGCTGGCTCCATGGGCTCGGCCAGGCGCAGCTCGGCCGCCAGGCTTGCCGTGGG
>Ga0265314_10002904_pt1 | contig 16998 bp, 20 predicted proteins | sample 4126metaG_FD_203106 | JGI IMG/M metagenome (GOLD analysis project Ga0265314, IMG submission 203106) | Rhizosphere microbial communities from Carex aquatilis grown in University of Washington, Seatle, WA, United States - 4-1-26 metaG | ecosystem: Host-associated > Plants > Roots > Rhizosphere >... | reverse complement strand
GAACGCAAACCCTTTTGATTCTGGACCGTCATGCACTCCGCCTTCATCGATGCACGGCAGTAGGCAATCCAATCGCACTGAATGCTCGATCATAGCCCGGACCTGGAGCTCTTTTTTCTGCAGGCCAAGGATCTCTTCCGCATTTGCGATCCAAAAACTCGGTCCGTGATTCGCGCATGGCTCATGATGAAAGTGTCTCGAACATTGCTGTAAGTTCCGCGAACCACAGGGCGGAGTTGCGTCAAACCGCGCATAGGTTGCCACCCATGCTTGCAATTCCGGAAGCTGTTTGGAAGCTCGTTCCGTTTCTCGAATTAATTGCTCTAGCTGAGGCAATTCAATTTCCACATGCCCGAGTTCATCTGACTGCCCAAATGCAGTCCGCTGCACCCGCTTGGCTTGCACGCGCGCATGAACGGCGCGACCACTCTTTTCAATCCGCCAGTACCAGTCTGCGCCAGACGCCTTTTCTTCAGGTGCCGTGAACAGAGTAAATTCTACATGCTGCGGAAATTGTTCTAGCAGTGTGGCGGCAATGTCAGCGGTAATGCTTTCTTCTCGGATGAACTGTCGAGATCCTGTTGAGTCAGACCGTACCTTGCGGGCGAGCACTTGATCGCGAGATAATGATTTTCCAATTACCTTAAATGCGCATCGGGCAATGTCGCAGAGGATTTTCTGGTTGGCTGATTCGCCGTTCATAACTTATCCGCCTCTCTGCGTAGCTCCGCCCTCGATTCCCCGCATCCGCAAGGGCAGCGCTAATGCCGGGCTGCTACACCGATGTGGTCAAGCTGATCGGCAACACACCAGATCGCGGGCACCCCGCCGAAATTAGTCTGAACTAAATCTCTTGGCCCTCACACAGGGCGTGCGACTTCAAGATGCGGTCGAGGGTCATTGGACTCGGCCGGCCAGTTGATCGAAGGTCAAGGCATACTGACCGGGACGCTTGTCGGTCATATCCTTTGGGTCTACGAATAACTTTGACCCGATTTCAACTTCAACCGTGTGTCGTAGCGCATTAGGGACAGAAGCTGGTGTTTCGCCCAATTCTAGGGTGGCTCCATTATCGATTTTCACCCCAATGCCTTGTAAGCTATTGAATTTCTCTTTTCCAATGAAGGTGACATAATTGGCGTCGAAAAATGACAACCAAAATACACCGAGCAATTCGGCTTGAATGTCAACCGATCCTGTTTCCTTTTTCTTGCGCGCAATGTGACTCTTGGTATCCGAATACCCATAGAATGGCGTTAGTGTCGCATTTCCGAAGTCGAAGAGGGTACGAATTACCGTGGCTCCATTAATTTTCTCAACGAATTTCGGTGGGAAATACCAATTTATAGCGTTAGGCCACCCACGAACCTCTCGATAATGTTGAATTGAGAATTCAACGCCGATGGTTTCCATTTTTCCAAACACCCAACGGCTATCTTCACGTTTGCCCATGGAAATAATATAATTTGCGACCTCGGATAGCTTGCCGGACTTGACTTGCCTTCGCACGGGATCAGCCTTATCCAAGTGAGTGATGTTCGCTCCAAGAAGCTCTTCGGCTCTGCCAAGATACCGAATCCACCGTTCGGGTTCGGACCACAAGACGCACGAAAGGTGGCAGAGCCAAAGCTCGTCGTTTGACAGCGGAGTGCAATCGTCGTTCATTTTGGTGCCACCAAGTCGCGTCGGTTGAGTGGATTAAGCGGATTATCAAATGCACGTTTCAAAGGTCCAGTTACTTTTGCTTCTGGGGGCAGGAAAACATCCACTTGTCCCCCCGGTCCTACTAGATCAACGTCATCCCTCAGTTGTCGTGTTAAGGATTGCTGTTGGACGTTTTTAACCTCTACAACATGATTCGGAGCCCTAGTTGCAACGTCTTGGGAAAGTACTTGATCGGGAATGCGATCCCGACCATTCACTTGGAACTTCTGAGTGTTCTTGCCAACCCCAGTAATTTCGCTGGCGACCGCTTCGCCTCTTCGCCCCAATTCACCTGGACTTAACACCCCCGAAGTTGGTGACGGTAGCGCAGCTTTGGCTTCGCTCGCAGCTTTGCTTGCATCAGAAACAACTTGCTCAACTTTTGTTACCGCTTGGACCGCATCTGCCGACTCAGCTACAACTTGCTCAACTTTTGTTACGGCTTGGACCGCTTCTGCCGACTCAGCTACAACTTGTTCAACTTTGGAAGCTTCCGAAAATAGTCTTCCTATAGACAAGCCCCATTTTGTGATCTGCAAACCAGCAGCGACTGCTGCATCGACTGGAGCGGTTTCAGGTTGTGCCCCCGCCACTATTCCAAGAGTGATTTGACCTTCAGTTATGTCTTCATTTACTTTGTCAAACGTCGCCGTACTGACGTAAGTATGTGCGTATACCCTCTGAAATCTTTCCGCATTTTCGACTGCATGTAAAGCTTGGCGATTTTCTACTTGGTCTCTATAGGTCTTTACCAAGCCCGGTACAATGCCAAATCCGGATGTTAGATCTGTCCCATCCGGAGTCTGAACTTTCCCACTTTCAACTGCATGAGAAAAAAGCGAGGCTCGAATTTGGCCTGCACCCCAATCTTTACGAATGTCAATTACCCAACCGAGGCCCTCTACGTGCTTGCCAGTTCCGATAAAGATTTTTCCCTTATCTTCACCATGTCGTCCAACTTTATCTGTTATGTAGTAATAAAAATTTCTTGTATCACTGTTTTTGTCATATGTAGAGTCAATATAATCAGTTCCGTTCCAATCCCTACCATTCACCGGATCTCCCATGCAGTAGCCGTAGAGATTGTGGCCGCCGTCGTAGCCGATGGGGTCGATGGCGTTGAAGCGGCCCGTAGCGGGTGAGTAGTATCTGTTGCGTCTGAGCGATATTTTGTTTGGTTTGTGGATGTACCCAGAATTATAGATTGTGGTCAACAACTGGGCCGAACGCTGTCGTTGAGGAAATTTTTGATGCAAATATCAGGATAGTTTAAGTTTTGAAAATGACCTTGCTCGATGGGCACATCAAAGGGTTATTGGGATTGCCAAGGAAACGGTTCGGTTCCAGGGTGCTCAGATTGGTATTCCGATAGTTCTGCTTTGTCTAACGCATACCATTCGTCATATGGATATCTGCGGAAATATTCAGCGATACGCTCCCGAAAGTGTGCAGATGCAATGCTATTCAAACGGCCGAGCCTGCGATTTCGAAAACCTTCAAGGTCTATCCGAGATACTCGTATTGTTGCCGAAAAATCTGCGGCCATCTTTGAAGTAAACTTCATCACTTCGCATGGCGGCAAATAATACCATTTGTAGTTTAGGCGAGCCTGTTGAGTAATAATACTTACCCACTTTTTCGGTGCTTTCGTCTCCTTACACTTCCCTTCAATTTCTTGAAATGGTCGTATTTCGCAAAGTGTAATGTCTCGCGACCGTAAGGCGTCGCAGTTCTGAGAAAGAACGATGGCGCAAACTGGTTTCACTGCAACGATGGCGGTTACTGGCTTGTCCTCACTTGCCACGTCCTGCCATTTTTTAAATGCTATGGTCTCATCTTCGCCGCACACTGAAATTTGATTAAGGGAGATTTCAACTAGCGGCAATCCACGGAATATGTCTCCCTGTTCAAGAGGTTCAATTTCCTTGGGGACGGTGTAGATCACAGTTCTGCGTCCTCCAAGAAGGAGGAGACTTTGGCTTCTGCTATAGCAAGTTCGATACGCTCGCGTTCGGCTTGAAGAAGTACTTGCATTGCGTGGTCTCGTGCTTCACGCAACGACCGAACCATTTTCTGTTTTGGAATAGCCGTACCAACATTCGTTGCAGTATCTCCTTTCGCGGCCCATGGATCTGTTGCCAGCGTATAGGTAGACGCGGCGAGGAATAAAGCCAGGCCGGGAATCGACCATCCGGAGGACCTGCGGGCCAACGAAGCTGCGGTGGTAGGCACCGTGGGGGCCGTCAATGACGAACTCGGCGCCTGAGCTTTCGTGGCATTCCTGCTAGTTAATTCTGATTCAATGCAATTCGTGATTCTATCAGTCATTGAAAACTCCTTTCTAAATCGCCACTTATCAATTTGAAAAACCAATCGTCAGCGATGTGATGGGCACCACCAAGCCAATCCCCTATTTTGCATGGAGATGTAATATCCGCATCGTCTGCATTCGATTGGAGCATCGTTTCCCAAACCAGCGCGGGACTATTTTCCCGAGTTCCGGTCGCAAATCGTAGGGTTATGGCCGATTTTGGAGAAGTACACGGAAACGTTGCTTGCCACTGGAACATGGTAGGTTGGCAACCGACGTTGCTCGACGAAAAGAGATCATTAGGCAGCGCCACATTGACCTTCATCTTTTCACGTAAGAACTGCAAAACATCGTTCTTGGAGTGATCAAATTCGACGGCATTTATAAAACGAAGGACCAAACTCTGAACCTTTAGTGCAGTGGGTTCTGGATAAGCGTTGAAGAGTACTCGCGCTGTCTCGTTTGCACGTGCATGAAAATCCGTCCAAGTGTATTTGGATGTCTCATTGCAGGTGACAATTCCCGGCCCAATCTGCACAAGCGGCCAGCCATCCTTCTCTTGTCTAAAGCGATGTTGAACTGTGTACCCAACAAATTCGTCAGGAATGCTTGCAGACTGCAATTGTTCGTGATGCGGGTACTTGGTTCGAATTTGGTCAAAGAATCGGCCAAGCAACAGCTTGTAATGTGGATCTACATTCACTAAGGCAGCTTGAGCCTGCAGTTGCCAGCGCGCTTCGAAGATCGCCTCAACTAATGGCTTGTTTTTCAACTCTTTGCTCTGCATCAAAAACGCTCCTTACCCTCCCCTTACTTGTACAACGGATCACCGAAATGTCGAATCATGGACCTTCTTCTGGTCAAGGCAGGTTTTGCCTTATGAACTTGCCACCGCAATCTCTGGCATCGCCTTCTCGTAATCTTCCTTGAGCCGCCCCGGCACCATCCGCAGGTAGATCTTCGTCGTGTCCAGGTTGGCGTGGCCAAGTAGTTCCTGAACCGCGCGAATGTCCGCGCCCCCTTGGAGCAGATGGACCGCAATGCTGTGGCGCAGCAGATGCGCATGTACGTGCGGCGCACCGATTCGCGCGCGCACCGCGCTTGTGTCCTCAAACCAGGTGCGCACCGCGGTATCCCGCAGGCGCCGGCCGCGGCGGTCCAGGAAGAACGCGCCGTGGTCCGGTCCTTTCAAGAGCGACCGGCGCAGGGCTAAGTAATCTCGCAGGGCATTCACCGCGCCCCGGCCCATGGGCAGGGTTCTTTGGTGTCCGCCCTTGCCCATGCGCACGAAGACGGTGCGCGTCGAAAGGTCTATGTCCTTCAGGTTCAGGTCCAGCGCCTCATTAAGCCGGAGTCCACAGCCGTACAGCAATTCGGTCAGCGCCCGGTTGCGCAGGTCGATGGCATGGCGCTTGGGCAGGCCGTTCAGGAACGCATCCACTTCTTCGACCGATAGCGGCGGCGCCGGGAGCGCTGCTTCATCATCGCCCTGGGCGTGCAGGCCACGGGTGGGATTCTTGGGGATCTTCCCGGTCCGGAAGAGTTCACGGAAGAAACGCAGCGCGGTTTTTGTGCGCCCCTGCCGCACGCTGAACGCCAGTCCCTTCTTGCTCAGGTGCTTCAGAAATGCGTCGAGATCGTCGCGCGTGACTTCGGATGGTGCCGAGAGCCCCAGCGCTTCGAGGAAGGTCAACAGTTCTTCCAGTTGCATGCGGTACGTGCGAACCGTGCCTTCGGTCCAGCCTTCGGCATGACCCTGGCGCAGATAGTTTTCGAGGGCGTCGCGCATGATTCTATGCCCGTGGATGCGCGGCGCGGCAGACCCGGCGCAGGTCTTCGAGCGGAATCGGCGTGTACTTGGCGGTCGTAGTGAGGCGGGAGTGGTTCATCAGCTCGTTGATCGAACGGATATTGCAGCCGTTCGAGAATAATAACGTCGCGTAGGAAACGCGCAGTACGTGCGGCGTCAGGTGCTTGGTCTGAAGTCCTTCAAGGTCAAGGTTCTCGGCGGCAGCAGCGATCTGAAGACTCTTCAGGAATTCCATAAACACATTGCCGCCAAGTTGATCGGTCATGGCGCCGGGAAACAGAAAGCCTGCATCCTGCCGCCCTCTGAAAAGCCGCTGCCTGGCTTCGGCAATATAGAGCGCGCAAATCTGGACGGCCCAAGCGGCGACAGGCACCACGCGTCCGATGCGTCCCTTTTCATGGGCCACGCGCAGCTCGTGGCGCTTTAAGTCCAAGTCACTGACCTTCAGAGTACGGAAGATTTCGCGGCGCTTGCCCGAGGCGAGCGCCAAGCACAGGAGCGCAAGGTTACGGTACTGCCGCGCCCAGCGCAGCGTGCCCGGCTTTAAGCCGCTCACAATGCCGGCCTGCGTCTGGACCAGCGCGGTGGCTTCCTGAAGGTCGAGCGCGTCCTTGTTGACCGTGCGCCGAGAGACTTTGGGCAGCTTTAAGAGCCTTGCCGGGCTTTCGGGAACGAGCTCGCGGTCTTCGAGCCATTGGTAAAAGCTCTTCAGCGCCGCCAGCCGGGTGCTTTGCGTACTGCGGTTCAGGTGCTCATTGGCTGGGGTCAGGTACTCGTCGGCCAAAAAGCGCTGGTAGGCTTGAAGGTCCGCGAACGTGGCCATTAACAGATCGAGATTTCGCTTTTGGAGCCACGCTTCGAAGACGGCCAGCGAGTGTGCGTAGCCGCGTGCCGTGGATTCGCGGCCTTCGCCCCGCATGCTTTCCAAGAACTCTTCGATCCTCGCGTGCATCGCACCAACTCCGTTTCCGCTACGACTACGACGACCCAATAATAAGGAGGGGGTATGTCTCCCCCGCCGCGCCGACAACAAGCCTTAACCCGTTGCGGCGACAGGGGTAAAGTTGTTGTCGCCGGGGTTCAACAACTTCGACAACTCACCGTCCGGCTTCAGGCGCACCGTGGCATGGGCGTGGGCACCGGCGCCGCCCGCGACCAACTCGTATTCCCGGACCTTGCCGCGGCCCTTGGTGGAAACGAGCGCTTCGATGCCGACCAATTCTTCGAGGCCAGAATAAAACTTGTGGCGGGTCCAATGCGGGCGGAGCGCCTTCAGATCGCTCAGGCTGAAGGTTTTGACACCGGCCTGCTCGATCAGGGCCAGCACGTCGCGGGCATTACCGGAAAGCTCATCGCCACTGCGCGAAATGAAGCCCGCGGCCAGTGCAACCGCGATCTCGAAATCGCGTTCGGTGGCCAGCACGTACTCTTCCCCGTTGGTGCCCTTCACCTTCTGGCGCTGGTGCTGGTGAACCAGAGCCGACGCTTCGATCAGCGTTAGAAACCGGTCTTGTTCTTTCCAATAGCGTGGTGAACTGGCCGGGAACTCGATCCGCTCGCTGAAGGGGATCACGACGGCCAGCGGCTTCAGCATGCGTTGCAGGTTTTGGAGACGCTGAACGACTTCCTGCCGCGCGTCATTCGGCGCCGCGTGCATGCGGCGCTGTGCTTCCAGAAGCCGCGCCGTCTGGTCCGGCGAATCGTCGAGGCTTAATTCGAAACTGCGCGCCAGCGCTGGCCGGTCCTGCTTGCCGCCGCTGCCGAGCAAAATCGAAACCGGCCCTTTGGCTTCGATAAACGATGTGACCGACTGCCCCGTTACGGGATCCCGAGTTGCAACGGTCTGCGATAAAGCGCCCCGCGTTTGCAGCACACGCAGCGCGGTCAGCACTTCGGCGCTCAACTGATCGGCATTGTCCAAAATGAGCGCTTTGTGCCGCAGCGCGTTGGCGTCGGCGTAATACAACGCGCTATCGCTCAGGCGGGACACATGCAGGCGTTCTTCAGGCGGCGTGATGGACGAGAGAAGATCGAGAACATGCTGCGCCCCGCCGGTGCTGGCTTGGATCGATGCCGAAAGAGGACCGGGCAGCTTTCGCGAAACGGCCACAAGCCAGAGCAATTTCTTGCTGCCTTCGTCGCCGGGCCACCCGAGCCGTTCGAAATCCGCGGCGATGGCGTCGAGCAAATCGGGTTTGGAAAGTGCGGCGAGTGCGGCTTCGCGCTCGACAGTCGGTAAACTGGCAGCGGGCGTTGCGCCTCCTGGCGCGCCGGCCTGCGCCGTCTGGATGCGCTGAGCCTCTTCGAGCAAGAAAAGCAGGTCGGCCTCGATGCGCTCAAACGACATTCCGGTGCGAATCGCGGCATTCGTGGCGAAGCGCCTGCGCTGCTGTTCAATACTGAAATCGAAGCGGTCGAGCGCGACCTTGCCGTCCTTCTCGATGCGGATCTGTAAACGGCTACCCACGTCCGGTGCGCATTCGACCATGTACGTCGCAGTACCTGCCTTGAACGTGGCCATCATCGTTTTGGTATCATTTGCCACGAGCACTGGGGTTTCGGTTGCAGGTCCGGTGCAATTCAATGGCGCGGAAGGTTGCGCAGTCGGCGCGGGATCGATTTTCTTAGGAGGCACCACAGGCAATGGAACAAGCTTGGCCGGAATGGCGACCGCGGCAGGCAGGACCGGCTTGGCTAAATGAGACGGCGCGTGCTTCGGTGGGGGATTTGCCGGCAACGAAACAACCTTCGCCGGGATGGCGACCGCGGCAGGTGGAATACGCTTGGCAACAGGAGCCGGCGATTCCTTCGGCGCCGCGTTTCCGTTCAGACCCAGCGCCGCGGCAGTCTTAGCGGACATTCGGCCCAGGTCGCTTGATACCAATAGTGCGGTGGCGCGCCCCGCAAAATCGCCGAGCGCAGCCTTCAACTTGTCGAGTCCTGCGTTTTTTACTGAAACCAGCACGACTTCGCGCTCTTTGAGCCACGGCAGTAGCGGCGGCAGGACTTCCGGAACTTCAGCAAGCACAGCGCCTGCCACGCCGGCCTGCGCGAGCGACAGCATCAGGAACGGATTATTTGTTACGATGATCTTGTTTTGGTCGGCAATATCGGCGGTACAGGCGACGCCTTGAGCTGCGCCGACGAAATCGTGCTTATTCTGGGCTGGGCTGACCTTGACCAGGCCGATGGGTTGATTGGGTTCACGTGGATCACAAGTCGGGAAGGCAACCCCGCTCGTCAAGGGACTCGTGCGCGGCGCGCGGTGCATGCCGAGTTCGATCAGGCGCTTTTTGTCCGCAGCATCGAGCGCGGCGACGACGGCCTTATTTAAGGCGCCGAGCCGGTAGGCGCGCCAAACGCTTTCGTCGGTGACGCCGTTCGCACGCAATAGGTCCTGCGCCTCAGTGCTCTGCGCGAGCGCGGAGACGGCGCGTTCGACCAGCCTATTTAAAACATCTTCGTTTCCGCGACGCATACTTATTTTCTCCGGCTACCCCTTCGCAACTTCGACCGCTCTAGGATTCTTTCGCTCATGGTCAGGCTTGGCATGGTCATTGTGCAGTTCGAGCACAGAACCAAAATTACGCTGCGCGTTGGCTTGACTGCCAGCACCGGTCTGACGGTTGCGAATCTGGTCCCGAACCTTTTTTCTACATGCACTGCCTCGACACTGGCCTTCACCACGATGAACCGCTCTTCGTTTCCGCATACAGCACATCGTCTTTCCTTCTTCATTTTTTTGACTCCCTCGCGCTTGGGGTTCCATGCCCATGCTGCGGAAAAGGGTGTCACGATTTTATTAAATGCCACACATTTAATGGAAACTTTCAGCAACCCCCTTTGTGACCGAAGCTGCGACTGCCCCACAAACCGCGGCCATGAGCGCCGGGGGAACTCCGTTGCCGACCTGCCGGTATTTTTCTTTTAGGTTGCCAAAAACTTGGAATGGGCGCGTGACGCCTTGGATGCGCTGGTATTCGACCACGCTAAAAGGGCGGTTTACGTGCGGTGGTAGCGGCGCTGTGAATCGCTGAACGTGCGGACCGGTCAAAACAGCCAACGGCGTATCTACCCATTCGTATCTTCGACATACTCTTGGGTGCGGTTTCCTTCCCTGACATGAAGCGATAACTCGCTCACGGTCCTGTTCAGGGAGGCTTTGCCAGTTGCCCCCTGGGGGCACTTTTGCAATCAGCGCGGCGCGCGGCTCCGACAACGGTGCACAGCCTTGGGAGAGCGCTTGTTCTTCCGTCAGGTCACCAATCGCGTCGCGCAGATTCCGGTACGGAAGCAACCCGAGCCCGTGCGTTGGCTTCGGTGGCTCCGGGAGCGGTGTGCCTGCTTTTGAGGCGATCAGGAACAAACGGCGACGGTGCTGACTTACCCCGAACGACGATGCGTTTACTTCCCATCGAGCGGAGTTATAGCCCGCTTCTTTTAATTGGGTTTCAAACCTGCGCAGTAATTTAGATTTTTTAAGGCCTGGGACGGACTCGACTAAGAGCCAGGCCACGGAGAGCGAGGCGACCCATTCGAAAACTGCCATAAAAGTTTCTAAGTCAGCCTCTTTTGGTTTTCGCGGCCCGGCGGCACTAAAGCAGGGACAAGGGGGTGAGGCGATCAGTCCAAGCCCCTCGATTTCACCAAATGTCTCTCGTGCCCAGTTCCGCAGCTCTGCGTCGCGGATGTCGCCGTGGACGCAGCGCACGCCTGGATGGTTCGCGATATGAGAGCAGCACGCCCTCCACCAATTATCGACAGCGAGCACTGTATCGAAATGCTGGCCAATCCCGATTTCGCCGATGCCAGCGCCAGCGCAGAGGGAAATGATCCGGGGCTTGTTCACGGCTGCGGCTCCAACTTCAGCAACAAGCCGCGTTGCAGGGCTTTTTCAAAACTGCGTTCATCGGCGAGCGCGTTGGCCAGCGCATTGCGCCAATCCGCCGCGAGGGTCCACACCAGCGCCTCTCCGGTGTCCTCGACGGAAATTTCGCCGATCTTAAACGTGGTTTTCGCCGCGGGGCGCGCTGTCGATTGCTGTGCTTCCTGGTTGGCAGCAATACCACCCTTCTCTTCACCTTTAATTTTTCTTACAGGTGTGATTTTCACCAAACCAACCTTTTTCATAGCGAGGTATGGTTCCATGGTGGCAAGGAGTTGCCCTTTGGGTTTGGCAGCAGCGGCTGCTAAACCCATATAAAGCCTTGCCGTACGGGCTTTAAAATTAAATTTTGCATTGGCGAACCATTTTTGAAATTCGCCGTGCGGTAACTGCGCCTTTACCGCCAACAGCTCTTTTCCCAACGCAATGATTGTGGGCGTTGTCCGACGTAGTCCTTCGACGACCTGGGTATGAAGAATATTGATCCGGTCCCGCGTTTCCGCGAGGTCGAGTGGTTCATTCCCGTTCGGCTGCTGCGCCACGAGGGGCGCGGTGGCCTCCGGTGTCGGCGCTGGCGTCAGCGCGGCATTCATCGTTTCATCCGACATTTTTCTTCTCCTTTTGGGCTGCCTGGTACTGAGCCCACGCCCGTTCCGACCATCGGTAACTTGGGCTATTCGGCGCTTCGATGCCTACACTCTTGAACGGCGCTTGGGGGTCAGGTAGCTCGCCGGCGCGCGTGCGAAACATGGTGACCAACCACGCGGCGGTTTCCTCGGTTAGCTCGTCCAGGCAGGCCGTTAATTGGTATTCTGGGATTGATCTGATGAATGACGGGAAGAACCGGAAGTTTACTTCGGCGGCTTCGTAACCAGGAAATCCTCCCATAGGGCAGCCGTTGCTAACGAATAGGCGGCAGGCCCCGCTGAACAGACGCGGCCTGATAACCTGGATTCCTTCGTCTGTTTTCACGTAAAGGAATGGGGGCGTATCGAGCTCTCGGTGCACGATCCCGCTGAGGCGCCCCGCGAGCTTGGCGGTGAATTTATCGATTCGCCATCTAATTTTTTCTGGACTCATTTTATTGTCCTAAAGTTTCATGCCGCGTACAAGGGAAACCCAATTACAGAACATTAAGCCCACTCAAACGGTACCTTGGCAAGACGTTTCATTGGTCTGCAACAGTTTTCATAAGTTTTTTCGACCGGCTTCAGCGGTGCAATTGTTCGTGCCGGTGCCTTTCGATAACCACGCCTCAATTTCTGCCAACTTGAAGCGCGGGCTGCGACCGATCCGGACATGCGGCAGCGCATTTAGATTTCCGTACACCCATCGAGGTGAACGGTTTAAGAAGTACGCCAGTTCCTTCACGGTCAGCAATTGATTATCGTTGCTCATGGCTAGGCTCTCCTTTGCGCACCTGGTGCCCAAAACTAGATTCCGCAGTTGATGGTGATTCCGTTTGCTCGCGCACACCCCCCACACCCCCCAGAGAGTCGATGGACTCTCTGGGGGCGCATGATGTTCGGTGTGGGATGACAAAAATCATGCAATCCCCCCAGTCATCGGCGGGGCGACATTGGCGAACAGATAGGCAACATTGCGGCGACCACCTGGGTTTGGCCATTGGTGAAGGAGGCCCTTGCTAAGGGCGATTGCAAACAGCCCATCCGCGCGCCGCTGCGATAGGCCGTGTATGTTTGTGGCTTCAGCGATGATTGCTGTTTTGGTTTGGGGCGTGCTCGAAGCAACGGTAAGGGCAAACCAGCCAGCGTCCCTGGTTACGCCGCCCGTGCCTGTCGGCGAGGCCTTCCTACCTGGCTTAAAAATCGAAGTGGGATCGAGGTCCTTCCGCACCTTCCACAAGGGGTATTCGAATTGAACAACAACAGGTTCAGGCGATTTAAATGTGCGGCATCGTGCCTCGACCACGTAACAGTCCGGTACCTCGTGTTGTCGAAAAATTAAATGGGTATCGGTAGCCCGGGAAAGCGCCCCCGCACCCGCACCAACCGCGGTGATCGATTTTTCGCTTTGGTCGCCTTTGGTGGAATGGTGGACTATTACTACAGCGGCATCCATCCGCGCGGCAATTTCATCCAGCAAGTTATACAACCTGGCCATGTCGGCATTGGAATTCTCATCGAAGTTCTCGGGGAGCAATCGGTACAATGCGTCGATGATTATTAAGTCGTATTGTCCGGGAATCAGTGCCAGTAGGAAATCTCGCAACTTTTCCAGGTCGAGCCGCATACCGCGTAGGAAGCAATAATGAATTCGATCGCCAATATCGGCTGGCCTTATATTTAGGTCGCTCATAACCCTCATGTGTCTGTTTGCAGCAGTTTGCCGGTGCAGTTCGGTGTCCTTTACCAGGACTCGCAATTGTCTGGGAATTTTATAACCAAGGAAATCTCCGCCCGTCGCTCCCAGCACTTCAAGCATCCGCACTAAAAAAGATTTCCCAACTTTTGTGGGACCGATGATATTTAGAAGTTCACGGCGGCGAACCAAACCACTAATCAATTCGGGCAAGAGTTCGCTCTCCATCCCAAGTTCGGTGGCTGTGATAATTTGGATTTTCGGACAGTCCCCAGAGCCTTCTCGCGGGGCGCGAGAAAATGCCTGCCGCAGAGACTCCAGGGCTTCCAACTCGGTATACGCGTGGCATTGGCCTTGGGCGTTATGTGGTGGAACTTGCCGTTGAAAATTCAAAACGTGTACCGCAGCAGCATCTTCGGCCACCCCCGAATCTCGGAGTTGGCACACTAGCCAAAAACCCATCTCATTTCTCGGCTTACCCTCCTTCACTTTCTTGAGTGCCGCATGAACCAAAATGTGCGGTGGGATAATGCGATGTTCCTTCTGTAGTTGGCTTTCAGAACTTTTTGACTCGATAAAATTTTCGGGGTCTGCTTCCGGTATTACCGCGCCCAGCGGCACCACCCAAGCGTACTGTACCCCACTTGGATGCATCGACGGTGGCAGCACAACGATAGCCCCCTCTCCGCGGAGCTCGCCGTCTGCGCCGAATGATCGAGTTCGAACTGGTGATTTGGAAATAAATAAGACCACGAAGCCACGGGACGTTCGATAGGTTGGCAAGGTTTTGGCTAGTTCAGGGTATTTTGTTTTCCAGCGCTCATAGGCTTCAGGTTTGTCAAAGTCGCGCGCGCTTAATTCTCGAGATATGGAGCCCAAAATGGCCGCTAATCCCGTGACCCGTGGATCTTTAATCCATTCGGTCAGCTCATCACGATTAGGCTGCCGATACTGGAATTGTTTCCAGTTTTTCGGGGTTGGCCGCTTTCCCGCGACGGGGAGAAGTGCAAAATGGAACGACAGGTACAGCGTGATCGCTTCAATGAATTGCATTTTCGTGCCCTCGTTTTCAACCGAGGGCAACCAACCACAATTGGAATATCCGCCGCAATATCCGCTAAGCTGCGAAACGTATCCGCCAGGAAGTCCTAGGTATCCGCGTACATTAGAATAGTTTTTGTAACGCTTGAATCAGAAAGGTGTTACCGGCGAATCCTTGTAAATCTTCCAAAGTTCATTTTTGTGCATGAAACCAAGCTTGATACGCCTTTCCCAGCCGAAGCAGAAGTTCATATTGGGGGTTCATTTTATGTTTGTCTTTAATGTCATAAATAATTTGCGTTGGAGCACGCCTTTTTTTAGGAAGCGTTCCATCTTTTGCCCATTGAACAATATCTCTGACTGCTCCTGGCTTAAGCGAATCCAATAAGACTTCCAACTTTTTAAGTTCTGAAGCTTGCCGGTCGGACTCCAGTTGGAGGCGATGTATTTTTAGTACCTCCTTCTCTATCGCATTTGCACGCAAGTCTTCCATTCTGAAAACAGGAGCCCATTTAGGGACTCGTCTCGGTTGTCCGTTAGCAGCCATTTGTCATTTCTCCAATTCGTAAATAATTATGAACGATGATGATAATTATTGCAAATTATTCGAAAAGTTTGCTTTTGTATCCGTAGCGATGTTCCATGCGTCTGGAGCGGGTCACCGCGAGAAAAAAGGAGCAGCACATGGCCAAGAATTTTCGAATCCATTTCGCCAATGGAGATACCGATATCGTCCAGGCTGTTGACGCCGTCGAAGCGCGCGAAATCGGCGAAGATATGGGGCAAGACGTAGACCGCGTCGTGGTCCTGTCCGAAATTGAGGAACCGGAGCCTGATGACCCGGAAGACCACGAGCCGGAAGATTCGGACGACGACGATGACGAAGATGACGAAGATGCCTGTGAATCGGAAAATCCTGACGACGAGGAATAGCTGCATGGCGGCGGGGCGTCGCTGCGAACTCTTGCGACGACGCCGTGGCGGCGCTCCGCCCTATGTAAGTTAGTTAGTAAGGCCGTCAGCAAGAGTAAGGCACGCCCATGAACAACAGCATCCCAACGGTTTTAGTCGCCCAACCCGGCGCGGAATACTCATTTGAGTGTTTAAGCTGCGACGCTAAGCACCGCGAGCGCCTAGAGTTCTGTTTACATTGCGGCCGTGCAGGTTTGATTTTGCCTCGTTCATGGCGCCCAGCACCGGCGAATGCGCCCCAGGAGCCGGTTACCACCGCGCGCGAACTCGCGACGCGGAACGCGGCCAGTTTCAAGGTGTCGGCGTACCCAACGATTCGGGTTGGCCCTGGTGCGTTTGTCGTCTTGCATGGCCAGCCGGGCAGTGGAAAGAGCACGATGGCCCTCCGCTGGGCCGACTGTCTTGCGCCGAGTCTCGTGCTGCCGCTGGAAGAGGGTCTGAGCCCAACGGTTTCCCAGCGACTGCGACGACTGGAAATTTACAAGACAACCATCGCGTTCGCGGAGCCGAAAACCCAGGCGGATCTCTATCGGATTGTTGAGGAACAACAGCCACATTGCATCGTGTTGGACTCAATTCAGCGCGCATCTTTTACACCAAACGGACTGATGGCGTTGGCGCGCACGCTGTCCGGCGTGCTCGTGGCGATCAGCCAGGAAAACAAGGCAGGCCAGGCCCGTGGGTCCCTCGAATTCGTGCACAACGCCGATGCAGTCATCAAGTTGGAAGCATGCCGATGGAAGATTGAGAAGTCGAGGTTCCAGCAGGCAAATGCGGTCATCGAGGGTGAGGTCTGAACAATGACTCCAGGTCAAAAGGTCGATTGCATTTTTTGTTTGGCGCCCAGCGCTCTTGAACTGCGCATCACCCGCAAGGGCGGTCCAATGCTAATGTGCGGATGCTGTGGTAGCCGCACGTTTATACATGGACATGGATTAAATGGGATTTTGCGGATTTACGGCAAGATTACGCTCGCGTTACAGGCGGGTGACACTGAAGCAGCAAAAGAGCTTTTGAAGAGGGAGGTCGCCAATGCAGAACGCGATCACACCCCAAGTTGAGCCAACAAGCACCCTGGATTTGCCGCTCGGGTCGCGCGCCGACAAATACGAAACACTCGCGCAGGAACAGCAGCAGCGCAAGGTTCAAGAAATTCAGACTGTCGTGGCCCAGCGCGAAGTGGCGCTGCATCAACAGAGCGCCGACGCCGCGCGAAAGCACGCAATCATCGCGCACGTCCGGCGCCTGGAAGCCGAGCGTAATAAGACGACCTGGGTTCGGTACGGGCTAGTAGTCGGCACAGCCATCGTGGCTGCAATTTTGATAAAGCGCGCGCCTCCGCGCGTGAAAACCGCGCCGCCCCCTCTGGCACCTGACCGATCAAGAGAAATGCGGTCAGAAAACGACGAGATCGATAATTTACCACGTCCGCGGCGCCGCATTAGCCGCCTGCTGCGCAAACTGGAGCGTCTCGCATGATAACGAACATTGCAGGGCTCGCCGCGCCATTCGTTTCAGGCCTACTCGGAAACGATTTGACGAATGTGAACACCCCGATCCTACCCGTGTCGAATGCCGGGCTGGACGTCCAATATCAGATGGCGCTGGCGCGGCTTTCGGACCCGGCCCTGTATGAGCCGCCAGAGCCACCGGGTTGGCCCGCGCTTTTGGCGTTAGGAGCTGTGACGTTCGCGCTGGTCTACCTGGCAACACCAGCAGCGTAAGGAGTGTGCACCATGGACGATGAAGCAATGAAAGCACTGGTGAAGGCGATTAAGCGCCACTCAGGCATGGACACAGACCAGATCATTGAGGCTGGCGAGCACGGCGCCGACGCTGGGTGGCCCGGCTTTTCCTATACCGAGGACGCAGCGAAGTTCTTCGCTAAGAACGCGGAGCAAATCTGGGAGATGTTGTATGAGGCGGCCTCCGACCAAGGTCTGAATATCCCGG
>Ga0265314_10002903_pt1 | contig 17004 bp, 13 predicted proteins | sample 4126metaG_FD_203106 | JGI IMG/M metagenome (GOLD analysis project Ga0265314, IMG submission 203106) | Rhizosphere microbial communities from Carex aquatilis grown in University of Washington, Seatle, WA, United States - 4-1-26 metaG | ecosystem: Host-associated > Plants > Roots > Rhizosphere >... | reverse complement strand
TTTGGCGCAGGCAAGATGTTCCTGCCCCAGGTCGTCAAGTCCGCGCGGGTGATGAAGAAGTCGGTGGCCTACCTGACCCCGTTCATGGAGGAGGAGAAGCGAAGGCTTGTCGCCGGCGGGGGCGTCGCGCGCACACAGGGCCGGATCGTGATGGCGACCGTGAAGGGCGACGTCCACGACATCGGCAAGAACATCGTGGGCGTCGTGCTCGCGTGCAACAACTACGAGGTTATCGACCTGGGCGTGCTCGTTCCCTGCGACAAGATCCTTGCTGCGGCGGCCGAGAAGAAGGCGGACGTGATCGGGCTTTCCGGGCTCATCACGCCGTCGCTCGACGAGATGGTCCATGTCGCGAAGGAGATGAAGCGGACGGGCTGCACCGTGCCGCTCCTGATCGGAGGGGCGACGACGAGCGCGGCCCACACCGCCGTGCGGATCGCCCCCGAGTATGCGCCGGGCGTCGTCCACGTCCTGGACGCCTCCCGGGTCGTCAACGTCGTCAGCTCGCTGCTTTCCCCGGACTCGAAGGCCGCGTTCATGGGCGACATCGCCTCTAAGCAGCAGAAGCAGCGCGAGGAGTTCGCGGCGCGGCGCGCGAGAAAGCCCCTGCTTCCCCTCGCCACCGCCCGCGAGCGCGGCCAGAGGTTCGACTGGTCCACGGCCGACATCCCCCGCCCCGAGTTCCTTGGGACGAGGACCATTGCCGAGGTGCCCCTCTCGGAGATCGTGCCCTTCATCGACTGGGGACCCTTCTTCAGCGCCTGGGAGCTCCACGGCAGGTTTCCCGACATCCTCACGGACGACGTCGTCGGAGCGGAGGCGACCAAGCTCCACGAGGACGCCAAGAGGCTCCTTGCGAGGATCGTCAACGAGAAGCGCTTCACCGCGAAGGCGGTGATCGGGTTCTGGCCGTGCAACGCGGTCGGGGACGACGTCGAGGTCTACGCCGACGAGGCGAGGTCCAAGGTCACGACGGTGTTCCACATGCTTCGCCAGCAGCAGGAGAAGCCGCCCGACCAGTTCAACCACTGCCTTGCCGACTTCATCGCCCCGAGGGCAAGCGGGCGCATCGACTACATCGGGGGCTTCGCGGTCACGGCGGGCCACGGCGTCGAGGCGTTCGCCTCCGCGTTCCGGGCGGAGGCCGACGACTACAGCGCCATCATGAGCCAGGCACTGGGCGACCGGCTTGCCGAGGCCATGGCCGAGATGTTCCACAAGAGGGCCCGCGAGGCATGCGGGTTCGGGCGGACCGAGAACCTGGGCTACGCCGACCTCATCCGGGAGAAGTACCGCGGCATCAGGCCGGCGCCGGGCTACCCGGCGTGCCCCGACCACACGGAAAAACCCATCCTCTTCCGCCTCCTGGGCGCCGAGGCCTCGACCGGGATCTTCCTGACCGAAAGCTGCGCCATGACGCCCGCTAGCAGCGTAAGCGGGTGGTACCTTAACCACCAAGAATCCAAGTACTTCGGCGTCGGGAAGCTCGGGCGAGACCAGGTTGACGACTACGCGAGGCGCAAGGGCTGGACGGTCGAGGAGGCCGAGAAATGGCTCGGGCCGTACCTGGACTACGACAAGCCCTGAGATCCCCGCCGGAACATTGCATGATCCCGTGCGTCTTACCCAACGGATGACAACCCCTCACCCCGCAATGCGGCTTTTCCGGACCGGTCTTGCCTGTGCGGCGTTGGCCGCCGTGGCGTGGACCCGCGCCGGCGCCATGGATTTCAGCAGCGGACTATCGGCGTCCGAGAGGGCGTCCGCCGGCATCGCGGCGCTCACGTCCCACCAGTCCGCGGTCCTTGACGGGTTGGTGGCCCGTGACGCGAAGCTCGCCCGCGAAGGCGGCGTGACCGGCTTTTCGACGGCGTTCTCGGCGCGTCACTCCGAGCAGGAGCGCGCGGGGGCGGGCATCGCCCGCCTGGGCGAGAAGGAGCGGCAGATGCTCGACATGCTCGTTGCGCGCTCGATCGCCATGGGGCCGCCGCCCGACGAGGGTTTCGTCTACTCCCCTCCCCAGCCGACGCCGCCGCCCACGGAGGTCGAGGTGTCGGCCCCGCCCAAGACGGAGGTCCACGGCGACGTGTCGCTCACCGTCGGAAGCGCGGGCCACGGCAGGAGCTTCTATGGGACCTCGATGGACCTGTTCGTGACCGACCCGAAGCACGGGTTCACCGTGGGCGTGGGCTTCCAGGAATTCCGGGGCAAGGGCCTCCTCGCCCTGTGCGGCCCGTATGGGCCGTTCGGCCCGTACGCACCGGGGTACGACGGGCCGCCCTATCTGGGCTGGTAGCCGGTCCTTCGCCTATTTCTCGGGCACGAAGGCCGCAAAGCTGTGCGGCAGCATCGGGACGAGGAAGTGCGAGGCCGCCGGGGCATCCGCGCGCCTGCGGCGCCACGGGAAGCCCTTGGGCTCCTCGGGAACGTAGGACGGGATGACCTCGCCGGTCACGAGGTTGCGCAGCTTCGAGAACGTGCCCTGGACCGTGACCTTCGTCTCGGCCTGGGTCGGAAGGTACGACTCCACAACGAAGGTGTTGTTGTCGTAGGCAAAGAGCGAAACCTGGCTCGGCCCGTCGATCCGCACGAAGAAATCCGCCATCACGATGTTCCGGATCGCGGCCGTCACCTCCGCGGGCAGCGCGTACAGGTTCCGGAAGTTGTCCGGGATCGCCCACACGTAGAGGGTCCCCTTGCTGTACTTGTCCATCAGCAGGATGGGATAGCCGTTTCCGTTCTCGAGGGCGCTCACGAGGCCCCAGGCGTCGTTCGTCAGGAAGTGCACCTCGGGGAAGAGGATCGACGGCCGGTTCTCGTCGGCTCCCAGGCCCGTGCGGTCGCCGGCGCCCCAGCCCCACGAATACTCGCGCGCGAGCACCTTGCTTTCGGTCACCTCGGTCTCGCAGATGCTCTCGATGCCCTTGCCCTTGAGGGCCCGGAGGAGCCCGGAGGTGATCACGACGGACTTACCGTCCTCAAGCTGCTTCCTGATCTTAGCGACGATGTCCTTGTCGAACTTCGCCGACTCGGTCAGGAGCACGACCTTGGCGGCCGCCGGGAACTCCGGGTGCAGGTCGATCGGAATCCCGATCATGCCGATGTAATTGTGCAGGAAGTCCTCGCCCGTCGACTGGTAGGGCTTGTAGCTGGCGATGCCGATCGGATTGCCGAGCATGCCGACCACGCTATCCGCCTGGCGCAGGGCGACCCCCGCCACGGTGGCCCAGGAGGGCTCGTCGGGGGCGCCCTCCCCGGCGGGCTTGTAGGCGTTCGCCACGGCGTTGAAGTTGAAGCTCGTCGGCAGGCTCTCCCACTGCGTCCGGGCGCCGGCACCCGCCTTCATCGTCAGGAGCTGCCAGTTGAAGAGCGTCATCTCGCGGGCCTTAGCGAACATCGTGTCCCAGAGCTGCTCGGCGTAGCGGTCGACGTAGAGCGAGCCGTAGGTGTCCACCCAACCACCCCCGTTTGCGCCGGGCTTAATGTTCTCGAAATAGCGGATGATCTGGTAGCTCTCGTACTGCTGGAGGAACTGGTCGGTCATGACGGGATCACGCGTCTCGGTCCCCGTGTAGATCCCGTCGAACATCTTCGGCTCCTTGTCCAGGTCGAACCCGTTGCCCTGGAAATGCTCGTACCAGTTGGGGAACTTGATGACCACCTTGATCTTGGGGTTGACGTCCTTCGCCGCCTTGAGGATCAGGTTCGCGGCCGCCTCGTCCATCAGGTCGAGCCTGAAGTCGGTCCATGAGCGGGCGCCCTTGGCGGCGATGTCGGAGTCGGTCTTCGAGTTGTTGAAGAAGAAGTCGTCCAGGATGAACTCGTCGAAGTGCCGGGCCGCGAGCTCCGAGGTCTTCTTCACGAAGGCGCGGTTCTCGGGGTCGGTATAGCAGAACGACTTGAACTGCTCCGCCTCGGCGCCGGTGAAGGCGCTTCCCGCGGCCACCCGGACGCCGCGGTCGACGAAGAACTTCTTCACGTCCTCGAGGAGTTTGTCGCTGGCCAGGATGCCGTCGCGCTGCACCTCGATGTATACCTTGTCGACCTTGACCTGGCTGTTGATGACGTCCCATTGGGCCTGGAGCACCTTGGGGTCGGCGAAAGTGTCCACGACCCGCACGGGGATGTAGACCGCCACGCCGAAGTTCTGATAGTTGCCGGCGCGGACGCTGCAGAGCGCTGCGAGGCATGCGATGAGGCTCAGGATTTTCTTCATGGGTAGGGGGTTTCCCATAAAAGCGCACAATCGTTCCTTCTCAAGCCGCATTCCCCAGTATTAGAGAACGATCGGTTGCGTGGCGGCCTGCTGATAGGCAGCGTATCCGCCGATGTTCCTGAGGTACCTGTTCCTATTCCTCGGCGTGCTTGCCTGCTCCACGTCGGCAATCTTCATCCGCGAGAGCGCGACCGATCCCCTGGTTCTCTCCGCCATGCGCCTCATCCTGGCCTCCGTGTTCCTCGCGCCCGTGTACTTCGTCCAGGTTCGCAGGCATCGCGCCTTGTTCACCCGGCAGCACCTCAGGCGCACGTTCCTTCCCTCCGTTGTCCTCGCGGTGCACCTGATCTCCTGGACCCTGGGGGCTAGGATGACGGCGATCGCGCAGGCGACCCTCATCGTGAACCTGGTCCCCATCGCGCTCCCCTTCTTCCTCTTCTGGTTCGTCAGGGAGCGCATCAACCGAACCGAAATCGCGGGCACGGCCCTGGCCATCCTCGGGCTCGTGACCCTCTCGGTGAAGGACGTCACGGTCGGCGGCGGGAGCCCGGCGGGCGACGCCGTGTGCCTGCTCTCGATGCTCCTCTTCGCGCTCTACCTGGCCCTCGGCCGGCGCAACCGGGACTTCCCCTCGATCTGGCTCTACGTGATCCCGGTCTATGCCCAGGCGTCGGCCATCTGCCTCCTGGTCGCCCTGCCCAGGATCCACACGTTCGCCTTCGGCTCCCTTCGCGAGTGGAGCCTTATGGCCGCCCTGGCCGCCGTGCCGACCGTCTGCGGGCACTCGCTCCTCAACGCGGCCATGCGCCGGATCAGGGGCCAGATCGTGAGCCTGTTCAACGTGAGCCAGTTCGTGTTCGCCGGGATACTCGGCTACCTCCTCTTCCACGAAGCACCGAAGATGCTGTTCTATGTCGCCAGCGCGATCGTCGTGGCGGGAGTCTCCATCGTCGTGTTCGCGATGCCACCCGACGGCGGCGCTGCGGACGGCTGACGGCGCACCCACGCCGGTGCGGTTTATCCCCGCCCTGCGCCGGCGGTCGCCCGCAAGAAGGCGACGACCGGGGGCGGGGCCTCGCCCCTGAGCGCCGCCCGCTCGGGCTGGAAGAGCACCCCCACGAAGAAGCGATGGGAGGGGATCTCGGCGCCGCGGATGTCCCCCGAGTCGTCCCAGGCCGTGAACCTGAGCCCGGCCGCCTCGAGCGCCTTCCGGTATGCGGGGTTGAAGCCGTAGTTGCACCGGTAGCCCTCGCTTGCGCTCGGAACGCCATAGGCGGCGTCGAGGGCGCTGCCCTTGGCAAAATGGACGACGCCCGACTTCTCGACGAGGGAGCAGCTCAGCCGCGTCACGACGAGCTCCCGGGCGTCCGGGCGGGTCTCCGCATGCTCCGCATCCCGGATCCCGGCGACATTGCGGGAGAATTCGAGGAGCGCGTGCTGGAAGCCTCCGCAGGTCCCGAGGAAGGGATGGCCCCCCTCGCGGGCCCAGCGGACTGCGTCGAGCGCCCCCGCGGTGTTCTCATAGGGGCTCGCCGGGACGAGCCACACCCCCGAGAAGCGCGCCAGGTCGCGTTCCGCGGCGCCGATCTGCCGGGTTGCGACCCATTCCCACCCGATGTCGGCCCCCGTGCTGTCCCGGGCGAGCTCCAGCGCCCTCGGGATCGCCTGGTGGGCGACGTGCCTATCTGAATAGTCCCCGACGAGGGCGATCATCCTTCGGTTCATCGGGCCCCTCGTCTGCCACGGGAGGCGGGGCCTTGGCAACCCCCAACAGGAACACTCCCATGCCGGCAAGGCATGCGCTCACGGCGACGAACCAGTCCCCGTGCTCCATGTAGAAGCTGTTGCGGCCGACCCAGCGCTGGTCGCGGGTCACGTGCGCGATCGAGGTGCCGCGGAAGTAGACGCTGCCGCCCTCGTCCTTCTGGACCCAGCGGATGCTCCCGAACTCGTCGATCCAACCGCTCCAGCCCGCGTTGCCGCACCGAAGGACCGGCCGCCGCGTCTCGATCGCCCTCAGGACCGAATGCGCCGCGTGCTGGTAGGCTGCGGCGCCCTCGCCGTACCAGGCGTCATTGGTCACGACGACGAGCGCGTCGGCGCCCGAGAGCACCTCCTCGCGGGCAAGCTCGGGGAAGAGGTCCTCATAGCAGATGAGGACGCCGAAGGCGGCCGCTCCGCGGTCCATCGCGACGACGAGCGGCGTCGAGTCGGTGCCCGGCGTGAAGTCGTCGCCCAGGGGCACGAACTTGCCGATCCAGCCGAGGACGGGGCGCAGGGGGATGTACTCGCCGAACTGGACCAGCCTGCGCTTGGCGTAGTAGGAGGTCTGGAGGCCGAGCAGCGGGTCCACGACGAAGGCGGCGTTGTAGTAGTTTTCGTGGCTCGAATCGGGGCGCTCGATCGCGTCGGCCCCCATGAGGATCGGGGCCTTCGCGCGCGCCGCGAGCTGCTCGACATACCTGCGCATCGAGAGGTCGCCGCCCTTGAGGGCGAACGGGGTCGTCGACTCGGGCCAGAGGATCAGGTCGGGCTTTAGCTGACCGGCGGCCAGCGTCGTCGACGTGAGGGTCTGGATGATCTCGGGCTCCTTCGCGCGGTCCCACTTCACCGTGGCGGGGATGTCCGGCTGGACGAAGGCGACGCCCGCGAAGGGCGTCGCGTAGCGGGAGCGGTGGGCCGTCTCCTGGATGAGGAGCGAGAGGCACACGAGCAGCATGAACATCGCCAGGAGGAATTCCTGGCTTCGCCTGCCAAGCCCCACCCCGCCCTCCCGGAAGAGCCGGTTGGCGTAGGCGGCAAAGGCGACGTTGACGGTGACGATCACGAAGGAGACGCCGACCGAGCCCGTGTAGGCGGCGACCTGAAGCACGCTGATCCGCTCCCACTGGGTCGCGGCCAGGGGCATCCAGGGGAATCCGCCGAAAATCCACGTGCGGCTCCACTCGATCAAGACCCAGACGCCCGCGAGCCCCAGCATGGCGACCAGGCGGACCGGCGTCGGCCTTCCCACCATCCTTGGCATGGTCCACCACGCGGCCAGGTACCAGATGCCCGTCCAGGCGCCCACGATGGGCCCCAGAATGAAGAGCCCCACCCAGGTGACCGGGTGGAGCCAGCTCAGGTTGATCGTCCAGGCAACCGCCTGCGCCGCGAAAAGCGTCCAGGCGTAGACCTTGAGCCGCGGGCGCATGTACGCCCAGAACACGCCGGGAACAAGGCAGGCATATGCGAACTCCGGGGTCCGGTACGGCGGGAAGGAGACGACGAGCAGCACCACCGTCAGGAGGCCGACGACGGCGGGGGCGACCCATTCGGAATGCCGCTCCCAGAATGTCGGGACGGGTTCGTACGGGTCTTCGCTCAAGAACGGCTCCTCAGGCTCCGTGGCAGTGCTTGAACTTCTTGCCGCTGCCGCACGGGCACGGGTCGTTGCGGCCCACCTTCGGTGTGTCCCTGCGGATCGTCACCTTCGGCAGCTGCACCTCCACCTCGGGCGGCTTCGCGCCGGGGCCTGCGGCCCCGTTTGTCGGCGCCGCGGGGGCCGCGGTCTCCGGGCCCTGGGTCCTCGCGCTCCGGGCGAGGATGGAGAGCATGTTCTCGAAGGATGCGAGGTTGGAGGCGCTCCGGAACAGGCCCGTGCAGATCTGCAGGCGGACATTCGCCATCAGCTCCTCGAAGAAGTGGTACGCCTCGCCCTTGTACTCGACCAGGGGGTCCTTCTGGCCGTAGCTGCGCAGGCCGATCGAGCGGCGCAATTCCTCCATCTCGGTCAGGTGCTCCTGCCAGTGGTGGTCGATCGCGTTGATGACGACATAGCGCTCGAGCGATCCCAGGGCCTCCGGGATCTCGGCGGCCTCCTTCATGGTGTAGGCCTTCTTGATCCGCTCCATGATGAGGTCCTTGAGCGCCACCGGGTCGTTGCCCGTGAGCTCGTCCACCCCGAGGCCGACCGGAAAATGCGTGTTCACCCAGCCGACGCAGCTTTCGACGGCCGCCGAATTGGCGCCGCCCGTCTCGCCGAAGCCCGCTAGGGAAAGGCGGCTCTCGATCTCCTCGTCGACCTGCTCGAATATGATCTCCTTCGAGCGCGGCGCGTGGATGGCCGCGTTGCGGATCCCGTAGACGACCTCGCGCTGCTGGTTGAGCACGTCGTCATACTGGAGAAGGCGCTTGCGGATGGCGTAGTTCTGCTGCTCGACCTTCTTCTGTGCCGACTCTATCGAGCGGTTGAGGAGCGGGTGCTCCAACTCCTCGCCCTCCTGCATCGATCCCTCCATCAGCCGGGACGCCAGGTTTCCCTGGAGGAAGAGGCGCATGAGGTCGTCCTCGAGCGAGAGGAAGAACTTCGTAAGGCCCGGGTCGCCCTGGCGCGAGCACCGGCCGCGAAGCTGCCGGTCGATGCGCCGCGACTCGTGGCGCTCGGTGCCGATGACGTAGAGGCCGCCTAGCTCCCGGACGCCCTCGCCCAGCTTGATGTCGGTTCCGCGGCCCGCCATGTTGGTGGCGATCGTGACCGCCGAGCGGAATCCCGCCCGGCTCACGATCTCGGCCTCCTGCTGGTGGTACTTGGCGTTGAGGACCGTGTGGATGATCCCGGCGCGCTTGAGCATCCTGGAGAGGACCTCGGAGGCCTCGACGCTCGTCGTGCCGACGAGGACGGGCTGGCCCCGCTTGTTGGCCTCCTCGATCTCGCGCACGACCGCGTTGTACTTGTCGCGGCGCGCCTTGAAGATGACGTCGTTCTTGTCGATCCTGATGCAGGGCTTGTTGGTGGGGATCACCTGGACCGAGAGGCGGTAGATGTCGTTGAACTCCGTCGCCTCCGTCTCCGCCGTGCCCGTCATGCCTGCGAGCTTCTCGTACATCCTGAAGTAGTTCTGGATGGTGACCGTCGCGTAGGTGCGCGTCTCGCGCTCGATCGCGACCCCCTCCTTGGCCTCGACCGCCTGGTGCAGGCCGTCGGACCAGCGCCGGCCCGTCATGACGCGGCCGGTGTTCTCGTCCACGATCATGACCTTGCCGTCCTGCACGACGTACTCGACGTCGCGCTCATAGAGCGAGTAGGCGCGAAGCAGCTGCGAGATCGCGTGGATGTCCTCGGAAATGACGGCGTAGCGCTGGTGCGAGGAGAGCTTGAGCTCCTCGCGCTTCTCCGGGGTGATCGCCGTGTCCCTCTCCAGGTCGGAGAACTCGGTCGCGAGGTCCGGGAGCATGAAGGCGTCCGGGTCGTCCGGCCTAAGGTGCTTGCGGCCGATCTCCGTCAGGTCGGCCTGGTGCTGGCGCTCGTCGATCACGTAGTAGAGGAACTCCTTGAGGTGGTAGAGTTCGTCCTTGTTCAGGTCGCTGTTGAGCTCGGTCTCCACGCGGTCGAGAATCTTGCGCCACTCCGGGTTCTCCATCAGCCGGAGCAGGAGCTTGTTCTTCGGGTTGCCCATCTTGACCTGGACCAGCTTGCGGATGGCGAGGTCGCGCTCCTCGTTCGTGCGGTCGGCCTTCTCGAGGATCTCCTTCGCCTCGCCGACAAGCCGGTTACAGAGGCGGGTCTGGTCGTTGACGAGGCTGTCCACCCCGGGCCTCAGGCGCGTGAAGGGCTGCTCGCGCTCGATCGGCGCGGGGCCCGAGATGATCAGCGGGGTGCGCGCCTCGTCGACGAGGATCGAGTCGATCTCGTCCACGATGCAGTACCAGTGGTCGCGCTGGACCTGGTCCTCCTTGCGGGTCGCCATGCCGTTGTCTCGAAGGTAGTCGAACCCGAACTCGCTCGCGGTCCCGTAGGTGATGTTGCGGCCGTACATGTCGCGGCGCAGGTCCGGGGACATCTGCTGCTGGATGCACCCCACGCTGACCCCGAGGAACGAGTAGAGATGGCCCATCCACTCCGAGTCGCGGCGGGCCAGGTAGTCGTTGACCGTGACGAGCTGGGCGTTGCGGCCGTTGAGCGAGTTGAGATAGAGGGGCAGCGTGGCGACAAGGGTCTTGCCCTCGCCGGTCGCCATCTCGGAGATCCTGCCCTCGTGCAGCGCGATGCCGCCGATCAGCTGGACGTCAAAATGCACCATGTCCCACGAGAGCTCATGCTCGGAGACCAGGGCCTTGGTCCCGACCAGCCGGCGGGCGGCGTTCTTAACGGTGGCGAAGGCCTCCGGCAGGATCTGGTCCAGGGTTTCGCCCTTCTTGATGCGCTCGCGGAACTCGTCGGTCTTCGCGCGCAGCTGGTCGTCCGTCAGGGCCGTGTAGGAACGGTCGAACTCATTGATCCGTACGACGATGGGGCGGACTTTCTCGAGGAACTTCTTGTAGTGCCTCCCTACGAAGGGTTTGAGCAGAAACGACAGCATTAAGGGTTAAACAATAGACCGCCGGCCGGTGTTGGCAAATGACAAAATGCCCGCGCCCTGGGGGGCGGTCAAAGGCGCTTCTTGAAGTAGCTGATCGTGCGCTTCAGGCCGTCCTCGAGGGGGACCTTCGGCTCCCACTTGTCGAGCACGCGCTGCGCCAGGGAAATGTCGGGCCTGCGCTGCTTCGGGTCGTCGGCGGGAAGGCGCTTGTGCACGATCTTGGAGCGGCCCCCGACGAGCTTCAGCGTGAGCTCGGCCAGCTCGATCATCGTGAATTCGCCCGGGTTGCCCAGGTTCACGGGACCCGGGGTCTCGGTCTGGCGCATCATCCGCACGAACCCCTCGATCAGGTCGTCGACGTAGCAGAACGACCGGGTCTGGGTGCCGTCGCCGTAGACGGTGATGTCCTCGCCCTTGAGCGCCTGGACGATGAAATTGGAGACGACCCTTCCGTCCGCCTCGTGCATCCTCGGCCCGTAGGTGTTGAAGATCCGCACGACGCGGATATCGACCTTGTTCTCGCGGTGGTAGTCGAAGAAGAGGGTCTCCGCGCAGCGCTTGCCCTCGTCGTAGCAGGACCGCCTGCCGATCGGGTTCACATGCCCCCAGTAGCTCTCGGGCTGGGGATGCACCTGCGGGTCGCCGTAGACCTCCGACGTGGAGGCCTGGAACACCCGGGCCTTCAGGCGCTTCGCCAGGCCCAGGCAGTTGATCGCGCCCATCACCGACGTCTTGATGGTCTTGATCGGGTTGTACTGGTAATGGGGGGGCGAGGCGGGGCACGCCAGGTTGTAGATCTGGTCCACCTCGAACTTGAAGGGGTCCGTCACGTCATGGCGCACGAGCTCGAAGTTCGGGTTTGAGGCGAAGGAGGCGATGTTCTGCTTCCTGCCCGTGAAGAAGTTGTCGATGCAGACGACCTCGTTGCCGTCCGCCAGGAGCCTTTCGCAGAGATGGGAGCCAAGGAAGCCCGCCCCCCCAGTTACAAGGATGCGCATACGCAGGCGAGGCTGCCCCAAGGGAACGGGGTTGGCGAGCGCTTTAGGGGCGTTCCCGCGGTCATCCGGCGGACTCGTAGCGCCTGATCCACGCCTCGTGCCAGGTCCCGTAGTCGCCCGCCACGATGTGGGCCCTGGCCTGTTCCATCAGATCGAGGAAGAAATGGAGGTTGTGGATCGTGACCAGGGTGCCCCCGAGCATCTCGCCCGCCATGATGAGGTGCCTGAGGTACGCCCTCGTGAAGTGCCGGCAGGTGTAGTTGTCCAGGCCCTCGACGATCGGGAGCGGGTCCCTCTTGAACTTCTCGTTCCGCAGGTTGATCGGCCCGTTTGGGGTGAAGGCGAGCCCGTTGCGGGCGACGCGGGTCGGCAGCACGCAGTCGAACATGTCCACGCCGAGCGCCACCATGCGCAGGATCTGGGGCGGCGTGCCGAGGCCCATCGTGTACCGCGGCTTGTCCGCGGGAAGGAAGGGGGTTGTCGCGGCCACCTGCTTGAGCATCTCGGGCTCGGGTTCCCCCACGCTCACCCCCCCCACCGCGTAGCCCGAGAAATCGAGGGCCGTGAGGGCCTCGGCCGCCTCCCTCCTCAGGTCGTCAAACGTGGAGCCCTGGGCTATCGCGAAGACGTGGCGGCCGGACCCCAGGAATCCGCTCTCCTCGGCGATCGCCCTGCACTGGCGAGCCCACTGGAGGCTGCGCCTGCACGCCTGCGCGCAGGCGTCCCTGTCGACGGGCCACGGGGGGCACTCGTCGAGCACCATCGCGATGTCGGACCCGAGGTTGGCCTGGATGCCCATGACCTCCTTCGGCCCAAGGAAGAGCTTCGCCCCGTCGAGGTGCGACTGGAACGCGACGCCCTGGTCGGTGATCTCCCGAAGCTTCGAGAGGCTGAAGACCTGGAAGCCCCCGCTGTCGGTGAGGATCGGTCCGTCCCAACCCATGAAGCGGTGGAGGCCGCCGAGTTCGCGCACGAGCTCGCTGCCCGGCCTTAGGTTCAGATGGTAGGTGTTGCCGAGGATGATCTGGGCCCCGATCTCGCGCAGGTGCGCCGGCGTGACCGCCTTCACGGTGCCCTGCGTCCCGACCGGCATGAAGATGGGGGTCTCGACTGTCCCGTGCAGGGTCGTCAGCCGCCCGCGTCGGGCCTGTGTCGAGGGGTCCTTACCCAATAATTGAAAGTGACTTGCCATTTGCCAGGTCACCACCCTACCCGCACCCTTGACCCCCTTGTCAATCGTCGGTGAATTATAAGACCGTGCTCCTCGTCATCGATAACTTCGATTCCTTCACCTACAATCTGGTCCAATACTTCGGCCAGCTGGGTGTGGAGCAGAGGGTGTTCCGCAATAACGAGATCACGCCGAAGGAGGCCGTGGCGCTCAATCCGGACCGGGTCCTCCTTTCCCCCGGACCCTGCTCGCCGCGCGAGGCGGGCATCACCCTGGAGATCATCCGGGCGTTCGAGGGGCGCAAACCCATCTTCGGGGTGTGCCTCGGCCACCAGGCCGTGGGCCACTACTACGGCGGGAACGTGGTGCGGGCCGACAGGCTCATGCATGGCAAGACCTCGCCGATCTCCCACCGCGACACGGACCTGTTCAAAGGCATGCCGCAGGGCTTCCGGGCCACCCGCTACCATTCGCTCCTGGTCGAGCGCTCCACCTTCCCCAAGGAGCTCGAGGTGACGGCCGAGACGGCCGAGGGCGAGGTCATGGGCCTTCGCCACCGGACTCTCCCCATCTGGGGCGTCCAGTTCCACCCCGAGTCGATTGCGACCGAGGGCGGGATGAAGATCCTCAGGAATTTCCTAGAACTCAACTGACCCCACGCCATGCGCTGCCCCAAGTGCACTTCCATCGAGGACAAGGTGATCGACTCCCGCATCAGCAAGGAGGGAAACACGATACGCCGCAGGCGCGAGTGCCTCGAGTGCGGGCACCGCTTCACGACGACGGAGACCTTCGTCCTGGACGGCATGGTCGTCATCAAGCGCGACGGGCGCCGTGAGGAGTTTGACCGCGAGAAGCTCGTCCACGCCGTCCGCGCCGCCTGCCACAAGCGCCCGGTCGACATCGAGCAGATCACGATGCTGGTCGAGGACGTCATCGACGCGATCGAGGCCCGGTTCGAGAACGAGATCCCGTCCCAGGCGATCGGCGAGGGGGTCATGCAGCGCCTGCGCACCGTCGACCAGGTCGCCTACGTCCGCTACGCCAGCGTGTACAAGGAGTTTCGCGATGTGTCCGAATTCATGAGCGAGATCAGCTCCCTCGGTAAGAGCAAAAAATGACGACGGCCAGCGACGAGCTGAGTCGCCTGCACTACATCAACGCCCTCTTCGCCCACGTGACCGGCCAGGATCTCTTCCTGGCCAATCAGATCAAGGCGGCCATCGCGTTCACGCTCGCGGACCTCGAGGCGCAGACCCTCGCCGACCCGAGCCTGGCCGCGAAATACTCGGAGGCCTTTAACGCGGCGGCGGCGCAACTCCTTGGGAAGCTCCACTCCAAGCTGCCGCGCCACGGGTTCTTCCACTGGGATGCGTCGAGGACGCTCCAGTCGGGCACGCCCCTCTTTGCCCGCGCCGAGGTCATGGCTGGGCTGAAGCAGCTGGCGCCTTACCGGGCTTCGACCCTGCTCGTAACGAATCTGCGCCCCGCCGTGCTGCCGCCCTCAAAGAGGGAGACGGCCCGAAGGCGCCGCGAGTATGACGACCTCCTCGCGTTCCTGCGCGAGCTGACAGCGGCGCGCTCGACGCAGGGGTCGGACCTGACCCTCCTGTTCCTCTAAAAGGGGGCCGCCCCTGCCGGGGCGGCGAACAAACTGGAACTCGGGGCGACGCGGCGCCAATCTCCCGGGATCGTGAGCAAGACCCTCTTCCAGAAAATCGTCGACCGGGAGATCCCCGCAAAGATCGAGCACGAGGACGACCGCTGCATCGTCATCCACGACATCGAGCCCCAGGCGCCCGTCCACCTGCTGATCATACCGAAGAAGCCGATCCCGCGTTTGTCGGCGGCCAACGCGGGCGACGAGGCCCTCCTGGGGCACCTTCTCGTCGTGGCGGGGGAATTGGCCGCAAAGCTCAAGCTCGAGCGGGGATTCAGGATCGTCGTCAACAGCGGGCCCGACGCATGCGAGAGCGTCCCGCATGTCCACGTTCACCTTCTGGCCAAGCGCCAGATGGGCTGGCCCCCGGGCTAGCCCCTCGCGGGGGGGGCCGAACCGCCTGCGCTGCCCTCGAAGAGACCGTCTCCCCTTTTCGAGACAAGTCCCTTGGATTGGAGGAGCGAAAGCGCCGCCGCGGTGGCCTCGGCCGAGATCCCGCTCTTCGCCGCCAGGTCGGCCGGCGTCCAGGAGGCGCCCCCGCGTATGTGGTAGAGGATCCGGGCCTCCTCGGGCCCCAGGCCGGCAAGCGACTCCCCGGCCGCCGCCACCGGCGCCGGCCTCAGGCCCCCAAGGTACTGGATCTCCTGCAGGACATCCTCGACCCCCGTCAGGAGCGTTGCGCCGTCGCGGATGAGCTGGTTTGTCCCCGAGCTCGTCGGCAGGTCAATCCGGCCGGGCACGGCAAAGAGGAGCCTGCCCTGCTCCCCGGCGAACTTCGCCGTCGTCATCGCGCCGCCCCAGCGGTCGCTCTCCACCACGATGACCGCCTCGCATAGGCCGGACACCACCCGGCTGCGCATGGCGAACGTGTCCGCGTCCGCAGCCCGCCCGAACGGGAACTCGGAAAGGACCGCACCGGCCTGCGCAATCCGGCGGTAGAGGTCCAGGTTCTCTGGGGGATAGATGACGTCCATCCCGGTGCCCATGACCGCCGCCGTGCGGCCCCCGACGGAAAGGGCCCCCTCGTGCGCCGCGGTGTCGACCCCCCGCGCAAGGCCGCTGACGACGCAGAACCCGCGCTGCGCAAGCTCCGCGCCCAGGCGCTTCGCAACGCTCTGGCCATAGACCGTCGCCCGGCGGCTGCCGACGATCGCCACACAGGGGTTGTCAAACAGGTAGCTTCCCTTCCGGTACAACCCGATCGGCGGGTCGCTGATCTCGGAGAGGAGCGAGGGATACCCGGGCTCCCCGGGACCCATGAATTCCACGCCACTCCTCCTCATGCGGTCCTCCTCCTTGAGCGGGTCGAAATGGGCCCTCCAGTCGCGTATCGCGGCCGCCGCGCCCGGGCGCCCTCCGAGGACCGCCTCCAGCTTCCTGCGGTCCGCCGCAAGCACGGCGCGCGGGTCGCCGCCAAAGCCCTCAAGCAGGCGGTTGAGCCCGACGGGGCCGACCTCGGGCAGGGCATTCAGCGCAAGAAGCGCCTGCCTTTCACTCAGCTCGACGGACATGCCGCCGACTCTCGCAGGGCGGGGGCAAGGAAGTCGAGCAACTGCGTGATCCTCACGGCCGCCTGGCCCTGGTCGCGCGCCAGGAGGTCCGCCGCCATCCCGTGCCAGAGCGCCGCACGGCAGGCGGCCCTGAGGGGCTCCGAGGGCGTCTGGGCGAGGAGGCCGCCCGCAAGGCCCGCAAGAATGTCCCCGCTTCCACCGCGCGACAGCACGGGCCCCCCGTGCAGGCTCAAGTAGACCGCGCCGCCGCTGCAGACCCTCGTGACGGGTCCCTTTTCGATGACCGTGGCCGGCAGGGCGCTCGAGAGCGCCCTGAGGTCCATCCCGTGCGCGATGCGCTCGAATTCGCCGGCGTGGGGAGTCAGCACCCGGGGCGCCGTCCCCGCGCGCACGAGGTCGGGCTGAAGGGCGTCGGCGTCGATCAGAAGGGGAACCGATGCGGCCGTCACCAGGTCGGCGATGAGCGAATGGGTCTCGGGATTGCGGCCGAGGCCGGGACCGACCGCCAGCGCCGTGGCGCGCATCGTGCTCGTGAGGATCTTCTCGAGGCCCGCGATCGCCAGTTCGCCGCCCGCCGTCTCCGGCAGCCCCACCCACATCGCCTCCGGGGCCTTCGAGGCGAAGACGCCGGCGAGGCGCTCGGGCACGAGGACCGTGACCAGGCCGACGCCGCTCCTTAGCGCCGCGAGGGCGGCCATCAGGACCGCCCCGGGAAGGCCGGCCGAACCCCCGACGATGGCCAGGTGCCCCTGGCTTCGCTTGTCGGAGGATGCGGGCCTAAGTCCGGCCAGCGGTGAAAGGATCGAGGGCAGGATGACCCGCTCCCCGCCCTCGTCATCGTGGCCCGAGCCGGCGGGGTTTCGGAAGAAACCAAGGTCGAGGTAGCGAAGGCGCCCGGAATTGGGGCATCCGACGCTGGGGGCCTTGACCGCGCCCGTGGCGTAGGTGAAGTCCGCCCTGAAGGCGCCGGCTTCGCCAATCCCGCTCGGCAGGTCGACCGCGGCGCGAAACAGGATCGTGCACCGGTCGGCGGCAGCGACCGCCGCCGCGGCCTTTTGGGGAAACGGGGGCCTGAACTGGTACCCAAATATCCCGTCCAGGCAAAGG
>Ga0265314_10002902_pt1 | contig 17017 bp, 10 predicted proteins | sample 4126metaG_FD_203106 | JGI IMG/M metagenome (GOLD analysis project Ga0265314, IMG submission 203106) | Rhizosphere microbial communities from Carex aquatilis grown in University of Washington, Seatle, WA, United States - 4-1-26 metaG | ecosystem: Host-associated > Plants > Roots > Rhizosphere >... | reverse complement strand
GTATCGATCTGCTTGCCGGAGGCGTCGGACAGTATCAGTTGGGCTGGCGTACCGGTCGAACCCGCGAGTCCTACTCCGCGAATTGTCACCGGAGCAAAGCCTGCTTCGAGGAAGCTCCCCTTCCCTGCGCTGGCGCTGGGCTTGATCGTGGCGTGGAATTCTTCCGGCGTGACCGCGCCCGAGACATCCCACGGCGGCGCATCAGCAAGCCCCTTGAACGGCGCCAGCACATACGCCGCGGCGTGCGGCATGCGTCCCCACCATTTGAAGTTCAGCACCGGCCGTACGCACCCAAACGCGAAGTGCGCGGTAAAGCCTTCCTGCACTTCCACGCCCAGGTAATGCTCCGCAGTCGAAATCGGCAGCGCCGTGACCTGCAAGTTCGCATCCGAGTCCGCACGCTCATACGCGTGGTGGGCTTCGGCACTCGTGACGGCGTAGGGTTCCTTTTCGCCCATCTTGCGCAAACGGTTCTGCGGCGAATGGCACGACCAGCCGCTCAGACCCTGTGTCTTTGCGCCACCGCCCGGTGCATGCAGCGCGAAGGTGGTTTCGGAAATGCGCATCGGCGCCGCTGCGTTTGGCGTGAAATCCGGTTCGCGGCCGTCGAGGGAGCCCACATGCGCGAGATAATCCCAGACCACCCACACGCCGTCGTGCTTGCGCGTAGGATTGGGAAAAATCCCGATCAATGCGCGCCGCTGGCGATAGCCCTTCACCAAACGGTGCTCGCCGAACGCGACCTTCAGTGCGCCTGAAGCACTTTCATACGTGCGCTTAATCGTCGCGGCGTTGCGGTCATCGTGGCGCGGGCCATCGGGATGCATATTGCCCAGCCGGAGCATCGAATGCTGCCCTGGCCACTCTTGAAGCACGCGTTGCTGGAGCGAATACCCGAGCAGGCCCGGATTGGAGAGCAATTCGCGCCCGCCGGCATATAGCGTCACGCTGAGCGCGTCGTGGTGCCCGTGGTTGTGGCTGAGGCACAGATTGAGCAGGCCGTGCGCGCGGGTCTTCGGTTCCTCCCCCGAGCGCAGGTGCAGGAAACCGGATTCAGGCATGGCTTCCAACGCGGCGGCGGCGCGCTTGCCTTTGGCTTTCTTCCAACGCGCGTAATCGTCCGAACTCATGAACAGGAAAATCGTGCCTTCGGGTTCAGCCGAACGCAGGCTTCCGCCGCAGCCTTCCAGGCCCACGTCCTCGAAGAAAGCGGAGCCAAAATGCGCGAGTTCGTGGTACTCGATCTCGTGCTCGTGGCAGTTGCGACCCATCTGGTCGCCGACCATGAAAGAACTGCCGTCGGGGAGCATGTTGTTGCGGCCAAAGCGCAGGACCGCGTGCGCCATGGCGGCCAACTCGCGCGGGATCTCGCGCCCTGACCCGCGGAAAAGCAGGTACGTGCGCATGACCAGCATTGCGTTGACGTTCTGGTAGCCCAGGCCTTCGCCGTAGTACCCGTCGGTGGTCGCACAGGGCTCGCTGACATAAATGCCCTTCGGTCCGAAATTCTTGGCCATCAACGCGAACCACGCGGGCGCGCCCTTCAATCCCGGAAAGAGCACCGCCGAGCCCAGCATCGCGTTCAATCCGTGCAGCGGAATGTTGTAGGGCGGATCGTCCTTGAAGCCGCGATAGAAGATCTCGGCGCAGTGCGCCAGATACGCAATCGAACTCTTCTTTTCGTCGGCCGTGAAGCCCGTCCAAAGCACGGGCAACGTGACGGCCATATTCTGCATCGAATGCGCGATGTCGTTGCAGTTCCATTCGGGAGCCGCACCTGGGTGCCAGCCCACAATTGGGATATGCGCATTCGGGTCGGCGGGGAGCTTGAAGCCCGGCGGCACGACAAAACCCGCATGCTTGGAAATCAACTCAGCCGCGGCATCGCGCCAGCGGCTCTCGCCCTCCAGTGCGTAAAGCAGGCCCAGATGCAGCCAGCCGCGGCCGCGGCGCGTAAAGTCGCCGGCGTCCTGGCGGTATTCGGTGTGCTCGAGAAAGTTCGCGCCATTCGCAAACGGATCGAAGGTCGTTTTTGGGCCTAGCGCAATCTCGCTGACTTTGCGCGCCTTGACGAAGGCCTGGGGCAGGTCGCGCTTCAGTTCCGCCGCTACGGCGCGCAAGGACGCCGCATCGGTGTAGCCGCGCAGCGGCGTGGCATCGATGGCGCGTAAAATTTCGGCGGCGGCTTTGTCGAATTGTTTGGCGGTTGCGGCGGACTTCGCGGCGGAGAATTCGGGCCGGTCGAGCTCGAAGTACGCGACAAAGTCCTCGTCGCGCACTGCTTTTCCGGGTTGGTAGTTGAGGGGCGTGGGGGTTGAGGTTGTACTCATTTCTTGGGTGGGGCTCCAGCCGCCGCACTCGAGGCCACCGGCGCTGCGTCTGCCGGAGCGCTCGCCGCCGGCGCCACGGGGGCCGGGGCTGCGGCAGGCGCGGGGGCCGCCGCGGAACTGGACGCGGGTGCGGGCTTCGGCGCGGCAGGCTTTGCAGCCGCCGGCTTCTGCGCGGGCTTGGACGGCGCGCCGCCACCGCTGCCCTTCGGCGCGATGATCAGGCTAACCGCCTTGCCTTCCTTGAACGGCCCGCGCTCGATTTTGCCCATGCCTTCGATCGTGACCAGAATGTCTTTGAAAATCTGGTCGCCGATTTCCTGGTGCGTAATCTCGCGGCCTTTGTAGACCAGCGTAAAGCGCACGCGGTTGCCTTCGGCGAGGAACTCTTTCGCGCGGTTGACCTTGATTTCAAGGTCATGCTTGCCGATGCGCGGCTTCAGCTTGACCTCTTTAATTTCGTTGGTGTGGGTCTTCTTATGCGCTTTGTGTTCGCGCTTCTGCTCTTCATACAGGAACTTGCCATAGTCCATGATCTTGCAGACCGGCGGGGTCGCCGTCGGGGCGACTTCCACCAGGTCCATCTCAAGTTCCTGGGCTTTCATGCGCGCCTGTTCGACGAGCATAATGCCAAATAGCTCCCCTTCGGGGCCGATCACGCGCACCGTCTTGCCGCGGATCTCTTCGTTCTTCTTCGGACGTTCTGCAGTAATGGCTGACTCCTCCTCTTGTTTCCCTTAATTTGCGCCCATACGCCCCGTATGGTACGCGAATTCTTCCTGGCCCTTAGTGGCGCTTCAACGCCTCTTTCGGACCGGGCTGGACCGGATTTGTTCCTTCTATAAGCCCTCTACTAAGAGGCTATTTCCGCCAATCTCTTAGACGCGGCAGCCTGCGCTTTGGCCGTAAATTCCGCCACCGGCATCACACCCAGGTTCTTGCGCCCCCGCGCGCGCACCGCCACCGATCCCGACGCGGCTTCGCGCTCGCCGATTACTAACAAATACGGAATCTTAAGCTGTTCCGAATGCACGACCTTCGGATCAAGGCGGTCACTCGACAGGTCCGCATCCACCCGCAGCCCAGCGGCCTTCAGTTCGGCCAACACCTTGCGCGCGGCGTCTTCGGATTTCTCCGAAACCGTCGCCACCCGCGCCTGAATCGGCGCCAGCCAGAACGGGAAGTTCCCCGCGTAATGCTCGATCAGGAAGCCGATAAAGCGTTCGTGCGTGCCCAGCGGCGCGCGGTGAATGCACAGCGGCGTCTCGGCTTCGTTTTTCTGGTTCTTGAAGGTCAGTCCGAAGCGCCGCGGCACCGCGAAGTCGACTTGGTTCGTGGCCAGCGTGAATTCGCGCCCGATCGCGCTCCAGACCTGTACGTCGATCTTGGGTCCGTAGAATGCGGCTTCGTTGGGCACTTCGACCGTGTTGATGTTCCCGGCCTTCATCGCGTCGCGGACCTGCGTCTCGGTCTGCTTCCAGAGTTCCGGTTCGTTCACGTACTTCTTGCCCAAGCCTTCAGCCGCGTGCAGGCTCAGGCGCATCACGTACTTTTCGATGCCGAAGAGCTTGAAGTACTCGATGTACATATTGCAAACCGCAAGGAACTCGGTCTGGAATTGCTCGATCGAGCAGTAAATGTGGGCGTCGTTCATCTGCAGCGAGCGCACACGCATCAGGCCGAACAGTTCGCCGCTCTGCTCGTAGCGATAGCAGGTCCCGTATTCGGCCAGGCGCAAGGGTAGGTCGCGGTAACTGCGCAGCTCGGCCCCGAAAATCTTGTGGTGGTGCGGGCAGTTCATCGGCTTGAGGTAGTACTTTACCCCGTCCAACTCCATCGGCGGGAACATGCTCTCGGCGTAATACGGCAAATGGCCGCTCGTCTTGTACATGTTCTCTTTGCAGATGTGCGGGGTGCGCACGCGCACATAGCCCCCCGCGAACTCGGTGTCCTTGGCCAGCTTTTCAAGCTCTTCGATCATCGCCGCGCCATTGGGCAGCCAGAGCGGCAGGCCCGGACCCACGTCATCGTCGAAAATGTAGATGCTCAGTTCGCGCCCGATCTTGCGGTGGTCGCGCTTCTTGGCTTCTTCGATCTGGAGCAGATAGGCGTCGAGGTCCTTCTTGTCGGAGAACGCGGTGCCGTAGACGCGCTGGAGCTGCTTCTGGCTCTGGTCGCCGTGCAGGTACGCGCCGGCGATGGACATGACTTTGTACGCGCCAATCTTGCTCGTATCGGGGACGTGCGGCCCGCGGCAGAGGTCTTCGAAATCCTGGCCGATGCGATTGCCGGTGATGTAGAAGCTCAGCACGTCGCCCTGCGCGCGTTCGGCATTCTCTTTCTTGTATGGATTGCCTTCAGCGATGACTTTCTTCATGCCATCCGCACGCGACATCTCAACGCGCGTAAACGGGCGCTTCTCCGAGATGATTTTCTTCATCTCGGCTTCGATCTTGGCGAACTCTTCGGTGGAAATCTTGTGGTCGAGGTCGATGTCGTAGTAGAAGCCGTCTTCGACCGGCGGGCCGTAGACCAGTTTCGCTTCGGGCCACAGGCGCAGGATCGCTTCGGCCATCACGTGCGCGCACGAATGCCGGACGCAGTACAGCGCATCGTTGTTCAGGTTGCCCTGACGGTCCTTGGGCGTGACCACCGAGAACGCGCCGGACTTGGGGACGGGCCTGCTCAGGTCGAGGATTTCGCCGTCGAGTTTCACCGCCACCGCGTCGGAGGCGAGCCGCTTGCCGATGGATTCGGCTACGTCTTTGCCGGTCGTACCGTGCGCGTAGGTGTGTTTCGAGCCGTCTGGAAAGGTCAGTTCGATAGCATCAGACATTGGGGATGAACACCTGCAACCACTGCCGCATTTCGCCGTCCTCTAGTGAAGCGCTCAAGACATGGACACCATACAGGAACTAAAAATTACCCCCGCGCCTCCGATTAACAAGAAGAATTCATCCGCGCGCGTACGGTTGCTCCGCCCTTGAAACAGGGCTATAAAGGGGGCATGTCCGAGCCCGCCGCCAACCGCTCCACGGTCTTTTTGGTCGTTGTGATCCTGATTCTGATCGGCGCGCTGGCCGTCATGTCGCGCATGCTCAAAATGGCCTTCGTCGCGCTCGGCTTCATGACCAAGATCGCCTTTGGACTCGGCGGCGTAATCCTGCTGCTGATCGGCGGGATCGTGGTCTGGCGCATGCTCTCGCGGCCAGACTCAAAGTAATCTGCGCAAAGCCCAGCAACAAAAACACCCCGCGTTGGCGGGGTGTTTTCATTTCAAGCGCTGGCCTGGTCGAAGTTACTTAACGCCGCGTCCGCGCATGATCTTGCGGGAGTGCGCCGGATCGTCGCCGGTCGTGGTGAAGGCCATCGTGTTCGCGCGGCGGTCGTAGTCGGCCTTGTTGCCGTCCGAACCGTGGATCACCAGCGAGCCGAAGAACACGATGTCGCCGGGGTCCATCTCGCAGAGCACCGCGTCCGGGCGTTCATGGAAATAGCCCGGCAGATGGATTCCAAAGCTGCCGTATTTGTTGCCGCTGTTTTCGTGCGGCGAAAGGCCCGCCTTGTGCGTGCCGGGCACAAACTGGATCGCCCCGTTGGCGCGGTTCTGTACGTCGATGCCCAACATCGCGTTGACCTGCACCGGGCGGTTTTCGCCGCGCTTCCAGTAGGCAAAGTCCTGGTGCCATGGCGTCACGGTGCCGTCGAGTGCGGCTTTCATCAACAGCTTGCTGTGGAAGAAGGAGATGTCCGGCCCGATCAGCGCTTCGATCACGTCCAGCAGTTCGTTGCTGTGCAGGAGCGTATTTAGTCCCGGGCAGACCGCTTCCGAATGCATCAGTTGCTTGATGCGCGCCGGTCGGCCTTCCTTGACCTTTTCCCACGCAATGCTCGCGCGCGGATCCGGTGTGGCGTGCATGCGTTCGTGGAGGCCTTCGGTTTCAGTGCGGATCTGCGCAAGTAGTTCGGGCTTCACCAAGCCTTTGCGGACGAAGTACCCGTCGCGTTCGAACTTTTCGCGTTCTTCGGCGGTGATGGCCTGCTTCGCACTCAGCGTGGCGGAGGACATTTCTGGGCGGCTCCTCAAGGGTTGTATATGCTATTTCTTGCTTCGTGTGGTTAATTTACCCCGTATACTTGTCTATGTCATCGGGAGGCCATTGCTTAAAACTTGGATATTGTTGCGCGAACCTCAACCATAGTGCTTCAAGAAGCCGCGGGCTTCCCCAGCGAACAGTGCCGCGGGCTGTATTGGTATGTGCACAATGCGGCGCATTGGCAAACGGGCGCAGGCTACGGCTGCGACCGCAAACATTTCTTCGCGCATCAATTCATGTTCATGGTTCATGGGCGCGGCACCGGCACTTACCGGGGCAAGCCGTTCAGCGCCGGACCCGGCACCTGCGTGGTCATGGACCTGGCTCAGCCGCACAGTTACTGGAGCGACACGAAGGACCCGTGGGAGATGTACTGGGTGCGCTTCGATGGTCCGGGCGTGCCAAATCTGGTGGAAGCGCTCGTGCGGTCCGCAGGTTCGCCAGCCATTCCGTATGCTTCAGGCGAACGCGTGCGTTCGGACTTCGCCGCGATCTTCTCATTATTAAAGGAGCAGCCGCCGGGCTACGACGCCTGGGTCTGGCAGCGCCTGGTTTCCCTTAGCGCCAACGTGATCGAAGGCTTGCGCCGCGCGGGCGTCGAAGCCGACCCGGAATTCGAGCGCGCGCCCGGCGGCATCGCCGGCGCGCTGCATCATTTGCGCAACCAGCACCGCCAGCCCATCGCGCTTCAAGACCTGGCCCGCGTCGCGCACATGAGTCCGTTTCATTTCGTACGCAAATTCAAGGAAGCAACCAGCTTCACACCGATGGAGTATCTCGAGAAATTCCGCATCAGCCGCGCGCAGGAAATCATGCTGGCCGAACCGAACCGCGTTTTGAAGGACGTCGCGGCGGCGGTGGGCTTTGCCGATCCAGCCTACTTCAGCCGCGTGTTCCGCAAGCGCACGGGCCTCTCGCCGCGCACCTTCCGCGACCGCCTCTCCCCAGAAGCCGGCCCGAAGTAAGCTTATTCCCTGCGCTCTGGCGGCTTGTCCGGATCGGAGCGCGGTTCCACCTTGGGCCCCGGTGCACCCGCGACAAGCCACGCTTCTAAAAGCGCCAACTGGGCCGGTGTGAGCGACGGATGACCCAGCGGCATTCCGGGTTCATTCTTGGCCGTGTGCGGGGCGCTCATTTTCGTGAGCGGATCCTCAAACGGCGCGATCTGATCGCGCGCGCCTTCTTCCACGCGCCGGTACAGGCGCTCCAAAATCAGCGGCGGCTTGCCGCCTTCGCGTGGCTTCAAAATACCCACGCGCTGCCCGTCGGGTTGGAGCGATCCGCGCGTCATGCCCGCATAGGAGGAAAGGTCGAGCCTGCGCGCGCGAAAGCCATATGCGCCATTGTTCCCCGCGCCGCCCGCCGAGTCCGCCTGATGGCAGTGCACGCAGGTGTCCTGAAAGACCGCCGCGTCGATTTCCGCGAACGTGGGGGCTTTGGCAACCGTGGGCTTTTCGAGCACGCGCGCCTTCGGCGTCTTATTTAGCTCCCCATAAAAGAGGAACGCGACGAGGGCCTGCCGGTCTTCATCCGGCAACGCGAATTTCGGCATGCGCGTAGTCGGACTGACCAGCGCGGGATTCTTGATCCACGCCAGCGTCGAAGCCTGCGACATGCGCTCACGCACGAAACGCAGGTTGGGCGCTTCCGCGCGGCCTTCATCCCACTTCCACTGCCCCGCGTCCGCGCCGAACTCTTCGTTCCCCAATTGGTGGCAGCGGTAACACTTCTGCTCGGTGAAAACCTGCCGGCCACGTGCGAGGACTTCTGGCGCCGGCGGTTGCTGCGGCTTGGTCGGCTCCAGTGGCCGCAGGTCTTCGGGCGGCTTGTGCCCGGAGAGTTCCGCGACCGCTTCGAAGTAACGCCCTAGCGCGTCAAGTTCCTCCTGTGTGAAATTCATCCGCAGCATGCTCTCTTCGAGATGCGGGCGCAGGTCGTACGGATTGCCCAGATATTCTTTGATAAACGCCGGCCGCACGCGCGCGGCGACGCCGGCCAGATTCGGCGCGCGCAACAGATGCCGGATGCGCGTGCAGTTGCGGTAAAAATGTGGATGCGCGCGTTCGATCTTGTCCTGCTCTTTGTCGTTTTGTTCGAGGTTTTTGACGAGCAAATGGCACGAGACGCATGAATTCTTCGGCGACTCGATCTGCGGTTCGACAATGTAGTGGCAGTCGTAGCAACTGTACTTCTGGACGACCACGCGGCCGTCGGCGAGCGCATCGGCCAACCACGTCTTGCGCGCCTGGTCGCCCGCGACCGCGGCCAGCGCCGCGTTTTCACCGCCCGCTTCATACAGCAGCGCACGCAAAGCCCGCTCATTCTCTTCGTCGAGCGTGCCGCCCAGCGCCGCTTTGATCAGTGGCGCGGCTTCGGTTCCCTTCTCCGCCAGAATCAGGCAGTGCAGCCGATTCAGCTTCGCGGCTTCCGTGCGCTTCAAATTCGGATTCGCCGTCGCATACGCGGCCCACTTTTCCGCAGCTTCGGCAAAGCGCCCGTGCGCGGTCAAAGTCTCCGCGCGCCGGTACTCGATTTCCTCGCCATTGATATTCAAGTCGTCCGCGGCCTTGGCCTGATCGAGCGCCTTGAGGGCCTCGTCCACGCGCGCGCATTCCGACAGCGCCTGTGCCAGCCGCAAGAAGATCCCCGCCGGCGAGCGGGTCTCCTTTAACGCCGGCTCCGCGGCGAGTATTGCGAGCAGCTTCGCCGCGTCGGCATAGAGCCTGCGTTCCGCGGCCAAACCCGCCGCCGCGTCGAGCAACTCCACGCGGTCCGCATCTTTTACTTTGTCCAGCTTCGCGGCGTGCTCCGCCGCGCGCTTGCGCAGCGTCTCGCCCTTTTCTGCGAGCAGTTCCAGGGCCTTGATGAGCCGCTCGGGCGGGCGATGCCCCAAAATCGTACCCGCGTAACCGCCGTCGAGGTCCAGCACGACCAACGCCGGGGTTTCTTTCACGCCATAGCGCCGCGCCAGGTCCTGGGCTCCGGGCGCGCCGTCCAAATTCTCGAAGCGCGCCGCCGCGCGCTCCTTTAATAGGGCCAGCACCGGCGGGTCATTGAAGCAAATTGTTTCGAGCAGCCCGCAGCCGTACTCCCGTGGCGTGCGGAAATAGAGCAGCCGGAATCCAGGCGCGTTCTTGCCGGACGGCGTGACCGCACGCCAAGCCGCTTCGGTGGCCAGCCACTCGACTTTGCCTTCGGGGATCGCTGCAGACGCCAGTGGTTGACCCGGCGCGAATTTCACGCCCGGCTGCGCGGACTCCGCTTCGACAGGAGGCACCGGCGGAGGCGCATCGTGGCCATCCTCTTTATCGCAGCTCACCAGCAAGAGCGTCGCGCCCAGCGCCGCGAGTAGCAGCACGAACGGACCGGCGCCCACTTTCCTCACGCTCATCGCTCGCGTGGCTCCCCGGTAATATGAATGAAAAGTCTACCCGCGTGCGCAGCCCGCAAAAGGGCACGCACAGTAGACGGTAAAACGGAGAAAGTTGGGGCGGGAAATCGGGCTTAAAACGCGTGCGCTGAGGCGGGACTACTCGACCGCGAGAATGCGCCCGCAGCTCGGACAGATCACCAGTTCCTGGGCCAACAGGGTCAGGTTCTGGACCTGCGGCGGGAGCTGCATGAAGCACGAGGAACAGAGGTTGCCCTTCAAGAGCGCGATGGCCTGGCCGCGCGTCGCAACGATGCGGTCGTACACCGTGCGTTCCTTGACTGGAATCTTCTCCGCCAGCGGCGCGCGTTCGGCATTCAACTGCTCAAGTTGGGTCTTCAGCTCGCCCATCTCTTTATTGACGCGGGTGCGCTCGCCTTCCAGCTTCGTCTCCATCGCGGCGACGCCGCTGGCAAGTTCCTTGTTTTCTTTTTCTTTGTCTTCGGCTTGCTTGATCAGTTCGAGGGCTTTGTCTTCGGTCTGGCGGTTGAACATGCGCTGCGCTTCCATCTGGCGCTTGATCACGTCGAATTCCTTCGACGTGCGCATCAGGTTCATCTGGTTGGCGTAGCGCTTCAGGGCTTCTTCGCCCGACTTCAGGTCGAGCTCGACGGAATCCGCCTCCGTCTTCACCTTCATCACTTCCTGCTTGCGGCGCTCCAGCTTCTCGCGCGCCATGCGCACATCGTCTTCGATCAGAACCAGCGCTTTGGGAATCCGGTCAATGTCCTTGCGGACGGTCTGGATTTTAAGGTCCAGCTCATTGAGCGTTCGAAGTTTCTTGATGACTTCTTTCATGCCGCCGCGCACCCCTAGCCAAGATCGAGGCGGCAGATTACCTAAAGCCGCCCCGATTTAAAGCGAATTAGAAGCTTCGGCATCAGAAACGCCCTGGAATTATGACAATTCAGGCGCTTCGAGGCCTCCTTACTTATGACGCTATGCCCGCGCCTGGTAGAGCTTGTATTCGATCGCGTCCACCAGTGCGTGCCATGAAGCGTTGATAATATTTTCGCTCACGCCGACCGTAGTCCAGCGCTGCTTGTGGTCGGAACTGGTGATGCTGACGAGCACCTTGGCCGCCGTCGCGTCGCGCGGGTTGACCACGCGCACCTTGAAGTCCACCAGCGTCACGTCGTTGACTTCCGGATAAAAGCGCGAGAGCGCCTTGCGCAGCGCCCCGTCCAGCGCGTTGACCGGCCCGTTGCCTTCCGCCGCGGTGTGCACGATTTCGCCGCCGGCTTCCAGCTTGACTGTCGCTTCGGTGCTCATCTCGCCTGCTTCGGTGCCGTTACTCGTCACGCGAAAGCCATGCAGCTTGAAGAACGGCGCGTGCTTGCCAACGGTCTTGCGCACCAGCAATTCAAAGCTCGCTTCCGCGGCTTCGTACACGTAGCCTTGGTTCTCAAGCGTCATCAGGCGGTCGAGGATCTTCTTGAGCGCTTCCGGGTTTTCCTTCAGGCCGTAGCGCTCGCCCTGCGTCGCGACGAGGTTGCTGCGCCCGCTCAATTCGCTGATCAGCACGCGCCGGCTGTTGCCGACCCATTCCGGATCGATGTGCTCGTATGTGCTCGCGGCGCGATTGACCGCGCTGACGTGAATCCCGCCTTTGTGCGCGAACGCGCTGCGTCCCACGTACGGCTGGTTATCGCGCGGCGGCAGGTTGCCGACTTCGTACACGAAGCGGCTCAGCTCCGTCAGGCGTCGCATCGATTCGGCGCCGTTCAGGCAGTCGTAGCCCAGCTTGTAGTGAAGGTTCGCGATCACCGGCAGCAGGTCCACGTTGCCGCAGCGCTCGCCAAACCCGTTGATCGTCCCTTGAACGTGCGTCGCGCCCGCTTCGATCGCCGCCAGCGCGTTGGCCACCGCGACGCCGGAGTCGTTGTGCGGATGGATCCCCAGCTTGGCGTTGCCGAAGCGCTTCTTCATCTCGCCGACGATCCGGCCGAGTTCCGCCGAAAGCGTCCCGCCGTTGGTGTCGCAGAGCACCAGCCGCGAGGCCCCGCCGTCCAGCGCCGCCTGCAGCGTACGTAGCGCGTAGTCGGGGTTCGCCTTGTAGCCGTCGAAGAAATGTTCCGCGTCGTACAGCACCTGCTCGCTGTGCTTGGCCAGATACGCGACCGAACTCTCGATCATCTTCAGGTTGTCTTCGAGCGAGACGCGCAGCGCTTCGGTGACGTGAAAATCCCACGTCTTGCCGAAGATGCACATTACCGGCGCGCCCGCTTCGGTCAGCGCCTTCAGGTTCGGATCTTCGGAAGGCTTGTTCTTGGCATGGCGCGTGGAACCGAACGCGGTGATCTTCGCGTGCGTCCACTTCTCTTTTTGCGCGGCCTTGAAGAAGTCGAGGTCCTTGGGATTCGACCCCGGCCAGCCGCCTTCGATAAAGTCCACGCCGATCGCGTCGAGCTGGTGGGCGATCTCCAGCTTGTCGCCCATCGAATACGAGATGTGCTCCGATTGCGTCCCATCGCGCAGCGACGTGTCAAAGATTTCGACGCGCACGCCCTTCTTCGGCGGCGGCCGGTGATGCGCGGGCGCGGAGGCCGCGTTGGTGACGCTCGACTTGCCTGATTTCTGGGCCATGACCAAAACCTTTCAGTGAAGCTCAAAATGCTCGAATCGAAGTAAACCCGCGGGCGCGGCAAAAATTTAGCCGAAAGCTCAAGCGGTTTTGCGGCAGGTTAAATTGTAGTGGTTCTTGAAGCAATGCGCTAAGACGGGGCATCAGCCAATGACCACCCTGCCGCACGAGAACATCCGCGGCAGGGCTGAGCACTCCAGGAGATCGACCGTGGCTGATGACATCTGTTTCGTTCCTTGATCCGGATGGCCTTTTTAGCGTCCGGCGGTAGAAGGGTCAAGTGCTCTCCACCCTGCGCGGGTCCTCCTCGACCGCCTTTCCATTAATAATAGAAGGAGCGTCCGTGGCGCGCTTGTTTGACATTCTCCCAATCTTGGTCCTGGCGTCCGGCACGTTCAACGCCTTCGCGGAAGAAGAAGAACCCGCGCTCACCGCGATGAAGAAGAACGATCTGCCCGCGCTGCAGCAGATCCTCAAAGCACGCCCCGAAGCGGTCCGCTACAAATCGCCCGACGGCCTCACGCTCGTCCACTTCGCCGCGATGAGCGGCAAGGTCGAGATGCTCGCCGAACTGCTCAAAGCCAAAGCCGATCCCAAAGCCCGCGATGAAAAGGGCTACACGCCGCTGCACTTCGTCCAGTTCGCCACGCGCTTCGCCGACGCCAAGACCGTCTCCAAGATTGTCGAAATGCTGCTCGCCTACGACGCCGACCTGAACGCCAGGGACAACAACAACCAGACGCCGCTGCACTGGGTCGCGTCCGACGGCGGCGAAGAGATGGCCCGCGCGCTGCTCGAACGCGGCGCCGATCCGAACCTCAAAGATAAGGACGGCTACACGCCGCTGCACCTGGCCGCCGGCCGCTTCAAACAGCGCGTCGCCGAACTGCTGCTCGACAATAAAGCCGACGTCAATGCGCTCTCGAAAGATGGCCTGACACCGCTGCATCTCGCCGCGCTGAAGAACAACAAGCTCATGGTCACGCTGCTGCTGAGCCACAAGGCCGACCCGAATATTAAATCGCCCGACGGCACCACCCCGCTCACTGCGACCAACGAGGCCGATATCCAGGCCCTCCTCCGCAAAGCCGGCGCGAAGGAATAGGTCGTCAGCCCCCCAGTTCGCACCTAAATTCGGCATGGTTTAAGGTGCTCACCATCACGCACTCTGGTCAGGACACCATGCAAGGTGGACGGAAGGCAATTGGCGTCAGCTTGCTTAAATCCGTCCATTCCATTGCGGTTCTTTTACACCCTGCGCAGGCTTATGCGGTTCGATTGCCAGCGTTTATTGCGTACTGCTAAAAAAGCACCAGTAACGCGTCGTGGCATCGGGTGTGCGCGTTTCACGCGTACACCTGGAGTCTTGACAACTGTGAGCAATCCAACTGTTCTTGGGCGTTTAAGCACCCTGACGCCAACGGTTTCTCCGCAGCTCTCGGCCCGGCTGCGCGAGGGCTCCGGGCGCGGCTGGTTTGCGACGCTGCGCTCCTATGTGCGGCTGATGAACGCCGGGCGCTTCTTCTTTCCCCTGCTCTGGCTGCTGGGGAACATGCGGCACTGCCCCGTCTACATTTTCCCATTGTTAATCGCGCATCTCTTCGATCTGCTGGTCAACGATCCGGCGCGCGTCAAGGACGAGATCGGCCTGGTCATGGCGGTTACGTGCGGCCTGTGCCTGATGAACATGACCGTGGCGATCACGCAGAGCATCGTGCAGTCGCGCCAACGCCGCAGCATGACCGCACTCTTGCGCACGGGCCTGATGCGGCGCCTGTACCGGTTGAACCTCACCTTCCACGACAATACGCAGGCCGGGGTTCTGCAGAACAAGTTTACCAGCGACCTGGGGCATCTCGAAAACTTGCAGAACTACGTCATCGAGATGCTGCTGGTGCAGGGCACGACCATTGCCGTCTGCCTGCTGATCGTACTCATTCGCACGCCGCACCTCGCGCCGATCCTGATGCTGACGGTCATCGCCAACCTCTTGATTGGACGCCTGCTCTGGCGGCTCGTGGGTTCCTCACACGAGGAATTCCGCCTCGCCGAGAGCGGTTTCCTGAGCGCGCTGAACGAATCGCTGAGCGGCGCGCGGCTGGCGCGGGCGCACGCGTCGGAGAACTTCACCCTTTCTCGACTGGGGAGCGCCGCGCACAACGTCGCCGAACGCGGCGTCAAGCTTGACGTCATCTACGGCCTATTTGGCTGCACAAGCTGGGCCGTCGGCTCGGTGCTGCAAATGCTGGTCATCGGGATCGGCGCGTGGTTTTGCATCCGCGGCACCGCGCAGTTGGGCGATCTGTATGTATTCTTCCAGTATTACGTGCTGATCGCCGCGAGCATCGCCGGCATCGTCAACGGCATGCCGCTGGTCGCCGCCGCCGGCAACGCGATCCAATCGCTCTCCGACCTCTTCAAGGATGAACAGGTCGAACGCAACACCGGACAACTGCGCCTGGAGTTGAAGGGTCACGTCGAGCTGCGCGACGTGTCGTTTGCCTATGCAGGCAATTCGCGCCACAGCTTGAAGAAAGTGAATCTGTCCGTGCCCCCCGGGACTTCACTGGCCCTGGTGGGCCCGTCGGGCTCCGGTAAGAGCACCGTCGCCAGCCTGCTGCTGGGCTTTTACGAACCCCAGGAAGGCGCCGTTGCGCTGGACGGCCACGATCTGCGTTCGCTCGACCTGCAGGGGGTCCGTTCGCAAATGAGTTTCGTCAGCCAGGACGTCGTGCTCTTTCAGGACACGATTCTCTCGAACATTGCCTGGGGCGATGCCAAGCCCAATCTGCAGCGCGCGAAGGAAGCGGCACGCCAGGCCAACGCCGAAGAATTCATCCTGCGCCTGTCGCACGGCTATGACACGATCCTGGCCGAGCGCGGCGGCGGGCTTTCGGGCGGCCAGCGCCAGCGGCTTTCCATCGCCCGCGCGCTGTACCGCAATCCACAGATCCTCATCCTGGACGAAGCCACCAGCGCGCTGGACCCCGAAAGCGAGCGCCTCGTGCAGGCGGCGCTCGACAGGCTTACGCGCGGTCGCACAACAGTCATCATCGCGCACCGGCTCTCGACCATTCGCAACGCCGACAAGATCGCGGTGATGCAAGACGGCGCGGTCGTCGAAAGCGGGACTTACGCGGAACTACTCGCGGCGGGCGGCGCTTTTTCCAACCTGGCCAGTGAGACCGCCGCAACGTCGGCGGCGATGTAGACCCTTCAGCTAACGCTGTTTCTCTTCGAGTTCCTGCCAGCGCGCATAGAGTTGCTCCACGCGGGCCTGGGCTTCCGCGAGCGCCTGGCAGCGCTCCTGGAGTTTCTTGATGTCGGCCGCGGCGCCCGGCGCGTCCAACTCCTTCTGAATCTCCGCGACCTGCGCTTCGCCGGCGAGGATCGTGGCTTCCATCTGCTCCCACTCCAGCTTTTCTTTAAAGGAGAGCTTCTTGGGCTTTTTGGCGGCATCGGTTGTCGGCGCGGGCTTGGCCGGCGCGTCCTTGGCTTCTTTGGGCGCGCGCACGCGCTCAGTCTGCGCGGCCTCCCATTGCATGTAGTCAGTGAACTGGCGCACGCCGCCCTTGCCGTCCAGGCCCAGCAGATCCGTGGACAGCTTGCGCAGCATGAAGCGGTCGTGCGTGACCAGCACCACAGCGCCCGGGACCTCTTCCAGACTGTCTTCGAGCACTTCGAGCGACGGGATGTCCAGGTCGTTCGTCGGTTCGTCGAGCAGCAGAATGTCGGCGGGCTTGAGCATCATCTGCGCCAGCAGAATGCGCGCCTGCTCGCCGCCGGACAGATCGCCGACCGGCATGTCGAGCTGCTCGGGCCGGAACAGAAACCGCTTGGCCCAGCCGGAGACGTGCTGCGGCTGGTCGCGATAAACCAGGGTATCGCCGTTGGGCGAGAGCGCGCGGCGCAGGGTCTCCCGCTTGTCGAGCTGCCCGCGGCTCTGGTCGAAGTACACCACGCGCAACTGATCGGCGCGCTTGAGCGTGCCCGCGTCCGGCGCCAGTTCTCCGGCCAGCAGGCGCAGGAAGGTCGTCTTGCCGCTGCCGTTGCCGCCCAGCAGGCCCACCTTCATGCCCGGGGCGAGCACCAGGTCCAGTTTGTCGACGAGGGTGCGCTCGCCCATGCGCTTCACGACCTTTTCCAGAACCATCAGCTTGTTGGCCTGGCGCTTGGTCGAGACAAAGTCGATCGAGACCGTGTTCTGTGTGTTGCGCTGGCGGGTTTCGGCCAGGTCTTCCATCAGACGGCCCGCTTCGTCGATGCGCGAGCGCGACTTGGTCGTGCGCGCGGGCGGCCCGCGCTTGAGCCACTCGGACTCGCGGCGCACTTTGCTTTCCAGCGCCTTCTGCGTCTTGAATTGGCCTTCGAGGAACTCCTCGCGCTTGAGCAGAAAGTCGCTGTAGGAACCCGGCGAACTGAAACTGCCTTCGGGGAAGCGCTGGTTGAGTTCCACGATCCGGTTGGCCGCGTGCTCCAGAAACAGGCGGTCGTGACTCACCAGCACGCACGCGAATGGCGCGTTGCCAAGCAGCTTTTCCAGCCACAGGATCCCTTCGAGGTCCAGGTGGTTGGTGGG
>Ga0265314_10002901_pt1 | contig 17019 bp, 12 predicted proteins | sample 4126metaG_FD_203106 | JGI IMG/M metagenome (GOLD analysis project Ga0265314, IMG submission 203106) | Rhizosphere microbial communities from Carex aquatilis grown in University of Washington, Seatle, WA, United States - 4-1-26 metaG | ecosystem: Host-associated > Plants > Roots > Rhizosphere >... | reverse complement strand
ACTTGCGGTTCTTCTTGACCAGGATTTCGCGCGAGTCCGGGTGGCGCACATCACGCGTCGCACGCTGGCCTGGAAGCAAGTCGTACTCGACGGACTTCGCGTACTTCTTCCCTGCCTCGAGGAAGATGGTTTCCGTATCGTAGTAGTAATTGAGCAGGTCCTCGGTGGAGTAGCCGAGGGCGCGCAAGAGCACCGTCGCGTGCAGCTTGCGCCGCCGGTCGATGCGCACGTAGAGGAGATCCTTGGGATCGAACTCGAAATCGAGCCATGACCCACGGTAGGGAATCACGCGCGCGCTGTAGAGCAGCTTGCCCGAGCTGTGGGTCTTGCCCTTGTCGTGATCGTAGAACACGCCTGGGCTGCGGTGCAGCTGGCTGACCACGACGCGCTCGGTGCCGTTGATGATAAATGTCCCGTTGTCGGTCATGAGCGGGATCTCGCCGAAGAAGACCTCCTGCTCCTTGACGTCGCGGATGGACTGCGACCCGGTGTCCTCGTTGGTGTCCCAGATGACCAACCGCACCGTCACCTTGATTGGCGCCGCGAACGTCATGCCGCGCTGGCGGCACTCGTCGACGTCGTACTTCGGCTTATCGAGCGTGTAGCTGACAAACTCGATGGACGAGGTCTCGGAGAAGTCTTTGATCGGAAAGACGCTCTTGAACACGCCTTGAAGACCGATGTCCTCGCGCTTCTCGAACGGCACATCCTTCTGCAGAAACTTCTCGTAACTCTGCTTCTGGATGTCGATGAGATTCGGGATATCGATGATCTTGCCGATTTTGGCGTAGCTCTTGCGTGCTCTGAAATTGTTCTGGATCTGGGACGCCATTGCGCTCTCCCTCGCCGATAGTTACTTAGGAACGCTGGTATGGAAACCCTGGGAGGGTTTCCATGCCTTCCCGCGACAGTTCGCACCGAGCGAAGCTCGGTGGCTCCCCACGCGAGAAAACAGTCGAATGCCGGAGGACGTCTTTGGCGTCCCCGGCGAATGCGATTTCCGACTGTCGACGGGCTGTCGACTCTGTGTTGTCAACTGCCGACGTGCCTACTTGATTTCAACCTTTGCACCTGCATCTTCGAGCTTCTTCTTGAAGCCCTCAGCGTCAGCCTTGGACACGCCTTCCTTGACGCTCTTGGGAGCGCCGTCCACCAAGTCCTTGGCTTCCTTGAGACCGAGCTGGGTGAGTTCGCGCACCACCTTGATGACCTCGATCTTCTTGGCACCCGCCTCCTTGAGAACGACCGTGAACTCGGTCTGCTCAGCAGCGGCGGCGGCAGCGACAGGCGCAGCGCCTGCAGCGGCGGCAACGGCCACCGGAGCAGCCTTGACGCCCCACTTGTCCTCAAGCTCCTTGGTGAGAGCAGCAATGTCCATGACGGACAGCTTGGAAAGAAAATCTACAACTTGCTCCTTCGACACATCGGCCATATCAGGGTCTCCTTCTGGGTTTCTAAATCGTGTTGTTCAAAGTTCGCAGCCAGGCGAGGCTGCCGGTTATTTCTTCTCGCCGCCCTTGAGCGCGTCTTCACGCGCGGCCAGCAAGTGGACGAAATTCTGCGGGGCTGCACTGAGCAGGCGCAGGAAGTTCTGAGGCACGGCGAGCAGGGTTGCAAGGAATGTTGCGCGTGCTTCGTCTTTGCCCGGCAGCGTAGAAAGCGCTTCGACGCCCTGCTTGTCCAGCAGTTTGCCGTCGATGTACCCGCCCTTGATGACGAACTTGCTTTCGACCTTGGCCATCTTGGTCGCCACCTTGGCGGGCGCGGATGGATCCTCGGTCGAATAGGCAATCGCGGTCGGGCCGGCGAGCAGCGAGTCCAGTACCTCCATGGCCGTGCCTTTGACCGCCTTGCCAAGGAGGGTGTTCTTCACCACCTGGTATTCGCAGCCCACGGCGCGGAATTCGCGGCGCAGTTTATTGTCGCTCTCGACGGTGAGCCCGCGGAAATCGGCGAGAATGAGGCTCTGCGCCGACGCAAGCCGCGTCTTCAAGGAATCGATATTGGCGTTCTTCTCTGTAGAGTTCACGATGAAAGCCTCCTAGTGCACGCCGAACTCGGCGACAAGCGGGGTGGTATCGACCTTGATCCCCGGCCCCATCGTGGTGGATAGAGTGATCGACCTCATATACGTGCCCTTGGCTGAGGCTGGCTTCAGCTTCATCAGCGTTTCGACCATCACACGCGCATTCTCGTGCAACTTGTCGCCGCCGAACGACACCTTGCCGATGCGAGCGTGAACCACGCCCGCCTTCTCGACACGGAATTCCACACGGCCAGCCTTGAGCTCGCGGACGGCCTTGGCTACATCGGCAGTCACGGTTCCCACCTTCGGGTTCGGCATGAGGCCTTTGGGACCGAGCACGCGGCCCAGGCGGCCGACGAGTCCCATCATGTCCGGCGTGGCGACCAGCGAGTCGAAGTCGGTCCAGTTTTCCTTCTGAATCTTCTCGACCAGATCCTCGGCGCCGACGAAATCCGCGCCTGAATCCTGCGCGTCCTTGGCCTTGTCGCCCTTGGCGATCACCGCCACACGCATCGTCTTGCCCGTCCCATGGGGCAACACGATAGCACCGCGAACCATCTGGTCCGCGTGCTTCGGGTCCACGCCCAATCGGACCGCGATGTCGACGCTTTCGTCGAACTTTGCGACCTTGGTGTCGGGCAACAGTTTGCATGCGTCCGCCAAGGTGTATCGCTTTAGGCGATCGACCTTTGCGGCGGCCTTCGTGTACTTCTTTCCTGCTTTGGGCATGGTTTCCTTCTCGTTTCGGCTTTGAACGTTAGCCTTCCACCTCGACGCCCATGGAGCGTGCAGTACCGGCAATGGTCCGCATCGCAGATTCGACGTTGGTGGTGTTGAGGTCAGGGAGTTTCATCGTTGCGATGTCACGCAACTGCTTCTTGTTGATCTTGCCAACCTTGACTTTGTTGGGCTCTTTGGAGCCGGAGCCCGGCTTCTTCGCCGTGGCCAACCCGGCCGCCTTCTTGATCAAGACCGCCGCGGGTGGCGTCTTGGTAACGAAGGTGAACGAGCGATCCGAAAACACCGTGATGACCACGGGAATCGTGACTTCGTCCTTGGCCTGCGCTTGCGTGCGAGCGTTGAACTGCTTGCAGAAGTCCATGATGTTCACGCCGTGCTGGCCGAGCGCTGGCCCGACGGGTGGGGCCGGATTGGCCTTGCCGGCGGGAATCTGGAGCTTGATGTAACCTGTTGCTTTCTTCATCGGATCTACCTAGCAGTTCAAACTTTCTCGACCTGTGCAAAGTCCAACTCGACCGGGGTCGCCCGACCGAAGATGGAAAGATTCACGCGAAGCTTTTGCTTCTCTTGCTTCACTTCGACAACGATGCCGGTGAAGTTCGCGAACGGACCTTCGACGACGCGAACATTGTCGTTCTCTTTGAAGTTCTCGCGCGGCCGAGGTCGCGACGCGCCCTCGGTGATTGCCGTGTTGATATTCTGAATCTCGGTTTCTTTTACCGGCTGCGGGTTCATGCCACCGAGAAACCCCGTGATGCGCGGGGTGTTCTTGACCAGGTGGAAGGTTTCTTGGTCCAGGTCCATCTGCACGAACATATACCCAGGGAAAAACTTCCTGGTCGTGGAACGCTTCTGCCCCTTGACCAACTCGACCACCGTGTCGGTTGGAATCAGCACATTCCCGAACTTCTCGTTCAGCCCGGCTTGTCGCACCCTATCCAGCAGCGACAAGCGCGCCTTGTTCTCGTGCCCAGAGTAGGTGTGAACGACGTACCATTTCATAGCCATGGCGCTAATCGATTCCGTTGTCACTTGAGGATCTTGCCCGCAAGAAACGCCCAGATTAGGTCGAAGAACGACAAAATGAGCGTTGCGATAAGGACCGTGACGATGACGATGATCGTTGCGTAGTAGGTTTCCTTCTTGGAGGGCCAGGTTACTTTTTCAAGCTCCCTGGTGACATCCGAAGCGGTCGCAAACACCCGCTCGTTGCGGTAGGCGATGACACCACCCAAAACACCACACATAAGCGCGACCCCCTGCATAGCCAGCTCGTTAGGTTTGGCGAAATAGCTCCAGATCCAGTCCCCTGTCTTGTAGATAAGGAACGAGAGCACAAGCATCCCGATGGCAAATGTCAGATGTATGTATTTGTTGGGGCCCATGGTTGCTCGCTATGTTCCCGATGTTGCCTGAGCAGGGCAGGCGGGACTCGAACCCACAACACGCGGTTTTGGAGACCGCTGCTCTACCATTAGAGCTACTGCCCTATTGTAATGGGAACCCTGAGAGGGTTCCCAAACCCTCCCGCGCTCTGGCTCCGCCGGGCTGAGCCCGGCTACGCCTACGCGGTCATGGAAACCCGAAAAGGATTCCCCACGCTCGGCTCCACCGAGACGGCTGGTGGGACCGTCGGAAGGACTCCCGCCTGGAGAAACGAAGTAGATCACTTCGTCTCCTTGTGCTCCGTGTGCTTGCGGCACCTGCTGCAATACTTCGACAGCTTGAGCTTCTCCGCATTCGCGCGCTTGTTCTTCGTGCTGGAGTAGTTGCGCTCGCGACACACTTGACACTCCAGGGTAATAATCACTCGCGCGGTGGCCACGGGGTCCTCCTAGTTCGCTCTTCGATGGGTTGACTACGCAATAATCTTGGTCACGACGCCAGCGCCGACCGTCTTGCCACCTTCGCGGATGGCGAAGCGCAAACCGTCTTCGCAGGCAATGGGCGTGATGAGTGTAATGTCCATGGTCACGTTGTCACCAGGCATCACCATCTCCATACCCTCTGGCAACTTCACGTCCCCGGTTACGTCCGTGGTACGGAAGTAGAACTGGGGCCGGTACCCCTTGAAGAACGGCGTGTGGCGTCCGCCCTCTTCCTTCTTCAGGATGTAGACCTCGCCAAGGAAGTTCTTGTGCGGTGTGATCGATCCGGGCTTGGCCAACACCTGACCGCGCTCGATTTCCTCGCGCTTTGTCCCGCGCAAAAGCGCCCCGATGTTGTCTCCCGCGCGCCCTTCGTCGAGCAGCTTGCGGAACATTTCCACTCCGGTCACGACCGTCTTCATGGTGTCCTTGAAGCCCACGATCTCGACTTCCTCGCCCACCTTCACGATTCCGCGCTCCACGCGGCCGGTGACCACGGTGCCACGGCCAGAAATCGTGAACACGTCTTCGACCGGCATCAGGAACGGCTTGTCGATCTCTCGCTTCGGCTCGGGGATGAAGGTGTCGAGCGCCTCCAGCAGCTTCATGATCGACCCTTCGCCGATGTCCGACTGCTCGCCTTCCAGCGCCTTCAGCGCGCTGCCACGCACGATCGGGGTCGTGTCGCCGGGGAACTGGTACTTCGACAGAAGCTCGCGCAGTTCAAGCTCAACCAAGTCGAGCAATTCCGCGTCTTCCTTCGCCACCATGTCCACCTTGTTCAGGTACACGACAATCGACGGCACGCCGACCTGGCGGGCCAGCAGAATGTGCTCGCGCGTCTGCGGCATCGGTCCGTCCGGCGCCGACACCACCAGCACCGCGCCGTCCATCTGCGCCGCGCCGGTAATCATGTTCTTGATGTAGTCCGCGTGCCCCGGGCAATCCACGTGCGCGTAGTGCCGCTTCTCCGTCTGATACTCGACGTGCGCGATCGCGATCGTGATCCCGCGCTCCCGCTCTTCCGGCGCCTTGTCAATCTGGTCGTACGCCGTGAACGTCGCGAAATTCTTCTTGGCCAGCGCCTTGGTAATTGCTGCCGTCAGCGTCGTCTTGCCATGGTCCACGTGCCCGATCGTTCCTACGTTCAGGTGCGGCTTGTTTCGGATGAATTTTTCTTTGGCCATGGTGTCCTCCTAGAGGCGAATCGGTCACGAACTGCGAACGCGGTTGGCGATTCCATCGACAACGTGGTTCGGAACTGGAGAAAAACGCAGGAACTGCATGGTGAACGTTGCCCGCCCCTGCGTGAGCGAACGAACGTCTGTTGAATACCCGAACATACTCGAAAGGGGAACTTCGGCGGTCACCGCTTGCGCTCCCCCACGCGGCTCGATGCCGATAATGCGCGCACGACGGGCGGAAAGGTTTCCGACCACGGCCCCGACGTACTGATCGGGAACCACCACATCGAGCGACATCACGGGTTCTAGCAAAACCGGACCAGCCTGCGCCACGGCGTCGGCGATCGCCTGCGCAGTGGCAATCTGGAAAGCCATCTCGTTCGAGTCGAGTGGATGGTGACTGCCGTCAAGCAACGTCACCACTGCGTCCGCGATGGGGTACCCGCTGACCACGCCGCGGGCCAGTGCGGTCTTGGCGCCGCGCTCGACGGCGACCGCGAACTCGCGAGGCACCGCTCGCGTCGAGGCAAGATTACGAAAGGCGACGCCAGATCGCTCGTCTGCCGGCTCGACCCGCAACTTCACCTGCGCGAAGAGACCGCGGCCGCCAATGGCGTGTTCGAATCGACCTTCTGCTTCCGCGGCCTTCGTGATGGCCTCGCGATAGGCGACCTGCGGCCGACCCACCGACGCTCTCAAGTTGTACTCGCGAACCAGACGGTCGACGATGATCTCGAGGTGCAACTCACCCATTCCGGAAATCACCGTTTGACCGGTTTCTCCGTCGGTCTTCAAGCTGAACGAGGGATCCTCCACGGCCAATTGTTCGAGGGCCTTGAGAAGTTCCTGCTGCTCGGCGCTGGTCTTGGCCTCGATGGCAACCGAACAAGTCGGTTGCGGAAAATCGATGAGATCGAGCGTGATCGGCTCGCGCACATCACACAGGGTGTCGCCCGTCGAAGTGACGCGCAGGCCGGCGGCGGCCGCAATGTTCCCGCAAGTGACCTGACGAATCTCTTCGCGGCGGTTGGCATGCATGCGCATGAGGCGACTGATGCGTTCGCGCTTGCCCTTGGTCGCGTTGAAGACAGTAGCCCCGCTGGCGACGTGCCCGGAATAGACCCGGAAGTAGGTCAGCGGCTCCGATACCACGTCGCTCATGATCTTGAACGCCAATGCGGAGAAGGGCTCATCGTTCGACGCCTGACGAACGATTGGTTCGCCGTTCGCGGCGTGTCCACGCACCGGGGGCATGTCGGCTGGTGATGGCAGGTAATCCACGATGGCGTCGAGCAAAGGCTGCACGCCCTTGTTCTTGAAGGCAGCACCAAGCAACACCGGGACGGCCTTGCCAGCGATGGTTGCGCGCCTCAATGCAGCCCTGATTTGCCTCGCAGGGATCTCGGCGCCATGAACGTAGAGCGACAGCATTTCGTCGTCGGCTTCGCCGAGCGCCTCAATCATCGCGGCTCGAGCATTCTTCGCCGCCTTGACCAAACTCGCAGGGACTTCGCGCTCAAGGAAGATGGCGCCCGTCGTGTCACCCACCCATTCGAGCGCGCGCATCTCCACCAGATCCACGACCCCGGAAAACGAGTCTTCGAGTCCCATGGGGATTTGGGTGAGCACCGGGTTGGCTTTGATGCGGTCGCGAATCTGCTGCACGCAACGCCAGGGATCCGCGCCCGGACGGTCGCATTTGTTGATGAACGCGATTCGCGGAACGCTGTACTTGTCGGCTTGACGCCACACCGTTTCGGACTGCGGTTCAACCCCACCCACCGCACAGAAAACGCACACTGCGCCATCGAGTACGCGGAGGCAACGTTCGACTTCGACGGTGAAGTCCACGTGCCCAGGGGTATCGATGATATTCACGCGATGATCGCGCCAAAAGCAGGTCGTCGAGGCAGCGGTAATGCTGATGCCGCGCTCTTGCTCCTGCTCCATCCAGTCCATGACCGCTGTGCCGTCGTGAACCTCGCCCATGGTACGCGACACGCCGGTGTAGAAAAGGATGCGCTCGGTGGTCGTGGTTTTCCCCGCATCGATATGCGCCATGATCCCGATGTTGCGGGTATGATCTATGGGTACTTGCCGAGCCACGATTTGTTTCTTCTCCGCGCGCGAGTGGATCTCTTGACGGGCTTGCACCCTCAAGGGACCACAGGGTCCGCGGTCTTTCGTTTACCTGGTCGAGAACTGGTCCAGGCTGCTTCGGTCGGCTGGAAGGACAAGCAAAAGCACGTTGCCTTTGCCTCCCCCTTCAACGACCTATCGAACCCGAATCTTCTCGACTTTATGTTGTCTGGTGCCTTCTCTTGGGATGAATAATTCGTTCTTCTACCAGCGGTAGTGCGCGAACGCTTTGTTCGCTTCCGCCATCTTGTGCGTATCTTCGCGCTTCTTCACGGCAGCGCCCTTGTTGTTGGACGCGTCGAGCAGCTCAGCCGCGAGCTTCTCGCGCATGGTGCGGCCATCCGAACGCTCGCGCGCCGAGTGAATGAGCCAGCGCATACCGAGCGCCAGCGCGCGATCCGGTCTGACGTCGACGGGAACCTGGTAGGTCGCACCACCCACGCGTCGCGACTTCACTTCGATCTTGGGCTGCACGTTGCTGAGCGCCTTGTCCCAGACTTTGACGGGATCGTCGGCGGCCTTCTCGGCCACCAAGTCCAGCGCACCATAGACGATGCCTTCCGCAATCGCCTTCTTGCCAGACTCCATGACGGTATTGACGAACTTGGTAATACGGCGCCGCAGATCAACTGGCTGATCCGTGAACTTTGGATCTGGAAGCGGCTTGCGCTTAGGAACTTCACCTTTGCGTGGCATCTATCGACTTCTCCGTAAAAACGCGCTGAGGAAAACCTTGGCTACTTGGGCCGCTTGGCGCCGTACTTGGAACGCCCCTGGCGACGATTGCTCACCCCAGCCGTATCGAGACTGCCGCGGATGATGTGGTAGCGAACGCCCGGCAAATCCTTGACACGACCACCGCGAATGAGCACGACCGAGTGCTCTTGCAGATTGTGCCCTTCGCCGGGAATGTAGGTGGTGACTTCCATTCCGTTTGTGAGCCGCACACGCGCGACCTTGCGCAAGGCCGAATTGGGCTTCTTGGGGGTCGTCGTGTAGACGCGCACACAAACCCCGCGACGCTGCGGACACCCCTTAAGCGCGGGCGAGTCGGTCTTGCGCCGCATGACTTGGCGGCCGGATTTTACGAGCTGATTGACGGTAGGCATCTTTGATTCTTCCTCGGGAGCCGAGCATTCCGAGTTGCGGAATGCGTTTCTGGCCCGGTACTCCCCGGAGCCGAGGAGTGGTGCATTATAGGGATCGAGATCCCAATGTCAACGAGAAGTTCTAAGTTTTGCAGGCTTTGCCCGCGGCCACGAGACGAACATTACAACGCGTTACTCGCCCGCTTCGTTCGCAGATTGCAAGTCTAGATCTGCGGCGACCGCTGCGACTGGCACCTCGCCCTCTTCGGACGAGTCGGTATGAATCGACAGCCGCTTGTAGGCGCCTAAGCCGGTGCCGGCTGGAATGAGACGTCCCATGATGACGTTCTCTTTCAGCCCGCGCAGGTAGTCGACCTTGCCACACACGGCGGCTTCGGTGAGCACCTTGGTCGTTTCCTGGAACGACGAGGCGGAAATGAAGCTCTCGGTCGAGAGCGACGCCTTGGTGATACCGAGCAAGAGGGGTTCGCCCTGTGCGGGACGTCCGCCCTTCGCCATCACACGCTCGTTCTCCTCCTCGAAGATGTACTTCTCCACATGCTCGTCCGACAGGAAGCCGGTGTCGCCCACGTCGATAACACGCACCCGGCGCAGCATTTGGCGCACGACGGTTTCGATGTGCTTATCATTGATCTTGACGCCCTGGAGTCGGTAGACCTCCTGGACTTCGTCGACCAGGTACTTGGCCAGCTGCTTTTCACCGAGCACGCGCAAAATATCGTGCGGGTTGGCGGCGCCATCCATCAGCGGCTCGCCCGCCTTGATCTTGTCGCCTTCGCGCACGGACAGGTGCTTGCTCTTGGAGATGAGGAATTCCTTGGCATCGCCGTGTTCGGGCGTGACCACGACCTTGCGCTTGCCCTTGGTGTCCTTGCCGAAACTGACCGCGCCGTCGATTTCGGAAATAACGGCGTGCTCTTTCGGCTTGCGCGACTCGAACAATTCGGCCACGCGAGGCAGACCACCGGTGATGTCCTTGGTCTTGGTGGTCTCGCGCGGAATACGGGCGACGATGTCACCTGCTTGGATCTTGTCGCCTTCCGACACCGCAATGGTGGCCCCGAACGGCAGGAAGTAGCGAGCTTCGTTGTCCGAGTTCGGGATCTTCAGCGTCTTGCCACCATCGTCCTTGAGCGAAATGCGCGGGCGCAAGTCGGCATCCTTGGACTCGATGATGCTCTTGCGCGACAGACCCGTGACCTCGTCCAGCTGCTCGGTCATGGTGACGCCCTCGATGACGTCGCCGAACTTCACGTGACCCGCCACTTCGGTGAGGATGGGGACCGAGAACGGATCCCACTCGGACAGTAGGTCGCCCTGCTTGACCCTGCCGCCATCGACGAAGAACAGGCGGGCACCGTAGGTCAGTCCATAGCGCTCGCGCTCGCGTCCAGTTTCGTCCTGAATCACGATCTCGCCGTGACGATTCATCACGATGGCGTATTTCTCACGCTGCGTGTACTCGACGTTCTCCAGGCGAACCACGCCGTCGTAGCGGGCTTCAAGTTGGGACTGTTCGGTGCGCACTTGGCCGACGCCGCCGATGTGGAAGGTGCGCATGGTGAGCTGCGTGCCAGGCTCGCCGATGGACTGCGCAGCGATGACGCCGACCGCCTCGCCGATGTTGACCATGTGGCCACGAGCCAAATCGCGGCCGTAGCACAAGATGCAAATTCCGCGGCGGGTTTCGCAAGTGAGCACCGAGCGGATCTTGACCTTCGCGATGCCAGCGTCCTCGACGATGCGGACCTTGTCCTCGGTGATTTCCTCGTTGGACTGCACGAGCACTTCGCCGGTGTACGGATCGAAGATGTCGTCGACCGACACGCGGCCGAGGATACGGTCGCCGAGCTTCTCGATGATCTCGCCACCCTCTTCGAGCGGCGTGATTTCGATGCCTTCGAGGGTGCCGCAATCGTATTCGGCGATGATGCAGTCCTGCGCCACGTCGACCAAACGCCGGGTCAAATACCCGGAGTTCGCGGTCTTGAGCGCGGTATCCGCCAGACCCTTGCGCGCGCCGTGGGTCGAGATGAAGTATTGAAGAACCGACAGGCCCTCGCGGAAGTTCGTGGTAATCGGGGTCTCGATGATTTCGCCCGAGGGCTTGGCCATGAGACCACGCATGCCGGCCAGCTGGCGAATCTGCTGGGCAGAGCCGCGCGCGCCTGAGTCCGCCATGATGAAGATCGGGTTGAAGGAAGGCACACGCTTCTTCTCGCCCGTGTCCTCGTTGACCAGGTTCTCGACGCTGATCTCGTTCATCATCTCTTCGGCGATGAGCTCGGAAACTTGCGCCCAGATGTCGACCACCTTGTTGTAGCGCTCGCCGTCGGTGATGAGACCCTCCGTGTACTGCTCCTCGATCTCTTGCACGTCCTTCTGGGCTTGTTCGAGGAGCTCGACCTTGCGCTTCGGGATGATGAGGTCATCCACGCAGATCGACACCCCGGCCTTGGTCGAGTTGCTGTAGCCAAGATGGCGGAGGCGGTCGGCGAGAAGGACTGTCTCCTTCTGGCCGAAGGCGCGGTAGCAGCTGTCGATGAGATCGCCGAGCTGCTTCTTGCCCATCACGCGGTTGACAAGCTTGAAGGGCAACTTCTTGGGCACGATTTCGTAAAGCAACACGCGGCCGACCGTGGTCTCGACAAGCTGAGCGTCGATGCGCACCTTGATAGCGGCTTGCAAATCGAGCTCGCCGTGGTCGAACGCCATGCGCACTTCCTCGATGGAGGAGTACACGCCGCGTACGGTGGCCGCGCCCTTGCCGGTGCGGAACTCGCCGCGCGCGTAGGATCGCTCGCGAGTCATGTAGTAAAGACCGAGCACGATGTCCTGCGACGGCAGGATGATCGGGCGGCCGTTGGCCGGGCTCAGGATGTTGTTGGTCGACATCATGAGCACGCGCGCTTCCATTTGCGCTTCGAGCGACAACGGCACGTGAACCGCCATCTGGTCACCGTCGAAGTCGGCGTTGAAGGCCGCGCAAACGAGTGGGTGCAGCTGGATCGCCTTCCCTTCGATGAGGAGCGGCTCAAAGGCCTGGATGCCCAGGCGGTGCAGCGTGGGCGCGCGGTTGAGCAGAATCGGGTGCTCCTTGATGACTTCTTCGAGAATGTCCCACACCTCGGGGCGCTCTTTCTCGACGAGCTTCTTGGCGCTCTTGATGGTGGTAACAAGTCCGCGCTCTTCCAGCTTGTTATAGATAAACGGCTTGAAGAGTTCGAGCGCCATCTTCTTGGGCAGACCGCATTGGTGTAGACGCAGCTCGGGGCCGACCACGATGACCGAACGGCCCGAGTAGTCGACGCGCTTGCCGAGCAGGTTCTGCCTGAATCGGCCTTGCTTGCCCTTGAGCATGTCGGACAGCGACTTGAGCGGGCGCTTGTTCGGGCCCGTGATGGTCTTGCCGCGACGGCCGTTGTCGAAGAGTGCATCGACCGCTTCTTGCAGCATGCGCTTTTCGTTGCGGATGATGATCTCGGGCGCGTTCAGCTCTTGCAGGCGCTTGAGCCGGTTGTTGCGGTTGATCACGCGACGATAGAGATCGTTGAGATCCGATGTCGCGAAACGGCCACCATCGAGGGGAACCAGCGGGCGCAGATCCGGCGGAATCACCGGAATCACTTCCAGCATCATCCACTCGGGCTTGTTGCCCGACTCGCGGAAGGCGTCGACCACCTTGAGGCGCTTGGAGATCTTCTTACGCTTGGCCTCGGAGGTCGCTTCCTTCATCTCCTGGCGGAGTTGCTCGGACAGCTTGTGCACTTCGATGGCGCGCAAGAGCTCGCGGATGGACTCCGCGCCCATGCCGGCCGTGAAGGCGTCCTCGCCCATCTCCTCGACCAGCTTCGAGTAGCGCTCTTCGGTGAGCAGCTCGCCCCGTTGCAGACCGCTCTGCTTCGCATCGACGACGACGTAGGCCTCGGAATAGAGAACTTTCTCCAGATCCTTGAGCGTGATGTCGAGCAAGTTGCCGATGCGCGAGGGCAGCGACTTCAAGAACCAGATGTGCGCGACGGGCGTGGCCAGGCTGATGTGGCCCAACCGCTCACGGCGAACCTTGGATTGGATGACCTCGACCCCGCACTTCTCGCACACCACCCCTCGGTGCTTCATGCGCTTATACTTGCCGCAATTGCACTCGTAGTCCTTCACAGGCCCAAAGATCTTGGCGCAGAAAAGTCCGTCGCGTTCGGGTTTGAAGGTGCGGTAGTTGATGGTCTCGGGCTTCTTGACCTCGCCGTGCGACCATTCGCGGATCTTGTCGGGCGACGCGAGGGAAATACGGATCGCCGAAAACGAAAGTGGATCTTTCGGCTTTTCGAAGAAGTTGAAAATGTCCTTCATGGTCATAGCTGGTGTCTCCCGTGGCGGATCGTCGACTCTACTTCGCGGCCGTGGCTACCGGTGGTAATGCACCCGCGCCAGCTTTCGCCGCCACTTCCCGAGCCATAAGCTCAATCGTTGACTCCTGCTTGCGCGGAGCATTCGGATCCTCGATGAGTTCAACATTCAGACACAAGGACTGGAGCTCCTTGAGAAGCACGTTGAACGATTCCGGCAACCCCGATTCCAGGGTTTGCTCGCCCTTGACGATGGCCTCGTACATGCGCGTCCTGCCGATGACGTCGTCGGATTTCACCGTTAGGAACTCCTGCAGGCCGTAGGCGGCGCCGTAGGCTTCCATGGCCCAGACTTCCATCTCGCCCAAGCGCTGACCGCCGAACTGCGCCTTGCCACCCAGCGGCTGCTGGGTCACGAGCGAGTACGGACCGATCGACCGCGCGTGGATCTTGTCGTCGACAAGGTGGTGGAGTTTCAGCATGTACATCACGCCGACCGTCACTTCGTGGTCGAAGGGATCGCCAGTCTTGCCGTCGAACAATGTGGCCTGACCGTTGGAAGGCAGTCCAGCCAGCGCCAGATTGGCCTTGATGTCGGATTCCTTGGCACCATCGAAAACAGGCGTCGCAAGGTGGACGCCTTGGCCGACCGTAGCTGCGAAACGGCGCAGGTCATCGTCATTGAGTCCGTCAAGAAGCTTCTGGTGATGCTCTTCTGTGAACACCTTCTTGAGCTTGGTGCGCAGGGCTTCACCGCGCCACTGCCCTTCGAGCATGGCCTCGATTTGTTTGCCAAGCTGGAGAGCGCCCCACCCGAGGTGGGTTTCTAGGATCTGCCCCACGTTCATACGCGAGGGAACGCCGAGCGGGTTGAGCACGATGTCCACCGGCGTGCCATCGGCCATGTACGGCATGTCTTCGACGGGAAGGATGCGCGACACCACGCCCTTGTTGCCGTGGCGGCCGGCCATCTTGTCGCCCACCGACAGCTTGCGCTTGATGGCGATGTAGACCTTAACCATCTTGATGACGCCTGGAGGAAGCTCGTCGCCCTTGGTGAGCTTAGAGATCTTGTCCTTGTAAAGCGCATCAATGACCTTGAGCTCTTCTTCGAGCTGTAGTGCGACCTGTTGCAAGCGGTTCTCGCCCTTGCTGCCTTCGGTCTGCACTTCCGGCCAGTAGCGGATCGGGATCTCGTCGAGAAGCGCGTTGTCGACCTTCTGGCCCTTGGCGCAAAGAACCTTGCCCTTGTCGTCGACCAAGCGCACGGCCGTGATCTTGCCCAGGATCATCTTGCGCATACGAGCGTGATACGCCTCGGAGATGATGCGTGTCTCGTCCCGCTCGTCGGCGAGCAATTTCTCCTTCTCAAGCTCTTCGATCTGTTTCGATCGTTCGTCCTTCTCGGTGCCCTTGCGCGAGAAGATCTTGGCGCCGATGACGATGCCCTGCACGCCAGGTGGCACGCGCAACGAACTGTCACGGACGTCGCCGGCCTTCTCGCCGAAGATCGCGCGTAGAAGCTTCTCCTCGGGAGAGAGCTGGGTTTCGCCCTTGGGCGTGATTTTGCCAACCAAGATGTCCTGTGCCTTGACCTCGGCGCCAATGCGCACGATGCCCGATTCATCGAGGTCTTTGAGCGCTTCCTCGCCGACGTTGGGGATGTCGCAGGTGATTTCTTCCTTGCCCAGCTTGGTATCGCGGGCGACGCACTCGAACTCCTCGATGTGAATCGAGGTGAAGTGATCGTCACGCACCAGCCGCTCGGAAAGCAGGATCGAGTCTTCGAAGTTGTAACCACCCCAAGGCATGAACGCGACCAGCACGTTCTCGCCGAGTGCGAGCTCGCCGCGCTCGGTGGCCGGACCGTCGGCCAGAACGTCGCCCGCCTTCACGTGATCGCCGGGCTCGACGATGGGACGCTGGTTGATGCAGGTGTTCTGGTTCGAACGCTGGAACTTCACCAAGTTGTAGATGTCGGGCTTGGCCGCCAAGAGGTCGTCCGAATCGCCCGTGGTACGCACCACGATGCGAGCCGCGTCGACCGATTCCACGATACCGTCGCGGCGGGCGACCACTGTCACGCCAGAGTCGCGCGCCACGATGCCTTCCATGCCGGTGCCGATAAGCGGCGAGCGCGTGCGGATGAGCGGCACGGCCTGGCGCTGCATGTTGGATCCCATGAGCGCGCGGTTCGCGTCGTCGTTCTCGAGGAACGGAATGAGCGACGCCGCCACCGAAACCAGCTGGTTGGGCAGCACGTCCATCAGGGTAACTTCCTCGGGGCGCGACATCACCGTCTCGGTGTTGTGGCGACACGAGACCAATTCCTCGAGCAGCTCGCCTTTCTTGCCGATGGGCGAGTTGGACTGCGCGATGTAGTGGCCTTCTTCCTGGAGCGCAGAATAGAAGCCCACCTCTGCAGTCGCCTTGCCGTCCGTGACCTTGCGATACGGCGTCTCGATGAAGCCGAATTCGTTCACACGTGCGTAGGTCGACAGCGACGCGATGAGGCCGATATTCGGACCTTCCGGCGTTTCGATGGGGCAAATGCGGCCGTAGTGCGTGCCGTGCACGTCGCGCACCTCGAACCCTGCCCGCTCGCGGGTCAGACCGCCTGGGCCAAGGGCCGACAAGCGACGCTTGTGGGTGACCTCGGAGAGCGGATTGGTCTGGTCCATGAACTGCGACAGCTGCGAAGAGCCGAAGTATTCCTTGACCACCGCCGAGACGGGCTTGGCGTTGATCAGGTCGTGCGGCATGAGCGTCTCGATCTCTTGCGACATGCTCATGCGCTCTTTGATGGCGCGTTCCATACGCACGAGGCCGATGCGGTACTGGTTCTCCATCAACTCGCCCACCGCGCGCACGCGGCGGTTACCCAAGTGATCGATGTCGTCGATCTGGCCTTTGCCGTTCTTGAGGTCGATGAGGTAGCGGACGGTTTCGAGGATGTCGCGCTTGGTGAGAACCGTGTTGTCGAGCGCCTCGTCGAGCTTGAACTTGTAGTTCAACTTGAGGCGACCGACCTTGGACAGGTCGTAGCGCTCGGGATTGAAGAAGAGATTGCGGAAGAGATTCTGGGCCGTCTCGACCGTGGGCGGATCGCCCGGGCGCAAGCGGCGGTAGATCTCCATGATGGACTCATCCGTGGTCTGCAGCTTGTCCGCGATGAGCGTGTCGCGAAGGAAGGAGCCGATGTTCAGGTTGTCGATGAACAGGATCTTGATGCTGGCGATGCCGTGTTCGCGCAGTTCTTCCAGCTTGGTTTCGGTCAGCTCTTCATTGCACTGAAGAACGACCTCGCCCGTGGTTTCGTCGATGACGTCGGTCGCCGCCACCTTGCCGACGAGTTCGGAGACCTCGACGGGCAGGCGCTCGACGTTCGAGTCCTTCAGCTTCTTGATGGCGAGCTTGGTGAACTTGCGGTTCTTCTTGACCAGGATTTCGCGCGAGTCCGGGTGGCGCACATCACGCGTCGCACGCTGGCCTGGAAGCAAGTCGTACTCGACGGACTTCGCGTACTTCTTCCCTGCCTCGAGGAAGACGGTTTCCGTGTCGTAGTAGTAATTGAGCAGGTCCTCGGTGGAGTAGCCGAGGGCGCGC
>Ga0265314_10002900_pt1 | contig 17021 bp, 12 predicted proteins | sample 4126metaG_FD_203106 | JGI IMG/M metagenome (GOLD analysis project Ga0265314, IMG submission 203106) | Rhizosphere microbial communities from Carex aquatilis grown in University of Washington, Seatle, WA, United States - 4-1-26 metaG | ecosystem: Host-associated > Plants > Roots > Rhizosphere >... | reverse complement strand
ATGTCCCCCGCATCGCGCAATGCCGGATTCACGCCCAGCCGGCTGCCGATCATCATCGCAAACGGCATCGCCCGCTCCCGCGCCACCGGCAGGATGATCTTCTCGAGCGCCGTCTGCCCCGCCTGCTCCACCGCATCATTCCCCGCGGGGAACCGAAACTCCGGCGGCAGGGAGAGGGCCATGTAAATCGCCGTTTGCCGATCCAGCCACTCCCGCAAAAACCGCTGCCCCTCCTCAATATTCTTCGGCGTAAGTTTCTTGCCATTCCCCGCATCAAAACCCCACTCCGTCAACTTCTTCGCCGCCAGCGGCCAGTTGCGCAGAATCGGATCGATCCGCAACACCGCCGTGAATCGAGAGTCCCCGCGAAGCGCCGCCGGATTTTTCAACCACCGCTCGCGCTCGTTTTCATCGAACACCGGGTTGGTCATCGTGATGCTCTCGACATTCGCCAATTCCATCACGCGGTCGATGTACGTGTCCGGATCCTGCTGGCTGAACCACTTCCGCAGCTTCGGCAACTCCTTCTTTCCGGTATCCAGCCCCAGCAATTGCAAACAAGTCAGCACCCCCCGGCATGCCTCGCTCACCGGCGTGCGATCGATAAACAAATGTTTCCAAATGTGATCCGCCTGGGCCGCCTTGGGCAAATTCCAGAATTCCGCGTAGGTCAGCCCCTTCCCCTTCCCCACGCGCGGCGGCGAAACGCGAAATACTTCCGCCACCAGATAATGATACGTCAGCAATTCATCCAGCCCCCACAGCAATAGCCCCTTCGAATCCACCTTCCCGGTCGCATTGGGATCCGGCGTCCCAAAGCTCGGCGGATACAAGTGCGTGTGCATGTCCACGACCGGCTGCTTCCGCATCACCTTCTCCACCGCCTTCTCCACCGCCGCCCGATTCGCCAGTCCACGCGCCATATAAATCCTCCGCATTTCCACCGCCACAGGGGTATCAGCTAACGCCGCGCAGAATACAGCACCCGCCCAAACTCGCCAATACGCCCGCGTACCCTAAGATGGCCAACGCAAAATCATAAAAAAAGCCTGTAACAACCCGCCTCCACCGTCCATAACCTTTCGGAGAGCGCCATGACCGACCACGAACTGCTCGAACAATTCACCCGCGGCTCCGCGGACGCCATGTGCCAGCTCGTCCGCCGCCACAGCGCCATGGTTCACGCCGCGGCCTCTCGCGAGCTGGGCGACCCTGGCCTCGCCGATGATGTCACCCAGACGGTCTTCCTCGTTCTGATGCGCCGCGCCGCGTCGCTCTCCGGAAATGTCGTCCTGGGCGGCTGGCTGTTCAAAACCACCCTCTATGCGGTCGCAGACCTGCGCAAACAGCGCCGCCGCCGCGAACACCACGAACGGGAGGCCGCCATCATGAGACCACCGGCGCCCCCGGAGCCCGCCGTCGCCGAGCTCCAGCCAATCCTCAACCAGGCGATCAGCCGCCTGCGCACCGCCGACCGCGATGCGATCGTGCTGCGCTACCTGGAAGGCCGGGATGTCGCCGACGTCGCCGGCCATCTTGGGATCACCGAAAACACGGCCCGGCAGCGCCTCTCTCGCGCGCTGCAGCGGCTGCGCAAATATCTGTCACAGCCGGCCGCGCAGGCGTCAGCCGCCGGCGCGATCGCGGCTCTGGAGGCGGGTTGTGCCCGGGGAAATCCATCCGTGAACGGCCTTATCGAGGCCATGGCCAGGGGCGCGTCGCCCCCGCCGAATGTCGACATTCTCGCAAAAGGGGTAATTCGAATGATTCAACATGCCAAATGGGTCGGCGGATTGAGCATCGGCGCCGCGGCCGGCCTCGGACTGTGCATCACCGCGGTGGTGATCAGCGTTGCCGGTCACCCGGCAATTGGCGCAGCACCTGAACTCAATTCGCCGATCAGCAAGCTGCCCACCGCCGCCGCAACGGCGCCCGTCAGCGGGCCTAAAGACACGCCCAAGGGTACGCTCGCCGCCGCGTTTGAAGCCGCCAACTCCGGAGATGCGGCGGGACTCGTGCGCTGCTTTGCCACGCTGACCGATACGCAAGCCGCCACGCTCAAACAAGTGACGCAGGCGTTTTCGGCCTACAACGGATTGATGCGGACCGTCGAGACCCGCTTCGGCGCTAACGCGCGAAAGCAAATGGACCCGGGCCTGCTCGGCGTTACGCAGCTCGATGTTGACGGCTCCAAGGAACAAGTGACCGGCAACAATGCCGTCGTCGATATGGGCAATGCGGGCCCCGGAAAAATTTCGATGGTAAAAGATGGCGCCGTCTGGAAAATCGATCCTGCCGTCGTCGACAGCCTCAATCCGCAGGCGTTTCAGGCCGTCGTGCAGGCCTTGCCCGCCGTGCAACGTTTGACCGACGACGTTGCCGCCGGCAAGTACGCGACGGTTGCTGACCTGCAACTGGCGATTGCGTCAGCTTTTCCATGGCTCACTGCCGCGCCGGGCACGCGCCAGGGTGCCCAGCCCGCCGCTCCAGTGCCGCACGATCAGCCGTGACGCATTCTGCCGACCGGGCACCTGATCTTTACCTGTGTTACCATACGCGCCCATGTGGCGCAGGACTTTTGATGTTCTTTTCTGGCTCGGCGCAAGCCTCTATTTCGGCGGCATGGTGGCCATCGGCGCCATCGTCGCCCCAGCGGTCTTCGATTCCGCCCACGCCGCACACCTCTCGATGCCCAATATCTCCCCGCCCCTCGAGCCTGACCGCCAGGCCGCCGGCGAAATCTTTGGCGTCGTCCTGCAGCGCTTCGCCTATGTCGAAGCCATCTCGCTGGTCCTGATCCTCATCGGCATCGCCGGCTGGCTGCTGACCCAGCGCGTCGTCCGCCGCAGCACGCTGTTCATTTCCGCCCTCTGGTTGCTGATCGCCATCACCACCGCCTACGATTTTGGCTCCCTCACCCCGCGCGTCTGGTCCACCCGCGACGCCCTCCGCCAGACCGCCGCCGCACACGCCCAGGACGCCCCGGGCGCCGCCTGGCCCGAACGCGCCGAGTTCGACGCCCTCCACGCCAGTTCCGAAACCCTTGGCAAAATCAAAGCCTGCGCCCTCCTCGCCATGGTCCTCGTCGCCGCCTGGCGCGGCCCCCCGTTCCGCACCGGCATCGCACAGATTCCACTGCGACGCGCCGAAGGAACTTTGACACCCCCTCCGTCCTCTAAATGAAAATGACAAAGCACAAATGACGAATGACGAATCAAATTCAAATGGCGAATGATCGAAAGACGAAACGACCCGGCGTAAAATCGTTTCGTCATTCCGTCATTTGAACATTCGGATTTGATTCGTCATTCGTCATTCGAATTTCGTCATTCATGGAGCCTCTCCGTGCCTAAAGAGTCTCTCACCGAAAAAAAATCCCGCACCGCCAAAATCATCACCCTCCTCGCCAAACTCTACCCCGACGCCCACTGTGCATTGAACCACAAGAACGCCTACGAACTCCTCGTCGCCACCATCCTCTCCGCGCAGTGCACCGACGTCCGCGTGAACATGGTCACCCCCGCCCTCTTCGCCAAATACCCCACCCCCGCCGCCCTCGCCAAAGCCGATCCCGCCGAGCTCGAAAAAATGATCCAATCCACCGGCTTCTTCCGCAACAAAGCCAAATCCCTCCTCGCTGCCTCCGCCGACATCGTCGAAAAACATGGCGGCAAAGTCCCCGACACCATGGACGAACTCACCGCCCTCCGCGGCGTCGGCCGAAAGACCGCCAACGTCGTCCTCGGCAATGCCTTCCACAAGAACGTCGGCGTCGTCGTCGATACCCACGTCGGCCGCCTCTCCCTCCGCCTCAACCTCACCACCCACGAAGACCCTGTCAAAGTCGAGCAAGATCTTATGCAACTCGTCCCCCAGGAAAAATGGACCCTCTTCTCCCACTGGCTCATCTTTCACGGCCGGCAAATCTGCCACGCCCGCAAACCCAAATGCACCCAGTGCCCCCTCCTCCCCCACTGCCCCGCCGGCCCAAAACTCCTCGCCAAAAAAGAAGCGGTTTGACACCCACCGCACCCTTCTTCTAGAGTAGCTCTTCTGCCGCCCCCATCGTCTAGCGGCCCAGGACGCCGCCCTCTCACGGCGGTAACACGGGTTCGAATCCCGTTGGGGGTACTTTTCCAACCACGAGGACCAAATGACGCCCGACGCCCTGGAGGATGATGCGCGCTGGATGTCCGACGCTCTTGTCCTCGCCAGCCAAGCCGCCGCTGCGGGCGAAATCCCCGTCGGCGCTCTCATTGTCCATCACCCGCCCGGCGAATCCCCGCGCATCGTCGGCCGCGGCTTCAACCGCCGCGAAGCCAACCACGATCCCTCCGCCCACGCCGAAATCGTCGCCCTGCGCCAGGCCGGCAAAACCCTCCAAAGCTGGCGCCTCCTCGACTGCACCCTCTACGTCACCCTCGAACCCTGCCCCATGTGCGCGGGCGCCATCGTCCAGGCCCGCCTCCCGCGCCTCGTCTACGGCTGCTCCGACCCCAAAGCCGGCGCCGTCGACACCCTCTTCCGCCTCTGCTCCGACCCCCGCCTCAATCACCAGGTCCAGGTGATACCCGGCATCCTCGCCGGCGAATCCGCCACAATCCTTAAGGCATTCTTCGCTGCCCGCCGTGGCCAACCCACCACGCAAACGTGAACCCCAATCGTTCAACTTTCCCCATTTTCCCACAACGAGAATCCGTTCTGACGACAGCGGGGCTCTGGCATAATGGCGGCCTTCTTGGCACAATACCAAGTCCGTTGTTTTTCTCTCGCGCGGCAACAAAATCCCGCGCCGAGCGTTGTCTCCTACTCTGACCCTCTCTTCTCCTTATTTTCTCAGGCATGGTGCGCGAATGGTGAAATTGCAACGGCTGCTGGTGACTGGCATCATCGGCGCCTCCGTGGTGGCAGCGGGATTCCTCACGGCAACCTGTACCAAGCATTCTGACCAGGCCAGCGCCTCCGCCCCCGGCAGCAATCAAACCTTTCCGGTCATGGCCACGCGCCAGGTCTCCAAGCCCCTGAATCTTCCGCCGGAATTGCCCGTCGCCACCGGCTATACCACCGTCGATGCCTTCCCGGGCATACCATTCCGCGCACCGCTTGCCATGGCCACGCCACCGGGTGAAAAAGACCGCCTCTTCGTCGTTGAACGCTACGGCGGCGTCTCGGTCATGGATCATCTTTCCACCAAGCCCACCAAGCACGTTTTCCTCGACATCAATAAGCTCCTTCAGAGCCGCAAGCAGGAACTCGCCACCGGACGGCCCAACGGTGGCGAATGGGGCGTCCTGGGAATCGCCTTCCATCCCAATTACGCAAAAAACGGCTTCTTTTTTCTCTCCTACGATTTCACGATCCCCGCAACCGGCGAATCCTTCGACCGCGTCTCCCGCTTCAGCGTCTCCAAGACCAACCCCAACGAAGCCGACCCCAACAGCGAAGTGCCGTTGATCACCCAGCTTGACGACTACGACAACCACAACGCCGGCGATATCCACTTCGGCGATGACGGTTACCTCTATATCTCCCTCGGCGACGAGGGCGGCCCCACCTACATGGACGACTACAACAACGCCCGCTACATCGACAAGGACTTCTTCGCCGGCATCCTCCGCATCGACGTAGACAACCGACCCGGCAACCTCAAGCCCAATCCCCACCACCAGGATTCAAAGTCTTTCCCCTCCGCAGTTGGTGCGGGCGCTTATTCCATTCCTGCCGACAACCCTTACGTCGGGGTGACGACCCACCGCGGCCTGCCCGTCGATCCCGCCAAGGTGCACACGGAGTTCTACCTCTCCGGCATGCGCAATCCCTGGCGCTTCAGCATCGACTCCGACACCGGCCGCATCTTCGTCGGAAATGTCGGCCTCGATACCGAAGAAATGATCGACGTCGTCGATGAAGGCGGACCCGGCAAGGGCGGCGATGATTTTGGCTGGCCGGCCGTTGAAGGCACCGTCCCGGGCCCCCACCCCGACCGCACCGCACCGGGCGCTAAATTCACCATGCCCGCCTACTTCTACAACCACGCCTTCCGCTCCGCCAGCAGCCTCTTCACAGGGAACTGCCTCATCGGCGGCGAGGTCTACCGTGGCACGCGTTATACCGATCTCCTCGGCGCGTATATCTTCGGCGACTACAGCGTCGGGCGCATCTGGGCCATGCGCGAATCCTCCGTGGGCAAAGGTGACTGGAAACCCGAACTTCTCGCCACCAACGTCCACAACGCCGCCTTCGGCACCGACCCGCGCAACGGCGATATCCTCATCGGCGAGTTCACCTCCGAGGGCGACGACCAGAATGTGATCCAGCGCCTCGAACGCGCCGGCACCAAGGGCGTCCAGCCGCCCAAGTTCCTCTCCCAGACCGGCGCCTTCACCGATCTCAAAAAACTCACCCCTTCGCCGGCCCTCGTCGCCTATCAGCCCAACGTCACCTTCTGGTCCGACAACGCCATCAAGTCCCGCTGGTTCAACATTCCCGATGTCTCCAAAAAAATCAGCTTCAGCGACACCGGCAACTGGGCCTTCCCCACCGGGACCGTCTGGGTGAAGCACTTCGACATGGAAATGAAACGCGGCGATCCCACCACACGCCGCCGCCTCGAAACACGCTTCCTTGTGAAGACGCCGACCAACGCCTACGGCATCACCTACAAATGGAACGCCCAGCAGACCGACGCGGAACTCGTCCCCGATGCCGGCCTCGATGAAACCCTCAACATCAACGTCGATGGCAAAATCCAGAAGCAAGTCTGGCATTACCCCAGCCAGACCGAGTGCATGGTCTGCCACACCACCGTCGCCGGCACCGCGCTCGGGTTCAACACCTTCCAGCTCAACGGCAACGGCGGCAGCAGCGAAAACCAACTCAAAGCCATGGAACGCGCCGGCTACTTTTCCAACGACGTGCCGGATCCCAAGACGCTTCCCGCCTACGCCGCGGCCAATGATCAAACCCAGTCGCTCGAATGGCGCGTCCGCTCTTATCTGGGCGCCAATTGCGTCCAGTGCCACCAGCCCGGCGGCATCGCGCAGGGCCACTGGGACGCCCGCGCTTCCACGCCGCTCGACAAGGCCGAACTCATCAACGGCATCCTCGCCAACGACCATGGCGACAAACAAGCCCGCTGGGCCGTCCCCAACGACCCGGCCCATTCCATGGTCCTGAAGCGCATCGCCGCGGACGGCACCCCGCGCATGCCGCCGCTGGCCACAAGCGTCCTTGACCAGGCCGACATGAAACTTGTAACCGACTGGATCAAGCAGCTTCCCGCCAATCAGGCATCCAAGTGATGCCCCCCCTGCCGAGCCAGTTCTGGCATGATTCAGGAGGGGTTCGCCGGAATTTTCGCGACTCGCTTTTGCTCGTCTGATGCGGGCCCTAGAATGAAGGGCTGCTTTTTTCCGGGAGTGCATCATGTTTCGCGGGTCTTTTACGGCGTTGGTTACACCGTTCAGCAGAGGAGCGGCGGGCGAAGGGGGCGTTTTGGACCGGGCCGCCTTTGAAAAGCAGATCGAATTTCAGGCGAAGCAGGGCAGCAATGGCATCGTCCCGGTCGGCACCACCGGCGAATCGCCGACGCTCTCGCACGAAGAGCACCACGAAGTCATCGAGATTGCCGTGAAGTCGGCTCGCGGAACGGGGATGAAAGTCGTCGCCGGCACGGGCTCCAATTCCACCGATGAAGCCCTGGACCTCACGCGCTTTGCCAAGAAAGCCGGCGCCGATGGGGCCCTTATCGTCACGCCGTATTACAACAAACCCACGCAGGAAGGGATGTTCCGCCACTTCAAAACCATCGCCCAGGCGGTCGACATTCCGATCATTCTTTACAACATCCCCGGCCGCTGCGGCGTGACGATGAGCAATGCCATCACCGCCCGCCTGGCGCGCGAGTGCAAAAATATCGTCGGCATGAAGGAAGCCACCGGCAGCATGGATTCCGCCAGCGAACTCTGCGGCACCATCGGCGGCGATTTCACCGTCCTCTCCGGCGATGATTCGCTCACGCTCCCGATGATGAGCGTCGGCGCATCAGGCGTGATCAGCGTCGCCTCCAACATCATTCCCAAGCAGATTCGCCAAATGGTCGATGCCGCACTGGCCGACGATTACGCCGCCGCCCGCCAAATCCATCTCCGCTATTTCGATTTGATCAAGGCCTTGTTCATCGAAGGCAACCCGATGGGCATCAAAACCGCCATGGCGATCCTAGGCCGAGACAGCGGTGCGATGCGTTTGCCGCTGTGCGATGTAACCGCCTCCGCCCGCACCGTCATCACCACGGCCCTCTTCAACGCCGGCCTCATCGCGGAAAAACCCGCGAACGCCGCCTGACGTGAGGAATCACCCCTTCTTCGCCCCGCGCAGCCGCGCCATTTCCGTCGTCATGTTCTTCAACTGCGGCGACATGTCCTGTCGCGGCAGATGGGCGTCGATCACCTGAACCGTGTTCGAGCCCATTGCCGCGGTAATCGCACCATCGAGCTGGCCAAGCGTTTCAGCAACCGTCGCATTCCCGCCGCCGACCAGCTCGCAGATTTTTCCATAGTTCCAGCGCGTAATCTCGTTAAATCGCCCATCGCGGATCTGCCGCATCGTGCCGTAGCCGTCGTTGTTCAAAATGATGATGATCGGTTTGATCCCCAGCCGCACCGCCGTGGAAATCTCCGTCCCGGTCATCTGAAACGCCCCATCCCCCACCAGCACGATCGGCCGCAGATTCGGAGCCGCCATCGAAACGCCAATGCTCGCCGGCACCGCAAACCCCATCGAAAGGTAATATGCGGGCGCAATAAATTCCGCGCGCTTCAGCGTCCGAATCCCCACCGCCCCAAAAATCGCATCCCCCACATCCGACACCACGCAACAATTCTCATCCAGATGCAGCGACACAATCCGCAACAATTCCGCCATCGTCAGCGGCCTGGTCAACTCCTCAGGCCTGAGCGCCACCGGTCCCTCCACCGCCGCGGGCTTCTTGAAATTGAACCGCTCCACGCCGCTTTTAAGTTTCGCCAACCCCGCCAGCCCCTCCAAAAACTCCGGCAACTCCACATCCTCATACCGGTGATACCGCACCCGCACCTGCTCCGTCGTCGCCAGCAGCACCCGCTTCTGATCCACCTTCGCCGTGTAAATTCCCATCGACATATCCGTGATGAACGTCCCGAGCATCAAGACGCCGTCCGCCGATTCCACATATTCCCGACACGCTTCATCCGAAGACATCGCCCCGCCATACACGCCGAGATAAAGCGGATGCCGCTCCGACACCACCGATTTGCTCAGCAAATCCGCCGCAATCGGAATATTCAGCCCCTCCGCAAATCGCAACACCGGCTCCATCAGCCCATACCGGTGCAGCTCCACCCCCGCGAGAATCACCGGCTTCCTGCACCCCTTCAAAAATTCCCGCGCCTCCTCAAGCGCCGCCGCCAGCGTCTCCGGATCCGATGTCGGCGCTATCCCCGCCGCCTGCAGATTGGCCGGAATCGGGATCTCCCGATCCACCATGTCATGCGGCATCTCGATATACACCGGCCGCTTCGCCCGCAGGCACGCTTCCACCACGCGCACGATCTCTCCCGCCGCCGTCTGTTCGTCGAGCAGCACCGTGCTCGCCACTGTCACCTCGTCATAAACGCGCCGCTGCGTTTCAAATGTCTTGACCTTGTGATGCAGCAGCGGATCCTTTTCGCGGTCCTTCCGCCCCGGCGCTCCGGAAACCACCACCACCGGCGACTTCTCCGCATAGGCCCCCGCAATCGCATTGAGTGCATTCAATCCTCCGACACAATAGGTCACGCATACCAGCCCAATCCCATTGAGCCGCGCATAGCCATCCGCCGCAAACCCCGCCCCCGGCTCATGCGTCATCGTCACATGGTCAATTTTCGATTTATCCAGCCACGCAAACGTCGGCAGCGCAAAATCCCCCGGCACGCCAAAAGAATGCCGCACCCCCTTGCGATATAAATACTCGAAAAGAAACTTCCCCATCGGCATATGCCTGGGAAAGCCGCGCTCCGCCTGCCCGTTCACATCCCGCCGCCCCGCCAACTTCCCCACCCGCGATTTGCCATTCATGACCATCGTCACAAACCACCTCCTCTCGGAGACTCCGCTGAATTGTAGCATTCATTTCCCCGGGTTCCCTCGTGAAACCCGGCACGGAATGGCCAAATAGACCACAAATGGGCGAACCGCCTTAGCGCTGCACACTCGTGTCCGGAAAAATCGAAAATCGAAACTCAATAATCGAAAATGCCCCATCCGGTGAGCCCGTTCCCCGTTTCGCCGATTCCACCGCCTCCGCCCCTTTGACAGCCCCACACCCGCATTTATAATCCACACCATCTTAGGCTGTTCTCTTTGTCGAGGCGGCCTAAATGGTGGCGTGGTTTCAGGTTGCGGCAGAGGAAATTCCCTTCCCTCAGTTCTTTCTTCGCCCCGCGGGCCTGGCACCTCGATGGCTCCCTTCCACAGGCGGCAAATTACAATCCAGGAGGCGTTATGCTTCGGCGGTCCACTTGGTCGCGTCTTGTGCTCTCGGCGGCGGTTTCGGCAACGTGCGTGCTGAGTTCACTGGTCCGCGCGCAGGATGCCACGGCTCCCGCCGCTGCACCGGCCACGGCCCCAGCCACCGCCGCACCGGATTTGAGCGGCAAACCGCTCTCCACCCTCGCGGATGACTTCCTCCATTATTCCCTCGTGAACAACCAGGAACTCGCACAGGCCAATGCCCAGGCGATTCTGTCGTCGGGCGCCAAGCCTGAAGACGTCCTCAAGGCCTTTGAAGATGTCTCCCAGGACCGCGACTACCACCAGATTCTCCTTCAGGACGCTCGCCGGCCGGACCTCAAAGACACCGCATCCAAGCTCTCCGACCTGCTTGACGAAGGCTTCCGCAACGTCGCCCGCGATCCGGTCCGCATCCGCCAGGAAGTCGACCGTCTGGGCAGCGGGCCCCGCGCGTATGAAAATGCCAAGGCGCGCCTCGTCGCCGCCGGCCAGTATGCCGCCCCCATCTTCATCGAGTACCTCCAGAACAACACCAAGCGCGATCTGTATCCGGCGATCACCCGTGTGATGGGCGAAATTGGCCGGCCGCTGCTGAATCCGCTGATCGAAGAACTCCGCGTCAGCGATCCGACCCTCCGCATTGAGGTGATCAACGTCATCGGCCAGATCGGCTATCCGCAGGCCCTCCCCGCCCTCCGCGCGCTTCAGGCGGACGCCAACACGCCGGTCGAAATGAAAGCCGCGGTGGACAACGCCATCGCCCTGATCGACCACACCGGCCAGGCGGTGAAGATGACCCCGGCGGAACTGTATCTGCGCGGCGGCCAGAATTTCTACGACCGCAAAGCCTCCTACCTCCCGCTGCTCCCGGATGAAAAAACCAACCCCATCTGGATCTTCGATTCGGGGCTCAACAACATCACGCCGGTGCAGGTGCCCACGCCGATCTGGAACAGCGTCATGGCCCTCCGCATGGCTGAGGCAACCCTCAAGATCGACGCCACCAACGCCGAGGCGATTTCGCTCTGGCTCGCGGCCGATGCGCGGCGTGAATTGCTCCTCCCCGCCGGCGCGACCGACCCCACCCTCCCGGAAAATGCCCGGCCCGCAGCGTTCTATATGCAGGCCGCCGGTCCAACCTACGTGAATCCGGTCCTCGCCAAGGCCCTCGACGCCCACGATGCCGCCCTGGCCCTCCGGGCGATCGAAGCCCTTGACGCCACCGGCGGTGCAATGGGTCTGGTTTCCGGTCCGGATTCCCCGCTCGCCCGGGCGCTTTCCTATCCCGATCGTTCCGTGCGGTTCCACGCCGCATTTGTTCTGGCGAGCGCCAATCCGCCGTCACAGTTTGCTTCCTTCTATCGCGTGGTGCCGATCCTCGCCGAGGCGGTGGGCTCCAATGGTTCGCCGGCCGCATTACTCATCGTGAGCGACGATGACCAGCGCAATGCCATCACCGATGTGCTGCGAAACAGCGATGCCCATTTTTCGGTTTACTCGGGCTCGACGCTCTCGGCCGCCCTCGAAAGCGCCCAGCGCGTTCCGGGCTTTGATATCGTCGTTGTTCCGGATGGCCCGGAAGTCAGCCATGTCACCGAACTTTCCCGGACGGATTACCGCCTCACCGGCGCTCCGGTCGTTGTGACCGCACCGGCAGCCAGCGTGGCCGACCTCAAGCTGCGGATGGCGGAGATGAAAGGTTACGGCGTGGTCGATGAAAAGGCGGACGCCAAAGGCTACGCGAGCGCGATTCAGGGCGCCCAGGCCGACGCCGGAGCCGTGGCGCTCACGCCCGACGCTGCGGCCAAGTACGCAAGCCGCGCCCTGGAACTCCTGGGCGCACTGGCCGCCGATCATCACACAATCTATTCGGTGAATGAGGCCGTCCCCGCGCTCGTCGAAGCGCTCAAGGACAAGCGGCCGGAGATCGTCACCGCGGCCGCCAGGGACCTCGGCGAAATGAACAGCCCGGATGCCGAACACGCACTGGCCGCCGCCGCCCTGGCATCAGACGCCGACCCCGCGCTCCGGGTCGTCTACTTCGATCAGCTCGCCGAATCGGCCAAGCGCACCGGCAACACGCTGGACGCCGGCGTCATCGATTCATTGATCAAGGTGGTCTCCACCGATGCCGACCCCAAGACCCGCGACGCCGCCTCCCGGGCCCTGGGCGCGCTGAATGTCCCAAGCAACCAGGCAAGCACGCTCATCCTGCAGCAGGCCAAATAATCATCGCTTTGAATCCCCCCGCGGTCCATCCTGCAACGTTGCAACGCAACGCGATGGGCCTTACGCCGAATCGCCGTCCTCACACCCCCGTGGTGTTATACCCCTCTTCCAGCAATTCCAGCTCGCCTGTTTCCGGCGAAATCATCATCCCGTGCACCGGGACCCCCTTGGGCAAAAGCGGATGGTGCCGGATCATCGCCACGCTCTCCCTCACGCCCTCCTGTGGTGAATTGAATCCGGTCAGCCACCGCTGCAGATCAATCCCCGAATGCGCCAGCATTTCCAGCGTCTGTTTCGAAACCCCACGGTCCAGCGCCTTCTGCAAAAGCCGCTCGCAACTCAGCCCCGTCATCCCGCATCCATGATGCCCCACCACCGCCACCTCCTGCGCCTTGAGCTCATAGAGCGCCACCAGGATGCTGCGCATCACGCTGCCGAAGGGATGCGACACAATCGCCCCCGCGTTCTTTATGATCTTCGCATCCCCATTGCGCAGATTCATCGCCCGCGGCAACAGCTCCACCAGCCGCGTATCCATGCACGTGATCACCACCAGTTTCTTGTCCGGAATCGCATCCGTCCGAAACGGCTCATACTCCTTCTTCCGCACAAACTCCGCATTGTGTTCCAGGATGTTCGATAGAATAGACATGCAACTTCTGTATCACAGCGGGCCACCCAGTGCAACCTGTATCTCAGGTGCGTGCCTTGATCACGCCGGGGACCTTCACCAGTTTGTCCTGCAATTCCGTGAGCTTCTGCACTTCCCCCGGCTCTGCCTTATCCGGGTATTTCACCAGCAGGTCACGAATTTCACCCGCCGCCCAATAGCTGATCGCCTCGTTGTTCCCGAAATCCTTCACCTTCAGATCCTCATCCACCGCCAGCGCGAACGCCCGCCGGAAATGCGCCATGGCCTCCATGTCGCAGTAAGACCGCAGGATATCGGTCACCCGCGCCGCCGCTTCGGAATTGGCCGGCTTCGAGGTCCGCAGAAAATCCGCATCTCCCGGTAGCGCCGCCCGGAGTGCGTTGTCCGCCGCAGTACGCACCTCGGCACTCGGGTCACCCAGTTTCAATGCCATCGCGTTGAAACGCTGCAACGACTCTCCGGTCTGCTTCCCCGAAACATCCGGTAGTTCCAGCGGCGTGTCGTCCACCAGCATGAGCATGACCGCAAGCGCCATCTGATGCCTGGCGACATCCGGTTTCAATTCCACCGCCCGCCGAAGCGCCGCGATCGACGCCGTCATGTGCTTATCCGCGCCCGGATCCAGGGCGCGCTTCATCTTCCAGTTCATGGGCGACTCAAAGCTCGGCAACGCCGGCATTTCACCGTCTTTCGGGGCCCTCGCCAGATACGCTTTCCCTCCCGGCTCCCACGCCATCGCATGCAGCCGCCCCAAGTCATAAAAAGCCCCCGCATCATCCGGGTGCTCCCTTACCCATGCCTCCGCACCCGCAATCGGCCCCTCCGCCGGCACCACGACATAATCCACCCCCTCCCGCGGCGCGGTCATCGCGTCCCTCATTGCCTGCTCCTTCGTCGTGGCGCCGTTCGCGATTCCGCCCACCAGCATTGCCCCCAACACGCCCCATGCCCAAACGCGCCGCCTCATGCGAAGACCCCTTCTCAAACCCCTTTCGACGCACGAGAGGCCCGTGAGTTCCCGACATTTCCCCCCGCCCGCAGGTCACCGGTTGGCTTCCGGCTCACGCCAGCGCCGGCACCTTATCCCCTCGCTGATAATGGCTCCGCGTATGCCCGTTCGGATCCACGCTGCTCTTCAAATCGCATGCATGCGCCTCGGCCCCAAATCCAAAATCCCCCTCCACCATCTCCTGAATATGCCCCATCTCCACCGGCGTCAGCACATCCCCATCGCACGCCGCCGCAAATTCCCGCAGCTCCGCCTCCGTCATAATGTTCGGCTGCACCGATACCAGCGTCGGCCACGTCAGCAGCCACTTGATCGCCAGTTGCCCCATCGTGCACTTGTGCGCCTGCTGGATCCCGCGCAGCTTCTCCACCTTCTTCAAGCCATACACCAGCCAGTTCCGATCCCTGAACTTCCGATGATCGTCAAACTTCTCATCCACAGAATACATGTCCTGCAAAATCCCCGACGAGTGCGGCACCCGCGCCATGATCCCGCACGTCCCCGTCTGCTGCGAGAGCTCACTAAACTCCCGCCCCGGATGCTGCTCCAGCATGTTAAACACCGTCTGCACCGTCTTGCAGCCCGGCCATTTCTCAATCGCCACCACACCTTCCTCCCGCCACCCGATCGCCGGCCCCAGCGCAATGCCCCAGTGCCGAATCTTCCCCGCCTTCTGCAGCCTCTCCATCACCGCCGGAAACTCCTGTGTCATCTGCGGCAATTTCATGTTGTGCGCCTGATACAAATCCACATGATCCGTCCCCATCCGAGACAGCGACTGCTCCAGCGCAAAGCTGATGAATTTTTCCGAGAAATCCTGCTTCCGCTCCTTGTGGCTCCCCGCCGCCCCGGGATCGCTGTAAAAGTCGTAGCCAAACTTTGTCGAGAGCACCAGTTTCTCCCGCCCGGCATACTTAATGGTATCGGCCATGAGCCGCTCGGCATGCCCATTGGAATACGCATCCCCCGTATCAAAAAAATTCACCCCCAGATCAAACGCCAGGTTCTGCAGCCGCACGCCCTCGGGCGCGTCCGCCGGCGTCTTGCCCCACATGTGCGAGCCAAAAATGAAATTGCCGAACGAGAGTTCCGATACCGAAAGGCTGGTGCCGGGAATAGTGCGGGTGCGCATAAATCCTCGCTGAGTTTCTGGCGAAAAGCAGTATTGTACCGGCGCCGCCCGCGCGTGTCCGCAATCCGCGGCCGAGCCCGCCGCGAATCAGTGCCCCTGCTCCTTGAGAAATCAAGCCTCCGACCCGGTACAATGACCATGATTGCGGCTATTCGCTGCACGAGCCCATCAGCCGCAGCCACCCAAGGAGCCAGACATGTACCGCGCAACCGCCGTGATTGTCATTTTGGTGGGCGTCCTCCTGCTTGGCGGCGTGCTGGTGACGCCCTTCCTCCATGCCCAGGCCGCCGCAGCCACCAAACACCGTGACCCCGAGGATATTCTGAAGGACGAGACCGCGCTGAACGACCAGATCACGCTGATCATGCCCAGCCTGCGCCAACTCGCCGATCCTGATTTCCGCGCCGGCGACGGCCAAAAAGCCCTGCCCCTCATGCGCAAGCTCGTCGACACCACGCGGGAACTCGAAGCCTCCGCCCGGGAAAAAGACATCCCCGATCTCCTCGAGGCGGCGACCGTTGACCGCTACAACTTCATGGCCTTCGCCATCGCACTGGGAGACAAGGACACCGCCGCCGCCCTCGAAGCCGACGCCAAAGGAACCGGCGATGCCGCGCTCTCTGCCCGCTGCGCCCTGGCCCTGGGCCACTGGTTCGAGGCCGGAAAGGACGCCGACGCACAACAGAAAGTCCTCGGCGCTTTCACCCCCATCGCCCACGAGAACCCATCCAGCCCCGCGGTCTTCTCCGTCATGAGCGTGATGGCCAACGTCGGCACCGCCGGCAACGATGTCCAGAAAAAAATCATCGAAGTCATCCGCGCCAACCTCAAGGGCCAGCCCGCGACGGAACTTCTCGTCCGGCTCGATGCCGCCCAGGTCCAGCTGACCCTCATCGGCAAGCCGCTCCCCTTCGCCGGCCGGACCAGCACCGGCGGGCATTTTTCCTCGGCAGACTACAAAGGCAAGGTGGTCCTCGTCGACTTCTGGGCCACCTGGTGCGACCCGTGCGTTGAGGCGATTCCGGAGGTAAAGAAGATTTACGCCGATCAACACGCCAAAGGCCTTGAAATCGTCGGCATCAGCTGGGATTCAAGCGAGTCGCAACTCAATTCCTTCGTGGCCGACAAAAAACTCCCGTGGGTTCAGCTCCACGAAACCACCCAGAACGAAGACGACAACAAACACCCCCTCGCGAAGAAATGGAGTGTCGCCCAGTTGCCCACCATGTTTCTGATCGACCGCAAGGGGCTTCTGCGCTACGTCGATGCCCGCGACGACCTCGACAAAAAAGTGGCGGAACTCGTCGCCGAAAAAGACTGAAGCCATTTCGGCCGCGGCTTTCCCCCTTTTATTCCGCCTCCCGATGCGATGAATCCACGCGGAACGTAAACACGCCGCTCCCGTCGTTCCATACCGTCAACCGCGCATCGTCCGCAAGAAACACCTGCCGCTGCGAGCCGTCCTT
>Ga0265314_10002899_pt1 | contig 17026 bp, 15 predicted proteins | sample 4126metaG_FD_203106 | JGI IMG/M metagenome (GOLD analysis project Ga0265314, IMG submission 203106) | Rhizosphere microbial communities from Carex aquatilis grown in University of Washington, Seatle, WA, United States - 4-1-26 metaG | ecosystem: Host-associated > Plants > Roots > Rhizosphere >... | reverse complement strand
ATCGAGCATCACCTCGATCAGCGTGCCTTGCTTGCGCTCCAGGGCAGCGACAAGTTCCGGCTCGAACTGCGCCGTCTTCGTAATGCGCACGCCCGCATAGCCGTATGCGCGAGCCAGCCCGGCGAAATCCGGGTTCGCAAGCTCGGTGCCGTACACATGCTCGGGATACTCGCGCTCCTGGTGCATGCGGATCGTGCCGTACATGCCGTTGTTCAGCAGCACGATGATGCTCTTCGCGCCGTACTGCGCGGCTGTCGCAAGCTCCTGCCCGTTCATCAGGAAGTCGCCGTCGCCCGCCATCGTGAGTGCAACGCGGCCGCTTGCGATGTTCGCAGCGATGCCTGCGGGCACGCCGTAGCCCATCGCGCCCACGGTCGGCGCAAGCTGCGTCTTGTGGCCCTTCGCAAGTCCGTGATGCTTGAAGAAGCGATGCACCCAACTCGCGAAATTGCCTGCGCCATTGGTGAGCACCGCATCGGCAGGCAAGAGCCTTTGCAGCGTTGCGACGATCGCTGGCATGTCGATGTCACCCGGCAATGGCTGCGGAACGAGGTTCGCTTCGTATTCCGAATGCACTGCGTCGGTCCACGCGGCCCACGGAATGTCCGCCGGTGCGGTGAGCACTTCGAGCGATCTCGCGGCCGCGTTCATCGTCGCGTTGATCGCCAGGTCGGCGCGATACACGCGATTGAGCTCCTCCGCGCTCGCGTGGATATGCACGAGCTTCTGCTTCGGCCTGGGCGGCGTGAGCAGCGTGTAGCCGCTGGTCGTCATCTCTCCCAACCGCGGGCCGATCGCAAGGATGAGGTCGGCCTCCTTGATGCGCGCGGCGAGCTTCGGGTTGATGCCGATGCCCACGTCGCCCGCGTACTGCGCGTGATGATTGTCGAACGTGTCCTGGAACCGGAAAGCATTGCCCACCGGCAGCTTCCAGTTCTCCGCGAAACGTTGCAGCGCCTGCGCGGCCTGCGGCGTCCACCCACCACCGCCCGCGATCACGAAAGGCTTCGTCGATTGCAGCAACATCTCGCGCAGGTCACGAATCGCGCCGGGGTCGCTCCACGCTTCGACGGCTTCGACGCGCGGCACGGGCCGTGCGGATGTCGTCTTGACGAGCATGTCTTCCGGCATCACGAGCACGACCGGGCCCGGCCGGCCGTTCATCGAAGTTGCGAACGCACGCGCGACGTATTCGGGAATGCGATCCGGGTCGTCGATGCGCTCCACACGCTTGGCCATTCCGCCTGTCGACGGGCCGAAGAAGCTGCGGAAATCAACCTCCTGAAATGCTTCGCGATCACGCTGGTCGCTTGCGACATCGCCGACGAACAGCACCATCGGCGTCGAATCCTGGAAAGCGGTGTGCACACCGATCGATGCATTCGTCGCGCCCGGCCCGCGCGTGACGAAGCACACGCCCGGCCGCCCCGTCATCTTGCCCACGGCTTCGGCCATGAATGCAGCGCCGCCTTCCTGCCGGTTGACCACGAACGTGATGCGGTCGCGAAATGCATGAAACCCGTCGAGCACCGCGAGAAAGCTTTCACCCGGAACGCCGAACGCATGCGTGACGCCCTGCTCCACGAGACATTCGACGATGAGGTGGCCGGCGATGCTGGATGTCTGGATCATGGTGTGCTGGCGTCGTGTGTGCGCTTCAATACGCGACCGCATAACGCGCGCCGCGAAATTTCAGGATGGCCGTGCGTTGCTCGATCTTGTCGATGACGAGCCCCGGTGCGATTTCGCTGCCTTCGTTGAACACCTGGCCACCCACGATCAGCATGCGCTGCGCCGCGTTGGGCGAATAGACGCCGCCGCTGATCGAGATGCGCGGTGCGTCCGCAGGAAGTCCGGCGACTGCAGGCGCCTCGGTTGGCGGTGATTGCGGGAGAACTTGAGGGGTCGGCGGCAGCGGCGTTTGCGATGACGCCCGCGGCATTGCTTGCGACAGGGGTTGCTGCGGCGATTTCCGCTGCGCATTGAATTCCGCTTGCAAGCGTGCCTGCATATCTTCCTGCGGCATTGCATGCGCAGGCGGCGGAGGCACGATCGCCTTCGCGGGCGCAACGATCGCGGGCTGCGCAGCTGGGGCATTGTTCGCTGTCATCGATGCCGATGACTTGCCTTCGAACGCGAAGTACGAACCCGCACTGACAGCCACCACGATGCCGATGACAATGGCCGTCCACATCCCCACGCGCGAGTTGAACCCCGAAGGCCTGTCGCTGCCCAGCGACGAAGCAGCGTTCGCATGAATGCCCCGCGACGCATCGCGCTCGCGCTGTGCGTCGGCCTTGCGAAGAGCATCGAGGATGTACGACATGGCGGCTTCAGTCCTGCATGCGCAGGCGCGGCTCGTCGGCGCCGCCTGCGCGATTGAGTTGCATGTAGGTGAGCGGGCCCGGCTGGCCGTCGGCAGGCAGGCCATGCGCAAGCTGGAACGTGCGCAGGCGCACGCGCATCGGCTCCTTGACGTTGGCGATGCCGTTGCCGTTGCCGTTCACTCCCGCGGACGCAAGGCGCGATTCGATCCAGCTCGCGGTCTCCGCGCGAACCTCGCCGTGCGAGCTGTACGCGTCATATCCCGGCGGTGACTTCCACAGCGTTGCGAAATCGCCGTTCCATCGCGCTGCAAGCGCCGCCAGCGTCACGGTCTGCTCCGCGCTGCCCGCGCGAAGCGTCGCGCTTTCTTGCGTCAGCGCGGTGAGCAATGCATAGCTCGGCTTGCCCTGCTGTGCGTCGAGCGTGACGATGCCCGGCCGCGCCAGTTCGCGGATCAGCGCGAGGTTCAGGTTCTTCGTGAAGCATTCGAGTTGCTGCTTCTGCAACTCGGCGCAAGCGCTGCCCTCGGCCGGCTGGGCCTTCCACAGCGCCGCGAGTTCGCGCCACGCATCGTTCGCGTCATGCAACAACTGCGGCGCTTGCGCAGGCGCTGCAATCGCCGATGCAGGTGCGCTCGCCGCCTTCGCGATGGACGCAGCACGCGCAGGAGGCTTCGCGGCCGTCGCAATCCGAACCGGTTGATCGTCCTGCGGCACCTGCGACACCTGCGACACGCGCGTCGCCGCTGCATACAGGCCCGCGCCCGCAGCCAGCCCCAACGCCAGGACCAGCGCCGTGCGCTGGCGCACCGGCGGCGCAACGTTGCGCTTGCCCAGCACTTCTTCAGCCGCCTGCTCCACCGTCTTGCGATCGACCGTTGCACGCGACGTTGCGTACGCACCGAGCAATGCGCGATCGCACAGCAGGTTGATGCGGCGAGGCACACCGCGCGAAAGCTCGTGGATGCGCCTCACAGCGCGCGGCTCGAACGGGAAAGGCCGCTCCAGCCCCGCGACGTCCATGCGATGGCGAATGTATTGTTCGGTCTCGCCGGGCGTGAGCGCGCCCAGGTGATAACGCGCGATCACGCGCTGCGCGAGCTGTTCGAGCTCGGGCCGCTCGAGCATCTGCCGCAGCTCCGGCTGGCCGATCAGGATGACCTGCAGCAGCTTGCGCTCGCGCGTCTCTAGGTTCGTGAGCAGACGCAATTGCTCCAGCACTTCGGGCTCGAGGTTCTGCGCCTCGTCGATGATCAGCACGGTGTTGCGCCCGGCCGCGTGCGATTCGAGCAGGAACGCATTGAGCCGATCGACGTGCGCCTTCATCGACGTCGATGCAGGCACGGCGATGCGGAACTCCTCGCAGATCGACTGCATCAGCTCCAGCGCGCTTTGCTTCGGATTGAAGATGTAGGCGACGTTGCAGTTGGCCGGGATCTGCTCGAGGAACAAGCGGCACAGCGTGGTCTTGCCGGTTCCGATCTCGCCGGTGAGCAGCACGAAGCCTCCCCCGCCGCCCAGGCCGTAGAGCAAGTGCGCGAGCGCCTCGCGGTGCCGCTCGCTCATGAAGAGATAGTGCGGGTCAGGCGCGATCGAAAAGGGTTCGTGCTTCAGGCCGAAGTACGAGGCGTACATGTCCCGAAGGATACCGCGCGCGGCGTCAGCCCCTGTACGTCAGGCCGGGGCGAGCACGGTGCGGCGAACCTTGCGCACGTTGAACGCGCTCGTGATCAGCACGCCCTGCATGAACACCAGCCCGAGCCACACGCCCACGTATTGCTGGTGGTCCATCAGCGAGCCGAAGAAGAGCGGCGCGATCGCCTGCCCGATGTCCAGGCCCGAATACACCACGCCGTACACACGGCCCGTTGCGTTGTCCGGGGTGGAGCGCTTCACGAGCAAGTCGCGCGACGGGCCCGCGATGCCGCTTGCGAACCCCATCGCGCCGAAGAGGATCGGCACCGCGAACGCGGGAACGGGCCCCAGGCCGATCAACAACGCGATCATCGCGGCCACGCCGAAGCCCGCGCCGACGATTCGCTCGCAACGCTGCGGATCGGACGCGAGGAAGCCGCCGAACACCATGCCGCCGGCCGCGCACACCATGTACACCGTCAGGCACATCGCGGCCCACGACACCGGCACGTCGTGCAAGCGTCGCGCGGCTTCGGGTGCGAAGGCCTGGATCGTGCTGAGCACCACCGCATAGCAGAAGAAGAAACCGAAGCACATCCACACAGCCGGAATGCGAAGGAAATCGAGCGTCTTTTCTCCGTGCACCGCGCTCGCATGCCTCGGCGCGGCTACGGGAAGTTCAAGCGATGCGCGCATGAACCACACGATCGCCAGCACAACGAAAGCGATGCTGCCTGCGCACATCAGCGCCGTGCGCCAGCCGAACGCGATCGCGATCGGCACAACCACCGCCGGTGCAAGTGCCCATCCAAGGCTCCCGGTAATGCCGTGCACGCTGTATGCGTGGCCGAGGCGCTGCGGGCTCACCTTGCGATTGATCAGCGTGTAGTCGACCGGATGGAACACGCCGTTGCCGACACCCGCGATCGCCGAGCAGCACGCCATCGTGGTGTAGTCGGGGCTGAATGCGTAACCGAAAGCCGCAGTGCCGAGCAACGCGAGACCCGCAAAGAGCACGGGACGCGGCCCGAGATGGTCGACGAGAAAGCCCGACGCCGTCTGCACCGTGCACGACACGACGAAGAAGATCGTCATGAGAAAACCGAGCTCGGTGTAGCTTGCGTGGAATGCGTCCTTCAGCCACGGGAAGAGCGGCGGGAGCAGCAGCTGGCTGAAGTGGCTGATCATGTGCGCAAGGCCCACGAGGCCGATCACGCCGGCATCGCGGCGGAGCGGCGTCGGCGCGAACGCGGCGGCGGTCGTCGAAGTCATCGCGTAATGGTACGTTGGGGCGGCGTTTCCGGATTGCGACGAAACGCCAGCTTTCTGCCAAAATCAGACAAGTGAACATTCCGCGCAGCACCCGTGCCCGCAGCACCCCCATCGGCGACGCCGACGCCTTCCGGCCCACGCGCCACCGGCCGGTGCGCGTGCGCGCACGCACGATGCAGGCCGATTCGCACTTCGACCCGCATCGCCACGCGTGGTCGCAGCTCGCTTACTGTTCCAGCGGCATCCTGCAGGTGACCGCGCAGCGCGAGCTCGATGGCAACGACGAAGTGACGTACATCGTTCCGCCGTCGCGCGCCGTGTGGATCGCGCCGGGCGCGCGGCATTCCGTGCACGTGCTCGAAGACGCGCAGTTCCGCACGCTGTACATCGACGCGTCGGCCACGCCGCATGGATGGAACGGCTGCCGCGTGATCGTCGTGTCGCCGCTCTTGCGCGAATTGGTCAGCGCGCTCGACGCAACCCCGCTACATCGCGAGCGGGAGCAACGCCTGTCCGAGCTGGTGCTCGACGAAATCTCGCACGCCGACCTGCATGCGCTGGGTGTGCCGATGCCGCCCGCACAGGGCGACAAGCGCCTGCGTGCATTGTGCGAAGCCGTGCTCGATTCGCCCGCGCAGCGATCCACGTTGGCGCAGTGGTCAGCGGAATTCGGCGCGAGCGAACGAACGATGGCGCGCCTCTTCCGCGACGAGCTCGGCACGAGCTACCAGCAATGGCGCCAGCAGGCGATCCTTGCGCATGCACTGCCGATGCTCGCGCGTGGCATGCCCGTGAGCCACGTGGCGCAAGCTAGCGGCTATGCAAGCGACAGCGCGTTCACCGCCATGTTCAAGGGCGCGATGGGACAGCCGCCCAGCGCCTTTCTTGGGCGCAACTGACTCGGGCCCATCTAGCGCGTCAGGGCCACAGCTCGCGCATCGCTTCGCAAAAGTCGCTTTCGTATTCGCCCCGCTCTCCGCCGGCGAGGGCTTCCTCGCCCGCAACGAACACGCGCGCAAAGCGCGACTCGGGTGACGAAAACACCAGCGCATCGAGCGTGTGATCGCCCGGCACGCCCGCGAGTTCGAGCGCATCGCGATCGACGACAACAAAGTCCGCGCGCTCGCCCTCGCGCAATCCGCCCAGCGGCAATCCGGCAGCGGCCGATCCACCGAGAAGCGCGCCTTCGAACAACGCCGCGGCGCTGCTCTCCATCACGGCGGCAGTCGCCGCGACATTGCGCACACGCAGTTTCAGGCGCTGCGAATATTCGAGCAGGCGCAGCTCCTCGCGCCAACTGCGCGTGACATGGCTGTCCGAGCCGATGGACCAGTTGCCGCTCTGCCCCATCCACGACGCGAGTTCGAATATGCCGTCGCCCAGGTTCGCCTCGGTGCTCGGGCAAATCACGACCGATGCGCCCGTGCCGCGCAGCACGGTGAGTTCTTCGCCTGTAAACCGCGTCGCGTGAACCATGTTCCACCGTTCGTCCACGCGCACTTGTCCCATGAGGAATTCGAGCGGACGCTGTCCGTGTTCGAGCAGGCAATCTTCGACTTCGCGCAGTTGCTCCGCGATGTGGATGTGCAGCGGCATGCCGCTCGCGGCCTTGGCAATCTCCACGAGCGCGCCCTTGTCGACCGAGCGCAGCGAGTGGATCGCGACACCCGCCGTGATCCGCTCCTCGTCGCTCGAGCCCGTCCGCACAGCGCGCGCAATCTCCATCACCGATTGCGGCGTCGATGCAAAGCGCCGCTGGTCGCCCTGCAATCCTTTCGCGGCGAATCCGGCGCGCATGAAGAGCGTGGGCAGCAACGTCAGCCCGATGCCCGTGCGCCGCGCCGCGCGCGCGATTGCTCGCGACATCTCGAGCGGATCTGCGTAAGGCTTGCCGTCCACGTCGTTGTGCAGATAGTGAAACTCGCACACATGCGTGTAGCCCGCTTGCAGCAACTCGGCGTAGAGGAAAGCCGCGATCGCCTCGAGCTGCTCCGGCGTGATGCGATTCGCCGCGCTGTACATGCGGCCGCGCCAACCCCAGAAATCGTCGCTATTGCCGTGACCGCTTGCTCGCTCCGTCAGACCCACGATCGCGCGCTGGAACGCATGACCGTGCGCATTGACGAGGCCGGGCAGCACGGGGCCATGCAGTGTCGTTGCACCCAAGCGTTCGAGCACGCCCGCACCTTCGACGATGCGCGACCAATGCCCGCGCGCGTCGGCTTCGAGCAGCACATCACTCGCCCACCGGCCACGCACCCACGCGTGCGGCGCGAAGAATTTGCGAACAGCATGGCTCATCGCGGCCTCCCGCGAACGACAACTTCGCGGCACCCATTCGCGCCGAATTCATACGCGAGCTGCGAAGGATGCCGGGCGTCCCACACAACGAAGTCCGCGCGCTGCCCAGCCGCGAGCATGCCGCGATCATGCAAGCCGAGTGCGCGCGCCGCATTGCGCGTGACGCCCGCCAGCGCTTCTGCGGGCGTGAGATGAAACAGCGTGCAGGCCATGTTCAACATCAGCAGCAACGAAGTGCATGGCGAGCTGCCTGGATTGCAATCCGTCGCCAGCGCCATCGGCACGCGATGTTTGCGAAGGAGCTCGACCGGCGGCACGCGCGTCTCGCGCAAAAAATAGAACGCGCCGGGCAACAGAACACCAACGGTGCCCGCATCGGCCATCGCTCGCGCGCCCTCTTCGCTGAGCCATTCGAGATGATCGCAGCTGAGCGCGCCGAACTGCGCCGCGAGTTGCGCGCCGCCGCTGTCGCTCAGTTGTTCCGCGTGCAGCTTGACCGGCAGGCCCAGCTCGCGCGCCGCTTCGAACACCTTTTGCGTCTGCGCCGTGTTGAACGCGATCCGCTCGCAGAACGCATCGACCGCATCGACGAGCCCTTCGCGATTCAGCTCGCGCATCATTCGCGCGACCTCGTCGATGTAGTCGTCGGCGCGCCCTGCGAATTCCGGCGGCACCGCGTGCGAGCCGAGAAAGGTCGTTCGCACGTCGATCGCATTTCCTTGCCCCAGCTCGCGCGCCACGCGCAGGCATTTGCGCTCGTGCTCCAGCGCCAGGCCGTAGCCCGACTTGATCTCGATCGTCGTCACGCCCTCTTTCATCAGCGAATCGAGGCGCTGCTGCGATTGCGCGAGCAAATCCGCTTCGGAAGCGGCGCGCGTGGCTTTCACCGTCGAGACAATGCCGCCGCCGCTGCGCGCAATCTCTTCGTAGCTCGCGCCCTTCAAGCGCAGCTCGAATTCATTCGCGCGATCGCCGCCGTACACAAGATGCGTGTGGCAATCGATGAGGCCCGGCGTGATCAACGCGCCTTCGCAATCCGTTGCTTCGGCATCGCGCACATCACCCCATCGCGCGGGCAATTCGCGATCGGGGCCGGCCCATGCAATGGCTTCGCCTTCGATGACGATGGCGCCGTCGTCGATCAGGCCGTATTCGTCACCGGCAAGCGTCGCAAGGCGCGCATGCCGCCACGCGCGAGCGCTCACGGCTGAACCTCGAACCACAGCGCGCCCTTCGTCGCGAAGTCGATGCGCTCGTCCCCTTGCACGATCTTCCACGCGAGCGTGCGCGGCGGGATGGCGATGCGCACCTCGGCGGCCAGGAACGACACATCATGATCGTGAGAATACACACCGGCGATCGAGCCCTTCCTGCATGCGCGCTCGCAGCGGCCGGCAACGCGCTCGATCCGACCAACGCGGCCTTGCAGCATCAGGTTGAAGTCCTGCGTGAAACCGTCCAGCAGATCGCACTCAACCTTCGCACCGCCATCGAAACTGAAGGGCGGCGATTCGGTGCGCAGGGAATGCCCATGCCCATCCACACGCAACTTCACGCCCTCGCCCGACAGCACGGCGAACCAGCGCGTCACGCCGGGATACGAGGAGAACGGGCCGTCGCGCTCGATGTCGGCGATCGAAATGCGCACTTGCCAATCGTCGCCCTGCGGCCACGAGAGCAGCTCGCGCGCGATGCCGCGGCCGTTCTTCCATGGCGACGGGAAGACCTCATCGAGATGGACCTGATGCCAGTTCACGTTCGCCAGTTCATGTGCGATGCCAGCATAACCCGATTGACGGGTGGCAAGGACAACCTAACATCGACCGCACGACGAGTGGAGCCGCCATGTCCGACCTTTCCCGCACCGTGCGCGCGCCGCAAGGCACGCAACTCACCTGCGCCAACTGGCAGATCGAAGCGGCGTACCGCATGATCCAGAACAACCTCGACCCCGCCGTCGCGGAGCGGCCCGACGACCTGGTCGTGTACGGCGGCATCGGCAAGGCCGCGCGCAATTGGCCGTGCTTCGACGCGATCCTCGATTCGCTCAGGATGCTGCAGCCCGACGAGACGCTGCTCATCCAGTCGGGCAAGCCGGTGGGCGTGTTCCGCACGCATGCCGGCGCGCCGCGTGTGCTGCTCGCCAATTCGAACCTCGTGCCGAAGTGGGCCACGTGGGAACACTTCAACGAACTCGATCGCGCGGGCCTGATGATGTTCGGCCAGATGACCGCCGGCAGCTGGATCTACATCGGCACGCAAGGCATCGTGCAAGGCACGTACGAAACGTTCGTCGAAGCGGGCCGCCAGCACTTTGGTGGCGACCTTGCGGGCCGCTGGGTGCTCACCGCCGGGCTCGGCGGCATGGGTGGTGCGCAGCCGCTCGCAGCTTCATTCGCGGGCGCGTGTTCGCTCAACATCGAATGCCAGCAGTCGCGCATCGACTTTCGGCTGCGCACGAAGTATCTCGACAAGCAGGCGAAGGATCTCGACGAGGCGCTCGCGATGTTGAAAGAGCACACGGCCAAGAAGGAAGCCGTGTCGATCGGCCTGTGCGGCAACGCGGCGCAGATCGTTCCCGAACTCGTGAGGCGCGCCAAAGCCGGCGGCATCAAGCCCGACATCGTGACCGACCAGACGTCCGCGCACGACATCATCAACGGCTACCTTCCGATCGGCTGGACCGTGGAGCGTTGGCAGGCCGCGCAGCAAGATGCATCGCAGCACGATGTATTGAAGCAAGCAGCGGGCGAATCATGCGCAAAGCATGTGCGCGCGATGCTCGAGTTCCACGCGATGGGCATTCCCACCGTCGACTATGGCAATAACTTGCGGCAGGTCGCGAAGGATTTCGGTGTGGGCAACGCATTCGACTATCCGGGCTTCGTGCCTGCGTACATCCGCCCGCTCTTCTGCCGCGGCGTGGGCCCGTTCCGCTGGGTCGCGCTCTCGGGCGATCCCGAAGACATCCACAAGACCGACGCGAAGATGAAAGAACTTTTCCCGGACAACAAGCACCTGCATCGCTGGATCGACATGGCGCAGGCGCGCATCAGCTTCCAGGGACTGCCCGCACGCATCTGCTGGATCGGCCTGGGCGACCGGCAAAAGGCAGGCGTTGCGTTCAACGAAATGGTGGCGCGCGGCGAATTTAAAGGCCCGATCGTAATCGGCCGCGATCATCTCGACAGCGGCTCGGTCGCATCGCCCAACCGCGAGACCGAAGCAATGAAGGACGGCAGCGATGCAGTGAGCGACTGGCCGCTGCTCAACGCGCTGCTCAACACCGCAAGCGGCGCGACGTGGGTGAGCTTCCATCACGGCGGCGGCGTGGGCATGGGTTATTCGCAGCACGCGGGCGTCGTGATCGTGTGCGACGGCACGAAAGACGCCGCGGAAAAACTCGAACGCGTGCTGTGGAACGACCCGGCCACCGGCGTGATGCGCCACGCCGACGCCGGCTATGACATCGCCATCGATTGCGCACGCGAGCACGGCTTGAAGCTGCCGATGATCGGTTGATGAAAGAACGCCTCGTCCCCGGCGAACTCACGCTCGCGCAGCTGCGGAAGTTGTGCGCGCCGCAAGCTGTGCGCGTCGAGCTAGACCCGAAATGCCGCGCGAACGTGCGAGCCAGCGCGCGTCTCGTTGCGCGTGCGGCGGAAGGCGACGCGGCGGTCTACGGCGTGAACACCGGCTTCGGCAAGCTGGCAATGAAGCGCATCGCGCAGAGCGATCTCGCGCTGCTGCAACTCAAGCTGCTGCGTTCGCATGCCGTCGGCGTGGGCGATCCGCTGCCTGAGCGGGTCGTGCATCTCATCTTGTTGCTCAAGGCCGCAAGCCTTGCGTGCGGATTTTCCGGCGTGCGCGAAGAAGTGATCGACACACTCATCGCCTTGCACAACGCGGGCATCGCGCCGGTGATTCCGGCGCAAGGCTCAGTGGGCGCGTCGGGCGATCTCGCACCGCTTGCGCACTTGTCATTGCCGCTGGTGGGTGAAGGCGAAGTGTTCTTCCGCGGTGAGCGAATGCCGGCGGCATCCGCGTTGAAGCAGGCGGGTATCGTGCCCTTGCAGCTCGGCGCAAAAGAAGGCCTTGCGCTCATCAACGGCACGCAGGTGTCCACGGCGCTTGCGCTCGATGCTTTGCTCGCGGCCGATCGGCTCTTCGAGGCCGCGGCGATTGCGGGCAGCCTCACGCTCGACGCCGCGCGCGGCAGCGACGCGCCTTTCGATCCGCGCATTCACGAAGTGCGCGGCCAACCCGGGCAGATCGACTGCGCGGCCGCGTATCGCTCGTTGATGGTCGGCAGCCAAATTCGCGCGTCGCATCTTGAGAATGACGACCGCGTGCAGGACCCGTATTGCCTGCGCTGCCAGCCGCAGGTGATGGGCGCATGCCTCGACCAGATGCGCTATGCCGCGCAGGTGCTCGTGCGCGAAGCAAACGCCGTCACCGACAACCCGCTTGCATTTGCAGAAGATGGTGCCGGCAGCGGGCAGATGCTGTCCGGCGGCAACTTTCATGCGGAGCCCGTGGCGCTGGTCTGCGATGCGCTTGCTGTTGCCATCGCGGAGATCGGTGCGATCTCCGAGCGGCGCGTCGCGATGCTGATCGACACCGTGATCTCGCGCCTGCCGCCTTTCCTCACGCCCGAGCCGGGGCTCAACTCCGGCTTCATGATCGTGCACGTGACGGCGGCAGCGCTCGCATCGGAGAACAAATCGCTTGCTCATCCCGCCAGCGTCGACAGCTTGCCCACGTCGGCCAACCAGGAAGACCACGTGAGCATGGCGACGTTCGCCGCGCGGCGCTTGTCATCGATGCTGAAGAACACCGCGCATATCGTCGCGATCGAATTGCTCGCGGCCGCGCAAGGCATCGAGTTCCTGCGGCCGCTCAAGAGCTCGCCCGCGCTGGAGAACGTGATGCGCCTTGTGCGCAGCGTGTCGCCCGCGATGATGTCCGACCGCTCGCTCGCGCACGACATCGAGGCCGTGCATCACCTCGTCGAGTGCGGCGACATCGGCCACGCCATCGAAGCGCAGATCCCGCAGTTGCAGGCGATCAAGCTTCAGTGAGGGTGCAGGCCCGTTGCGCCTTGCGCTTCCACGCGGCGCAGATCGCCAGGCACGCGTGCTCGAACGACAGCCGCGAGGCGCCCTTGATGCGCACCCAGTTCGACACGAGCGATTTTTCCGCCTCCTCATAGCTGCCGCCGTATTGCGCGAAGCCGGTATAGCCGACGCAATACGCAGGTGCGTAGTCTTCGTAGTCGAGATGCGGGACGTAATAGTCCTCACTGCGGAAGGCGCGCTCCCAATACTCGTCTTCGCTTTGTGCGTCCACTTCGCAAACAGCTTCTTCCATTGGCAAATCTCCTGCTAGATGCATGGGGCGCATCGTCGGGCAGCGGAAGGGCGGGTCGCGTAGGACGGGTGCGATACTTGCCCCCATCCTTTTGCGGGCAGGAGACAAGCATGGAAATCAAAGGAAAGGTGGCCGTGGTCACCGGCGGCGGCAGCGGCATCGGCGCGGGCGCGGCCAAGCGCTTCGTTGAGGAAGGCGCGCGCGGTGTCGTCGTTGCGGACTTGAACTTCGAAAACGCCGAGCGCGTCGCGAAGGAGATCGGCGCCGTCGCGATCAAGTGCGACGTGAGCCGCGAAGCCGACATCCAGCAACTCGTTGCGCAGGCGAAAGATCGCTTCGGCCAGGTCGACATCTATTTTTCCAACGCGGGCATCCTCGGCAAGATGGGCGGCATCGAGCTGGAAGATGCGCTCTGGCAAAAGATGTGGGAGGTGCACGGCATGGCGCACGTCTGGGCGGCGCGCGCTGTGGTGCCCGGGATGATCGAACGCGGCGAAGGTTATTTTCTGGTCACCGCATCGGCGGCGGGCTTGCTCAACATCGTGGAGTCCGCGCCCTATGGCGTGACCAAGCATGCGGCGGTCGCGATTGCCGAATGGCTTCGCATCGCATACGGCAGGCGCGGGCTGCGCGTGTCGTGCCTGTGCCCGCAGTCGGTTGCGACAGCCATGACATCGGGAGGCACGGGCTCAGCGGGCCTGGACGGCGTGCTCACCACCGAACAAGTCGCCGAAGACATCGTGCAGGTGATGCGCGACGAGAAATTCCTTGTGTTGCCGCACCCTGAAGTCGCGAAGTATTTCCAGGCCAAGGGCCAGGACTACGACCGCTGGCTCGGCGGCATGCAAAAACTCTACGCCCTGCACATGGGCGCGAAGTCTTGACGCGCGCCTAGCGCCCGAACAACCCCACGCACCCGATCACGATCAGGTAGATCGCGACGATGTAGTTCAGAAGGCGCGGCATGATGAGAATCAGGACGCCGGCGATGAGTGCCGAAATCGGCGCGATGTGCGGAAGATAGTTCATCCGCCGAGTATGCAGGCAAAGGCGGGCCTGCCGAGGCAGCCGCGAGCGATCTTGCGTGTCAGCGCGTGCGGACGACGATGCGCCCGCGCACCTGCCCATCCATGAGCCGCTTCGCGCTGTCGATCGCATCGATGAGCGCGATTTCCGTTGTGATCGACTCGAGCTTGGCCGCATCGAGATCGCGCGCAAGGCGCGACCACGCTTCTTCGCGCGCTGCAAGCGGCGCCATCACGCTGTCAATGCCGAACAGCGAAATGCCGCGCAGGATGAAAGGCGCGACGCTCGCCGGAAAATCCATGCCCTGCGCAAGGCCGCACACTGCAACAGCTCCGCCGTAGCGCGTTTGCGCGCAAGCATTCGCGAGCGTGTGGCTGCCGACCGCATCGATCACTGCCGACCAACGCTCTTTCTGCAACGGCTTGCCGGGCGACGAGAGCTCATTGCGATCGATGATCGATGCCGCGCCCAGCGACTTGAGATACGGCTCTTCCGCGGCCTTGCCCGTCGCCGCGACGACGCGATACCCCAGCTTCGAAAGCACGGCGATCGCCACCGAGCCGACGCCGCCCGTCGCGCCTGTCACAAGCACTTCGCCGCCTTCGGGCCTCACGCCGTGACGCTCAAGCGCGATCACGCTCAGCATCGCCGTATAGCCCGCCGTGCCGATCGCCATGGCCTGCTTCGCGCTGAACGCATCCGGCCTGCGCACAAGCCATTCGCCTTTGAGACGCGCGCGGCCTGCGAGGCAACCCTTGTGCGTTTCGCCCACGCCAAAGCCGTTGAGCACAACCTTGTCGCCCGCTTTCCATCGCGGCGATGTGCTGTGCGCCACGGTGCCCGACCCGTCGATGCCCGCGACCATCGGCCAGCTGCGAACGACAGGCGACTTGTTCGTGATCGCCAGGCCGTCCTTGTAGTTGAGCGTGGAGTACTCGATGTCGACGGTGACGTCGCCTTCGGGCAGGAAATCGTCGCCGACCTCGCGCACTGCCGCGCTGAAGTCGGGGTTCTTTTCGAGGACAAGGGCGTGGAAGGTATTCATAACCCGCAGAGCATATCCTCATGATTGACCCGGGGTTTCGTTCGGCCTACTCTTGCGCCTCTTGCAAACCGGAGACCCGCTCATGTCCCTTCGAATCAACGACACCGCACCCAACTTCAAGGCCACCACCACCCAGGGCCCGATCGACTTCCACGAATGGATCGGCGACAAGTGGGCGATCCTCTTTTCGCACCCGAAGGACTTCACGCCCGTCTGCACGACGGAGCTCGGCTACATGGCGAAGATCGAACCCGAATTCACCAAGCGCAACGCCAAGCTCATCGGCCTGTCGGCGGACCCGGTGGACAGCCATTCGCGCTGGCTCGGCGACATCGAAGAGACGCAAGGCGCCAAGGTGAACTACCCGATCATCGCGGACAAGGACCTGGAAGTTGCCAAGCTGTACAACATGCTGCCCGCGGATGAAGTTGCGTCGGATGGCCGCACGGCCGCGAACAATGCCACCGTGCGTTCGGTGTTCATCGTCGGGCCGGACAAGAAGATCAAGCTGATGCTCACCTACCCGATGACCACCGGCCGCAATTTCGACGAGATCCTGCGCGTGCTCGACTCGATGCAGATGACGGCCAAATTCAAGGTGGCCACGCCCGCCAACTGGAAGCCCGGCGAAGACGTGATCATCGCGGGCTCGGTGTCGGACGACGACGCGAAGAAGCTCTTCCCGGGCGGCTGGAAATCGCCGAAGCCTTATCTGCGGATTACGAAGTCGCCGCAGTAGCGGCGGTATTTGAAGCGGCGGCTGCCGCTTCGTCCAGCAGGGCCTGCCACGCTTCATCGGTGATGCCGTGCATGCCGCGCGATTGCGCTTGCTGCAGCCTCAGCAGCATCGTCGGCGAGACGGCCGTGCCTGCGCGCATCAGCTCCGGCAGCAAGCAGCGCAGGCCCTCTTCCGTTCGCTCCTGCAAGACTCCCTTTTGAATGAGCTCGAAGGCGACTTCGATCCTTTCAGCCAGACCGCGCGAATCGCCCGACCGGTTCACGGCAACCGAAAGCTGTTGGAGTTCGTCGCGGTTCAGGCAGCGCTGCACCAGACTCGTGGCCTTGACGGGCGTTTCGGCGCCGAAGAATCCGGATGCGGCGAGGCTTGCTGCGTCCGTCCAGTGGACCGTGCGCCCGGCGGCTTGCAGCGCTTTGTCAGCGGCACACCGCACTTCCTCTCCGGCCAGCCCGACTTGCACCACGCATTTGAGGAGTCCAAGCGCATCGCCGATCTTCCTTCGCTTGAGACACGCCGTAAGAAGATCGGCGATCTGCTCTCCTGTTGGCACAAGCGACCCTTCGCGCAATTCGATGAGCAGCGTACCCATCGAGTTTCCGCTCATCGCGTAATCGGTGAAGTGCCTTTGGAACAGTGAGTCGGGTAAGAGTTGCGGATTGAGCAAGGACGGCCGCACGCTTTCCGGGAACGCAGCGCGACTCGGTGCCGGGCCGCGCGCTCCGATTGCGCCGACTCGCATGCCTGCGGTGGAGTCATCGACCGTCATCGGTGTCGGCCCGTTGGCGGGCGCGCCGCTGACAGGCGCGAGAAGTGAGCCGCCGCGGCCCCCGGCGTTCTTAACGTTCATTTGGATCTCCCTGAAAGAAGCACTGAGTAACATCCGCCCACGAAAGGTTCCAACGATGAATGCGGAACGAAATCCCGCGCGCCGTTACTGAGCAATCGATCCCAGGGAGCACACATGCGCAGCGCACTGCGCTTGATTTCCTTTGAGGAGCATCACGATGAATCCGACAGGCAAGTCGGCCGCCCGGGCGCGGTCACCCAGCCCCTCGCCGCGCGGCATTGCCGGAGGCGCAATCCGCGCACGCGTGCAAGCGCAAGAGGCCGTCAATAGGAAGCGCGTCGAGGAAGAACAACAATCGGCCTTGGCCAATCCACGCGTGGCTGGCGCGGTGCAGAACCTGACCTATCACCAAGGACAGGTGGAGAAGCACGAAGAGACTTTGGCGCAACTGAAACCAGCCCATGCGACGTACGCCAAAGAGCAGGCTCAGCTAAGCGCCGCACTTGCAAAGGCCGGCAACAAACCGG
>Ga0265314_10002895_pt1 | contig 17042 bp, 12 predicted proteins | sample 4126metaG_FD_203106 | JGI IMG/M metagenome (GOLD analysis project Ga0265314, IMG submission 203106) | Rhizosphere microbial communities from Carex aquatilis grown in University of Washington, Seatle, WA, United States - 4-1-26 metaG | ecosystem: Host-associated > Plants > Roots > Rhizosphere >... | reverse complement strand
GTTCACGGCCGGGGCCCAGGGATACGCGCTCAAGGCAGAAGGCCTGGACGAGCTGCTCAAAGCGATTCGCGAGGTCGCCGCGGGGCGCCGATATCTTTCACCGACCCTCGCGAGCTCCCTCGCGAGCTCCGACCTCGACCGGGCATTGCCTGGGCGAGGCGGTCTCGACCTCTTGTCGGCACGCGAGCTCGAGGTCTTCAACCTCGTCGTCGGCGGCTATAGCAATCGGCGAATGGCGGCTGAGCTCTTCATCAGCGTCAAGACCGTCGAGACCCATCGCACCCGCATCAACCGAAAGCTCCAAGTCCACTCGACCGGCCAGCTGATCCGCCTCGCAGCGCTGCACGGTCTCCTCGGCTCCTAGAGCGAGCGATTCGCCGATGGGCCGTCGCGCTACTTGCGCTTCGGGCGGTAGATGTCGGTCGCGTGGCCCAGGTAGACGTCGACGGCGCCCAGCATCGTTTCGCCGAGCGTCGGGTGGGGGTGCACGGTGAGGCTCACGTCCTCGGCCGTGGCGCCCATCTCGATCGCGAGCGCGTACTCGCTGATCATGCTGCCGGCTTCCCAGCCGACGACGCCGGCGCCGACGATGCGCTGGGTCTTCTTGTCGACGATGACCTTGCTGAGGCCGTGGGTCTGGCTGATGGCGTGCGCCTTGCCGTTCGCGACCCAGGGGTACTTGCCCACCTCGATCTCGAGGCCGCGGGCCTTGGCCTCCTCCTCGGTGACGCCCACCCACGCGAGCTCGGGATCGGTGAACACGACGGCCGGCATGGCGACGACGTCGTAGACGCTGCGCTGGCCGGCGATCGCCTCGACGGCGACCTTGGCCTCGGCGTGCGCCTTGTGCGCGAGCATCGGCTCGCCGGCGATGTCGCCGATGACGAAGATGTTGTCCTCGCCCGTGCGGCACTGCGTGTCGTGCTCGATGAAGCCCTTGGCGTCGACCTTGATCTTGGTCTTCTCGAGGCCGAGGCCCCCGGCGAAGGGGCGGCGCCCGACGGAGACGAGCACGCGGTCGAAGGTCTGGGTCGGCTCGACGCCCTCACCGACGAGCGTTACTTTGATCCCGTCCTTCTGGGGCTCGAGCTGGTCGACCTTCGTGTTGACGTGGATCGCCTTGAACTGCTTGGCGAGGCGCTCGTGCAGCGGCTTGACGAGATCGCGATCGGCGGCCATGAGCAGGCCGGACATGAACTCGACGACGGTGATCTCCGAGCCGAGCGCCGCGTAGACGCAGGCCATCTCGAGGCCGATGTAGCCGCCGCCCACGACGAGCAGCCGCTTGGGGACGTCGGGCAGCTCCAGCGCGCCCGTGCTGTCCATGATGCGGGGGTCGTTGAGCGCCTTCCAGGGCCCCGGCATCGCCGGGATGGAGCCCGTCGCGATGATGCAATAGTCGAACGTGAGCTCGGTCTGCTCGGGCGCGGGTCCGCTGACCTTGCCGTCTTCCTCTTCGCCGGGCGACAGCGTCAGCGTGTGGGCGTCCTTGAACGTGGCCTTCGCCTGGATCGTCTTCACCTTGCGCGCGGCGGCCACCTGGCCGATGCCGCCGGCGAGCTTCGTGACGAAGCCGTCCTTGTAGGCGCGCACGGCGTCGATGTCGATCTTCGGCGCGCCGAAGGTGACGCCCCAAGCGGGCGCGTGCTCCGCCTCGTTGACGAGCTTGGCGATGTGCAGGAGGCCCTTGCTGGGGATGCAGCCGCGCAGCGTGCAGACGCCGCCCAGCAGCTTCTCCTTGTTCACCATCGTGACCTTGAAGCCCAGGTCGGCCGCGTAGAAGGCCGCGGCGTAGCCGCCGGGGCCCGCGCCGATGACGACGACGTGCTTCGTCGCCGCCTCTTCGGGCGACATGCCGTGGTGCGGCTCGCCCGTCACGTGGGGGCGGAGGCCGCGCGGCAGGTCGGAGAGGGCGGGGGGCGCCGCCGGCGCCGCGGGGGCGGGCTTGGGCGCCGCGGGCGCGGGGGCCGCGGCCTTCGCCGCGGGCGCGGGGCTCGGAGCGGGCGCCTTGGCCGGCGCTGCGGCGGGCGTGGCCGCTGCCGCGCCCGCCTCGTACGTGAGCAGCACGGCGCCGGGCGTGACCTTGTCGCCGACCTTGACGTTGACCGCGCTGACCTTGCCGTCGAAGCTCGCCGTCACCTCGGCGACGGCTTTGTCCGTTTCGACCTCGGCGACGGCCTGTCCCTTGGCGACGACGTCGCCGGCCTTGACGGAGATGCCGACGATCTCACCCTTGGTGACGCCTTCTCCCAGATTCGGGAGCTTGAACTCTGCCATTTTCGAACGGGCTCCTAGGTCAGAAGGTCGAAGGGGTCGCTCAGGATCTCGCTCACGCGCTTGAGGAAGCGCGCGCCGTCGGCCCCGTCGATGACCCGGTGGTCGTAGCTCAGGCTCAGGCCCATCACGAGGCGCGCCTCGACGCGGCCGTCGACCATCTGGAGCTCCTGGCGGCTCTTCGAGATGCCGAGGATCGCGACCTCGGGCCAGTTGACGATCGGCGTGAAGAACGTGCCGCCGATGCCGCCCAGGTTGCTGATGGTGAAGACGCTCCCCTGCATGTCCTCGAGCGCGATCTTCCGGCTGCGCACCTTCTCGGCCAGGCCCTCGAGCTCGGTCGCGAGCTCGGTGAGCCCCTTCTTGTCGGTGTCGCGCAGCACGGGGACCATGAGGCCGTTCGGGCTGTCGACGGCGATGCCGATGTGGCGGTAGCTCTTGCGGATGAGCTCGCCTTCACCCGCCGTCATGTCGATGCTCGACGCGAACTGCGGGAACTCGCCCAGCGCCTTCGTCACGGCCTTGATCGCGAGGATCGTCATCGTGATCTTGCCGGGCTGGCCTTTGCGCTTGTCGGCCAGCTTCTTGCGCGAGGCCTCGGTCGCGGTGATGTCGGCCACGTCGAACTGCGTGACGTGCGGGATGAGGCCCCAGTTGCGGGACATGCCCTCGGCCGTCGCGCGGCGCACGCCCTTGAGCGGAATCTTCTCGACGGCGCCCCAGCGCGCGAAGTCGGGCATCTTCGGCTGGCTGACGCCCGCGCCGCCGCCGCCACCGGTCGCCCCGCCGCCCGCGAGCACGCGTTTGACGTAGTCCTTCACGTCGGACTCCAGCACGCGGCCACCGCCGCCCGTGCCGGTCACCGCCGTGAGATCGACGCCGAGCTCACGCGCGAACTTGCGGACGCCCGGGCTCGCGGCGACGAGCCCGCCCGTCGCCGCGGGCGCGCCGAGCTTCTCGGGCGGCGCCGTCGTCACCGCGGGAGGATTGGGCGCGACCTTCGGCGCCGACACCGCCGCGGCCGTCTTCGGCGCGGAGGCCGCGGGCGCGGCCGTCTTCTCGCTCTTGGTCGGCGCGGGCGCCGCGGCCTGCGCGGGCGCGCTGGCCGCCCCCGGTTCGTACGTCACGATGACATTGCCGGGCTTCACCTTGTCGCCGACCTTCACCGCGATTGACACGAGGGTGCCGTTCTCGGGCGCGGCCACGTCGGCGACGGCCTTGTCCGTCTCGATCTCCAGCATGGGCTCGCCCTTGGTGAGCGCGTCGCCCGGCTTGACGTTCACGGCAACCACCTCGCCCTGGGCCACGCCTTCGCCCAGGTTGGGCAGCTTGAATTCCTTGGCCATCTCTCGTCGTTTCTCCAAAGACCTGCGGGGTTAGTCGGACAGCGGGTTCTTGCGGGGGCCGTCGAGGCCGAGGTCCTTGATCGCCTTGGGCAGCATGCTGGCGTCGAACTGGTTGCGGCGGGCGAGGGCGATGAGCGACTCGAGGACGATGTTCTCGGCGTCGACCTCGAAGAAGCGGCGCAGCTCCTCGCGGCCCTCGCTGCGGCCGAAGCCGTCCGTGCCGAGCGCCGTGAAGTCGGAGATCCACGGCTTCACCTGCTCGCTCACGAGGCGCACGTAGTCGGACGACGCGATGACCGGCTCCTTGAGCGTCTCGGCGAGCGTGTGCAGGTAGCTCTTCTGCGGCGGCTTGCCCGGGTTGAGGCGGTTCGCGCGATCGGCCTCGAGGGCCTCCCAGCGCAGCCGCTTGTAGCTGGTCGCGCTCCAGACGTCGGAGCTGACGTTGTACTTCTCGGCGAGGATCTTCGACGCGCGCAGCGCCTCATTGAAAATGGAGCCCGAGCCCCAGAGGTGGACCTTGCTCTTGCTGCCGGGCGCCTCGACGCTCGTGAACTTGTAGACGCCGCGGCGGACGCCTTCCTCGGCGCCCGCGGGCAGCGGCAGCTGCTCGTAGTTCTCGTTGCCGACGGTCAGGTAGTAGAAGATCTGCTCGTCGTCCTGGTACATGCGCTTGATGCCGTCCTGGATGATGACGGCCATCTCGGCCTGCATCGACGGGTCGTACGCCTGCAGGTTCGGCACGGCGCTGGCGGCGAGGTGGCTGTGGCCGTCCTCGTGCTGCAGCCCCTCGCCGTTGAGCGTCGTGCGGCCGGCGGTGCCGCCGACCAGGAAGCCCTTGCAGCGGCTGTCGGCCGCGAGCCAGATCTGATCGCCGACGCGCTGGAACCCGAACATCGAGTAGTAGATGTAGAAGGGGATCGCGTTGACGCCGTACGTGCTGTACGCCGTGCCGGCCGCGACGAAGCTGGCCATCGAGCCCGCCTCGTTGATGCCCTCTTCGAGGATCTGGCCGTTGATGGCCTCTCGGTAGTACGAGACGTTGTCGGCGTCGACGGGATCGTAGAGCTGGCCCTGGCTCGAGTAGATGCCGACCTGGGCGAACAGCGGATCGAGGCCGAACGTCCTTGCCTCATCGGGAATGATCGGCACGACGAGCTTGCCGATCTCCTTGTTCTTGAGGAGCTTGGCGAGGATGAGGTTGAAGCTCATCGTCGTCGAGATCTGGCGCCCCTTCGAGCCGGCCAGGAACTCCTTGAGCTCGTCCATCGTCGGCGCGTTGAGGGGCTTGGCCATGCCGAGGCGCTGTGGGACGGAGCCGCCCAGGGCCTCGCGCTTGGCCTTGAGGTACTTCATCTCGGGGCTGTCGGCCGCGGGGCGGTAGAAGGGCGCCTCGTTGACCTGCGCGTCGGAGATCGGGATGCTGAAGCGCGTCCGGAACTCCTTGAGCTGCTCCTCGTTGAGCTTCTTGTTGTTGTGCGTGATGTTGCGGCCCTCGCCGGCCTCGCCCAGGCCGTAGCCCTTGATCGTCTTGGCGAGGATGACCGTGGGACGGCCCTCGGTCTTCACGGCGGCGGCGTAGGCGGCGTAGACCTTCTCGGGGTCGTGGCCGCCGCGCTTGATCTTCTGGACCTCGTCGTTGCTCAGGTGCTCGACCAGCTTGAGCAGCTTGGGGCTGTTGAAGAAGTGCTCGCGCACGTAGGCGCCGTCGGCCACCGAGTACTTCTGGTACTGGCCGTCGACGACCTCGTTCATGCGGGCCACGAGCTCACCGTCGTCGGCCGCGAGGATCGGGTCCCACTGGCTGCCCCAGATGACCTTGGTCGTGTTCCAGCCGCTGCCGCGGAAGATCCGCTCGAGCTCCTGGATGATCTTGCCGTTGCCGCGCACCGGCCCGTCGAGGCGCTGCAGGTTGCAGTTGACGACCCAGATGAGGTTGTCGAGCTTCTCGCGCACGGCGAGGTTGATGGCGCCCAGCGTCTCCGGCTCGTCGCTCTCGCCGTCGCCCACGAAGCACCACACCTTGGCGTTGCTCTTGGGGATGAGGCCACGGTTCTCGAGGTAGCGCATGAAGCGCGCCTGATAGATCGACCCGATGGGGCCGAGGCCCATCGAGACCGTGGGGAACTGCCAGAAGTCGGGCATGAGCCACGGGTGCGGGTAGCTGCTGAGCCCCGGCTTGTCCTTGAGCTCGCGCCGGAAGTTCATGAGGTGGTCTTCGTTGATGCGGCCCTCGAGGAAGGCGCGGGCGTACATGCCCGGCGCGGCGTGCCCCTGGTAGAAGACCAGATCGCCGGGGAAGCCTTCGTCGCGCTTGGGCGCGCGGAAGAAGTGGTTGAAGCCGATCTCGTAGAGCGTGGCCGAGCTGGCGAACGTGCTGATGTGCCCCCCCGGCGCGGCCTTGTCGCGGTTGGCGCGGGCGACCATCGCCATGGCGTTCCAGCGAACGGCGTTCTTGATGCGCCGCTCCAGCTCGCGATCGCCCGGGAAGGTGGTCTCGGCCTCGACCGGGATCGTGTTGACGTAAGGCGTGTTGGCCGTGAAGGGCATGTACACGCCCTCCGTGAACGCTTTCTCTTGTAAGAACGCGAGGATCAAGCCGGTCGTCTCGGCCCCGTAGCGGTTCTTGAGATCGGCCAGGGAGTCGACCCACTCCTGGATCTCCTCGTGGTCCACAGCCGGGTCGTCGGTCAGCTTTTGCAGGATGTTGCTCATGACGGGCAGCACGATACCTCGGCTGGGCCTTCCGCCGCGAGTGGTCTGCGTGGGAATCGAAGGGTTTCCCGTCCGGGCGGAGTCGTGGGCCTTCCGACTGACGGGCCGGGGGCGCGGACGACTCTTCTGTCACCGGACCCGGGGCCGCCTCTGTCCCGGCGGCTCCAGCGCCTTTCGTCAGCTACAAGCGCGGCCTTTTACCACGTGGGCGCCATGGAAGTGAACTCGGACGCGATGAAGGAGTCCAGGTCTGGACGGAGCGCCGTCAGACCCATCTCCGTTGACTGGAAGGCGGCACATACGCCGCCCAGAATCAGCGCCCGCGTGAGTTGGATGGCTTGCCGCGGAATGGGGTCGAGCGATCCGTCGAAGTTGCAAGGGTAGCCGCTGTTCAGGACAGAGACGCTTTCGTAAGGTGTCGCCAGTTGGTAGTTCGCATGTGTTCGGAGGCTATCCGCGTTGCCTTGCTCCTCCACCTCGTCGGGGAACGCGTACCGGCCGGTGCCGAGCTTGAGGACTGAGCCGAACTCCACATCCGCCGTGGATGCGCTTGCGAGGACCAACTCGAGGTCCCGAAGCATGTCTGGTACGAGCCACGTCGCGCCCGTACATCCGACCGCGAGCGCCACGTCGTTGAGAGCTCCTCGAAGGTCAGACCCATGAACGCGAGCCCGTCTCAGTGACCGCGAGTCGCTGTCCGCGACAAGGACCCGAACGTTCCGGGACCGGTACGCATCGGCGACCGCTTGCCCAACGGTTCCGAACCCAACCACCAGGACGCCTCTCTCTTGTGGGAGCGGCAAAGCCGAATCCTCGCGAAATCTGTCCTCGAGACACCGGACAACCGACTCGCCGATGAGCGGAGCTTCCAGATCGAGCTTCGCGGAGCTCTCCGCGACGTTCACGATGGGGAATGGGGTGGCCAGTTGGTGTCCGCGAATGATCTTCGCGCCCCGGCGCGTCTGCTCGATGCATGCGAACGTTTTCCCGAGGCGCCTGTGGTCTCGCCAGGCTGTCGAGATGGCCAATCCGCCGTCGTCCAAGATCAGTATCCGGCCACGGTCGCGTCGTTCGGGTGACCATGAGTCGAATAGAGCAACCGCCTCGTTGATGATCGGCCGGATGTCGGCGCGGAGCCTGTCCTCGTACTGCAGCTCCTCGTCATGCTCACGGTCATGGCCGGGTGCTGCGGAATAGACATGAGCGCCCAAGTCACGTAGGCGCCATTCGACCGCTGGATGAGCAGAGTAGACCTTGCCAACGATGAACATTTGGTCGAACGGGAGGTTCATTCGCGCCAGGTGTTCGAACACCGGTACGCTCGATGAGAAGAGGTGTTGAACGGCCACCAAGATACAGTTGGATAAGTCGAGGCCCTCTCGCACAAACCGTTCCGAGACCGCGGAGACGAGGGGCATTTCTTCATCGTCACTCAGCGCGGCCCACAGCTCGTTCATTGGAAACGCCGGCGTCGTCAGAGCATGGGAAAAGATCCAGCGATCCGTCGTGGCTCGACTGGCGCCGCCAAAATGCCGCGGCCACTCGAAAGCCCGCGCTCGGGGGCCTCGAGTCGCCGAGCCGGCAGTTGCATGGTCGCGAAGGAGAATACGGAGGCGATCGGTTCGGCTGGCGCTCGGCGAAAAGCTTGGATTGCTCTCGCGGGCGAGATCAGCGCGCGATGCGCTCCCTAACCGACGGCACTCTTCGAGTAGGTTCGAAATTGTGCTCATGGGGCGAGTTTCCGAGGATCGTAGGTGACCTCGCGTAGACGATGACATGTGAGCACAGACGGTCCCCACGTCGAAGAAAGTCGCGAGGACGTCGCTCGGATCATGCGCGAGGTGCCCTCATGAGCTTTATCAGCCCTGTCAGAAACTCCTGTTTGAGAGGAATTTTGCGCTGCCGGAGATCAGACAGGGTGGAGTCCGCTCGCAGGAGCTCCGACACCACTCGAACGTCCGAATCCTTTAAGCCGTTCCCAAGAACCTCCGCGCTGAAGGCTTTCTTTTCCAGAGTCTTGACGAAGTCTCTGACCTGCAGTGAGTAGTCGTACCAGCTCTTGTGGTCCTCGGTGCCCTCCGAGTGTGCCTTTAACGAAACGTACCCGTGAGCGCCAGGCTCTCGAAGATGATGAGGATGCAGGATGATTCCGGTGGGGCCGGAGCTTCCGAATGCCGTCCGGCAGAACCGCTCGAAAGCGTCTACCGGCACGATGTGCTGCGATTCGCTGTGCGCCGGAATAAATGACGGGACGTCCCCCCTCGCCACGGCGAGGATGTGCTGAATGACGCGAAAGCTTCCAACTCGTGACTCCATTGGTCCGACCATGCGTCGTGCATGTCGGACGATTCTGTTGTAGTCCCGGACGGCGAGGCGATCCGCTTTTGACTGGAGCCAGCCGAATTCGATGAGGGCTGGAAACGCTGAGAGGCCGACGCTGTGGAGCCGCCTCCGCTCGGTCGACTTCGGATTGAATACCAAAACCTCGGCGTTCAGCGGCTCCGTGCCCTCTAATGCGCTACTCTGAGAAGCGAGGGTCAGAAGTTCCCAGTCGTCTTGGATGACTAGTTCGGGGTGCACCGCAGCAGACCCGATCCGCTTGAGCCCTTCTTTCACAGCCCTTTTGAGAGCGGCTCGATTCGAGAGGAGTAGACCGACGGAGCGTGCTCCCGAGGTGAGATTCCAGGTCGAGTGCGGGACACTCGGATCGAAGAGGTAGTCCAGGGTCTCGAAGACACCGAAGAGCTCGCCAGCCTGCAGCAACCTCAATGGCCGCGTCACAATGCCCTGATTGGTCGAAAACGCATTGAAGATTTCGACCGAGCCCTTGGTGACGAGCGACAACGGGATCGTCCGCGATTCCTGAACGAGTTCCCGCGATAGCTCCGTACATCCCTTGCATTCGGCGCAGGGGGTTCTAAAGACTCCTTGATCGACGATCGGACGGCCATATGGATAAGTCAGGAGAAATGCCGGGTGGCCCGGTTTGATCAGGACATTCAGGCTTCGAACGGGGTCGTCTTCAGCAAAGCCCTTGAAGTACCTCTCCGACGCCTGAGTGTTGAGGATCGCGACGTGGCTGCTATTAGACGATGGCAAGGCTACCCTCCGCGAGGCGGAGGGTACTCCCGCCGAGAAGGTCGCGGAACGCCGTCGAGTGGGTGATGATGATTACGCCACCACCTGCCTTGGTGTACGCCCGCGCGAGCTCAGCCAGGCCGGTCATCGTCGGGTCGTCCTGCCCTAGCGTCGGCTCGTCGAGGATGAGCCAGCTGCGACCCATGGCGAAGGACGCGGCGAGCGCGACCCGTTTTCGCGCAACGTAAGGAAGATCCAGGGGATGCTCTTGGAGGACCTTCCCGAGTCCGAAAGCGTTCGCCCATGCGCGAACGCTGCGTTCGGCACTTTCCGGAGGTTCGTCACGCCGTCGCGTTGACAGCGCGAGCTCTGCTTCGACGCTGGGCGCGAAGAGCTGGGTGTCTGGATTCTGGAAATGGTATCCGACGATGCGACCGGGCTCCCGCCACGGGCGAACAAGAGTGTGTCCGATCGACACCCGCCCGGTATTGGGCCTGAGTGCGCCGCACAAGACCTTGGCAAGTGTACTTTTTCCGCTGCCGTTGGTTCCCTCGAGAACGTAGATGCGGCCCGGGCTCAGCCGAGCTGACACATCTCTTAGGACCGGAATGTCTCTGGCGTATTGGAACGAGATGTTGTCCAGGACGAGGTCCTGCTCGGACGAGACCAGCGCATTGAGGGGGGCAACGCTGGATATAGGACCGAACGTTGCGGAGTCCTGGATCGGTGGCGGGGGACACCGCGTGAGAATCTGTGCGCCAACGAACTCGTTCGCACGATTGTCCGCCAGGTAAATCAGAGGGAAGCGCTGGAGGAGCGACTGCAAGAGCCGGTGTCGAAGAGGCCTGTCTACTTGCTCGAGACAACAATCCAGCGCTATGCCCTCATCGGCGATCGCACTTGCGCTGACGACGGCCAGGAGAGCCTGTTGACCTCCCGAGAGATCGAAAGGATTGCGTCGATCCAACGCCAGGAGACCTAGTTCCTCGGCGATGTTCCACATGGCCGGACCGGCAATGCCGGCGCGGGCATGCAGACGCAACTCGGCGTCGACGGTGGAAGCGAGGCCGGAGAGTGCGTTGTGCACTTCTGGTGGCACGTAGATGAGGCGTCGTGAGGAGGGACCGTCCGCGGTTCGTGACGGAGCGTCGACGCTCGCCAGATCGCGAAGGGCCGCTGAGCGTCCAGAGAAGTTGGGTCCCTCGAGAGAAATCAACGTTCCAGGCATGCCTAGAACCCGTGGAGGCGGAGGGGGGGCCAAATCGTCGCTACAACCCGGAAACGGAGCACGAGGTTCAGCGCCAGCCAACCGGTTCCGAGGAGGGACATCACAACCCAAAACGCAAAAGTGCTGGTGGTCTTACGAGGCGAGGCTTCGAGTGCGAGATCGAGAAGCCTCCGGTGCTCCCACGTCTCCCCGCGCTGTACCGCCGAGCGCAGGACCCAACCGACCAGAGGCGGCAGCAAGGTAGGGAACGTCACCAGGCGTTGAAACCATGTGTTCGTCGCTAGAAGCCCGCGCGCCTTCTGAGCCGTGACAATCTGTCGAAGTCTGAGTTGAATCTCTGGCAGCAGCGCTAGTGATCCGGCGAGGGCGACGATGGCCGTGTTGCCCAGGCCGAGCGACTTCGCGGTCCACAGAAGGTCGCTCGTGTCCATCGCCACGAAACACAACTGAATCACCGCAGCGACCAGAAGCAGTCGACTCGAGATGAGCGTCGCGAAGGCAGCGCCCGACATCTCTCCCGCGGATCCGGGTGGCGCCGTTCGCAACAGCCATCCCCAGATGAAAAACAGCCCCAGTGTTATCGGCAGGCCGGCTACGGCGAGAAACCGGAGGTACGCGAGTCGAACTGGACGAACGAGCAGGACCGGTACTAGGAGGCCGCACCAGAGCGCCGCCAAGAGGAGCGGCTGATTGCTGATGAACGCTCCAACGATCACCGAGAACGCTAGATAGGCCCTCAACCTCGCTGTTCGGGTGCCATTCATCGAACGGAGTCGGAGGCGGAGGGCGGTTCGCGACGCGCCTTCTGGAGAGGGCCAGGAATTTTGTTTCTGAGGTCTGGTGCGAGGCGGTCCAGGAGCCTCGGAGGCAACCGGCCAATGAGCCAGATGGCGATCAGGCACTGAAGGAGCTTGTCCAGTGGCTCCGCGGCGAGTCCCGATAACAGGACGGAATTGAGAAGAGTCTTCCCGCTCGCCAAAAGAAACGCGACCAGGATCGAGGCTCCACTGCCTGTGACTCCGCCAAACAAAGCAACGATGACGGGCGCACTTGCGATGCCCGCAACGACCCCTAGCCCGAGCCCGGCTACCACGGTTCTCGGGAGGGATCGGAATCCGCCTCGCGCGCCCACGATGTAGACATAGGCCGCAATGACTGCCTGCGTTCCCGAGAACCAAGGGAGGACAGGGTTCGTCAGGAGGCCGCCGATCAAGAAGCTCGACACCCCGACCGCGGCGCCCATTCGAAAGCCGCCTAGCAACGACAGAATGATCGTGCCGATGGCGTCTAGGTAGACCGGCGCTTTGAGCGCATGAACCAAGGTCCCAAGCGTCAGGTTGAGGGCGATCCCGAGGGGCACGAGCGCCAACGTTTGCGAGCGCCCTGCGGGCGACGGTGAGGGCTGCGGAGGACGCGTGGAGCTGTTCATGGCTGCAGCTTTCATCGGGAGAGTAAGAGCAGTCAGAAGGTCATGCGAACGGAAGATCTGCCCGGCGAAATTCCGGGGAGATCTTGCCGACCGATCAGTCGGCCATGTTCTGCCTGGCCGGTCTTAGGGCGCGACCTTCGGGCCGAGCAACGCGTCCGAATGACCGAGATGACCCCGGTCTGTCACGTCAGACAGCTGACGCTCAGAGTAGTACTCATGAAGACCAGCAACGGTTCGAACGTCAAAAAAGATCGCCGCTCGTCCACGAAGCGCCACTCGCGGATGCACCGTTGGCTCCGCCGCGCGGGCATCGTCGGGCGCAAGCTCCTCGAGGTCCTCCACGCGCTCTACCCGCTCCTCGCGTTCCTGGCGTACCTGCTCGCCGTGCTGAACTACATGGGCGAGCTGAACCGCACCTGGGAGCTCGAGAGCCGCGCGCACGTGGAGGTCGCCGTTGCTTCCGGTGACCTCGAACTCCCCACGGGCTAGCCGTAGATGCCGCTGATCGGGCCCGTGTTCCACATCGGGTCGCCGAACGAGGTCGTCGCGGCGGAGCCCCAGGCTTGCGCGGTCGTCACCCACAGATCGCTCGCGTAGGGAGGCGGACCCTTGGCGTAGGTCCCGCCCGCCGAGAAGTTCTTGTTCACGTTCGGGTCGCCGAGCTGGAGGAAGCTGCCGCCCTTGAGCTTGAGGAACTTGCCGCCGAACAGGACGACGGGCATGTCGACGGCGCCGTGCGCCGCGCCGTCGCTGACCTCGGTCCAGTAGACGACGAGCGTGTTGTCGAGCAGCGTGCCGCCGCCGATGTCCGGCGTCGCGGCCAGCTCGGCCAGCAGCTCGGCCGTGCGGTCGTGATAGTACTTCTCGCAGATGTAGGAGGCGTCGACGGCGTTCGTGCCCTGCAGGTGCGAGATGTCGTGGTGCCCGTCGGGGTTGGCGATCGCCTTGCCGTTCGGATCGACGTACTTTCCCGTGAGAGCCGGGTCGCTGAAGACGCCGTTCTGGAAGTGGATGCCCGAGTTGCCGTAGGCGAAGGTGAACGAGATCACCCGCGTGAGATCGCACATGAAGAGGGTCTTGATGATCTCCTTGTGCTGCTGCCACATCTTGTAGGTCTCGGAGTCGAGCTTGCCGACGCTGTTCACGCCGCCCTGACCGTCGACGCCCGAGAACATCGGCGGGCTCGGCTGAAAGGGGCCGCCCGCGAACAGGGGCGGCGTGCAGCTGCCCGCGGTCCCCGTCGCCGCCACCATCGTCTCCAGCTGGCGGATGGCGTCGAGGTGAGCGTTCAGCTTCGGCAGCTGCGACTTCGGCATCTGGCTCTGCAGCGACGAGTAGCTGCCCATCGCGAAGTCGAGCACGCTCTTCTGCTGCGCGGCGGCCCGCGCCTGCTGATCGGGCGTCAGGTTCATCAGGCTCGAGCCGAAGTAGTTCTTGAAGGCGGCGGCCGGCGAGGACTCGGGCCAGAGCGGCGTGGGCTCGGTGCCCGCGCCCTTCTTGTAGGAGGTCACGCGCAGGCAGTGGAGGTCGTTGGTCTGGTCGGACGACTCCGTCGACGCCGTGAGCTGGACCGACGACACGGGCCGCCCCTCGAGCGCCGGGATCTGGTTGAGGAGCAGCTGATCGATCGACTGATCGGTCGGCGTCAGCGACTTCGAGTGCCCGTCGGCGCGCGTCGCCGGCGTCGCGGACGCGGACTGCGGCCACGAGTTCGTCCCGGTGTCCTTGGGCGGCGGCGTGATCATGCCGAGGTAGCCCCCGCCGTGCCCGTCGCCGAGCCAGTTCATGTTGCGCGGGCAGGTGAGGCCCTTGAGCACGACCATCTGGTTCTGCAGCGACGCGATCTTGCCGTCGGTGAACGACGCTAGCAGCGGCGACGCTTGCCAGCCGGTGGCTCCGCCCGTCGGCCACCAGCGGCCGTTGGTGAGCGAGTTCGAGCCGCACGGACGGTGGATGAAGAGCAGGCGCTGCGGCGCGACGCCGGTGGCGGCCCCGGCCATGATCGGGCGCCAGAGCGCGCCCAGCGACGCGGCGGCGGCCCCGCCGAGGAACGTTCGCCGCAACATCCGGTGCTTCGACATGGTGGTTGGGTGCCTCGCCTAGAGATCGCGCGTCAGGAACGCGGGTGAGGTGAAGATCGACAGGAACAGATCGGCGAACGAGCCGCCCTGATGGAAGTTGTCCTTGAGGGTCTGGAGCTCGCACGAGTTCTGCGAGATCGGATCGTGCTCGAGCACGTACGTCGCGAGCGCGCCGGCCGCGCAGTCCGAGACCTGGCGGCCCGTGCCCAGGACGCGCGCGAGATCGGCCACGCTGTTCAGCATGACGGGCCCGTCCGGCTGGTCGGTGAGGAGCCCGGCGACGACGGTCGACGTGTCGTCGATGGGACCGCCCGGGGGCGTCGTCGTCGGATCGGTGGTCCGGTAGCGGCCGATGCCGTCGTAGCTCAGCGTGACGAGGCCGAAGGGATCGAAGTGTCCGTGGCAGGCCGAGCCGCAGCCCATGTCGCGGATCATGGCCTGCTGGCGCGTGCTGCCCGTGATCGTGGCCGCGATGGCCGCCGCGCCCGCGGGCGGGTTGGGCACCGGCGGCGCGCACAGCAGGTTGTCGTGGATCCAGAGGCCGCGGTGGACGACGTCGTCGCCGTCCGCCTTCTTGGCCGACGCCGCGAGCAGGGCCGGCTGCGTGAGAACCCCGCCGCTGTACGCGTCGCCCGACGTCGTGAGCGGCTGCAGGGCCGTGCCGGTGACGGCCGGGAGGCCGTAGGCCGCCGCCATGGCCTGGTTGGCGTAGACGCGGCGGGAGGTGAAGAGATCCGCGAAGTGTCCGCTCCAGACGACGTCGTTGAGGAACAGCTGGGCGCTCTGGTAGAGCGTGCTCTGGAGGGCCGCGAACTCGGGGAACGTCGCGGGGTCCTTCTGCGCGAAGGGCAGGGCCTCGAAGTCGAGGTAGTAGGAGACCTTCTTCGCGAGGCTCGCCCGCACGCCGGGCAGCGCCATGAGGCGCGTGAGCTGCGCGGCGAGCACGGAGGGCTGCACGATCGTGCCGTCCTGGGCCTTCGCGAAGAGCTCGGCGTCGGGAGACGAGTTGAGGAGCGCGAAGCTGATCGCCGACGCGACCTCATAGGGCGTGAGCGAGACCTTCCCGGTCGCGGTCGCGGCGTCCTTGCCGATCTCGCTCCGATAGAGGAACGCCGAGTGCAGGAGCGCCGCCTCGAGAACGAGCTGCAGCTGCCGCGCCTGCCCGTCCATGGCGGCCGAGTCGAAGATCGAGATCAGGCCCGTGACCTCCGCGTCGGTGGGGGGGCGGCGCCACGCGATCGGCAGCGTCTTCGCGAGGTACTGACGCAGGCACGCGTCGTTGATCGCGCCCATCGTGCACGGCGCGACGGTGGTCGTCGTCAACAGGGCCGCGACCTGGTCGGCGGCGCGCAGGTAGGCCTGGAGCGTGGTCGTCTCGACCTGCGCGTTCTCGTTGTAGGAGTAGGAGCCGCTGCTGCTCGCCGTCGTCGTGATCATCGTCGAGGCCGGCAGCGTCACCCCGAAGGCATCCCGGACCACGTTCCGGTACTGATCATCGGAGATGAGCGAGAAGCGGGCGGCCGCGAACGAGGCGCCCTGGACGCACGGCGCCGGCGCAGGAGGTCCGACGACGGCCGTGCCCGCCGCGCCCGAGCTGCCGGTCTGACCGGCGGTCATCGAGGTCGTCCCGCCGCTGGCGCCGGCCGCGCCGCCGGTGACCTGCCGGCCGCGGACCGAGCCCGTGCAGCCCAGGGCCGCCGCGACCAACATCAGAAGGGGGCCCTGCCTCACGAGAGATATGACGAACGACCCTCTCGGGCGGAGGCAGCCAAAAGATGCCGTATCGCGCCAACCTCGAACCCGAAAAAGCTTCGTGACTACCGGGCTCTAGCGCCGCTCGAGGAACCCTCTGCCGGCGAAGATCGCCGTGGTCGCCTTCTCGATGCGCGCCACCCGCGTCGCCGACTGCTTGGCCGCGCCGAAGTGATAGAGGTAGCTCCTCTGCCGCCCGGGCGTCAGGGCCTCGAAGGCGCGCTTGAAGCGCGCGTCTCTCCGGAACCGCTCGGTCAGCTCCGCGGGAACCGGGAAGTCCGAGGTCTTCTTCCGCGCCACCCGCAGTCCGGACTTCCCGACCGCGATCGCCTCGCGCACGTAGGCCTTGATGGTCGCCGCCTTCGCCGCGATCTGCCGTGCGCTGGTGAACTTCATCACCCGTCCGGCTTGCACCTGACCGAGCTGCACCAGCACCTTCTTGGGGTCCTTCAACAGGGCGCCCTGAAAGAAGCCCAGCGCGAAGTACTCCTTGAAGCCCTGCAGGATGACGACGTTCTTCCCGTCCACCGTATAAGTGGGCTTGCCCCACTTCCGCTCCTCGGTCATCGCGAAGCCGGCGAGCACCCGCCGCATCGCCGCGATCTCCGCCGCCCACCGATCGCGGTACGCCATCTCCATCCGGCAGATGATATCAGTCGTCTCGATGAGCTCGATCGGCAGGCGCGCGGCGCTGCTCTCCGTGCTGGCGGTCGCGGCGCCCGCGTGCGGTGGGAGCGCGTCGAAGTATCCGCCGCCGAAGTACACCTGCCTGGGCGGCGCGTGCGACGCCTCCGCGGAGGAACCACCCGCGGACGCCGCCGGCTCGCCGCCCGCGTGCCAGCCGGCGGTCGTGGGCGACGCCGGGGCGTCTCCGCGGTGCCTCGTCGTCATCGCGAGCGGACGTAACGACCTCGTCGGCTTCGCGGTCGACGGCGCGAGCGTCTTCTGGACCGAGCGGCCGGGCTCGAGCTACTCGGTGATGCGTGCCCCCGCGGTCGGCGGGCCCGCGCGCACGGTCGTCACGAGCCTCCGCCGTGCCGTCGCGCTCGGCGGCGGCCGCGTCTTCCTCAACTCGGGGAACGGAATCGTCGCGATGGAGGTCGCCGACGTGGGCGCGACCGCGCCGTTCCAGGGCTTCGGCC
>Ga0265314_10002894_pt1 | contig 17042 bp, 11 predicted proteins | sample 4126metaG_FD_203106 | JGI IMG/M metagenome (GOLD analysis project Ga0265314, IMG submission 203106) | Rhizosphere microbial communities from Carex aquatilis grown in University of Washington, Seatle, WA, United States - 4-1-26 metaG | ecosystem: Host-associated > Plants > Roots > Rhizosphere >... | reverse complement strand
TAAGGTAATGGGTTGCCGACGCCGACACCGGCGATGAGCCACGCGGACAACCGCGAAAAATCAGCTCTCGATCCCGGTAACCCTAAGGCATGAATGCCGGGTCTACGACCGCTTCGCGGCAGGCCCCGTGAACGGAGCTTCGTGCGTCTCTCGCGACTTGTGTAGAACAACGAGGGCTTGTCCCCCGACCCACTACGTGGGTTTCCCCAGTGACGTTGGCATCTAGATCAAGTGACCCCCACTTTCCGCCGTCGGTGTCGCTTCTCGTTGGCTGCCGAAGGCAGCCAGCGAGGCGACACCGATGAAAGCAGGTACGTTTAGAGGGCCTTGCGTGTCTAGATCGCGAGCGTGAATCCGGGGTACCCACGTAGTGGGTCGGGGGCAAGCCCCTTGCCTCAAAAAGACGTGTCCAACAACGAGGCAATTCGCCCCCTTCCACGCCGCCGCCTGGCCTTCTACACTGGCGGTTCTCGTCCCCCGTTCGCGCACCGAGGAGTCGTCGACGCATGGCCAAGAAGTCAGGCACGTACCGTTTTAGTTTTGGTCCTTGGAACATTTCGACCGGCGCCGACCCATTCGGCCCGCCGGTCCGCAAGGAAGTCGCCTTCGCCAAGAAGATCCGCGTCTATAAGCAGTTGGGTTTCGACTACGTGCAACTGCACGACGACGACGTCGTGCCCGCCGATTGGGACGCGACGCAAACCGCGCGCGGAGTAGCCAAGGTCAAGCAGTTGCTCGACGGCGAAGGGCTGAAAGGCGAGTTCATCGCCCCCAGGCTCTGGGAAGACCCCCGCACGATCGACGGCGCCTATACGGCCAACAGTTCCGCCGCGCGCCGTTATGCCCGTGACCGCAGTCGCCGGGCGATCGACATCGCCAACATGCTCGGCATCGACCTGATCGTGCTCTGGCCCGCCCGCGAGGGGACCTACATCCGCGAGGCGAAGGACCCGCAGGCGTCGATGGAGCTGTTCGTGGAAGCCATCGACGACATGCTGGCCCACGATCCCAAGATACGCATCGTGGGCGAAATGAAGCCCAACGAACCGATGGATCAGGCCTACTGCCCCAGCGTGGGCCACTTCATGGGCCTTTGCTACCGCACGGCCGCACCGCACCGCGTGGGAGTGTTGATCGAGAGCGCCCATAGCATCCTGGCCGGGCTCGACCCCTCCGACGACATGGCCTACGCGCTGTGGCACGGCAAACTATGGGGCGTACACCTCAACGATCAGAACGGCCTGAAGTACGACCAGGACAAAACCTTCGGATCGGTCGACCTGCGGCGGGCCTTCAACCAGGTGTGGGTGCTCGACCGGGCGGGCTATTTCGACATCGGCGTTGTGGGCCTCGACATCAAAGCCATGCGGACGACCAAGCAGGCCGACGAGACCAAACACCTCGCCAACAGCCTGAGGATGTTTCATCACCTGCTGCGGGCCGTGCGCGCCGTCGACAACCAGCGGATCGATGAACTTCGCCAGGCACGCGATTATGAGGCGTTGGAGCTGTATATTCTGGAGCATTTGATGGGGGGGTGAGGGCAGAGGGATGAGGGATGAGGGATGAGAGGAGGGGTTCGGAGGCTGGTTTTGTTCCCTGTTCAGTGACAAGATAGAATTTGCCATGCCTCCGGCTTGCCCGGTGGTGGCTGACTTTGGCTGCTACAGACGTTGGCTGCTACACACGGCTTCCTCTTTTCCTTGGTTCGTCGCCGTATTGCCCGACCGCTGCCGAAGACAGCGGCCGGCAATACGGCATGGGAAAGAGGTGATATTCGCGCCGGCAGTATGTACCTGACCAGCGTGAAAGCGGGGTACCCGCGCAGTGGGTCGCGGGCAAGCCGGTGGCATCTTTCGAGATAGCCCGGAAACGAAAACGGCGATCGAAATCGTTATCGACATGCGTGAAACTGAAATCAGCTTCAGCCCCATCGAGATCGTCCGCGACGACTTTCCGCGGGGACGGTTCCGAGCCGTGTTGTTCGACTTCGATGGCACGCTCTCGTTGATCCGGCGGAACTGGCAGCAAGTGATGATCCCGATGATGGTCGAGACGCTCGCCGCCACGGGCACCGGCGAGGGCCGCGAGCAACTGGCCGCGCACGTCGAGGAGTTCGTGATGCGGCTCAACGGCAAGCAGACGATCTACCAAATGATGCAGCTTGCCGACGAAGTCCGCCAGCGCGGGGCCATTCCCCGCGAACCACTGGAGTACAAACACCAGTACCACGAGCTGCTTTGGGCCCAGATCAGCCACCGAGTCACCGGGCTGAAGGCCGGCACGACGGAGCCCGACGAATTGACCGTGCCCGAGGCGCGCCGGTTGCTCGAGCGGCTCACCGCCCGGGGCCTGACATTGTACCTCGCCTCCGGCACCGACCTGAATTACGTTGAAGACGAGCTCAAGGCGCTGCGATTGGATGCGTTCTTTGGACCACGCGTTTATGGCGCGCTCGACAATCACCAGGCGTTCTCGAAGGCCATGATCATCGAGCGGATCATCAGCGAAATGGGCGTGGCGGGCGAAGAGTTGCTGGCCTTCGGCGATGGCTACGTCGAGATCGAGGAAACCCGCCGAGCGGGCGGCGTGGCGATCGGTGTCGCCAGCGAGGAAGAGACGATGCAGGGCGTGAACGCCTGGAAGCGAAACCGCCTGTTGCGCGCCGGGGCCGACGTGATTATCGGCGATTACCGCCGCCAGGATGAATTGCTGGAGATTCTGGGGCTGGAATAGCGCAGCGGTTGCCAGCGCAACCAACTCGGTGGGGACCGCCCTCGCTGTGGGTTTCCAAGCCGCCGGTTGTCCAGCATATGAATGGCAGGTTAGAAACCTGCCCCACAGGAGCGCATCCCGTTGTCCGCCGACCTGGTCCGCCGAATTCATGCGACGCCGACACAGTTCGTGTTGGTGGTCACGGGAGGCGGCAGCGCGGCGATTTCGGCGTTGCTGCAGGTGCCCGGCGGGTCGCGGACGCTCTTGGAAGCGGTCGTACCCTATTCGTCCGCCTCGCTTGTGGCCTGGCTTGGGCACGCACCGGAACACTTTTGTCACGACCGCACAGCGCGAGCGATGGCGATGGTCGCTGAGCAGCGCGCCCGTCGATACGCCAATCCAGACCCGGCCGGTGAGCGATGTCTGTGCGGACTCGGTTGCACCGCCAGCCTCGCAAGCGATCGCCCCAAGCACGGGCCGCACCGTGTTCACGTCGCTTTGCAAACCAAGTCGCTGACCATCTGCCATACGCTGGAACTGCTCAAAGGACGTCGTACTCGCCGCCGCGAGGAGGCGACGGCGGCGGCCATGATCTTGAACCTGCTCGCCGAGGCGTGCGGGCTACGCCAGCGGGTGCCTTTGAAGCTGCTTGAGGGCGAAGAGATCGTCGCAGCACGTGCCGAGGCGCCGTTCGATTGGCAGGAACTGCACAGCGGGCGAAGGACGATCGTGGCGGCAGGCCATGCGCGCCAGCCAAACGAAGCAGCCGGCAATCGGCGCGTGATTTTTCCAGGTGCGTTCGATCCGCGGCACGACGGGCACCGAGGCATGGCCCGCGTCGCGGCCCAGCGGCTTGGGTTGCCGGTGGAACACGAGGTTTCGATCGTCAATGTCGACAAGCCGCCGTTGGACTATATCGAGATGCAACGTCGCCGAGAGCAATTCGCCGCTGACGAGCCGCTTTGGTTCACGTGCGCGGCGACGTTCGTGGAAAAGTCGGCCTTGTTTCCGAGTTCCACGTTCATCGTCGGCGCCGACACGATCGCGCGGATCGCCGAATCGAAGTATTATGGCGACGATCCGCGAGCCCGCGACCGGGCCATCGACGCGATCGCCGCCGCCGGCTGCCGCTTCCTTGTCGTCGGCCGCCAGAGTGGCGGCAAGTTCCTGTCGTTATCCGCCCTGGAACTGCCGGCGGCGCTATCGCGGATCTGCGACGAGGTACCCGCCGAAGCGTTCCGGCAGGACATTTCATCGACGGAACTGCGCAAGATGGGGGAGTTGTAGTCGCAGGGTGGGAGGAATGAGACACTTGCGCACATCGTACGCTTAGGCTTTCCAGCCTGACGGGACCTGACCGTGCAACTCGTGGTCGCGTCAGGCTGGAAAGCCTAACCTGCAGGAGGCGGTATCGCTTCCTTACCCTCGCGGCCCGACCCCGCTATAGTCACACTGGTTCCGTTGATTTCACCAAAGCTTCGATAACCCCAATGCGATTCGCCCTGCTGGGAGCCGACCCCGACGCCTTCGACCTGGCTCGTGCCGTAACTGACGGCGGCGAACACACGCTGGTCTCGGCGCACGACCTGGGCGAGCGAGAAGCGCTGGCCCGTCGCGCTTTGCCAGGGGTGCGGCTGGCCGAACATTGGGAGGGATTGTTGGCGGGCGAGGTCGACGCGGTCATCGTCACCCGCGCGGCCGACGACGACCTGCGCGCCGAACAGCTCCGCAAGCTGATGCAGGCCGCAGTGCCGCTGGTCGTATCGCACCCCGTCCACGATTCGATGCTCGTGTATTACGAGCTGGAAATGATCCGCGAGGAAAGCCACGCCATCGTGTACCCCTATGTGCCCGGCCTGGGGCACCCGGCGCTGGCCAGAATCAGGGAGTTGATCGAAACCCCGGCCTTTGGGCGGCTGGAACAGGTGCTGATTGAGCGGGCATTGTCGGAACGCAATCGCCGCAGGGTATTGGCCGCCTTCGTCCGCGACCTGGAATTGGCGGGGCCACTGTGCGGCAGGCTCTCGAAAGTGGGAGCCATGGCGCCGGGAGAGGTCGTGGGTGAGAGCCGAGCCAACTTCGCGAACCTAAGCGTGCAAATGTCAGGTCCAGCCGGGATGCTGGTCCGTTGGTCGGTGGTTCCGGTCGAAGACCGTGAGCGAACGCGATTCAGCTTTGTCGGTTCCCGCGGCAAAGCCACGCTCCGTGTTCCAACCGACGAGGGGCCCTGGACCCTGGAAACTCGATTCGAAGCGACTACGGAAAGCGCAAACTTCGACCCTTGGAATTCGGCGGCATTTGCGCTGGCGCGTTTTGCCGACGCCGTGGCGGGCCAGCCGGTTCAGCCCGACTGGCTCGCCGCCTCGCGCACGATGGAGCTTGCCGACGCGGTGGAGCACAGCCTGCAGCGTGGCCGAACGATTGACCTGCATTACGAGACGCCCTCTGAGCAGAGCACGTTCAAAGGGTTGATGGCCGGGATCGGCTGTTTCCTGCTGATCGGCGGACTTGCGTTCGCCGTCGTGGCGACGACGGCGGTCAAGCTTGGCGTACCGTTGGCCGGCCATTGGCCGAAGTTGCTGCTTGGCCTTTTGGCAGGCTTCCTGCTGTTGCAATTGCTCCGCTTCGCATTCCCGCACCAGGAGGATGAGCCGGGGCGTCGCTGACGCTCTGCCTTGCAAAAGGCTCATTGCCGGGCGTGTTACGGCAACGTCAGCCAATGCGGCCACCAGGCTTCGACTCGCCAGCGGCCGGCCATATTGACCAGGATAGGAATGAGAACCCATCGCGAGGCCCTCAACCATTCGCGCCTGAGGGCTCGGATGTTGACCACGACCTCAGCCGGAGTGTAATAGCTCGATAAGCGCGGCCAAAACCGTGGCACCCGCCGGCAATAACGATCGTACGCTTCACCAAGTGTTTTGCTGAGATATCGTTCCTCGGCGGGCACGGTGGCGAGCGCGTAAAACGCGCCACCCAGCAGAATTGCGAGCGCAAACGTCAAGCTTCTGAGCAAGAGTGCCGTCGAGATGGCGACCAGGAACGTGCCTACGTACAGCGGATTTCGGCAGATCGAATAAGGCCCCTCGCAGACGACGACCATCGTCTTGCGGCCACCAATGTACAATGTCGACCAGAAGCGCATCGTGGCGCCGGCGAAGAACGTCAGCCAGCCCAGGATCTCGAGCGACAACTGTGTCCAGCCTCCCGCTGGGATCAAGGGTGCCGAGGTAATTACAAGGATCCCAAATGCGATTCCAATCACGGCGCCAACCAGGCCGCGGGAGCGAAAGGCCCAACTTTCCGCCATTTCCGCTTTATGAGTCATCCGTGCTCCTATACGTAGTCTAAGCCAAACGCGCAGACTGCTGTTTCGGGCCGGATCGTACCGATCAGTCCCACGTCGGGCAAGGCCGATTAGCCCCCCCCTCATCTGGCGGGATTTTTTGCCGTTTCCCCTCAAATCATGGGCATCAAGGGATCAAAAATCCCGGTCTCGCGTCTATAATGATAGGCTGGAAGTAGTTCGATCGTCATTGCCGAGGGTCTTTCGCATGGCCGCTGGAACCTCTTTACCTTCTCCTCCGCTCTCGGAAAGCCCTAGAGAAGGCCAGGTTGTCGCCTACGATCGCTATCTTGAATCGCAACTCCTTCGCACTCGCAGGCACGTCAAAAGCGTCGATCTGGCCGTGGCCACGATGCTTCTTCTCGCCGGCTCGCTGGTGTACCTCCTTTTGGTGGCGCTCGTCGATCAATGGCTGGTATCGGGTGGGCTGGGGTTCGGGGGGCGCCTAACTGCGCTGATGATCTTTGGGGTGGGCACCCTGACTTTCGCGGCTTTTTGGATCGGCCCGCTCGTGTTGCGTCGCATCAACCCCGTCTATGCCGCGTATACGATTGAACGCAGCCAACCCAGCCTGAAGAACAGCCTGGTCAATTTTCTATTGCTCCGATCAAGCCCGCAAGGATTGTCACAGCGGGTCTATGAGGCAATGGAAGAGCAGGCCGTCAGCGGACTGACGACCGTATCGGTCGACGGTGCCGTCGATCGGGCGCCGCTGATCCGGCTGCTTTATGCTTTGCTGGCCATCATTGCGTTGGCCGCCATCTACCAGGTCGCGTCGCCCAAAAGCCCAATGACCTCGATCCGCAGGGTGTTGGCGCCTTGGGCCGACATCGCGCCGCCAACGCGCGTCGTGATCGACGAAATTCTGCCGGGCAATGCCGAAAAGTACCATGATCAAATGCTCGCCGTCAGCGCCCAGGTGAGCGGGCTCAAAGCGGGCGAACAGGTGACGTTGCACTATTCGACCGCCGATGGGCAAGTGGTCGATGGCCGCGTTGGAATGTCGTTGCCCGATGGCGGCTATCGCTATCAGGCCGAGTTGCCGCCGGGTGGAACGGGTTTGCAACAGGATCTGGAGTACTCGATCAGCGCCGGCGACGCCATCTCGCAGCGGTACCGAATCAAGGTGCTGACCGCGCCTTCGATCGTCGTCGCGACCGTAACGTACAAGTACCCGGCCTACACCCAGCTCCCGGAACGGCTTGACGAGCGGCAGGGCGACATTCAGGCGCTGGAAGGAACGCAGGTGACCGTCGTGGCGGCGACCAGCCACGACATCAAGACCGCCCACGTCGATTTCGATTGCGACGGCTCGCGCGACTTGGAGATGAAATCCGACGGGCGGCAGGCGAGCGTCACCTTCCCATTGCGCTTGAAGGGCAAGACCGACCAGCCGGAGTACGCGAGCTACCAGTTGCGATTCACCAACACCAACGGCGACGAGAATCCCAAGCCGATCCGCTACACGATCGAGATCCTGCGCGACGTACCACCCGAGATTGCCTTCGTCGAGCCGGCCCCCGACGCCAAGGAAGATCTGCAATTGCCTCTCGGCATGCCGTTGCGGTTGGCGCTAGAAGCGTTCGATCCCGATTTCGAGCTTTCGGACGTAACGCTCCATGCCCGCAATGGAAAGGCGAAGTTGCTCGATCAACGGTTACTGGCCGAGCCCCGCGCCGGACGATTCACCCGTCAGTACTTGTTCAATAGTGGCGGCCACAAACTGAAGGCGGGCGACGAGGTCGAGATCTGGGCCTCGGCCGATGACAACCGGCAGCCGCAGCCGAACCACAGTGAGACGGCCCATTTCAAGGTCAAGATCGTGCCGCCCGATGGCCAGCAGCAACCAGGCGATCAGCAACAACCCAACGACGGAGCCCAGCAGCCAAATCCGGACCAGGACCAGTCCAATCAAAACAACCCACAGCAAAACTCCGGTGGCGGTAAACGCAATGGCCAGCAGGGTGACGCCAACAACGAAGAGCAGACAGACGAGCAGCCGCCGGACACGGACGAAAAGAACCGGGATCCCGATCACAAGGGGAAACGTCGAAATCGCGACCCGCAAGACGACCGCGGCGAGAGCAACGAAAACCAGCCGGGTGGCGGGGAAGACGGTGAGAAGCGGCAACAACCGGGCGATGCAAAGCAAGAAGGGGGCGAGCGACAAAAACAAGACGACCGACGCGTTGATCCGGAAAACGAACCCGGCAAAGCGGTCGAAAAGATCAACGAACACTTCGGCGACAAGCCACAAGACCAGCGGAAATCACCTGAGGAGCAACAGAACCAGCCTGGAAACGACGCCAAACAGCGACCTGACCAGAAACCCGGTGCTGACCAGAAGCCCGGTGCTGACCAGAAGCCCGGTGCCGATCAGAAGCCCGGTGCTGATCAGAAACCCAGTGCCGATCAGAAACCCAGTGCCGATCAGAAACCCAGTGCCGATCAGAAACCCGGCGCTGATCAGAAACCCAGTGCTGATCAGAAACCCAGTGCCGATCAGAAACCCGGCGCTGATCAGAAACCCGGCGCCGACCAGAAGCCCGGTGACGATCAGCCCGGGCAGGGCGATCAAACGACGGGCAAGAATAAGGAGCCGAAACCAACTGGCGGCGACAACGACGAACCGAACCGACCCGCCGGAAAGAAGCCCAAGGCCAAGTCCGATTCGGAAGAACGACCCAACGCCGCAGGCCAGCAACAAGGTGGTGAGGACGGCGAGGGAGATGAGAACCAGGGAGAACAGGGCTCGCCAGGAGCCAAGAAGCCTTCACCAGATAAAAAGGCCGCGTCGGACGGCGCCGGCGAGAATAGTAACGCCGATCAAGACAACAGCGCCGGCGAGCAAGAAAGCGCGCAAAAAGGCTCCGACGACGCCAAGCCAATTAGCGAAGGAACCAGCGACAAACCCCCAAGCGGTAAGAAGCCCGCAAAGCAATCACGAGCGAGTGAAAAAACTCCTCCCGGCGAAGGGAACGAACCTGGCGAGCAGTCGGCTGATGAACCGGAAGGCCCCGAGGACGCGGGCGAAGTAGCCAACCCAGGCGGCAAGCAAGCCCCCGACGAACCAAAAGGGAAGAAGCCCAAGCAAGGCAAAGCACCTCGCACCGGTGACAAAGCTCCACAGACCGGCGACAAACAGGGGAACAATCCTGACGGCAAAGAGGGTGGCCAGGCCCCAGGTAACACCGACCCCACCGAAAAGCCCAAGGAAGATGCCCAGGATAAGGAGGGCACTGAGGGCGGCTCACCCGAAGAGCAACCCAAGGGAGATGGGGGCGCCGGAGAACAGGGGGGCAACAAAAACGGTTCCCCAGAGAATCAAGGCCCCAACGCACGCAAACCAAAGTCGCAGCAAAGCCCCAGCGGCGAGAAGCCCAACGATCCTGACAAGGCGGAATCGCCCGGTACAAGCAAAAAGCAATCGGATTCGCAGGGGGCGAACGACGGCGATGAATCGGGAGGCGGCCGCCCGGGGGGCGGACAGAAGGCGAACACCAAAGGTACCGGTGCCGACGGCAAAAACGAGGCGGCGGACGAAGGTGGAAGCGAGTCCGACGAGCGAGGCGCCGGACCCACCGGCAAGAACGCCGGAAACAAGACGAAGGGCAAGCCCAAGGACGGCAAGGGTCCGCAAGAAAAAGGCCCTGGCGCCAAGCGACAGCCGGGCGACGAGAACGCCGGCGGCGCCGATTCGAACCAGCCGGAGAACGACCAGGCGGAAAACGGAAACGATGCGGAGCAGGGTCAAAGGGAGAGTCCCGAACGGCCGGGCGAAACCGGTCGCAGGCCGCAGCCCGACGGAAAGGAGGGGACGCGTATCGGTCAGAAACAAGGCACCCAGGGCAATCCGACGGGCGGCGGCGGCATACCTGGCGACGAAAAGGCCGATCCGCCCGAACGTGTCGAGGCGCCAGAGCCAGGCGGTGACGACCCCGATCTCGATTTCGCGCGAAAGGCGACGGACCTGGCGATCGAGCGTCTCAAAGACCAATTGGCCAAAGACAAGCCCGATCCGGAACTGCTCGAGAAACTCAAATGGACGAGGGACGACATGGACCAGTTCGTCCGCCGTTGGGAAGCGCTAAAGCGCGAGGCGAAAGACCCTGGAGAACGAGGAAAGAACGCTCGCGAGAGCTTGGATGCTTCGCTTCGAAGCCTGGGACTACACCCCAAAGGCTCGTCGATCAAGGGGGGTAAGGGGCGCGACGACCAGGGGCGCGGCCTGAGCGAATCGCGTCGAATCCCGCCCCCGGCCGAAATCGCCGAGCAATACCGGGAGTTCTCAAAGGGCACAGCCAAAGGCCGGGCGGCGAAAGAAAAGTAACGCTGGCGCCGTTCTCCCCTCGTTTCGTGCCCTGGATGATCACGGCGGTGGCGTGCTGGAATTCGGTCCGTTGTCGGTTTCTTGCCTTCGGGCTATGTTGCTGATGTTTCGGCTGCCGGAGTCATGGCGATGTCAGAAGCGTTTGATGCGTATCGCAAGTGGCTGGGTATTTCGCGCGCCGAGCAGCCGCCGCACCACTATCGGTTGCTGAGCATCGACTTGTTCGAGAATGACGCCGAAGTGATTGACGGCGCCGCCGACCGGCAAATGGCCCATCTGCGCACATTCCAGACCGGCCCGCACTCGGCCGATTCGCAGAAGTTGCTTAACGAGGTATCGGCCGCGCGGATTTGCCTGCTCGACCCGGCCAAAAAGGCGGCCTACGACGAAAAACTGCGGCGGCAAGTCGCCCCGCCACAGCCCGCCTCGCGAACGACCACGCCGGAACCTGCCCGTGGTCCATCGGCGAGCGTGCCCGCCCCCCAACCGCGAGTCGCGCCGCGCTCCTTGCCCACCGCCAAGCCCATCCCGTCGTGGGATACCGCGGCGAATGTCAGCTCGGAGCCTGCGCTCAAAATCAGACCCAGTTCCGTTCCCGCGCGAGGTCGCCGCCGAAATCCAACCTGGCTGGCACCCGCCGGCGTGGGAACTCTGGTGCTGGCCTTGTGCGTAGTGGCCTTTGCCATTTGGGGCGGCGGCAAAGCACCGTCGAAGTCAACCGCGAATGGCCACACCAAAAAAACCGCCGCGAAGGAGGACAATAACGTCGCTGCAAGGGGCGCAGACGCGCATTCAGCGGCCGGCAAGGAATCCAAAGCTCGAGAGAATGTGTCACCGAAGCACGCCGACAAAGTCAAGTCGACCGGCATACCCAACTCGACGCCAGAGAAGACCGCCGTCGACGCCGCGAATTCTGAGACGATCGAAAGCGAGCTCGCACTGAACCCCTTGAAGAATGGTCTGCCTCCAGAGCCGACTCCCGGCAAGGAACCGGTCGACTTGCTCGACGTGGACTTGCCCGGCTTTGCGCCCCTGTTCAACGGCAAAGACCTGACCGGATGGAAGCCTCATCCCGGCGCGAAGGGTAATTGGCGCGTCGAGCGCGGAATACTGATCGGCTCCGGCCCGGCGACGAGCTATCTGTTTACCGATCGCGGCGATTTCAGCAACTTTCACCTGCGGGTTAAGGCGAAAATCAGCGATGGAGGCAACAGCGGCGTCTTCATCCGGTCGCCGTTCAGTGCTGGCTGGCCCGAAGGCTACGAGGCGCACATCACCGGCTTGCAGTCCGATTCCTATAAGACCGGCAGCCTGTTTGCTTCAAGAGGCATCGTGGTGGCCCATCGCCAACCATCGGTTTCACCAGGCCGGCCGTTCTGGTTGGAAGTCGTCGCCGAAGGAAACCATGTCGTCGTCAAAGTGGATGGCAAGACCACCGCGGAATACTCCGACGACAAGCGGCGTGCCACCAGTGGTCACCTCGCGCTACAGCAGTGGGATGCGCGGACCGTGGTCGAATTCCACAAGATCATGATCAAAGAGTCTGCCCCGGTTGATCAGGGCAAACTACCGGTCGAAGTTGCGAAGAAGCCCTCCGATGCCAAGCCGGTAGGTACTAAGCCGACAGGTACCAAGCCCACCGACGCCAGGCCGGTCACGACAACCGATCAGGGGGACAAGAAAGACGGCAAACTGACCGCCCTGGAAGCATTCACTTTGAAAGAGCATACCGGGGCCGTGACGCGCGTCGCGTTTCACCCCAACCCGTCCGTGGCTCTGATGGCTTCGGCGGGCAAGGACGGCCGAGTTCTGCTCTGGGACCTCGATAAAAAGTTGGTCCTAGGCCAGTTCGCGAAGTTTCGCGAAGAAGTCTGGACGGTCAAGTTCAACACGAGCGGAGAGTTGTTGACTTTTGCCAATCGACATTGGTGGGGAAGCGTGGTGTCGTTCAAGACCGTCGAGACGAAACAGGAAATCAAGCTCTTGAAGGATTTCAAGAACGGCGGCGGCGCCGTGACCTCGGTGGCCTACAGCCCGGACGACCTGTTCTTTGCCGCGGGCCAGGACGACGGCACGATCCGCGTATGGGACACGACATCGTTCCCTTCGCTCCAGGAATTGGCGCCGCTCTCGGTGGGCAGCAACGTTTTTTCGCTGGCTTTCGGCCCCGTTACCACCGATCGAAAACGCAGGCGGTCCGATTACCTGCTGGCGGCGTGCTGCAAGGATGGCTCGATCAAGCTGCTTGCAGTGACACTTACAAAGGAGAAGGGAAATATCCGCCGCACCGTCGAAACTACCAGCGTGCAGTTCCCACGGGGCGAAGGGGTCACCTCCATCCGATTCAGCCCCGACGGCACGCTCCTGGGAGCGACGCGATTTCGCGGCATGATCAGCCTGTTTGATCCACAAACGGGCACGACGACGCGCCAAATGCAGGCCAGCGGCGGCAACGCCGATTGGATCTCTTTCCATCCGCTTCAACCCTGGTGTGTGACAGCGCACTGGAACGATCGAATGGCGCGGATCTGGAACACCGAAACAGGCAAATTGCTTTGCGAATTGCCGGGCCATACCGGGGGCGTGTTTTGCGCTGAGTTCAGCCGCGATGGCCGGCGCGTCGCCACCGCCTCCGATGATTTTTCGATTAAGCTCTGGGACCTCGCCGGCGAGGGCGTGCCCGCCGCGCCGAAACGAGCGAAAAAAGCCAAAGCACCGGTCCCTATCGTCGGCTACTGATTCACCGCTTGAACGGTTGAACGCCGTACTTGCGGCCGGCGCCTGGTACTGTGTACAAAGGAAGATGGGGGTTCGAAACGCAGTTCTCGCGATGGGTTCGATCATGCTAAAGCGAATTCGCGGTGTGTTGCTCGTTTCGCTGGCCTGCCAGCTTCTTGTCGCGCTGCCCGACGCATCCGGGGCGGGCAAGGCGAAGGCGGGAAAGCGCAAGCTATACCCGACGGCACCGCCGCCCAAATGGAACGACAAGGTGGTGGGCGCGTTTTTCGCCGATGCCCGCGACAAGCTCGGGCCCGGCCAGCCGGGCGCTCCGGCCGCGGTCGCCGGACCTGCCGCGCCAGCCGACGATGGCGGCGAGGCCGAAGCCACGGCCACCGGCGGCGGTTTCGCCTGGTCGAAGCTGATTTCGCCCGCCACGATCGAAGACCTGATCAAGGCCCAGGTGGCTCCTTTGGAGGAACAAACCAAAACGCCCGCCGTCTTCAAGGGCGGCGGCAATCATCATGCGCGCGTCAATTTCAGCCTGGTCGCGATGCTGTTCGCCGTGATCCAGCAGTTCGACGGCGACGTGCGTTGGAAGAAGGACGCCGTCGGCTTTCGGGCGGTGTTCGGCCGAGCTGGGGTGAACTGCAAGGTCGGCACCGACAACTCGTTCAAGGAAGCCAAGACGCGCAGCGAAGAGCTGGCCGAGATTGTCAAGGGATCGAAGATTGAGGTGCCCAAGGCCGAACCAGAATTCAAGTGGTCGGAGCTGGTCAATCGTCCCCCTTTGATGACGCGAATGGGGAAGGAAGGGTACAACGTGGCGGCCAAGACTTGGACTTCCGACAAGGGCGAATTCACCAAGAACAAAGACGACTTGTTGAGGGAGGCGCAGCTTCTGGCCGTGATCGGACGCGTGATCCAGCACGAAAGCTATGAATTCGGCGACGATGAGGACTACGTGAACCTGGCCAAGGAGCTTGAGCAACAGTCGATCGAGCTGGCCGAGGCGGTCAAGGCCAGCGATCTCGAACGCGCGCAATCGGCGGCCGGCAAAATCAACAAGGCCTGCAGCGTTTGCCACGAAGGCTATCGCAGCGGCGGTTGAACTGGCCTGGAAGCGACTGTTCGTCTTTGCTAGACTCCCCACCCATTTCAAGTGCTGGCTTTCGCCCGGCGGTGCCACTGCGCTAGGTTTTTCAATTCACTGCGACAAGGAACGTGCGCGATGAACTCGAGAGGCTGGTTGACGTGGTTCTGTGCGGTCCTGGCTTTGGCGGCGAATAACGCGATCGCTTCGCCTCCCTGGCAGAAGGTGGCCATTTTCAAGAAGATCGAATGCGATCCCGACAAGGCTTATCCGCTCACCGAAAACCACGGCCCGTGGGTGATCATGGCGCTCACGTTCTCACCCAAGGAGGACGAAGGCGCCGACACCGTGAAGCAGGTTCAGGAGTTGGTCTTCGAGCTGCGCTCTCGATTCAAGCTTGAAGCCTATACCTACGAATTCGTGGAAGATCTCAACGCGGGGGTAAAGGCCCTGGGCGTCGATCGCTTCGGCGAACCGCGCCGGCCGAAGTACCGGCAAGACCAGATCCACGAGCTGGCTGTCGTCGTCGGCAATTTTGCGGCGGTCGATGATCCCGAGGCACAGCGAGTTTTGAAGAAACTGAAGCACGCGAAACCCGACTGCTTGAACGTCGAAAAGCTCGCGAAGGAAGGGAAGCACGATCACCGTTCGCTCGGCCTGTTGCGCCACGTTCAAAGCGAGTTCAATCGCCAGCTCGGCAACGAGCAGGCGGACCTTGGGCCGATGGGACACGCTTTCATCACCACGAACCCGCTTTTGCCAAAAGAGTATTTCGTGCCCAAGGGGCTCGACGATTTCGTGGCGCGAATGAACGAGCCGGTCGAGCACAGCCTGTTGAAATGTCCGGGCAAATATACCTGCAAGATCGCCACATTCGAAGGAGCCGTGCTGATCGAGCAGGACAAGATCAGGCAAGTCGAAGAGGGGGGCAAACGGCTCGAAGGCCGTCTGGAAGCCGCGGCGATCCAGGCGCACCAGATGACGGTGGCGCTGAGGGCCAAGGGATACGAGGCCTACGAATTCCACGACCGGCACGCCAGTATGGTCACTGTGGGGAGTTTCGATTCCGTCGGCACACCGCGGGCCGACGGTCAGATGGAGATGAACCCAAAGCTGCTCAAGGTCATCGAAACCTTCAGCGCCGAGAAGAAGATCGTGCCGGGCCGGCAGGCGCAGATCGGGACCCCCAAGGCGATCGTCGGAATTCCTTGCGACATCCAGGCCATACCGATCGAGGTACCCAGCCGGCCGGTCGGCGCGCCTTACGCGCAACGTGTCCTTCGTTTGCGGTAAAGGCAGCACGATGTCCCGCCATCCGTTGCTCGTCGTTGGTACGGCGAACCGCAAGAAAGGGCTGGAACTGACCGAGCTGGTCGCGCCCCTGGGGCTCGAGCTGCGCACGTTGGCCGACTATCCCACGGCGATCGCCGTGGTCGAAAGCGGCGACACATTTGCCGCCAACGCGGCGCTTAAGGCCAGCGAACAGGCCAGGCACCTGGGCCACTGGGTGCTGGCCGACGACAGTGGGCTGGCCGTCGACGCTTTGGGCGGCCGGCCGGGCGTGTTTTCGGCGCGCTATGCCGGCGAGGCGGCGACCGACGAGGAAAACAACCGCAGGCTGTTGGCCGACCTGGCCGACGTTCCCTTGGAGCGCCGCACGGCGCACTATGTCTGCCACGCCACGCTGGCCGAACCCACAGGGGCAATTCGCGCGGAGGCTGAGGACTATTGCCACGGGCGCATCCTCTTTGCCGATGAGGGGAGCGGTGGATTCGGCTACGACCCACTCTTTGAGATCGTCGAATACCATCGCACTTTCGGCCAGCTCAGCCCGGCCGTCAAGGCCTGCCTCAGCCACCGCGCGCGCGCGATGCGAAAACTGCTGCCGATATTCCAGCACCTGCTGGCGACGGGCCAGTGGGTGTGAGGACGTCTGAACAACCTGGACCCATGTGAAACTGGTCAGGTCGAGCAGGCGTTGGCGCCGCCGCTGGTGTTCCAAGGCATGCGGGCAAGAATCATCCCCATGCCGCAGGTGTCGGTGATTCCAGAGAACACCAATCCGGCCCCCACGAATGCCGATATCCCAATGAAGCCAGGATGTACGAACGCTCCCAAAACGGCCCCCAGCAACACCAGCGATCCGGCCGCGATACGCACCTGCCGCTCGAGCGAGACGGCCTTCTTTCCGCGAACGACGGGCAGGCCTGCGTCGACACAAGCCAAAGTTCCGCCCTCGACGTTCACCACGTTTGAAAAGCCCGCCTTCTGAAATTTGTCGCAGGCCTGCTGACCACGGCTGCCGGAACGGCAAACGACGTAAAGGGGCTCATCGGTCGAGCCGTTGCGCGATTGCATCGCGGCCTTGGGATCGAGTTGGTCCAAGGGAAGGTTTCGGGCAAACTCGACGTGAACCTCCCGAAATTCAACGGGCGTGCGAACGTCGATCAGATCGACCCGATGGCCTTGCTTCACACGCTCCGCAAGCTTGCCCGGTGAAATAATGGAAGTGCTCATGACTTTCTCCTTAATACCAATTGCAAGAGTCGGCCCCAGAGGACGGCCTGAGGTGGCCCCTCCCCGAACACGCACCGCCGATTTTCGACGGATAATTTGGGTAGCGATCAAATCGTATTATAGTGTTTTCCGGATCACCGCGGAACGGCGGCTTCCGATCCCCCCTATAGTTTGGTCGATCGCCGAAAAACGCGATCTCTCAACGGCTTTGGATTCGCTTGATCGCGTCGGCGAGCCGATCGACCTCATCGGGCGTGTTGTACAGCGAAAACGACGGCCGGACGGTGGCTTCAAGGCCAAATCGCCGTAAGGCGGGCTGCGCA
>Ga0265314_10002892_pt1 | contig 17045 bp, 10 predicted proteins | sample 4126metaG_FD_203106 | JGI IMG/M metagenome (GOLD analysis project Ga0265314, IMG submission 203106) | Rhizosphere microbial communities from Carex aquatilis grown in University of Washington, Seatle, WA, United States - 4-1-26 metaG | ecosystem: Host-associated > Plants > Roots > Rhizosphere >... | reverse complement strand
CTTAGCCGTTTCGCTCGCTGCCACGCCTCTGCTGGCCCAACTTCTATATGGCGTGAAGGCTCACGATGCGACGACTCTCGTTCTGGTGTCGTTGCTCCTGATGGCCGTCACGTTCGGCGCCAGCTACTTTCCTGCGCGTCACGCAACAAAGATCGATCCTATGCAGACACTTCGACACGAATAGTCTGCAATCTGAACGTCAACTCTGTCAGGCAATTGTTTTGGTTTGCCCCAAGGGAAACTGGGAGCACGGCAAACCAAGGCGCTCGACTTGGCGGATGCACTGCCGTTGGCCAACCCGCGCCAAGACCGGCCTCCGATAGCAAAACCAGCTTTTTCCATCATCGAGGAACAGTCGGCGCTGAATGGCATTCCATCGTTCATGCTCCAGTTGTAGCGGCTTCGCGAGTGCCAGCACCGGGGGGTACACCCGACGGGGAGTCTAATTGATTTTGCCGGCTGCCGGACCCACGGCGGTAGCCTGCTTGGTCTTGGGGTCAATGCCGATCAGCGCCACCCCGCCCACTCCGCCGCGGCTGGAGGTAACCACGTGGCCGCGAGCCCTCAACTCGGCCTGCACTGCTTCGGGGAGGGTGTTGGGCACAGAGAGGCTGCCCAGGCTGGCACGGTCCTGACCGAAGGAGCTGATGAAATGCTCGGTAGAAAAGCGCGGCGCCTTGAACGCATCCTCGGGAGTCATACCGAAGTCCACATAGTTGAGGATGACCTGGATGGCTGCCTGATCCTGCTGGTCGCCTCCCGCTACCGAGATCGCCATCACGGGTTGGTTGTCATGGAAAAGAAGCGTGGGGCTCAGCGTAATTCGCGGCCGCTTGCCGGGCTGGATTACGTTGGGAGTTCCCACAAACGTGTTCAGGCTGCTGAGCCGGCTTCCGTGAATAATGCCCGTGCGTCCGGCCACGCCAGCTGTGCTTGACAGGCCGCTGGGAGTGGCCGCGATGACGTTCCCAAACTTATCCGTCACACACATGACGGTGGTTCCGCCGTGCCAGGGTCCGGTGATGGTGGGCGGCTTGGTTGGTTTCATGGTGTAGGGGTCGCCTGGCCGGAGCTCTAAAGATGCCTTTTTCGGATCGATCAGCTTGCGCCTCATTTCGGTGTACTGATCGGAAAGCAACTGCTGCATCGGCACTTTCACAAAGTTCGGATCGCCGTAATACTCGTCGCGATCTGCCAGCGCCAGTTTCTCCGCTTCAATCACCGTGTGGATGTAGCCCGCCGAATTGAACCCCATCTTCTTCAGGTCGAAGCCTTCCAGCAGGCGCAGCGTCTGTGAGAGATAAGGACCCTGCGTCAGCGGACCGGCTTTATAGACCTTGTAGCCACGGTACGTCGTTTTGAGAGGATCCACCACGGGAGTTTTGTGCGCGGCCAAATCCGACTTGCGAAGGAAACCGCCCTTCTCGATATACCAGGCTTCCAGGGCGTCGGCGATGTCGCCGCGATAGAAGCGGTCCGAGACTGCTTGCAGTTTCTGCTGCCGCGTACCTTTCGCGGCCTTTTCGGACTCGACCAATTTGCGAAAAGTCACTGCCATATCCGCCTGCCAGTTCACGCCGGTTTCGATCCTGTTCCCGCTGCCGGTATCGATATACCAACTGGGGCCGCCGGCATCCAGAATGGCCAGCGTCGGCTGCACGACCTCCTCGAAGCTTTTGGTTCCATAAAGTTTCAGTAGGGTGACGACCGCATCTATGGTGCCAGGCACGGCGGCTGCCTTCACGTCACCGTCCGGGATTCCGTGTTCCATGTACCAGGCGATCGCTTTGGGATCGCGAGGGGCCTCCCCTTGTCCCTCCAGCAGCTTCACATTTTCTTGGTCAGCGCTGTAAACCAGAATGGGAATCTCTCCTCCGACGCAGAACGCGCCTACATAGGTTACGGACAATGCCAGCAGAGTGGCGGCGCCTGCGTCGGCGGCGTTTCCGCCCTGTTCCAGAATCTTAATGCCTGCCGCAGTGGCGGCAGCTTTGCCGGAAACGACCACGCCGTGGCTGCCGACGGCGACACTCGGTTCCCTTGTAGTAACCGGCGTTTGTGGGGCCTGCGGCCAAGCAAGGGACGCGAGTGAAAAGAGTGAAACGGCTGATATCGAAGTGATCTTGTGCATAAGAGGCGAACTCCGTTGTGGTGGCGGGCATTATGCCCGGCATGTCATCAAGGCTATATCAACTCTCTTATTCTGCACCCCTCCGCTTCTGCACCCCTCCGCCGTCCCTGCCGAGGCGCAGCGCGACCGGAGCGAGCAGCTCAGTCATCACAGTGCGCTTCGAATTCAAAAGTGCTCTTCATCAAATTCATCCCAAAGAGCTAAGCTTGAATCAGCATCGTCCAATTGTCAGCATCGGACACCGCAGAAAGGTTGGTCGTGCGCAGTACCTTCGTCGTTCTTTGGGCCTTGTTCTTAAGCTATGTTGCAGTCGGCCCGGGTTGCTTCCCGGCCCGCGCCGACGATCTCAAACCGCGGGTGATCGTGTTTGTCCATGGCATTCATGGCGCTCGTGACACGTGGCGTGCATCGAACGGAGCCTATTGGCCGCAACTCATTCAGACCGATCCACATTTCCAAAAGTCCGATGTCGTGGTCGCCGAATATCCAACGCCCTCGCGCCACGGACAGCTATCCACGGTCCAACTCTCTGAGATTCTCTGGCAGGGACTGAAGCGGCAAGGAGTCTGGGAGCACAGAGAAGTTGTATTCATTGCCCACAGTCTGGGCGGAATCCTCACCGAGGAAATGCTGCTCCTGCATCCCGCCGATGCCGCACACGTGCCGTTCATTGTTTCCTACGCCACCCCGCATCAGGGATCGTTTGTCGCTAATCTGGCAGAAATTTACGATAGCGATCCTCTCCTCACCGATCTTCGGGAAAGTAACGACAATAGCTTTTTGATGGACCTGGAAGAGCGCTGGAGAAGCACGCAATTCGTGTCCCGGATCCATCGTTTCTGCGCCTGCGAGACGCTCGACACCGCCGCCGGAGCCGGCGTCGGCCACTACCTGCGTGCCCACACGCGAGTCGTCACTTATTACAGCGCGACTTACGGGTGCGACGTGGATACGCCGCCGCAGAGAATCGTCGCCGACCACCTCGATATCGTGAAGCCCACCAACCGCTCGGCCGCCCCTTACACCTTCTTCGCCCAGGTCTACCGCGACCACCCCATCCTCGACGTGGTCGAATCGGTTCGAGACAACAAACTGTCCGGCTTAAGTGTCGCCTGCAACCGCACGAATTCCTCCGATGACCTGCAAGTTCCAATCGCGCTCGATCCTTCGCTGCATGAGCAACTCCTGTCCGCAACAGCCGAATTCGTCGATACGGATAAGACCCGAGATCCAGTCCCGCCGGAAGTGAAGAAGATTGATCCGGCCGGAATCGCGCATGTTTTCTACTCGTTCAAAGGACAAGGAAGAGGCCTCCTGCTGGGATGCCCTGTCGGACATGCGTCGATTCTGGTGCACTTCAAAATTCGGAGCGAGGTACCCGTCAGGGAGTGAGTATCCCAGTCGCGGCTGGTGTCGAAGCCTGTTTCGAGACAACGGCGAGCACATGCGGTCAATGGTTCTGTGTCGCGTGGCCCAGTTACATCAATCGATTGACAGCTTTTAACGCCGCAACACATTCGGCATGCCACACTTGGTGGCGACCTTGCGGAGGATTGTCATCGCCGCCGCTCTGGCCGTACTTGCGAATCGCTCCGCTGGCTTATCGGCGAGTGGGGGTTCGGACACAGCAGTGATGGCCAGGATTTGCCCGGCGCGATCGAACTGCACGTCCACGGCTAATCCGGGCTTGGGAGGTACTTCCGACGTCCAGACGGCTTCAAGGCAAAACCGGTACTGCCGACCCTCGATCATCAGCAGACCGGGGTTCGCGCCCGGATCGCGCAGGATTTTGCCTCGCTTCTTCATGCTTTTTCCGGTGGGTCGGGGAAGACGAACATACTTTGTACGAGCGCTCGCGAGGTGTGCTAAGCTCGTGTGCATTGGAAGCCAATGTTCGTTCTACCCTCCTCCGACTGGCTTCCCGGGGCCTTCATCTCGCATTGCGCAAAGGGTGAGGAACAACCGTCATGCCGCTTCGAAATTCTCTGAGCGCACGCTCGTTCGCACGGGTGCAACCGGATCAGACCGCTAAGGAAAGACAAGCTCTCGACCAACTCTTCAGCTTGGCCTACGAGGAGTTGCGCCGTCTGGCCTCAAGCGTCAAGCGTGGCGATCCAAGCAATACTCTCAGTCCCACGGCGCTGGTGAATGAGGCGTGGCTGAAGCTGGCGAAGCAGCCGGGTATCGCAGCCACTTCTCGTCTGCACTTCAAGCGCATCGCGGCCCGCGCTATGCGCCAGTTGCTGGTCGAAGCAGCGCGGCGGCGCAACGCGCACAAGCGGGGCGGACAAGGGGAAACAGTCTTCGTCTCCTTTGACGATTCTTTGGACCGAGCAGCCACTCGCCAGGAGAGCCTGTTAGCGCTGGACACGGCCTTGACCGAACTCGCTTGCCTGGACCTGCGGCAGGCGCAGATCGTGGAGAGCCGGTTTTTCGGCGGGCTTGAAATCAGCGAGATTTCAGGTCTGCTTGGCGTGTCGGAGGCCACGGTCCTGCGCGACTGGCGAGCGGCCAAGGCGTGGTTGGGGCAAGCGCTTCGCCGGGCCGGGTGATTTCGCACTCCGCCATAGGCAGGAACTGCAGTATGGACAGTACACGTTGGCGCCGAATCCAGAGTCTTTTCCACGGCGCGGCAGGCGTGCCGCAAGCCGAGCAGAAAGAACTCCTGGAGGCGGCATGTGGTAACGACGAGGAACTCATCAGCGAGGTTCTGGCCATGCTGGATCAGGACGCGAGCGGTTCCTCGCTGCTCGACCGCCGATTAGGCGACATCGCTCAGGAGACGCTTGCGGCATCCCTTCCCGCTCCTCTGATTCCTAAAGAATTTGGCCCGTACCGAATCCTGCAATTGCTGGGCGAAGGCGGAATGGGAATCGTCTACCTTGCGGAACGCAAGGACCTGGGCACCCAAGTCGCAGTCAAAATCCTGCGCGACGCCTGGCTATCCCCGGCCCGCCGCGAACGCTTCGCCAGCGAACAACGGACCCTGGCGCAACTGAATCACCCATCCATCGCGCGACTCTACGACGCCGACACACTGGAGGACGGAACTCCGTGGTTTGTCATGGAGTACGTCGATGGCATTCCACTAACTCACTATTGCCGAACCCATGCGTGCTCGGTGGAGCAGCGTCTGCAGCTCTTTCGGTCGGTGTGTGAGGCGGTGCAACACGCGCACAGTCACGCCGTCATCCACCGCGATCTCAAGCCGTCCAACATCCTTGTCAAAAGCGATGGCTCGGTCCGTCTGCTCGATTTCGGTATTGCCAAAGAATTGGAGAGTCTGGACCTGCCAGTGGACCAGACGATGACTGGGCTACGACTGATGACGCCGGCATACGCGTCACCGGAACAAATTCGCGGCGATCGAGTCGGAATCAGTACCGATGTTTATTCCCTTGGAGTGGTTCTTTACGAGCTTCTGACGGGGCAACTCCCGTTCGATCTGTCCGATCTGACTCCGGCTGAAGCTGCCACCATCATTACAGAGCACGAACCTGGCAAGCCGTCAGCGGCAGTCAAGCGGGGCAACGATCCGGAGGCGATCTCCTGCTCGTTAGCAGTACACAAGACCGCTTGGGCGGATCTGGATGTGCTCTGTCTCAGCGCGATGCATAAGGATCCTCGCCGCCGATACCGGTCAGTGGAAGCGCTGATGCGGGATATTGACCATTACCTCGAAGGTGAGCCCCTGGAAGCGCGACCAGACACATTGCGCTACCGGACCGCCAAGTTCGTCCGCCGCAACCGACGAGCGGTGTCGGCCGCCGCGGTAGTCTTGGCGGTGATCGTCGGATTGGTCGCCTTCTTCACTGTGCGGGTGGCGAAGGCACGCGATGCGGCGCTCGCGCAAGCGGCCCGCACGCAACGCATTCAGCAATTCATGACCAACCTCTTCCAGGGTGGAGACGCGGCGGCCGGCCCCTCCGATTCCTTGCGCGTGGTCACAATCGTTGACCGCGGCGTTCAGGAAGCAAAGACCCTCACCCGTGACCCCAAGGTGCAAACCGATCTCTATCAGAACCTCGGCATCATTTACGAGAAACTGGGCAAGTTCGAGCAAGCAGACGCGCTGTTACGGTCGGCGCTCGATCAGCGCAAGATGCTGTTCGGAGCCGATAGCCCGGAAGTAGCGGAAGGCCTTACGGCGCTAGGCTTGCTGCGATCGGATCAGGCACATCTCGAGGAGGCCGAGCAACTGACCCGGCAGGGCCTGGCAATGGCCAAGCGGCACTTGCCGCCAAACCATCCAGAGCTTGCGAAAGCGACTCTTGCGTTCGGAAAAGTGCTGGCCGAACGCGGCTCCTACAATCCAGCGATCGACGCTTTGAACGAGGCCGTGCGGCTGCAGTCGGCTCCCGGCGTGGCGGCCGCCGATCTGGCCACCAGTCTTTCCGCCTTGGCGGACGCACACTACTCCGCCGGTCACTACGATGTCTGCAAATCCTTGTATGTTCGCGTACTGGAAATGCACCGCCAGATCTACGGTGAACGCCACCCGCTAGTCGCCGACGATCTCGGAAGTCTCGCCGCCGCCCAGCGCGACTTGGGCTATTACAGTGAAGCGGAACGGCTGGACCGGCAAGCACTCGATATCGCGCGATCCTACTACGGCAACGACCACCCCAAGACGGCTGGTTTCCTGACCGCCCTGGCGGAATCCCTGACGTATCAGAATAAGTTCGCCGAGGCTGTCTCTGCGCTCGACCAGGCTCTTGCCATTCAGGAACGTGTGTATGGTCCGGTGCATCCCTCGGTGGCGGAAACACTCAACGAGTTGGGGAACGTAGCTTCCATGCGCGGCCAACTCGATGAAGCGGAAGTTCGATTCCGCCGCTCGGCTGATATCTATCGCGCAGTTTATGGCGATCACCACTATCTAGTGGCAATCGCCCTGTCCAACCTGGCGGGCATCTATATGGACAAGAAGGACTATCCCCGCGCGGAGCAGCTCTTTCGCGACGTGGTCCGACGCTACCAAGAAACGCTGCCCGGCGACAACGTAAACCTCGGCATCGTGCATATTAAGCTGGGCCGAACGCTGCTCCGCCAAAATCGATACAGAGACGCGGAACCCGAGACCCTGGCCGGTTATGAAATCCTGATCAAGCAAAGCAGCCCCTCGACCAGTTTCATTCGTGCCGCACGAAAGGACCTCGCGGCTGAGTATGGCGCTTTGAATCAACCACAGCAGGCCGCGCGATTTCGCGCTGAGCTGGAGACTGCCGCAGCAAATCCCTCCCAACGCTAAACGGTGAGCGGCACACGCCGATTCACCCGCCGGAGGGGTGCGCGTCTCGTCCGTCCAACCGGGCGAGGACGCGCTGCGCCCCACCGTCTTCCCTCCCTACCCATCCTGGGTGGTCGGCTTCCAACAGCATTTTTTCGCGGTTCTTGAAAGTGCATGACGGTTTTGCACGCCGGTTTGCGCAATGCGAAGTGCGTACAGACAGGTGTTGGGGCCGAGGCGGAGCAGTGGGGCTCCCCTCCGGGCTGTTCTGCAACGCAAATTGCCAGGAAATGGAGCATTCAAATGAGTAATCGTGTCTCGGAATCCGTTTCGTTGCGTGTTTTCTTCGTCGCTATCGCGTTGGCTGTGATCATTGGCCTGCCGAGCGCGCTCTACGCGCAGACGTTCCAAACGGTGCCCGCACTGGCGTTCACCAAAGCGTTCGCCGGGGCCGACCCTCTGCCCCAGGTCCTGACGATAGCGTATACCAACCAATCTACGGTTCGTTTCAGCACGGCCGCGTCAACCAACAGCGGCGGCAGTTGGCTATCCGTTTCTCCCTCGGGCAACGCCTGCTGCTACACGCCGCTTGCGGTTTCGGTCATTGTGACCGCCGGCAATCTGTCGGCTGGGACTTATACGGGGCAAGTCGTCATTACGAACTACTCCAACTCCAGCATCAATATGACCATCCCGGTGACGCTAACGGTCGCGGCGTCTGGTGCAACGTTCTTCGACGATCTTCCGGGGAAGCTCAGCTTCTCTTTCAAGACGGGGGGAAGCGCGACCTCGCAATCCGTCCAGATTCGGAACGCCGGGTCGGGCACGTTGAACTGGACCCTGACGACGAGCACTGCGGATAATGGAAACTGGTTGAGCGCGTCCGCGTCGAGCGGGACGGCACCGTCCACCGTCACCATCGGCATTAACAAAAACAACCTGCCTGGAGGAGGTGCCTCCGCTGGCACGTTCCTGGGCCAGTTGCTATTGCACACGTCAGGGGACAGCGTCACCGTTCCGGTGGCAGTCACCGTCGGTCCTGCGGTGTTTACCCAGATAAACCCACTCAACTTCACCATGGCGTTCGCAGGAACCAATCCTCTAGCTCAGGTCCTCAACGTCGCGATGAACGACAACTCCACCATCCGCTACAGTGCATCGGTCGCGACCGCGAAGGGTGGCAATTGGTTGTCGATTACCCCGAGTGGGAATGCCTGCTGCTATACGCCACTCGCGAACACGGTCAGTCTGAGCGCGAGTTCGCTTGCGGCGGGAGCTTACACCGGAGAGATCATCCTCACCGAGTACGCAAATCCCGGCCGGGCGATGGTTGTGCCGGTCACACTGACGGTCGTTGCGTCCGGGGCGTTCTTTGCCGATCTTCCTGGGCAGCTGAGCTTCTCAGTCAAAACCAACGCCACGACTTCAACCTCGCAGACCGTTCAGGTCGGGAACGGAGGTTCGGGCACGCTGAACTGGACTCTGGCCACCAGCACCGCCGACGGCGGAAATTGGCTCAGTGGCACTCCGACTAGCGGAACTGCGCCCTCGCCCGTTTCGGTAGGGGTGAATGTCAGTCAACTGCCCGGAGGAGGAGCCGTGGCAGGCGAATATATCGGTCAGCTCGTCTTCCAAACCAGTGGAGATACCACCACCATCCCAGTGACGGTCACCGTTGGAGCGGCGCCATTTACCCAGCTGAACCCGATCAGCCTCACCATACCGTTCGGGGGAGCGAATCCGCTACCGCAGGTTCTGAACGTAGCCACCATCGATAACTCGACCATGCGATTCAGTGCTTCCGTCGCGACGGCCAAGGGCGGCAACTGGCTATCAGTCTCTCCCTCGGGCAACGCCTGCTGCTACACGCCGCTAGCCATTGCTGCCAGCGTGAACGCCAGTACGCTGGCGGGGGGAACCTACACAGCCGAGATTATTTTTACGGAGTACGCCAACCCTGGACGATCAATGGTCGTGCCGGTAAGCTTGACCGTCGTCGCCAGCGGTTCGTTCTTTGACAATCTGCCGGGCGGCTTGAGCTTCTCCTTCAAGACGGGCGGCGCTGCCACTTCGCAGATCGTACAAATCGGGAACGGCGGGACCGGCACATTGAGCTGGAGCGTTGCATCCAGCACCGCCGATGGCGGAGCCTGGCTTGCCGCGACGCCGTCGAGTGGAACTGCTCCTTCCATTGCGACAATCTCGGTCACGGCCGCAAATCTGCCGGGAGGCGGAGAGGTCGCGGGAACGTTCTCGGGTCAACTGGTTTTCCAGACAACCGGGGACACGACCACCATCCCGGTCACGGTCACGGTGGGCACGGCTGCGTTCACGCAGATGAATCCCATCAGCTTCACCATGCCGTTCGGCGGCGCAAATGCACTGCCGCAGGTCCTCAACATCTCCACCACCGACGAATCCACGATCCGCTTCAGTGCCAGTGCAGCAACCGCGAAGGGCGGCTCTTGGCTGAGCGTATCTCCGAGTGGCAATGCCTGCTGCTACACGCCGCTGGCCGTTACCGCGAGCGTGAACGCGAGTACGCTGGCGGCGGGAACCTACACCGGAGAAATCATCATCACCGAGTATGCCAACCCCGGCCGCTCGATGAGCGTTCCCGTGAGCCTGACTATCGCCGCTTCAGGCGCATTCTTCGACAGCGTGCCCGGCGAATTGAGTTTCTCGGTCCAGTCCGGCAAGAAGGCGACTCCCCAGACGCTGCTCGTCGGAGACGGCGGCACCGGCAAATTGAAATTCACCGTGACTCCGTCCACCGCCGACGGCGGCCTCTGGCTAACTGCCACTCCGCTGAGCACAACGGCTCCCAAGGCAATCACCGTCTCAGTCAACGTGCTCAATTTGCCGGGAGGAGGAGTCCTGGCGGGGACCTTCACTGGTCAGCTGCTGCTTCAGGCTCCAGGGAGCATCGCCACTGTTCCAGTGACGGTCACGGTGGGCAAGGCAGTCTTCGCGCAAGTGAATCCGATCAGCTTCGTCATGCCATTCGGAGGAGCCAATCCGCTGTCTCAGGTCCTAACCATACCGGCCGCTGATAGCTCCACGATTCGCTTTAGCGCGAGTGCGGCGACAAGTAAGGGCGGTGGCTGGCTCAGCGTCTCTCCGTCCGGTAATGCCTGCTGCTATACGTCGCTGCCTGTCAGGGTCAGTGTCAACGGCAGTTCGCTGGCAGCCGGGAACTACACCGGAGAAATCAACATCATCGAGTACGCCAACCCTGGCAGATCCATGACCGTGCCCGTCAATTTGGCGGTCGTGGCTTCGAGCAAGGCATTATTCGACAACCTCCCCGGCCAGACTAGTTTCTCCTTCAAGCCGAGCAGCGCTAATCCGCCATCCCAAACGATCCAAGTCGGCAATGGCGGCGCGGGGACGCTGAGTTGGTCCGTCGCGGCCACCACCGCCGATCCTGGCAAGTGGATCAAGGTGCTTCCGGTCAAAGGCGTGAATGCGGGAACGTACACCGTGTCCGTCACGACCTCGAAGCTACCCGGAAAAGGACTGATCGCAGGCACGTACATCGGCCAGCAGGTGCTCAAAGCGACCACGGGCAATGTGACCATTCCGGTGAGCGTCACGGTGGGCGATCCGGTCTTCGTTCAGCTCCCCACCGTCACCTTCAACACTACCGTCGGCGTGAACCCAACGCCGCAGGTGATATCCGTTGCCAGCACAAGCACAGCTATCCGTTACACACCTATCGCGGCGGCGAGCAAGGGCGGCAGTTGGCTGAGCGTCTCTCCTTCCGGCAACGCTTGTTGTTACACGCCCACCAACGAAACGGTCAGCGTCAACGCGAGCACGCTGGCGGCGGGAACCTACGTTGGAGAGATCGACGTCATCGAGTACGCCAACCCTGGGAAGTCGATGACGATCCCGGTGGTTCTCAATGTTACGTCTGCAAACGAGAACACATCAGCCACAACCGCAAATGGGGAAGCGCCTTAGTTAGGGCTCAATCAGCTATGGCGAACTAAGAATTGACGGAGTCGGTCCAAACCCGACTCCGTTACTCGCAAAATCCGCACCGCGAACTAAAGATCGGAACGACTGCGGGAACTGTCTCATGCAGCGCAGGTTCCTCTTTGGTGATTCTCATAGTTGGCGTTTGTTTGCGCTGCGAAAGGATCGAGGACCAGTTTCCGAAGTGTGTTCGGGCCAGAAGTCTTCTTGGCGGAAAGGTCGCGCCACGGAGTCAATTGATCCACGAGTGGGGCCCCAGCGCGTGATTAACGGGCAACTCTTCCATAATCCGGTAAGGTAAGGTTGGCCGACCACTCGTTTGCAAAGGAATCCGGCCCACAAAGATGCCCAGGTTCTTACTCCTAAAAAAGTCTTGCGGCTAACTGCCTATGAGCTCTGTTCCGCGTGGCTCCTGATCGTCCGAAGCATGCCGGAAAAGATTATCGCGTGAACTGGGTACAACCCACACCAATAGATCTCTCCTGCCAAACCGCGCGGCTGGAACCATGCGCAGCACCGCAGAAGGGTGCGGTTGTGGTGTTGAGGTGTGAGGTTGAATTGCAGCCATGCTTCGCCGGGCAGCTTCATTTCTGCCCGGAGCAGCACAGCGCTCGCCGCGTCGGCGCGTTCGACCTGCCAGAAGTCGATGACATCGCCGGTTGCGATACCGGACGCTCGTGGCCGGCCACGTTTCATGCCTACGCCGCCGATGAGTCGATCGATCCAACCCCGTACAGACCACAGAAAGTTCGCGTAGAACCACCCGTTCTTCCCTCCGACGTTCCCGATCAACTCAAACACGCGTTCGGGTGGAGCGTCGACGATCGTTTCCCTTGCGTCGCAGATGATCCCCTCGGCGCGAAATGTCCGGTGCGAGGCTCCGCCCATGCTCGGCAGCGGCATTGAAGGTGCGGGCCTCTCCAGTGCTCTTTGGACGGCGGCGGCGTATGAGATCGGACGGATCGAAGGAAACAGTCTGACGGCCAGCGGATTGGTGCAAACGGATTCGCTTCGGAGACCTTCGATGAGCGGGCGAGATACGGCTGGCGGCACCGGCGTAACGAAGTCCAGCCAATAGGAGGACAACCGCGGGGTCAGCACCGGCACGCGCATCATCAATCGGCGGAGCCCACGATGCTGCGCATACGCAAGCATCATGCTGCGATAGGTCTCGATTGTCGAACCCCCGACCTCGATGGGCTCTTCCACCACCTCGCGCAGGTCAAGCGCAGCTTCGAGGTAGTCGAGTACGTCGCTAACCGCAATCGGCTGAGTTTTTGTTACTACCCAACGAGGGCAGATCATGACCGGCAGCCGTTCTGTCAGGCAGCGAATGATTTCAAAAGACGTACTGCCATTACCAACGATGATGCCGGCCCGTAGTTCGACCAGAGGCGGCCCAAATTTTCGCAACACCGCGCCCGTTTCGTGCCGGCTCTTGAGATGCGCTGAAACCGAGGCTCCAGTCGCCGCCAGTCCACCGAGGTAGATCACACGCCGCACCCCGCACTGCTTCGCTGCTATGGCGAAGTTGTGGGCAGCCTGCCGGTCGCGCAATTCAAACCCTTCAACTCGCCCGGACATCGAGTGAATGAGGTAGTAGGCTACATCGATTCCGTTTAGCGCCGTTGGAAGCGTCTCGGCTTGCAACGCATCCGCCTCGACGAACTTGATTTGCGGGCAGTGAAGTTGGGGGGCCAACGCGGCATTACGCACCATACAGGTGACGTCATGACCCACTGCCGAGAGTTTTTCCGCCAGTTGCCGGCCGATGTAGCCGGACGCACCGGTAACCAGGACCTTCATGCTGTGCCTTTATTCAGGCGCCAGATTCCGAAGTTTAAGTAACAAGCATATAGGACCCAGGCGCCGTAGGGTGTCATCAGCCAAAATGCCAGGCGTGAGAATTCCGCGAATCGCATGGCGGTCATGGCGATGGCGGCCAACAGGACGATGATCTCGACCAGGGCCGCTGCGGGCCTTCGCAGACCGAAGAAGACAAGAGACCAAAGTCCATTGAGGATCAATTGCGCCATGAACAGGGCCAATGCCAGCCACACATCTTCGTGAATTCGCTGGCGCCACACCAGCCAGGCAGCCGACGCCATCAGCAGGTAAAGGATTGACCAGACTGGACCGAAGACCCACGGCGGCGGAGTGCCCGCGGGCTTGAGCAGACCGGGATACCATGTCTTCACCGACCTTGCCGTGAATACCGATCCGCTCGCAGCCACCGTGAAACAAATCCCGAAGAAGATCAGGAGCGCGATCCAGTCCCTAGACATGTGCCCGCTCCCGCTTGCCGATCTGCGCAATGTAACTCATTGAGTCGAACTTCCGTCCGGTGCTGGCAAGTGACATATATCGCACCTGTCCAAACACTGGGCGCTCGAACCAAGGGCGATCGTGCTTGCCTACGATCGCCCACGCAATGCCCGCGTAGCCGTTGGGGTCGCGACCGTCAAGCTCATAACGGTCATTGAGCCAAACCGCACGTTGGTAAGCGGTAGCAACCGACGGACTCCACTCCAGGATTTTCTTGGCCCAGTACATCCGCATGTAGTTGTGCATCCAGCCCGTCAGGACCATTTGTTTCTGAGCAGCGTTCCACAGAGGATCGTGGGTTTCAGCCTGATCGAGCTGCTCCTCGTCGTAAACAATAGGGCGACGGTCGCCCGAGTGTCGGGCAAAAGAGCGATCCGCCCATGGCTCGAGGCATTCGAAGGAATCATAGTATGAGTTGTAACGGACGAAATTCACGGATAGTTCCCGTCGGACTATCAATTGCTCTAGAAAGGCCTGTTTTGCGGCTGCCGGCGCCGAAGCTGCCTGCACCGCGTGCGCGATAGTGAGCGGGCCGATGTGGCCAAAGTGCAGGTACGGCGAGAGGCGGCTGGTTCCAGAAAGTTCCGGATGATTCCGGTCTTTGGGATAATTTCGCAAGCCGCTCTTAGCAAAGTCAGCGAGTATGCTGACGGCACGCCTGGTTCCGCCCTGCCAGTTCTCCACCGGCGAAACGGAGCGATCGAGCGACCAGCCTGCCGTGAAATCCTCATGCGGCGAAAGTGAAAGCAGATCTCGTGGCTTGTTCCATGGGGTTCGCGCCTTGACGACCTTCGTTGGAATAAGGAACTGGGGCAACAGTGCCTGGAGGCGCGGGCGGATCGTGCGGGCGCCATAGTGCTCCTTACCCAGCAGCCGCGAGGGCACCACGACGTCGGCATCAACGGTCCAGAAAGGTACCTTCAATTGTCGGGCGGCGTGGACTCGCCACTGCTCCGGTTCACGCAAAGGATTTTCGTCGCCAATTACGATGGCCGGGCTGACCTGTTCGCAAAGCTTTATCAGGCTGTGATCGGGGTAGGTCCGCAGGACAAAGCCGACATTGCGTTTGGAGAGTCCCTCGGCGATGTCTGGAACTCCCGACGCGAGAAAGCGGTAGTGACGCAGATTGGCACGCGGATAAAGAGGCACTGGAGCAAAGAAAGCAACGACCGGCTTGCTAAGTTCGTTACCAAGCTCAATGGCCACGTCCAGAGCGGAGTTGTCCAATGCTCTCTGGGCACGCTGCATCCAGTAGACCACGCACGCTCCCTCTGGATTTGGCGCTCCGGATTTCCGCACGGTGACGCGGGGATTGAGACTGATAGCCTTGATTTCCATACAAGTGAAGTGGAGGAGAACACACAGGTGCTCTCCCCCGTCTTCCGTGTCCTCACTTTAGCGGGCGCGAGCCGCCGCCGACTCGTGTCCCCATCGATGCTGAATGGCCTTGAAAGAGAAGGCTTGGTACAGCGCAGCCAGGCCAACCAGAGCGTATACGACGGAACTGAGTGTGGAAGTTTCGCCGAATTTCATTCCGAAAATAGCGGCCACCAAGTCGAAGTGCGCAACGCTCACCAGACCCCAGTTCAGTCCGCCAACCACCAAAAGTACCGCTGCGATCACGTCTAATATTTTCATCTTTTCCTCCGTTTTGTTTAGTCTTTGGGTAGAAGCACGGTGTCGATAACGTGGATCACGCCGTTAGAAGCAAAAACATCGGCCTTCACCACCTTTGTCACGTCACCCGATACCGCATGAAAAACCGCAGTCCTTGAGAACCGCAAAGTGGCAATCCTTCCGGCCCTCTTTGCTGGTCTCTTTGGTGAACCCTCGGTACCGAAGGAAGGAGAACAAGAAGATATTAGCTTATGAGGCTTTGCCTTTGCTTACGGCGAAGTGGGCGAAGAACAGTGATTCGCATCGTCAATGCATTATGCAAAGAGCGCCCCGCTTGAAGAAACGGCCGAAGGTGGGGGAATCTGCACGGCCGAACCTTTCGATTCGAACCGCAGGTGTGTGTGACGGGCCGCTCTGCCGCTCTAACAAAGTGAAGTATTTGCTTATTTGAATCGTTTCAACTAGATTAAGCAGTCCCAGTTGACGCTCACGGATCCCGGCCCACTGCCCGAAACAAGTTGCCGGTCCAGAAAGAGAACCTCATGCTCTTGCCAAACGTTTGTTCTCGTCCGAAGTTCGTCCGCCGGAGTTTGCTCTTCTTGGTCTTTGCGGCATTGCTATTTGCACCTGTCGTCATGCCCGGTCAGAGCTACTTCGGAACGGTGAGTGGCGAAGTGACAGACCCGAGCGGCGCGGTGGTGCCGGGAGCCAAAGTGGTCCTGACCGACCAAGCCAAGGGCTACACCTTCAAGGCCACGTCCGACAATGGCGGGCGCTATTTGTTCACGACGATTCCGCCCGGCCTCTATTCCGTCTCCGCCGAGGTGAACGGATTCGAAAAGGCGGTACGTACCAACGTCAAACTGAACGTCACTGAAAACGTGTCGGTGAACTTCGCTCTGAAGATGGCCAGTACGACCCAGACGGTGCAGGTGAATGCCCAGACTCAGACCATGGCGACGGAGGACGCAGTCACCGGCGAGGTCGTCAACCGCCGGTTCATCAATGATCTGCCGCTGCTCGACCGCTATGTGATGGATCTCACGTACCTTGCGCCCGGCGTTACCGACATGAGCGACTCGAACCACGTGGGTGACACAGGAACGAACTTTGTCTCCAACGGCAGCCGCGGCGCCAGCGCCGACATCCTGATGGATGGCGCTTCGATGACCAACTTCGAACCCAACGGCGGCATCACCCAGGCAACCTACACGCCGTCAGCGGAGGCGGTGGAGGAATTCAAGGTCCAGCAGACGAATTTCAGCGCTGAGTACGGCTTCACGGGTGCTTCGGTTGTGAACATGGTCACGCGCTCGGGAGAAAACGCCTTCCATGGCAGCGGCTACGACTTCATTCGCAATGTGATCACCGACTCCAACAACTGGTTCGCCAACGAGGCGGGCCAGCCGATTCCGGGGCTGCATCGTAACAACTACGGCGGCACCATTGGCGGGCCGATTCTCAAGAACAAGACGTTCTTCTTTTTTGATTGGGATGGCACACGCGAGAGCTCGCAAGGTGTCTTTGAAGCGGGCGTGCCCAGCGCTGCCGAGCGTACCGGTGATTTCGGCGAATTGTGCGGCGACGCTGGCGGAGGCTTCAACGCGTCCGGCTTGTGTGTGGATAGCACCAACACGCTGGTCCCGGCCGGCCAGATCTATGACGCCTACACCAGTGTCTACTGCCCCGGAGTATCTCCCCTTTGTCCCGACCCCAGCACCAACCCACCTGCTGGCGCATACCGCAGTCCTTTGGGGATTC
>Ga0265314_10002891_pt1 | contig 17048 bp, 9 predicted proteins | sample 4126metaG_FD_203106 | JGI IMG/M metagenome (GOLD analysis project Ga0265314, IMG submission 203106) | Rhizosphere microbial communities from Carex aquatilis grown in University of Washington, Seatle, WA, United States - 4-1-26 metaG | ecosystem: Host-associated > Plants > Roots > Rhizosphere >... | reverse complement strand
GCGGACGTAATACGGCACGACCTGCTCGAAAATCGCGTGGCGTGCGGCGTCTGGATTTGCGGTGCGAAAATCGATCGCGACCTGCTTAAAATAACCGATCGCCTTGTCGGTCTGATTCTGCTTCAGCATGTTTTCAGCCAGCATGTTCAGCGCGGAGGCCGCGAGGAAATGCTTGCTGAATGTGGGATGTTCGGCCAACTGCGCCCAGGCCTTCAGCGCCTTTTCCTGATCGCCGTTCTCCCAGTGACACTGGCCAATGTAATACATCGCCGCGCCGGAAAACTGATCGGCATCCGGAAAAAAGTCGATGAGCTCCTGGTACTCCTTAATGGCGGCGTTGCGCTTGTTGCTGAGCTGGATGCAGCGCGCCTTGCGGAGCAGCGCGTACGGCAGCACTTTGGAGCGCGGGTTGTCGAGCACGAAGGCTTCGTATTCGGCGCCGGCCTGCTTGTACTCCTTTTTCTCGCCGTTGAAGATCTTGTCGGCCTTCTGCAGCGCAAAGGACTCGAACTGATCGAGCTTTTTAAATTGCTCGTTGGTGAGCTGAACCTCGGGTTCTCCGGCGCGCGCCAGGCAGGCGGCGCAAAGAAGGAGAATCACGGTAAATAAAGGATGCAGACGCGGCATGTTTCGGTTCCACAAACTGGTAGTGACAAGATGATGCACCCCTAATTACACCGGAATCGCAATTCCGCTGAAAGAATTCTGAAAGCTCATATTAGGACTCTTCACGCTGATTTTCTTGCAGTAAAACGCCATCTGAAACCGACTTCTACATGCCGCTTTTTAGATCTCACGCCTCATCTAAACGCTGAAACTCGCTGCACCTTGTTGCATTGATTCCTCCCTCGCATTCTCATAGGTATTCAGGTCAGGAATGAGCCTGACAAGAAGGCCTCGCTTTCAAGGCCTGCAGAGACAGCCGCGACGTTCAGTTTTGCTGCGCGGGTGTATGAAAAGACGAAATCGTAAGTAAAAAACTTTTTTGATCAACGGGACGCGGTGTACTCAGTAACGAGAAAGTCCTAATATGAGTGAATTGCGTAAAAATTCCCGCGTGCCACTGCACGCTCGCGTCGCTGAAACGCTTCGCCAGGAGGCGCTCGGCCGCATGCCGGGAGAACGGCTCGAGTCCGAAACGCGGCTGGCCAAGCGGCTGGGCGTGAGTTTCGTCACGGTGCGCGAAGCGCTGGCGGTTCTCGCGCGTGAAGGATTGATCGAGCGGCATCACGGAAGCGGCACCTTTATTGCGGACCGCCAGGCGCGCAAACATGTCGCGGTGCTGATCGACATCGACATTTCCGATCCGCAGACCTCACCGTTTTTTCTGCGCATTTCTCATTTAATCCGCCAGCATCTCACCGCCGAGGGTTTGCGTTCGCAACTTTATGTCGGAAGCACCACTCCGCAAACGCCGGAGCATTTGAAACCGGCGCGAACCAGTTGCCCGGAATTTTGGGAAGATCTGGCTGGCGGCCGCATCAGCGGCGTGATCACCAACGCCTGTCCGCGCCACACAGACTGGACCGACATGATCGCGAGCGGCATTCCCTGGGTCGGACACGGCTCGGGTTATGACGTTGATATCGACATGGCTGGAATGATTCGCGAATCAATTCGCATTCTGGCCGAGGCCGGACGGCGCAAAATTTCGCTCTTCGGCTGGGGCAGCGAATACGACATGGCCACATTTCTGCGGCAGCAGGAAATGCCTGTGCGCGACGAGTGGTTGCGGAACATGAAAGACTTCACGTATCCAGGCGCCGGTTGGAATGAATTTGTCGCGGTCTGGAACAGTTCTAAAGATAAACCCGATGGCTTGATTGTTTGTGACGACGTGCTGTTCGAGGACGTGATGAAAGCGATGCTCGCTCTCGATGTCAAGGTTCCGGGCGAAACGATGGTGATCCGTCACGCGAACAAAGGGTTGGGCTCGCCGGCGCCGTTTCCGATGCTGCGCATGGAATTCGATCCGGACGAGTTCGCGAAAACGCAGGTGGAGATGCTCGTCGCGCAGATTCGCGGACAAAATCCTCCGAAATCGCGCGTGATTCTGCCGTTCCGCCGCGTGAGTGTTGAAGGGCTGGTTCTGCGGCCGGCGAATTCGCGAAAGCCCGTAGCCCCGGTCAGCGAAGAGCGGCGAGTGGTTCGCGCTCGAGCCGGCGCGCGGCGCGTGAGATCGTAGTTCGTGCGCCACTGGTGGCTTGTCCACCAGTGAGTGCGCAGCAACGACACCGCTGGTCAAACCACGAGTGGCACACTCTGTTACTTCGCCGTACCCCATGTTTGTCGCAACGCTTTCAGCACTACTCGCAACGTGTGGCTTTCTTCCATGCCCGGGCGGAAGAGCAGGCCGAAGGGCAGCGCGCCTCCTTTTAGCTTCGACGACATATCGAACGAGACCGTTTGCGGTTCGCGCGGCAGATTGATTTTGCCATCCGCATTGCTGATCAAGTACGGCACGAATGCTGGCGCGACTCCGGCGCGGACCAGCGCGCGCATTGTTTGCGAGAAGGTCACTTCGGCCGCAACCACGAGGCGTTTGCCAGATTCGCGAAACAGGCGTTCGGTTAGCAACCGGCCAGGCGAATTCGGTTCGTAAACGATCATCGGATATTTTGCGATCTCCAGCGAGGAGGGCGGCGAGTCGCTTGCGGCGAGCGGGTGCGAGCGCGGGACCATCAGCGCGGCGCCGATTTTTCCGAGCGGCTCCCAGCGCAGGCCCGGCGGGACGGCGAGCAGATGAACGAGTCCCGCATCGGCTTCGCCGCTGAGCACGGCCTGCATGATCTCCTGCGACGCGCGTTCCTGCAGGCGAATTTGAATTTCGGCGGCAGCTTTGGCTTTTAGAATTGCCGCGGGAAGCGCTTCCATCGCGAGAAACTGATCGGCAGCGAGGATTAACGGTTCGGCCGCGGAATTTGTGATGCGTTCGAGCAGGAATGGCAGTCCGTCGAAGAACGGCGCAAGAAAATTGTAGAGCGCGCGGCCTTCGGGTGTGAGCTCAGTCCGCCTTGGCCCGGCCTGTCGTACGAGCGTGACGCCGAGGTCTTCCTGCAAACCTTTCACCTGCTGATACACGGCAGGCTGGCCGATGGGGTAGGTGAAGGCCTGCGCCGCTTTCGTGTAATTCCCCAGGCGCGCCACGTAAAAAAATCCTTCGAGCTGGTGCATGCGGATGCCGGGCATTGAAACCTCCTATTCGCTGAAGTAATAGCATAATTATATACCATCGATTTTGAGAATTGGAATCTCAGACTACTCTTAATTCGGAGGAAAGAATTCCTTCACGGGAGGGCCGCTCCTATGAAAACCGATGAATCGCCCACGCCTGCTCCGGCGCCGCGATCGTTCGCAGAACGTCTTTTTACACCCGAAAACGTGCGCATCCTTCAGAGCCTCGGGATCGGGATCATTTTTATTTCCGCCATCGCGCTGGTCCGCAATCAAATGTGGAGCGGCGCAACAAACCTGGAACGCCTTGGTATCCTCATCGGCGGCACGGCGATTTGCTACGGGGTGGGCAGTCTCCTTTATAAGTGGACGTCGCTGCGGATTACGGGGTTGGGATTCCTGATTCTCGGCCATCTCGCGATGATCCTCGATGCGTATGCCGCACTCATTTTGCCGGACACAGGACAGCGCCTTTATCCATACTCGCCCGCGTCGCTGTGGGCCTGCACCTTCATGCTGTTCACGGCGACGGCCTACGTTCACGCGCGTTATTTGAAAGAGCCGCTCTTCGACGCATTTACGCTCTTCGGTGGATTGGCGGCGTGGGCGTCGTGCGGGTGTTGGGCGGAGATCAGCCCGGCGCTGATTCCTGCGACTTTTGTTCCGGCGATTTTGATTGCGCGGGGACTTGCCTCGGGGATGCGGTTTTCGCGAGAGCGGACTGACGGGCAAATCCTCAGCAGCCCACGCGATGAGAGTCAGCAATTGCGGCGCTGGAGTTTGGAATGGTGGCTGAAATGTTGCTGGTTGGTCGGATCGCATGTGCTCGCGGCGGTATTGATCGGTGCGGCAGTATTTGCATCGTTCCTGCTGAGTGCAAACGCCGCGCAGAACGAATTGGCAATGAGATTTTCGTGTCACGCCGCGGCACTGGCGGGACTTGGCATGGCAATGCTTGCGCAGAACGATTCGGGAATCGGAACGACGTATGCCGGGTCGCTGCTCCTTCTGGTGATCGCGCCGTTTGCAGCGTACGCGTTCAATTGGCCTCTTGAATGGATGCAATTGGCGTTGAGCGCACCAGGGGCGGCGCTGGTCCTGGCCGCATTGGGAATTCGACGCGCCTTTTCCGGCGATGAATCGGGACCTCGAATGCGTTGCAACGCGGCCTCGGATTTGGCTCTGGTCGCGACGATGCTTGGCGCGCTTCTGGCGCTGGCGTTTTACCTCGACGTTGGCAGTCCGCTCGTGTTGTGGACTACCCTGTGCGCGACAGTCGCGAGCGTGACGTATGCGTTGGCGCGGCGATTGCCGCTCGGCGCGTGGCTGTCGACGGCGGCCGCGGGACTGCTCGCGCTCGCGATTGCTCAGAAATTGGGTTCGAGTTCCAATTCGGTGCCGTTGGCGTTGCTGGGAATTGCGGCGCTGCTGCGGCTGCTCTGGCATGTTGCTTCGCGCCGAGAACTACTGGCTCAAACCGCGCGTCACGGCGGCGCGTCGGCGGATGTCCTGGCACTTTTTGCCGGGCTTCGGGTGTTCACTTTAAGCACGGCTGTTTTGGGATTCGGTTTGCCGCTGCCGGATTCGAGTCTCGCTTGCGGCTGGCTGGCGGCGAGCGCGTACGTTTTGATTTCTTCGCTGCTGGAGCGAAAAGAATCTCGCCGCAGCATTGCGCTGGGACTCCTTTCACCGGCATTGGCCTGCACGTTGTATGCGCATGGGATTTCGTTCGGCGCGGCGGCGCCGTTTGTTGCGCTCCTGGCGCTCGCGGTGTTCGCCACCGAATCGTGGTGGAATCGCGCGGCGGCGCAACGCGCGACAATTCTGCCGGGCACGATCGTCGTCGGGTGCCATGCGCTTTGCCTCAGCGCCTTCCAATACGCCACGGGGCAGAACGAATCGGCGGCAATCGCTTTTGCATTCTTGGCGGCACTCGGCGTCGGCGCGTCGTTGCAGATGCGGCTTTTCAAAATGTCCGGCGTGGTGTGGTTTGAGTCTGCATCGCTGGGCCTCGTGTCGCTCGCGTGTTTGAATATGTGCGCGCAGCTGGGTGTCAGCGGCGGCGCGTGGCCGGCAGCATTGATTCTGCTGGCGGCATTGATCGTGCTGCTTGCGCTGGCTGCGGAGAGTCTCGCCGGTTTGATGCTGCAGGCGTTGCACGCCGGCGACGCGCCAAGCGTGCCGAGCGGCGATGAATTGCAGCGGCCGTTCCATGTCGCCGGCGAAGCAATGGCACTGTTGCTTTCAACGATCTCGCTGGAACACTTGGTGGTTCACGGCGCACAACAGCCGAATGTCTGGTACGTCGTAAATGGCGGACTTGCAGCGTTGCTGATGGCGTTTCTCGCGATTCGGCCCGCGTTGACGCGCAGAGGCGAACCGGTCGCGCCGGCGGGTGGGGCGCTTTCGGTGATCGCGGGAATTCTATCCGCCATTTTCTTTATCATTGCTTTTGGACATGCGATTGGCGCTAATTTCTGGCTGCAAACATGCACTCCGTCCGAGCGAAATGCCTGTGCGATCTTTTTCGCGGCGACGCTGAGTGCGTCGGTTCTCGCCGGCGGATGGCTGCGGCGCGCGTTCAGCCCGGTGACCGGCATGCTGGCGATGCTGGGGTTGGCCGGATGCGCGTACGGCGCTCTGCATCTACCTGTCGAAAGTTTCGGCCTGGCGTGCGCGATTCTCGCAGTGTTCGGAACCTGTCTGTCGCTGCGCTTGCGAAAATGCGAAGCGCTTCTGCGCAGCGGATTGCTGGCCGCGACGGAGTTCTCTACAGGCAGCGTCGCGCTGAGCGCCGCGTTTTTCATGGCGACGGGACTGTGCAGTTGGAGTCCGGGAGCGCTGCACGCGTACTCGGTCGCGGCGTGGTTGGTACTCGCGGGAATCGCGACGCTCGGCGCGCCGGGCGGGCTCAGCGCCTGGCGAACGTTCTTCGCGGCGATCGCAGCGGGTTTCGCGGCCTGCCACGTGATGCGCTGGATGGGATTGGATTTCGTTCAATTCGGACCGGCGTTGTCGGCGTGCGCGCTGCTTACGCTGGCAGTTCGCGAAATGACTTTTCTGGCGCCACGCGACCTGGAGGACTCGCAGGCGCAGGATGGCGGAACCAGCGCGGCCGGCGCGGGCTTGTTGCTCGCGTCGGCGCCGCTGGCTCTCCTGGGTTTTGGGGCCGGCGCGTATGGCGCCTGGTTTGGGCACGAGTGGGAGTGGTGCGCGACATTGGCAGAGTGCGCATTGTATTTCGCCGTGCTGACCGTGACGCTACGCCGCTTTGCGACAAGGGACCGGGTTCTTGTTCTCGGCATTGAATTGGGCGCGTGGCTGCTGGGCGCGCTCGCTGTGAACGTGGCCGCCCATGCGAGCGGCTTGGAAATCACCGGCGTGGCATGGGCGTTGTTGGGTGCGATCTCCACGGCCCTGGGGATGGCGGCTGAGTCGGTCGCTGGAGCGCTGCTCTGGAGCGAGCGGCACTCCCGCACCCCAACGCCATTTTTGGAAAGCCGTCACATCGCTGCGGCCGGATTAGCGCTCTTTGGCGTCGCACAAGTGATCTTCGTTGGCGCGCCACTGGATCATGCGCACTGCGATGCAACATGGCGTGCACTTTTTGGCGCGGCGGTGATTGCGATTTATCTGAGCATGAGTGCATGGAGCACGTCGTCGACGTGGCGCGAACCCGGGCGAGCGTTCGCGTCTTTCGCCGCGTACATCGTGTTGATCCCCGCAACGTATTTGTGCTTTTTGAAAGCGCATTCGACCGGAAGTCCGTGGGCGGCGTTGTGGTTCATGCTGCTGGCACCGGTGATGTACGGCGCGATTTATGTGCTCGAACGCGAAAAGCAGGCGATGCAGGCGAACATGGCGAAATTCAGTGTCGCGATTGTAAATATCGGCGCGCTGATTCTGGCGTTTCTTGGAAATCGCGAGCATTTGGCGGCGGTGCCGGCGGCCACGTGCGCACTCATCGCGGCGCAGGCGTGGTTCGCACGGAAGACTTCCGGGCTGCATGAATTGACGTGGGCGGCGTGTCTGGCGTCGACGGGCGCGGTGTTCTACGCGCTGCGCGCGGCATTTGGAATTCCGGCGACAGGCGCACTTGAGCCGTTCGCGTTCGAGATGCCGGCGCTGGCGGCGTGGGCGGCAGTTTTGGTGGCGCTCGGCGGCGCGTTGCGACTGGACGAAGACGAAACGGGCACCAGCCGTGTGGGTAATTTTGGGGGAGGGCTCGCGGGCGCAGCGATTTTCGATTCGGTGCTCAATCTGATTTTTCGCGGACCGACGATGCACTCCACGCCGGTGTTTCCGCTCGCACGCGTGGATGCGCTGATCATGTGCCTGCTGTTTGGCGCGGCGAGTGCCATCAGCGCGCGGCGCTGGATGCGATTCGAGAGCGGAAAGTACCTCGCACCGGCGGCGACGCTGATCGCTTACGCCATGTTCGTGCTGAAATCGCCGGTGACGTACTGGGAATGGATCACAGTTCCGGTCGCGCTTTTCCTCTTCCTCTGGGCGCGGCAGCAGGCGGATGATGAAAGCGAGAGCGGATCCGAAGTCAGCATTCTGCTCGGGCTGGCCAGCAGTTTCGCGCTGATTCCGTCGTTTATTCAAGCGATGCCGTACGAGCCCGCCGCATTGTGGCATGCGGCAGCGCTGCTTGCGGCGGGTTTCGCCATGGTGATGGGTGCAATGTTCGCGCGGAGAAAAATACCGCTGCTGGCTGGAAGCGGCGCGATGCTGCTGCTCACGCTGGTCAAGACATTGCAATGGGCCGCGCACCGCGAACTGTTCCTGCCACTGGTCGGCATCACGATCGGATTCGGCATTCTTGCAATGGGCAGCGTCTTCGAAGCGCGCATGAACCGGCTCATTCGCGAAACACTCGGTCGCGCGAAAGCGGAGGCGCGGATGTTCTGGGTGTCGTGGAACTAGGGAAGTACGAAGGGCGAAGCGCGAGGGGCGAAGTACGAAGGAGGGGACATGCGATTGCCGGTGATTGATGTTCATACGCATCTGGCGGGGTTGGGGCACGGCGGCACCGGGTGTTTTATTGCTCCGAAGAAGTTCCGCTCGGCTCTTTACAAAGTGATGCGCGCCAAGCTTGGGATTTTTGGCGCGCATCGCGAAGGAAGGCTCGATCAGGCTTACCTGGAACGACTCGATCGCGATGTGGCGGTTGCCGTGGAAAACGCTGTTCTCGATGCGGCGGTCGTTTTCGCGCACGAGCGGATTTATACGGACGGCGGCGAGATTCATCCTTCGCGCCAGGAACTGCATGTTCCGAACGCATACGCGTTTTCATGCTGCGAGCGCGAAGATATGCGCGGACGGTTGATGCCGGCGATGTCGATTCATCCGTACCGCCGCGATGCGGTCGATGAGACGCTGCGTTGGATCGAACGCGGTGCGGTGGCGATGAAGTGGCTGCCGAATTCGCAGAACATGAATCCGGCCGACCCGCGCTGCAGGCGAATCTACGATATTCTTGCGGAGAAGTGCGTGCCGTTGATTGCGCATACTGGAGGCGAACACACCGTCTCAATTTTTCGTCCCGAACTGGGCGATCCGGAACTATTGCGTCCGGCGCTGGACCGCGGCGTGAACGTGATCGTCGCGCACTGTGGGACGAAAAGCGGGCTTTTCGATACGAACTGGCTGCCACAGTTCTGCAACCTCGCTCGGAAGTATCCGAACTGCTGGGGCGATACCTCAGCATTCTGCACGCCCGGCCGGACCCGCTGGATTCCGCGGATCCTGCGCGAAGAAGGCGTGGTCGAGAAATTGATCCACGGCAGCGATTATCCCGTTCCGCCGGCGGCGTGGACGGCGTTGTTCACGCTGGGATGGAACCGCACCCGTGAATTGCAGCGCGTGTGGAGTTTTCTGGAACGCGACATTCGCATCAAGCGCGAATTTGGGATGCCGGACGACGTGTTTACAAATGCGGCGCGTGTGCTTGCCCCCGGGAGTTTGGAGCGGTGGGGCGTGGTCAATAAAAATCCGCTGCATCGTGCGGCAGCGGATTCACACACGAATTGAAAGGCTACTTCGTCGTGCTCTCAACTTCGTCCACCTTTGCCGCGGTCGCGGACGCACCATCCTTCAGCTCGGTAAACTTGAACTTGTAGGTGTAGCTCGCGAAGCCTGCGGCGTTCGGAGCTTTCATCACAAAATTGCGTTCTTCACCGGGTTTGCTCACATCGGTCAGCGTCTTTTCCGCGGTGATCAGCGTACTGCCGTCAGCTTTGGTGAACGTGACTTGGATCGCCACATCTTTCACGGGCGCGCTTTTGCCGTTGCGCATCGCGCCGGCCAGCGAAACGGATTTGTCGTCATTCGTGTCCGAGGCGGTGAAAATCACTTCGACATCTTTCGTGTTCTGGAATGCGCCGGCGGTGATTTTGGTGGACGCGGGCTTGTTCGCCCCCGGTTCTCCGGTGACCTTGTTGTAGTTCACGGCCTGCTCGAATGCGTCGTAGTTCGGCAGATCCTTTACCGTGAATTCGACGGGCTGAATTTCACCGGCCTTTAACTGTCCTTTGACTTCGTGCGTGTAGCGCTTGATCTCTTTCTTCTTCGCGTTCATGAAAATCACGGTCAGCTTGACCTGATCGACCGGAATTTTGAAACCGTTGCGAACCTGTCCGTTGACTTTCAACTCGGTGCTCTTTGGGTCCGGGCGCTTGAACGCGATTTTGGCGAATTCGACTTCTTCGGCCGTAGTGAAATCGCCGCCCGAGAGCGCGGCTTCCGCCGATGTGTCATCGCAGAGTGCGTTGATTTCATACCCGGCATAGTTGCGCGGGAATTTCGCGCAAGTGAAGGGGATGGTGTCTTCCGTGCCACCGGCCAGCGAGCCGGTGCCGAGCTTGCCAGAGAAGTCGCCGATTTTCTGCTTCTTCGCGTCGAACCAGGTGATGACGAACTTCAGGTTATGCGCTTCGACGGTGCCGTCATTTCGGACGCGCACCGTTCCGCGGAATGCGGCACGGTCCGGCACGAGTTCCTTGCCGACGACAACGACGTTCGCAACGCCATGAAGCGGTTCGCCATTTTTCGGATTGGGCTGGCCGATGTCCTGCGTCGAATTCCACTCTTCCTTTTTCGTGCCGTTGTATTCGACCACGATGTCGTAGCCGCCGAAGACCGGGATGAAATCGCCGACGATCTGGACCTTCTGGGCTTCGCCGGCTTTGAGCGGTCCGACTTTTTTCTGCGGCGGTTGCTTGTCGATCTTGTCACCGATCCCCGCGTTGTAGGTCAGTGTGATGGTGACGTCGTTCAGATTCTCAGTGCTGACATTCTTGATCATGAAATTCGCGGTGACGCGGTTGCTGCTGGTGACGGTCTTGCGCTCGCGGCCGTACGACCAGCCGTAGACATGGATCTTGTACGTGTCGTCGTCCGCAGCATACGCACCGAACGCGTATGCCAGGATCAGGGCTGCAGAAATCGCGTGGATTTTCATGGCCTTCGTGCCACTCCTTTACGTACGGCGTTACTTCATTCCGGCGATGCACAGATTGAGGGCATCGAGCGCAAAGGACGTGGCGAGCACCGGGTCGCCTTCCATCCAGCGCTTATCTTCATTAACGAATGAGCCGTCCGGTTTTTGCAAAGAAAGCAGACTTGTCGCCAAATCGCTGGCCCAATGGACTTTGCGACCATCGGCAAGCTCCAATTCTTTGATCCCCATGGCGGTGAAGGCTTTGGAGAAAGCGATCGAGTAGTAATAGAAGCCCTGCAGGCCTCTTCCGCCCGGATTTTCTTTTGCGGAATAATTATTTTTGATCCATTTGAACGCCGCCTGCATCGTCGGCTCATCCTTCTTCATGCCGGCGTAAATGAGACTTTTAATCGCTTGATAGGTCATGTTGCCGTAAGGCTTGGGCAGTTTCTTGCCTGAGCGCGAAGTAATCTCGCCGTATTCGCTGTCACCGGGCAGGTACACAAAGCCGCCGGTGTTGTCGCCACCCTTCATTTCCTTAGCGTCGTTCGTTTCATCGTTGTCCTGGCTGCGCTTGAGGAACAGAATCGCGTTCTTCCACGCCGGCGAGCCTTCTTCGAGTCCCAGATCCTTTAAGGCTTCGGACGCAAACGCGGTATTGCTGACGTCGCCGCGCTTGGAACTGCCGTAGCCGAACGCACCGTACGCTCGGGTGTGTTCATCGGGCTTGAAGCCGAGTTCTTCGTCGAGCTGGCAGGAAAGAATGAATTTTTTGGCTTTCTCGAGCTGCGGTTTGTACGCAGGATTTTCAAGCGCGGCCAGACCGATAACAGCCAGTGACGTGTTGTAATTTTCCAGGCCGAATTCGGGAATGCAGATCGAACCGTTCGGCTGCTGCTTGCTGAGCAGATACTTCGCGGCCTTGGCGACCTGCGGATTGTTTTCGCGCAATTTATCGGGGCTGCCGGCCAGCGCTTTCAGCGCCGCGCCCACCATTCCGGGCAGTTGCGCGCTCTTCGATTTGCCAAACGTGCCGTCCTCGTTCTGTTGCGAGAGAAGAAACTCAACCGCTTTCTTTGCGGCCGCCGTTCCGGATGCTGCATCCGCTTCCGCGGCATAGGAACCAAAGGCCAGCATCAGGGCACACACCACTATCGACGAACGTAACATGAATCCTCCTCTATGATTAAATGACGAATGCATGGGCTGAAAATTAGTGTTAATCCACGTCCTCGTACTGGTCGAAGCACTGATTTAAAAGCTCAATCGCCAGCGCGTTGAGTTCCAGACTGTCGCTGAATGAGCCGTCGGGTTTCTGGAGCTTCATGATGTTCGTCGACAGAACTTCGGACCACATCACTTTCTTGCCGTCGACGGTGACTTCCTTTGTTTTGGCTTTCTCGAGCGCCTGAACGTGTGCGAGCTGTTTGCGCAGCGAATCGGCGTTGATCGCGACATTGAAATCGTCGGTCTTCCATTTATCGCCGGGATTTTTGCCAGCGCCGAGTTGCTCCATGCGCGCGCGCAATTTCGGCAGCAGCGGCGCATACTTTTCGTTTTCGGTGGCCTTCAGCGCGGTCAATACCCACGCAATCGCCTGCCATTCATCGGCGCCCGGTTCGGCCAGCGAGCCGTCGTCCTTGATCTGCGAGACGAGGTACTTGACCGGTTCGGAGCCGAACGGGCCGGCCACTTCTTTATAGTTGTGCGGATGCCGGTTCAGCGCGGTGACGATGATTGCGGTCGTCATCACGTCCTTCACCGGTTTCCCGTCCTGCACAAACGATTTCAAATTCTTGTCGTAGTGCTCAATCACCCAATTTGCGGCCCGATCGTCACTGCGTTTAATGTCGAGGGGCTCAAACGCGGCCGCCGGACGCACCAGGATTCCCAGCGCAAGAACCGCCACCAACACGGCTCCAATCGAACTCTGCATGATCTGTCCCTCTCTGTTTCGCTTACGCCCGGATTCACCCGGGACGTTATCTACTTTTTATCGACTTCTCGTTTCGCCATGTAATACAATTCCAACTGAGGCTTCACATCGGGAAAACTCTGTCCGATTTGAGTGAACGCGCGTTCGGTGATTTTAGCGTCCACTCCGCCATTCTGTTCCTGCGGATTCACGTCGGTTTTTCCCTGGGCTCCCGTGGCTTGCTGTGATCCGCTTTTAATCTCCGGCTTTGCGGCGTCCGGCGCTTTTGCGCCCGTTTCGGCGCGAAGCTTGGCGAGGACCTCGCGCAGTTCCGGCTCGAGTTCGGTTTCGGGCACGTTGCCGATCTTCTTTTCCAATTCCTTGAGCAACTCGGCCTTTTCTTTGGTGCTCATATCCGGATCGCTCATTTTCAAATCGACTTTGAGCTTCTCCGTCGGCGTCAGCGGCTGCACAAACGGCGCGCGGCGTGGTTCGGCCGCGCCGGTTTCCGGCGAGACAGTTGTGCTTCGCTGCAGCGTGGCAATCTGGCGGTTCTCGCGCACAATATTCGTGCGCGCCGCGTCAACGCGAGGTGGCATTAGCAGCGCGCTGCACAGCATCAACAATGCCAGCCAGAGCGCGCGACTCCACTCGGGCAGGCGCAGGGGCAGCAACGTTCGCGGATTGAGCGCCGGCGCGCACTGCAGCGTCGCCGCCAGTTGTGCCGCGCGAAAACCAGGCTCGATAACGGCCGAACTCCGGCTGAATTCAAACCAGGTTACCAGATGTTCCTTGGATTCAGCGCGCCGGTCGAGCAGTAACGCGACAGCCGCAGGGTCGGGGCGGGTGAGGCTGAAACCCGCCAGTGCAAGAATCACAGCTAACAGGGCGGGAAGAGCGAGCGCCAACTGGATCACCGGCATCTGCCCGCCGATTGGGAACAGGCGAAGCAGAAAGATCCCGAGCGTGGCGAGCAGGATTCCGGCGCCCAGAGCGACCATGCCCAGGCGCAAGGCACGTTGCAGCTGAATGCGCCGCGCGCCCTCTTGCAAAAGTCTGCCCAGATCCGCTTCCGTCATCGCTTCCCGCACTCCGAATCTAATATATAGAGGCAATAAACGGGCCAAACCAGCCGGTGCCTTCTCCGCAGGCGGCCCGCCGTCTCCCTACAGAATCTTGTACAGTGCCTATACAAAGACGTTTTTTAAACCGACACATTCAATCTAACGGAATTCATGGCCAGATCAGGCATTCGAAAAAGAAAACACCCGGCATGACCCGGGTGTTTGAATCAACGTTGTTTAGTAGAGCCTATTCCACGGAGGCTGCGCCGGCTTCCACTTTCAGCTTCGGAGTGGCGCCTTCCTTGACGTCGATCACTTTCGCCGTGACCACCGCGCCGGGCTTGGAGAAATCCAGCGTGTAGAGGCCCGCATCGCCCTTGTGATGCACCGCCAGCACGGCGACTTTCTTCGGATTGAGCACGGCAACTTGCGCCGTGGTGCCGGATTTCACGCTGCACAGCCGCGTCCATTCCCACGTCGCGATGCCGCGAACGGGAATGCGCTGCACGCAGTACACTTCGTCGTAGCCCTGGTTGTTTACGACCTGGTAGAGCAGGTAGTCAAAGTTGGGGATGCCGCGTTCGAAGAATTCCCATTCGCGCTGCACGTCTTCGATCGGCTGGTTGACGGCCTTGAACGGTAATACGCGGAACTTTTCGGTGTTCGATTCGGCAAACTTGTTCGGCGCGCCGCTGTTTCCGATGGTGCGCAGCACGGCCTTGATCGAGTACGTGCCCGGTTCGCGAACGCGGTAGTACTTTCCAACCGGCAGCGTGAAGACCGGCGACGTTTCACCGGCGGCGAGGTACTTGATCTGCGCGAGGTCGACGCGGCTGATGCTGTCGGGCTTATTGTCGCGGGCGACATAGACCGGCTTCGCGCCTTCGGCCGGAGCGGGCTCGCCTTCTTCGGGAATGCGTGTGATGAGGAAATCGATGACGTCGTGCGGTCCGAGCTGCGGTTCGACGTACGCGGCGCCCAGGCTGTCCTGGTTCACCGGCTTTTCTTCGATGGACTTGGTGCCTTTCTTCTTTTCAACCAGCGCAGTCTGCTCTTCTTTGCTCAGCGTTTCCAGCGTGCCGATTTCGTCGGGCGTCAGGCGTTTGTTGTCTGGAACGGTGACCTGCACTGTGCCGAGATTCTCTTTCTTAGTGCTGTTGGTCAGCGTGATTTCAGCGACCAGTCCTTCGACGGGATCCGTCGCGCCGCGCAAGTAGGTGTCGCCCTTCGGCAACGCCAGCTTGACGTCGATCATGTTCTCGCCAAAGAAATCAGCCGCACGCACCTGGCCGATAAGGCCCAGGCAGAACAGGCCTGAAAAAACAACCAACGCTCGGGTCCGTAGCATGTCGCAGCGCCCCTTTAAAATTACCCACCCCATCTGAGGAAACCCTAACTCTAGCCGCATTCGCGTTTTTCGTCAAGACGGCGAAAAACAGCCTCGGCAGCATGTGGAAACCGGCTAACGGTGTGGACTTTCAACCGCTAGCGAAGCCTTCAAGGAATCTCGGGATGCGGTGGCGCTCAGGGCTGAAAATTGGCGCCGTCATCTTCGTTCGCACCATTGCTGAAGTTCTGTTCGGCTTGTGCGGCGAGTTGTTTTGAGTGTTGCTCGCGCATTTTGGTTCGAATTGCGGCGGGAAGATCAACCGTGATCTCGCCCAGTTGCGCCTTTTCGCCTTTCGCCACCGTGAAGCGCCTGAGGGGCTTGCGCTCGGCTGCGGGCGGTGCTGAGGGTTTGAGGTTCCAAGCCCAGCCTTCGCCCTCATAGTTCTCGAAATCGGCGAAGATCTGGTATTCGCCCGGCGGCAAACTGCTCAGGGTGAATTCGCCCGGCGATTCCAGATGAAAACCCGGCGGCGGGGTGCCGATGACCTGAAGGACTTGGGCCGGATCGACCGCTTCGGGTAGTGAAAAATCGATCGAACCGATGGCGCGCTCGCCCACGATTGTCAGCGACAGGTTGCCGATGGACTGCTCGTCGGCCTGCCAGGGCGAATCGACTTTCAGACGGACAATTCCCGCGGCCGAGGCGCTCGCATCAGGCGGCGTCAGTTTGAGCGTTGGAATCGCGGCCGCTGGTGTGGATGCAGGGGCAATCTCGATTCCGGGGAAAATCAGGCTGGCCTCAGCGCGATGGCTCGTCGAGACCGCCTCGTCGTCGGTGTCGTCCTCGCTAAAGGGTGAGATCATTACGTCGTAGCGTCCGGGCAACTGCGCGCCGACCTGGATCTGGCCGAGTGAATCGGCCTGCACGTTCATGTAGCTGATCTGGCGCTGCACCAATAACTCTGAAATTTTCGACGCGCTTACGGCCGCTTTCCAGGAGCCCGGTTCCAGCAAGGACACTGTCCGTCCACGGCCTTTTTCTCCCATATCAAGTTGCGCGAAGCCGGCGCGAAGCATTGTGCATTTCAATTCAGCGGGCTTCTCTCCAATATCGGCATCGAACGTCGCGCCGTGTTTCGTCAATAGGCCCGGGCACAGGCCGTGCACGCGTATTTTTCCAGGCTCGACGCCATCGAATTCAAAATGGCCTTTCGCGTCCACGGTGGCGGTGTGCCAGAATTCGTAACCGTATTGATTAATGTCACTCGTGCGCTGCATGCAGACGACGACGCTGGACGGATCGATTCCTGCCGGGACTTCCAGCGATCCCGATACTTTGAAGCCGCGCTTCATGACCAGCTCGGCGGTGGCTTCAGTCTCACTAGTCACCGTGATCGGAAGCGGTTTCTCGAGGTAGTATCCGTCGAGCGCCGCCTGCAGTTCGCGTTTGCCAATCGGAATGCCTTTCACGACGGTGCGCCCGCTTTTTTCGGTGACATGTGTGCGGTTTCCGCCCGGGTAGGCAAACGGCAGGTTCGGCCCCTGGCGCACGCTGACTTGCGCGCCTTTCAGCGGGTGGCCGTCGCCATCGCGCACGGTGACGGCCACACTGCCGAAGATCTGTTTTTCGAGAACGATGCGCAGATTGCCCAGATCCAACCCGGGCATGCCCAGGTTGAGATGATAGGGACGGTAACCGGGACAGGTAACCACGACTTGCGCGCTTGTGCCCGTAAGATTGCCGTTGTTCGTGAACGTGCCGTCTTCGCCCGTGTTAAAACCGACTGAGGAACCGGACTTGTTGTTCGTAATGGTGACAGAGGCATTTTCGGCCGGTTTTCCGTTGGGAAGCAGCACGACGCCATGAAACGAAGCCTTGACTGCGTCCGCGCCGGCCAGTTTAAAATCCGGAATCGCAGTGGTTTTTTCGCTGACAATGTCGACGCCATGAATCACACCGATCACCGTCGCACTTTTTACGATGCAGAAGGAGTAGCGGCCGGGAACCATGCGCTTCAGTTCGAATTTGCCGAGTTCGTCGGTTTGAGCGTTTGTACCATCGCGCTCATCGTCATTATTGAGGAACGATTCGTACTGTTTTAAATTTCGCAATAACAGGGAT